>Ga0207644_10003041_pt1 | contig 10784 bp, 7 predicted proteins | sample KBSS73metaG_FD_184326 | JGI IMG/M metagenome (GOLD analysis project Ga0207644, IMG submission 184326) | Switchgrass rhizosphere microbial communities from Kellogg Biological Station, Michigan, USA - KBS S7-3 metaG (SPAdes) (version 2) | ecosystem: Host-associated > Plants > Roots > Rhizosphere >... | reverse complement strand
AAGCTAAAAACGAACGGCTTGCCGCTGCTATCGCGGCAAGCCGTTCGTTTTTAGCTTGCTTGCAGGGTTTACATCGCTTCGGTTCGTTCTTAAGTCCCTTGTCGTGAAAGAATACTTGTTCACCTGCGGTCCAGATAAAGTCTTCATTACAATCAACGCATTTGATTGGGCGATCCTGGTATTGACTTTCTGTACTCACTACAACCTCGTGGGCGACTTCCGTCTGTGACATGATCTAACTCCCTTGGGTCGATGCTGATTTGAGAAATAACGGCGGGTTGATAAAGAACTTCAGACAGAAAGTTCACTATGCCCGATGAGTTTTGTTTTAGAGGTCGACGCTCACTGGGGCTGTCGGTTTGCAAAAGTATAACTATGGCGAAATTGTGTCAAGGTAAAACCGGACAAATGTGAAATGCAGACTTGGACCACCTTGACAGCATTCTGAGCGGATGGCAGCATCCGCCCTCAAAACATGAAAATCTTAATAGTCGGCTCTGGTGGTCGTGAACATGCCATCGCTTGGGCATTGAACAAAACTGCGAGCCAGCCCCTCGACATTTACTGTGCTGCTGGCAATGCGGGCATGGCTGAAACGGCGACCCTCGTGCCTATCGCAGCAATGGATTCGCACAACTTAGCCCGTTTTGCCGAGTCAGAAGCGATTGATCTCACGTTTGTTGGACCCGAAGCGCCACTGGCAGCTGGAATTGTCGATCACTTTCAAGCGAAAGGGTTGGCGATTGTCGGCCCAACAGCTTCAGCTGCACGGCTCGAGTCAAGCAAAGTCTTCGCGAAAGACTTCATGACGAGAAACGGTGTATCCACTGCTGAATATCGCGTTGCACAAAGTCCGGAACAAGCTATCGAATTCTTGAGGAGCGGTGCATTTGGTTCATCCGACTGCCCGGTAGTTGTAAAGGCCGATGGATTGGCGGCTGGAAAAGGAGTTGTGGTTGCTAATTCGCATGCTGAGGCGAAGCAGGCGATTGAGGATTTAATGATCAATCATCTTGCGGGGACTGAAGCTGCCGCACGAATTGTTTTAGAACAAGCATTGATTGGTACTGAGGCTTCTCTGCTGCTGTTTGCAGACGGTCGAGACTGCATCTTGATGCCGGCTGCTCGCGACCATAAACGGATCGGTGAAAACGACACCGGTCCGAATACAGGCGGAATGGGAAGTATCACCGAACATTCAATCCTGAGTGATGCGCAACTTGCACAGGTTGTGAAAGAGATTGTAGAGCCCAGTTTGATCGGAGCCGAGCGTGACGGCTTTCCGTTCAAAGGAGTTCTCTTCCTGGGGCTGATGTTAACTGCAAATGGGCCTCAGTTACTCGAGTACAACGTTCGGTTTGGCGATCCCGAGACTCAAACGATTTTGGTGAGGCTCCAGAGCGATCTCCTCTCTGTTTTCGAAGCCATTCATCAGGAAACCTTGGGCAAGATTAAGGTTGAATGGACGACGGGTGCATCCGCCTGTGGGTTGCTGCAAATCGTGGCTATCCGGGAAAGTACGAAACTGGAGCGATCATCGAGGGCCTTACAACCGTCAAGAAACCCGTCGAAATCTTTCATGCGGGAACGACGTTGTCTTCGGAAGGCAAGATACTTGCGACGGGTGGCCGAGTCCTCGGTGTGACAGCTCCGGCCCCGGATTTACCAGCGGCGTTGGAACACTGTTATCGAGCTTTGGATAAGATTCACTGGCTGGGAATGCAGTTTCGCCGCGACATCGGACGTAAGCATCAAACCTAAGAATTCCACATCTATTCAAGCTGTGGAAGGGTTCGGGCTGTACTGTTATACTTCGTCCACTTGCGGATCGCTCGGGCTTCTAATGTCTTGAAACCGCCTGCGCGTATACGTCGTACATCTGGTCGGATGTTGTTTGGTTTGGAGAAAGATTTGCAATCTCACCGTCGGAGGAAGGTGAAATGGGACTTTGGACTAGGATGAAACGCTCAGTGCGGGCCCTCTTTGGAGGGATTATCGAAAAGACTGAAGACCCTGAATTAATCCTTCAGCAAACCATCCGCGACATGCGCGATCGGGTGCCTGAGCTCAATAACTCAGTTGCGCAGGTCATGGCCACAGAGAAGCTTCTGGCTAAAAATAAAGAGCGTCTTGAAAGCCAGGTAGTAGATCTAGATTCCAAAATTCGCGCGTCCGTAAAGATGGGACGTGATGACATTGCAACTGCGTATATCGGTCAACTGCAACAGGCGCAGGTCGACTTGCAGAAAACCGGTCAGCAACTGGAGCACGCAAATCTTGCATCGAAACAAGCACTAAAAGCGCGCGATAATTACGTGCTTCAAATGCAACGCCGAACGGCTGAGGCGATGCAGTTGATAAATCAGTCGAAGCAGGCAAAGCTGCAGGAACAACTGGCTCAAACAATGGAGTCGTTCCAGCTTGGTGACGACGCATCGACCTTTAATGAGATGCGCGACAAGATTGATCGACGCGCTGCAGCAGCTGAAGCCAAGATGCAGTTAGGTTCTGCTTCAGTCGATACACAAATGCAGGAGATCGAACGCGAGGCGATCGATATGCAACTGCAAGACAAATTGCTTGCCTACAAGAAAGACATGGGATTGTTGGGAACAGGAACTAGCGCCCCAACACCGCAAGCGTTACCTGCCGAAGGAGAGACTAGCCGCAGTGGGAACAATGGTACTAGCTGAAGTTGCTCGTTCGTCTTCCGCATCTACTGATTTGTAATCAAAGTCTAAACAACTTTATGGCAGAGTTTCCGAAGTTAGACCTGAAGTATTTGAAGGAAGCATTCAAGGAACCCATAAACTTTTGGGGGATGGCGGGGTTTGCCGTTGCCACGGCTTATGTTCAGGACATTACTCCGCTTGTCGCAGCATTAGCCGCAGAGACTCTTTATTTAGCCACCGTGCCAGCAAGTTCTGTATATCGTCGCCTGGTAGATCGTCGCGAGAAGCAGCGGCTCCTAAAGTTGCGTGAACAGCAACGCGAAGCATTAATTAAGTTGTTTGACCCACGCGAGCGGGAGGCTGTCGAGTATCTGCGTTGGATGAAAAACCAGATCTACTCGAACTACAAAAAATTCACCGGCACTAAGCAGATTCCTCACAACATTGAAAGTCTCGATCAGCGATGGGAAGATTTCGTTGATCTTCTCGACGTTTATCGCCGTCGAAAACATCATTTGCGTTCGATTAATCGTCAGGCAGTTCAGAATCAGCTAGTACAAGCTGAACGATCAGTTGCGGCCGCAAAAGATGATCGTGAGCGACGCATTCAACAAGCAAACGTAGAAATATTGAAACGTCGTGTGGCAGCGTTCAATGATATCGAGCGGTCTGTCAAACTAGTGGAAGGCCAGCTGCAATCAATCGAAAACTTTTTTGGTCTCGTCAACGATCAGGTTGTAACGTTACCGACTCCGGAACGAGTTTCCTCCCTCGATTTCGAACAGCTTAGTGACTCCATAGCGATGACTAAGCAGATGCTCGAAGAAACCTCCGATACCTTTGCCGCCCTCGATAGTCACAATCGAGACATCGGTAACTACGAACTCCTCCTTTCAAATAGCGGAACAGCAAAATAGCCCGTTAGCCTTTGCCCTTGGATTTTCTTGATTGGAGATCTGATCGTAGATCTCATTCCGTCGTTATGGTCTAGTTGCGAGACCGATTCAGACCACAGGTCTGCGGATACTCGATTAGGCCGTGGTTGGAAAGCTGCGGCGTCAAAAGCCGCGCTTAATCAGTAACTTACTTGTTAATGTGCAGGCTGAGGGAATACACTCTATAGCATTGAAAAAAAAGATGGCCACAAGATATTGACACTCGTCAATCAAAGGAGTATATTCCGCTCCGCTTGAGACGAGGTGATGATTAGGAGCAGCGGCAGGCCCCGTGCCACTCTTAAATCGACGGATTTCTCCTCGAATAAAGCCAACCGGTATATCCGCAAAACATCTTAGTTATGGGCAAGCGCGAGCTACCTCGTGGTGCCAAACCGTTTTTGAAACCCGATTTTACCCTCGCAGCGTCTCCCGCGAGAAAGGCAGAAAAGATGAGTGCAGCATTCGGCAAGAAAGCCAAAGGCAGTGTCACTTCTCCAGTTAATCCCCAGCGCCGAAAGTCGCAACAGCTCGGACTAAATGCCAAGAAAGTTGTAAGCAAGCGCTACTCCCTCAAGGACTCGAAAGGTCGGCCAATCGAAGAGTGGACGGATATTGTGCGCCGAGTTGTGGGGCATGTCTCGGCGGCTGAAACCGGAGAGAAGCGTGACCGGTTCTTCGCCGCGATGAGCGAAGTGATGTTGGAGCGCGAGTTTGTTCCAAATACTCCTTGTCTGGTGAATGCCGGCAAAGCGAATGGACAGTTGGCCGCGTGCTTCGTACTCGACGTGCCTGATTCGCTGCAGGGCATCATGGATCACGCAAAAGCAGCGGCAACGATTCATCAGACGGGTGGCGGTACGGGAATGACTTATGAATTCCTTCGACCGTCAGGAGCGATGGTAAGTTCCGCAACCGGAGTCGCTTCTGGTCCAGTTTCATTCATGAACATCGTTAACCAGGTCACCGATGTCGTGAAACAGGGTGGCGTTCGTCGTGGCGCAAATATGGGAATGATGCGCGTCACGCATCCGGATGTGCTTCGTTTTATCCATGCGAAGAACGATCAGCATTCACTTACGAACTTCAATATTTCGGTCAATGTTACCGACAAGTTTTTGAAAGCGGTCGACAATAGTGAATGGTTTCAATTGGAGTTCAATGGTGAGTCGTGGACCGATTCCATTTACGATCCAGTTAGAGACGGAGACTATGTTGTCTACCGACGCGCCGATGGCTCCAGTGTAACTTTCTCTGATCGTCAGTCTTTTCTAAGTGCAGATCTCTCCAAATGCACGATCGAGGAAGCGCCTCGGCCGGGCATGATTTTCGCGCCCGACATTTGGAATCGGATCGTTGCAAGCGCACACAAATATGCCGAACCCGGAATAGCGTTCATCGACGAGGTTAATCGTCACAATCACATGATGAACTCGATGGGTCCGATTTACTCCTGCAACCCCTGCGGCGAACAGTTCCTTCATTTCTCAAACTCCTGCAACCTTGGCTCTATTGATTTAGCCAAGTTCTACGATGCTGAAAACCGGATCGATTGGGACCGCTTGCGTGATGTCACTCATCTCTGCACACGTTTCCTCGACAACGTCATCGACACTTGTGCATGGCCTTTGCCGGAGATAAATGACGTCGTTCATCGCACGCGACCTGTCGGTCTTGGAATAATGGGATTTGCAGATCTGTGTTTGAACCTGAATATTACTTACGGCTCGCCTGCTTCAATAGATCTAATGGACGAGGTAATGAGTTTTGTTCGTCGTGAATCCTGGATGGAAAGTAACCGGCTTGGTGCAGAGAAGGGGACATTCCCTGAGTTTGAACCAAACCGAGAAGCGTATACCGATTTTCTTTACAACCAGATCGGAATTCCGAAAGATGTTCCGCTCACTCCGCGAAATTATGAAGTAACCACTATTGCGCCTACTGGCACGATTTCACTCGTAGCGGAGACTTCATCGGGAATTGAGCCAAACTTCTCATGGGCGTACGTTCGCAAGGACACGCTTGGGACACGCACGTATGTGCATACCCTCGCGGCTCAGGCATTGGGAATTGAAGTTGATCAATGCGATCAGGAATCGATAGATGCGGCTGCTGCTTACGTCGTAGAACACGAACGTGAGTTGCCGCCGCATTTTATCTCGGCGATGAACATAAGCGCTGAGCAGCACGTTCATGTGCTCGCGGCTGCTCAGCGCAACGTCGATAACAGCGTTTCCAAGACTTGCAACGGTGCCGTTAATGACACTGTTGAGTCAGTCGATGCGTTGTATCGACTCGGTCGTCAGCTTGGTTGCAAAGCAGTGAGTTATTATCGTGATGGCTCACGTGAAAATCAGGTACTGACTTCAATGAAAGCGGAAGAACCCAAGGGTGAAGTTGCTTGTAATCCTGAAGCTGTCGTCGAGCCGCTCGACGAGACAGTTGACGCAGCGGAAGTTGTCGCTGCTGACGAAACTTCCGCTCGCCAGGACGCTATTGCGCGGGAACACTCCGAAGTTATTGCCGCTCCAACTGTCACAGCAATTCGTATTGAGCGGCCTCGTGAATTGAAGGGTGCGACCTGGCAGATTCCATTCGACGGTCAGAACCTCTACGTCACCGTCAACCATGATGGAAAAATTATTCAGGAAGTTTTTGCAACTGGTCCAATTAGCGGAGGCGTGGGACTGCTCGCGTCGAAAATGTTGCGCGGTGGCTTTGACGCAGCTGAGGTGGCTTATAGTCTCAACAAAGTAACTGGTACTCACGCCGTATGGTTCAATGAGCGTCTTCTAACGTCTCCAGAACAAGCTGTTGCTGAATGCATCATGATTACGAACCGGCGTGTGCAGGATCTTCCGGACTCCGCTCGCGCTATGGGTAAACAACAGGCTAAGACAGCGGCTGCTCCAGTTACGGGTGCAATCATGTCGAACATGATCGGCATCTGTCCTGAATGTCATGGCCAACTCGAACATGCAAGTGGCTGTGACTTCTGTCGGGATTGTGGCTTTAGCAAATGTAAGTAAACTTGATTTATTGCTCCTAGGAACAGAAGCCGACGAGACGAAAGTCATGTCGGCTTCTTGCTGTTTAAGGTTACGCATTCCTCATCAATCTCGCCTCGATATTCATGGATATCATCTTCAAAATTTCCGTTGTTGCGCTTCATGTCTTCCCAGGTTTAATATTTCGATATGCCATATATTGGTTCGCGAGTGCTCGATAGAGAGCTGAAGAAAGGCAGTGCCGAGTTGTTGATTCTGTCGCTAGTTGAAGATCAACCTCGGCACGGCTACGACATCGGATCACTTATTGAGCAGCGGTCAAACGGGAATCTTAAGTTTAGTGTCGGGTCCTTATATCCGTTGCTTTATCGACTCGAAAAACGGGGTTGGATCCAGGGCCGATGGGTCGAAAAACCTAATCAGCGGCGTCGCAGGTATTACAAGATTACCGCCGAAGGAAAGAGAGTATTAAAAGCACAACGGAATAGTTGGAAGGAATTTGTTGAAGCTATCAACAGCGTTGCGGGGATAGAGATGGCCTGACAATAAAAGGCGAACCATATTCACGACAACCAAGCGACTCAATCAAGTAAACACGTTGCTCGGAAAGAGAAGATGATGCGCGACTGGAAGATCGACATCGAAAAGCGATTAGGTGTGTCAACATTAGCTCCGGCTGATGAAACGGATATTGTCGAAGAACTGAACCAACATCTAACCGATTTATATGAAAGAGCATTACTAAATGGCGCAACCGAAGCCGAGGCTGAGCAACGCGTTCTAAGCGATCTCGACGAAAGCAATCTATTGAAGCGAGGTCTTCCCACTACTCATCGCACGAATAGAGCTGAACCAGCCGGAGATCGGCCGTCCACTATCAATAAAATATTTTCGGATGTTCTGCAGGATCTGCGTTTTGCGGTTCGTACTCTCGCTAAGAAACCGGCCTTCACCGCGATCGTGGTCGTTGCCCTGGCGCTAGGGATCGGCGCCAACACCGCCATCTTCAGTGTGGTCAATACAGTATTGCTTCAACCTTTGCCTTACAAAGATCCCGATCGGCTCGTGATTGTTTGGGAAGATGCGAGTGTGATCGGTTTTGCGTTCAACACTCCCTCGGCTGCTAACTTTTTTGACTGGCAAAAGCAAGCTCACACGTTTGAAGGACTCGCCGCAACCGCACGACAGAGCTTCAATCTGACTAATTCCGGTGAACCAGAACGACTCGATGGTCGCCGTGTTTCGGGAAATCTCTTTCAGCTGCTCGGCGTTGAACCTCAACTGGGTCGTTGGTTTGTTCCGGAGGACGATCGAGTAGGTGCAAATCGCGTGGTGATGCTTAGTGATGGTCTATGGCAACGTCGCTTCTCATCGGACAGGAGCATCATCGGAAGAACTTTGACATTGAATGGCGAAGAGTACACCGTCGCGGGCGTCATGCCTGAGCGTTTTGAATTTCCAAGCCATGACGACCAGCTGTGGGTTCCCTTCGCATTTACTTCAGAACAAGCTGAAAATCGAGGGAGGCATTTCCTCGAGGTTGTTGCCCGAATAAATCAAGGGGTAACTCTGGAACAAGCGCGAGCGGAAATGACTACGATCGCCGCGCGATTAGAAACGGAGTATCCGCAAACGAATACTCACATCGGTGTAACGATCATCCCGCTCCATGACGAATTAGTGGGAGATATCAGACCCGTGTTGTTGATCCTTCTCGGTGCGGTTGGATTTGTTCTACTCGTTGCCTGCGCAAATGTGGCGAACCTACTACTCGCGCGCGCAGCTGCACGACAGAAAGAGATCGCCACAAGGATTGCACTCGGCGCCAGTCGCCGTCGTTTGGTTCGACAATTTCTGACCGAGAGTGTTTTGCTTTCAATTTTCGGCGGTTTCGTCGGGTTAATCCTTGCCTTCGCAAGCATCTACGTTTTGAAGTCATTAATCCCCGACAACGTTTTGTCGTCCGGCCAAATCACAATAGACGGGAAGGTCCTGGCCTTTACTGTTGCCGTTTCAGTAATCACAGGTCTCATCTTTGGGCTCGCCCCAGCTCTTCAGGCTTCCAATTTCAATCTCAACGAAACTCTCAAAGAAGGTGGACGCGATTCCTCTGCCGGTAATCGTGGCCACCGCATTCGCAGCCTCCTCGTTGTCGCCGAAGTCGCAGTCTCGCTCGTGCTGCTAATCGGAGCGGGTTTGCTCATCAATAGTTTTCTTCGACTATCGCATGTTAATCCGGGTTTCGTTTCGAAGAATGTATTGACGATGAACATCGAACTGCCCGACTTGAAGTACCCAAAACAGAAACAGCGAGTTGGTTTTTATGACGAACTTGTTCATCGAGTGGAGCAAATTCCAGGTGTGAAATCAGCGGCGGTGATTAACTCGATCCCGTTTGTGCTCCAGGGAGATTCCTTCGGTATAAGCGTAGACGGCAGACCTGACTACGCACCCGATAAGCGGCCGGAAGTAACAACCAGAACGATTAGCTCTCATTATTTCGAGACGATGGGAATTAGCCTGGTGAGGGGAAGACTGTTTGTCGATCAGGACAGGCTCGACTCGCCGAGTGTGGCAATCATCGGTGAGACGATGGCTCGGCGGTTATGGCCCGACGAAGATCCAATCGGTAAGCGGATAAAACCTGGTCCACTTAATTCTGACGATCCCTGGATCGAGATCGTGGGCATCGTCAACGATGTGAAACAATTCAAACTCAATGCTGAACCAAAAGTTCAAATGTACTTGCCCTACTCGCAGTTTGAATGGTTCGTCCCGCGCCATCTTGTCGTCAAGACAGATGTCGATCCGGTTTCTATAGCCTCGACCGTCCGGAAGACTGTTTGGGATATCGATAGAGATCAACCGGTTTCGAACATTAGCACTATGGACGAGGTGCTCGCGACCTCGGTGGCGCGTCAGCGTTTCACGATGATGTTACTTGCCGGTTTTGCCGGCCTGGCGTTGCTGCTCGCGGCAGTCGGTATCTACGGAGTCATGAGCTACTCCATTGCGCAGAGGACGCATGAGATTGGAATTCGCATGGCGCTTGGAGCGCGAACGGCTGATGTCTTACGTCTTGCGATTGGTCAAGGTTTACGACTGGTCCTGTTAGGTTTAGGTATCGGCTTGGTCGGCGCATTCTTTTTGACCAGAGTGATGTCGAGTCTTCTGTTTGGAATCAGCGCTACCGACCCGCTGACATTTGCCGCAATCTCGGTGGTGTTGGTGGGTGTTACGTTGTTAGCCAGTTATATACCAGCGCGCAGAGCGACGAAGGTTGATCCCTTGATTGCGCTTCGCTACGAATAACGAACTCAAGACGAAGTGATAAATGTGTGAGATGATCGCGACAGTGTCTGAAATCTCCGACACTAGACTGCGATTGGTTAAAATATCCTGCGCTGACATCATCGCTAATGCATCGCGTTTTCGAGTTTCCTCTTCGTAATCCCACTATTTCATCCGTTTGAACGTACTCAGCCGTTAGAAGACATGCTGGAACGGTGGTTGCCAACATTCCAGGAGTAGTGCCGATTACCAAGTGAGGAGTTTCGACTTTGATCAAGAAACAGCTTGCAGTTTTTCTTTCAGTTTTTATCACCGCAGTGAGCTTTGCGCTTCCATTAACGACGCAGGCCCAATCAACTAATGAGATCAATAATACGCGTTCGAAAGTGCAAACCCTGTCGGTGAAACGCGACAAGAAGGTCGAAGTGAAGTTGCGTGACAAGACAAAATACAAAGGTTACATCACTGCCGTAGATGCTGACTCTTTTACAGTGACTGACGTCAAGACTTCGGCTCTGCAAAGGATTTCCTATACCGATGTTGTCGATGTTAAGAAGGCGAGTGGTGGTATCTCGACAAAGTCATGGATAATCATTGGAAGTGTTACCGCGGGTGCAATCATTACGTGGGTGATTGTAAAGCCGGCGTTCTGTGATGGCGGTGCACAAACGAGAGGAATTTGTTGACAAACAAAGTGAAGGTTTTCTCTGCGTTTTACTCAGCGTTCTCTGCGTCTCGGCGGTTGAAAATGCGCCCAAATCCATTACCGCACCGAGACGCAGAGAACGCTGAGTAAACGCAGAGAGTTTCTAGAAGGCGCTCGGCATTCCTCTAAGGATAACTAAACTCCCAAATACCAATCCCGTTTTCAACTTCTA
>Ga0207644_10003036_pt1 | contig 10793 bp, 5 predicted proteins | sample KBSS73metaG_FD_184326 | JGI IMG/M metagenome (GOLD analysis project Ga0207644, IMG submission 184326) | Switchgrass rhizosphere microbial communities from Kellogg Biological Station, Michigan, USA - KBS S7-3 metaG (SPAdes) (version 2) | ecosystem: Host-associated > Plants > Roots > Rhizosphere >... | reverse complement strand
GTCGAAGGGCCAGGGGTCCGGCGGCGCCCACCGCCGCGGCGGCCGCTAGCGCATCGCGCGCGCTTCCCCTCTTCCTCGCTTCCTCAGTCCCCCACCCGGCAGGCGCCGGTAACCCGTCCTGAAAATGAAAACGGCAGAGAGCCCTAGGGCCCTCTGCCGTTCGTGTGCGTTGCGTTCCGCGATCGGTGCGGGGTCCCGCTAGCCGCGCGCCTTCTTCATGGCGCCCAGCCCGTCCGCCCCCGCCGTCAGCTTCACGAAGTCGGGATCCTGGTGGTAGCGGGCGAACGCGACGTCGTCGCGAGCCTCCTGCATCTCCTTGGCCCGCACCGCGTCGAACTGCTCGTAGACGAAGAAGTGGCGCTGGAGCATCGCCAGCGCCTGGTCCTTGCGGCCAAGCTGCGCATAGATGGCCGCCAGGTTGTACGAGGCCTCGAGCATCTGCTCGTGACGCTGCGCGACCGCTTCGGCCTCCTCGGGCTTTCCGAGCGAGACGAGATACGTGGCCGCGAAGATCTGGTTGTACTCGTCGTTCGGATCCAGCTCGAGCGCCTTCTTGACGTAGCCGTACGCCTTCTCGGACTGATGCTCCGAGTTCCAGTAGACCGCGAGGTTCCGGTAGGTCAGCGCCAGTGGATAGGCGCGCAGCGATTCGTCGAACAGCGAGAGGCCCTTGGCGAAGTTCCCCTCGTGGATCGTCATCTTGCCCAGGCCGTGCAGCGCGACGGCGCGCGAGAGCGGGTCGGCGTCCATCGCGAGGATCTGGTTGAAGAGCGTCCGCGCGGAGGCCCAATCGCCCGTGTGGTGGCGGTAGAGCTCGGCCAGATAGCGGGCGGCGACGGGGTCGTTCGGATCCATGCGGTGGGCCGATTCGTAGGCAGCCTTGGCCTCGAGGATCTTTCCTTCCTGCTCGGCCGAGACGCCCGCGCGCATCGTGCGGACCATCTCGGCGGTGCGCGGAGCGCTCGCGTCCGCGGGCTGGACCGTCTCGAGACGCGAGCTCTCGGTCTCGGGGACCGGCTTGCCGAGCTTCTTCAGGCCCTTCGCCGCCTTCTTCGCTTCGCCCGGAAGCAGGCAGCGCTGATCGTAGACGTGCTGGTAGAGCGCGGCCGCGGCGTCGGCGTCCTTCGCCTCGACCTTTTCCTTCGCCTGGTCGAGGGTCTGCTTGGCCTCGTCCTCGCGCTTGCTCACTTCCTTCTTCACCAGCGCCTCGACCTCGTCGACCTTCACGACGCCGTTCGCGCCCGCGACGCGGCCGACCTCGGTCCCGTCCTTGGACGCAAGCACGACGACCGGCTGGTCCTGCGGAGCGGAGAACTTCGTGCGCAGGGGCGCGTTGTCCATCCGGACCAGCGCCATCCCCACACACTGTCCCGAGGACAGGGTCAGGAAGCGCGAGGAGCGCACTTCGGCCGAGCGCGCGTTCTCGGGCGAGGTCGGGAACCAGTAGACGATGAGCGCGCCGTCGGGGACGGCATCGGCCGGACCGACGATCTTCCAGGGAACGTTGTAGGCCTCCGTGTCGATCGCCGTCCCGCCCCCGCCCCCACCGGGAGACATGCCTCCCTTACCGCCGCCGCCGCCGCCGCCGCAGGTCGCGGACGCGGGCAGGGCCCCGGCGAGCAGGGATAGAGCCAGAACGAGGGCCACGAGGACGAAGCGCTTGCGAGCTGAGAACATGCGATCTCTCCCTTCGAGTGTGTCGAGGCGGCGTACGCGGGCCTCGCCGCGGAGATGAATCTTACCTGTGTCCTGCTTCTTCGACCACCCCTGTTTCGAGGGCCGGCGGGTCGCCGCGGGGAGGCCCCCGCAGGAGGCTCGGGCTCCGGGCTGAGGACTCATGTCCCCATGGTTTCCCTTAAGATGAGCGCCGTGAGCGCTCACAGGAACGAGACGCGTCTCCGGTTTCGATTGTTAACCGCGCTCGTGGCCGTCCCGAGCCTCTGGGGAACGGTCGGAGCGGGGGCCGGGACCGTTCCCGCCGCACCCGCAGACTCCCGGGCGCCCGCAGCCTCCGTGCGGCACGCCATGACCGTCTCGATCGATCCCGACGCCCACCGCGTGACCGTCACGGACACGCTCACCTTCGGCCCGGACATCCCTCCCGGCCCGGACGGAAAGAGGCGATTCCTCCTCCACGCGGGCCTCACGCCGGTCTGCACGACGAAGGGAGCAGTCCTGACGCGGCGATCCGGCACGCCCGCGGCCTCCGACTTCGGACTTCCCGAGGGACAGCTCGATCTCCCCGACCGCGTTCCTGTCGAGGAATACGAGCTCCAGCTTCCTCCGACGGCGCGCGAGGCGACCCTGAGCTACGGCGGAGCGATCGAGCACGCGCCCGAGGCGCCGGTGACCGAGTCCGCGCGCAGCTTCAGCGACACGCCGGGGACGGTCGGCTCCGAGGGCGTTTTCCTGTCGACAGGAGTGCGCTGGTATCCCTGGTTCGGGGACGGGCTCGTCTCGTGCGCGATGGACGTGAGCCTGCCGATCGGCTGGGATGCGGTGGCCCAGGGCACGCGCACGCGTCATGACGTCTTGACCGACCACCTGGACTACAGGAGCGTGGGCCCCGCCGCCGGTCACGTGCGCTGGGAGGAAGACCATCCCCAGGACGGCATCACGCTCGCCGCGGCGCGGTTCACCCAGTACACGCGCCCGGCGGGAGGGCACGTCATGGCGATGGTCTTCCTGCGGACGCCGGACGCCGCCCTCGCGAATCGCTATCTCGACGCCACCGTGAAGTACCTCGACACCTACTCCAAGATGCTCGGTCCCTATCCCTACACGAAGTTCGCGCTCGTCGAGAACTTCTGGGAGAGCGGCCTGGGGCTGCCCTCCTACACGCTGCTCGGTCCGACGGTCCTGCGCCTCCCCTTCATCATCGACACGTCCTACCCCCATGAGATTCTCCACTCCTGGTGGGGCAACAGCGTCTTCGTGGACGAGGCGTCCGGGAACTGGTGCGAGGGGCTGACCGCGTACCAGGCGGACTACCGGCTCAAGGAGGAGAAGGGCGAGGGCGCCGGCTACCGGCGCGACGCGCTCCAGAAGTACGCGGACTTCGTCTCGCAGTCGAAGGACTTCCCGCTGACCGGGTTCCGCGAGCGCGAGAGCCCGGCGACCGAGGCCGTCGGCTACGGCAAGGCCATGATGCTGTTCCACATGCTGCGCCGCGGGTACGGGGATGAAGCGTTCCTGATGTCGCTGCGCCGCTTCTACGAGAAGAACCGCTTCCGGAAGGCGTCGTGGGGTGATCTTGCGGCGGCGTTCCCGGAGGGTGCGACACCGGGCGCCACATCTTCAGTCCGGCTCTCCGCGAAGGAGATGATCGACGCGTGGACGACGCGCGCGGGAGCGCCGCGCTTCTGCGTCGGCGGCGTCGTGGCGCGCCCCGCCGGAGGCGCGGAGCCGGGCTGGAGGGTCGAGGGCACGATCACGCAGATCCAGCCCGAGGCGCCGTGGAAGATCGATGTGCCTGTGGCGATCGAGATGGAAGACCCCAAGGCCGCGCGAACGGACTCGGTCCATTTCGATGGAACCAGGAGAAGCGCCTGGTTCGAGCTCGCGCTCCCACGACGCCCCAACCGCGTCGCGGTCGATCCCGACTTCGACCTCTTCCGCCGCATCGAGCGCGAGGAGGTACCCGCGGCGCTGAGCCTCGCGTTCGGCGCCGACACCGCGCTCGCCGTTCTGCCCTCCGCCGAGTCCGCGGGAATGCAGACCGCCTATCGCGCGGTCGCCGACGGATGGGCGCGCGGAAAGGAGAGCACGTTCAAGATCGTGCTCGACTCGGAGATCGACGCCCTCCCCGAAGACCGGACCGTCTGGGTCTTCGGATGGGAGAACCGCTTCCGCGACAGGGTCGCCGCGGCCGTGGCCCGCTACGGCGCCGATCTCAGCGCCGGCGCGCTGCGCATCGGCGGTGAGGCGGTCCCCCATTCCCCGTACTCAGCGGCCCTCGTCACGACGCAGCCAGGTCATCCCGACCTCGCGCTGGGTTGGGTCGCCTCCGACACGGCGGCGGCGCTGCCGGGGCTGGGACGCAAGCTCCCCCATTACGCGAAATACTCCTATCTGAGGTTCGAGGGGGACGAGCCCACCAACACGCTGAAGGGCAGCTGGCCCGTCGTCGATACGCCGCTCACGGTCGGGCTCGGGCCGGACGACCTCCCCTTCCGCGCGGACCGTCCCTGCGCAGTCGCACTCCCCGCCGCCGTTTCCACGGGAGCGTCCCCGGCTCACGGCGCCGCGGTCCCTGCGGCCGCCGACACCGTTCCCGCCCCGGCCGCGCTCATCCAGCCCGAGTGGATCTCGAGCGATCGGATGATGGAGATGGTGCGCGCGCTCTCCGCTCCGGAGCTCGCGGGACGCGGCTTCGGATCCAAGGGCCTCGATGCCGCGGCGGACCGGATCGCCGCGGCCTTCCAGGAGGCGGGCCTCGCCGCAGGAGGAGATTCCGCGGGGAGCTGGTTCCAAGGGTGGAAGGCGACCGGCGGCGATCCCGCGCACGAATCCGAGCTCCGCAACGTCGTCGGGATCCTGCGTGGATCCGGGACCGGTCCGGACGCGCCCCTCGTCGTCATCGGCGCGCACTACGACCATCTTGGTCGCGGCTGGCCGGACGCGAAGGCCGGCAACGCCGGCAGGATCCATCCCGGCGCCGACGACAACGCGAGCGGCGTCGCCGTCCTCCTCGAGCTCGCCCGCGCCATGGCCCGCGAGCGCGCCCTGCAGGCGCGGTCCGGGAAGGAGGCGTCCGCACCGGCGGCGCGCACCGTCGTCTTCGTTGCTTTCTCCGGAGAGGAAGCCGGGCTTCTGGGATCGCGCCGCTTTCTCGAGGCGAGCGCCTACGCACCCTCGCGCCTCGCGGCCATGATCAACCTCGACACCGTCGGCCGCCTGGGAGCGGGGCGTCTTCTCGTCCTCGGATCGGGCTCGGCGAGCGGGTGGGACCGGCTGCTGCGCGGCGTCCGCGAGCGGACGCACGCGCCCGTGGAGATCGTGCCCGGCGACCCTGGCGGCAGCGATCAGAAGAGCTTCCTCGACGCGGGGGTCCCCGCCGTCCAGCTCTTCACGGGGGCGAACACGGACTATCACACGCCCGGCGACACGGCCGACCGGATCGATGCGCGCGGCCTCACGACCGTCACGGTGTTCACATGGGTGCTCGCCGAGACCCTGTCGCAGCCCGGGACCGTGCTGCTCGCGGCGCCCGGCTCCGCTTCCGCGGGGCCGCACGGGGGATCGGAACCGGGATCGGCCCCGGCTTCGGGGGCGACGGCATCCCCGAGCTCCGCTCGCCGCGTCACGCTCGGCACGGTCCCCGACTTCGCCTACGAGGGGATGGGCGTGCGCCTCTCCGGGGTCGTCCCGGGGTCCCCTGCCGAGAAGGCGGGCCTCGCCGCGGGGGACATCCTCGTGAAGCTCGGGGAGACCTCGATACCCGACCTGCGCGCGTTCTCGGACGCTCTCAAGACGCTGAGCCCGGGCGACAAGGTCCATGTCGTCTTCACGCGCGACGGCAAAGAGCGCTCGATCCAGACCGAAGTCGTCGGGCGATAGCGGACCTCGTGCTGCATCTCGTCGGCGTCTACCCTCCGGTGGACCAGCCGCTCACCGACGCGCTCGCGCTGCTGGCGACCTCCTATCGCATCGTCATCAGCATCGCCGGAGCCTGGCTGACGGCATGGCTCGCTCCGAGCAGGCCCATGACGCACGCGCTGGTCCTGGGTGTCGTCGGCACTCTGCTCGGGATCATCGGCGCCGCCGCCACATGGAACCTCGGGCTGGGACCCCACTGGTACGCGGTCGCGCTGGCCGTGCTCGCCATCCCGCAGTGCTGGGCAGGAGCTAAGATCTACGAGATACGCGGGCGGGCGTAGCTCCTCCGAGTAGACCCAGCTCCTCCTGTCAGGCCTCTGTTCTCATGACGGCTCACCGTGGCGGCATCGCCGCCGGGGGAGCATATTGAGGGCATCCCCGTCGTGACAGGAGCCCTCCCCATGACCAAGCCCGCGACCGCGTTCCTGTTCGCGCTCCTTTGCGCCGCGTCCGCTCCCCTCGCCCGCGCCGACGTGCAGCTCCAGCTCGTCACGAGCGGACTCGCGTCGCCCGTCGCGATCGCGAACGCGGGGGACGGTACCGGGCGTCTCTTCATCGTCGAGCAGGGTGGGAGGATCCGCATCTGGAGCGGAAGCCTGGCCGCGACGCCTTTCCTCGACATCCACGGCTCGATCCTGGCGGGAGGCGAGCGCGGGCTCCTCGGGCTCGCGTTCCATCCCCAGTACGCCTCCAACGGTCGGTTCTTCGTCTACTACACGGACCTGACGGGAACTCTCACGATCGCGGAGTACCACGTGAGCGGCGATCCCAACGTCGCGGATCCGCTCTCGGGACAGGTCCTGCTCTCGATCCCTCACCCGAACTTCAGCAACCACAACGGCGGCAACCTCGCGTTCGGACCGGACGGTTACTTGTACGCGGGGACCGGCGACGGCGGCAGCGGCGGGGACCCCGATGGCAACGGGCAGAACCTCGGATCCCTCCTCGGGAAGCTGCTGCGCCTCGACGTCGACGGCCCGTCCCTCATCCCTCCTTCGAACCCGTTCGTGGACGGCAATCCCGCCACGCGCGACGAGATCTGGGCCTACGGGCTGCGCAATCCCTGGCGCTTCAGCTTCGACCGGCAGAACGGCGACCTTTTCATCGGCGACGTCGGCCAGGGCTGCTGGGAGGAGATCGATTATCAGCGTCATGGAGAGGGCGCGGGAGCGAACTACGGTTGGAACGCGATGGAGGGGAACAAGTGCTACGACCCGCCGTCGTGCACGCCCCCGCCGACCTGCGTGGACTCCGGCTTCACCCTCCCCATCGCCACCTACCCTCACGGCCCCGACTGCTCCGTGACGGGCGGCTACCGCTACCGCGGCACGCTCGTGCCGTCGCTGTCGGGCGTCTACCTGTTCGGGGATTACTGCTCGGGCGTGATCCGCGCGGCGAACCCCGGCGCCGGCGATTCATGGACGTCGGCGACCCTGCTCGATACGGATCTGTCGATCACCTCGTTCGGCGAGGACGAGCAGGGGGAGGTCTACGTCGCGGACGGCGGCGGCGGGATCTATCGCTTCGCGCCCTCGACGGTCCCCTTCTCGGACGACTTCGAGGACGGCGATGCGGGCGACTGGACCGGGTCCGCGGGCGCGTGGAGCGTCCTGGACGGCGAGCTGACGAGCGCCCCGGGGCGCCGCGCGCGGATCCTCGCCCCGAACACCCCCTGCACCCTCTGCACGGTCGAGGCCACGGTCACCCCGCACACCGCAGGGGCGGACGTCATCCTGCTGGGATGGTGGCGCAGCGCCGGATCCCACGTGGAGGCGGTCTTCTCCGAGGATCGGGACCGCGTCATCCTGCGCGCTCTGGCGGGTGGCGAGGTGGTCGCGCACGCCGCGGCGGACCTCCCGATCGCGGTCGGGGACCGCATCGACGCGCGGCTCGTCGACAACGGCTCGCGCATCTCGCTCTATCTCGGTGTGGCCGACACCCCGATTCTGACCATCAAGGCCCGCAAGAGCCTGCACGGGATCGCCGGCTTCGAAGTGCGCGGCTCGCGCCGCAGCCCCGCCTCGGGGTCGATGGACAGGATCGAGGTCTTTTGAGGTTGCTCGAAGCAGGCCCCGCTAGCCGAGGACCGATTCGAGCAGCAGGCGGACGACCACATACGGATCGGCGTTCGCGCACGGGCGGCGATCCTCCAAGTAGCCCTTCCCCTGCTGGCTCACGTGGAGCGGGATGCGGATCGACGCGCCGCGGTGTCCGACGCCGTAGCTGAACTCCCGATAGCTCGCGGTCTCGTGCTTGCCGGTGAGGCGCTGCTCGATGCCGTTGCCGTAGTTCTCGATGTGCAGCGTCGCCGTCTTGCGCAGCCTCTCGCACGCGGCCTCGATCGCCTTGATGCCGCCCTCGGCGCGCATCTCCTTGGTCGAGAAATTCGTGTGCATGCCGGCCCCGTTCCAGTCTCCCGTCACGGGCTTGGGATCGAGCTTGGCGTTGACGCCGTCGTCCTCGGCGATCCGGTAGAGCAGCCAGCGGGCCGCGATCAGGTGGTCCCCCACCTCGAGCGAGCCCGCCGGACCGATCTGGAACTCCCACTGCCCCGGCATGACCTCCGCGTTGATCCCCGCGAGCTTGAGCCCCGCGCGGATGCACGCGTCCATGTGCTGCTCGACGATGTGGCGGCCGAACACCTCGTCGGCTCCCACGCCGCAGTAGAACGGTCCCTGCGGCGCCGGATAGCCCTGCTCGGGCCAGCCGAGCGGGCGGCTCCCCTTGAAGAACGTGTACTCCTGCTCCATGCCGAACCACGCGTCGTGCGCGGCGTACTTCTTCGCGGTGTCGCGCAGCGCGGCGCGCGTGTTGGTGGGGTGCGGTTTGCCGTCGGCCGAGAAGACCTCCGTGACGACGAGGACGTTGCTGTCGCCGCGGATGGGATCCGGACAGTGGAAGACCGGACGCAGGATGCAATCGGACGAGTGACCCTCGGCCTGGTTGGTGCTCGATCCATCGAAGCCCCATTCAGGCATTTCCTTCGTGCCGTCCGCGAGGATCTTGGTCTTGGATCGCAGCTTGTGGGTCGGTTCCGTGCCGTCCACCCAGATGTACTCGGCCTTGAATGCCATCGTCGCTCTCTCCTGAAACATCTCCTGGTTTTGGTTGAAACGGTGGAACGAAGGGGCGGCTCGGGGTCACTCTACACCAGGACGCCGCCCTCGAGAAAGCGGCGCGGCGGGGCCCGCGAGACCGCGCCGCCCCAACGAGAAACCTGCCCCGCGCGGTCCCGTATACCGAGGTGCTCATGAGCGGTACCGCCCCCGGCCCTGATCCACTCGACGGCCGCTGCGCGGCCGCGAGTATCCTGGGCACAACATGATCCTGGGCACTTACCTCCGGAGAGGACACCTCGCATGAAGATTCCGCGCCCCTACGCTGCTCTGATGCTGCTCCTCGCCGGCGCCGCCGTCCTCGGATTCACGGGGATCGTCCGGGCCGCGGACGCCACCTCCGAGAGGCCCCTCACGGACCTCCCCTACACGCCGAGCCTGGATCTCACCGCCATGGACCGCTCGGCCGATCCCTGCGCGGACCTCTATCAGTACTCCTGCGGAGGCTGGATGAAGTCGCATCCCATCCCAGCCGACCAGGCGCGCTGGGGGGTCTACAGCAAGCTCTACGTCGACAACCAGCAGTACCTCTGGGGGATCCTCGAGGCCGCGGCCAAGCCCGATCCCGCCCGTACACCGAACCAGCAGAAGATCGGCGACTACTTCGGATCCTGCATGGACGAGTCCGCGATCGCCAAGGCCGGTGCCGCTCCGATACGGGCGGATCTGGACGCGATCGACGCATTGGGCTCGGCGAAGGGCCTCGCCGCCCTGCTCGGCCAGCTTCACCTGCGGGCACAGACGGACGGCTACTTCTTCGGTTTCTTCGCGGAGCAGGATCCCAAGAATTCCGATCAGGAGATCGCGTGGGCCACGGCGGGGGGTCTCGGTCTTCCCGACCGCGACTACTATTTCAAGAGCGACGCGAAGTCCCTCGAGACCCGGAAGAAGTACGTGGCGCACGTGGGACGCATGCTGGGCCTGATCGGCGAGTCGTCCGAGGCCGCAGCGAAGAACGCGGCGACGATCATGCGGATCGAGACGGCGCTCGCCAAGTCGCAGCTCACGCTGGTCGAGAAGCGCGATCCCTACAAGGTCTATCACAAGATGCCCGTCGCTTCGCTCCAGAAGATCACGCCGTCGTTCCGGTGGAGCGAGTATCTCGGCACGGCAGGCGCCGCGAACGTGACCGAGATCAACGTCACCGAGCCGGCGTTCTTCAAGGAGATGGAGAAGCGCCTGAAGGCCGAGAAGCTGGCCGACCTGAAGGTCTACCTGAAGTGGGCGCTCGTACGCGACCGCGCGCGCTATCTCTCTCCTGAGTTCGAGAAGGCCGACTTCGACTTCTACCGGGCCACCCTGCGCGGCGTGAAGGAGATGCAGCCGCGATGGAAGCGCTGCGTGGGATGGGTCGACCGCGACCTGGGCGAGGCGCTCGGACAGGTCTTCGTCCAGAAGACCTTCTCGCCCGACCTGAAGGCCCGCACGCAGGACATGGTCCAGAGGATCGAGAAGGCGATGGAGGTCCGCATCAACGGGCTTTCCTGGATGAGCGCCGCGACGAAGAAGCAGGCCCTGGGCAAGCTCGCCACGATGCGCAACAAGATCGGCTATCCGGACAAGTGGCGTGACTACACGACGCTCGAGGTCAAGCCCGGAGACTTCCTCGGGAACGTGACGCGCGCGACCGTGTTCGAGTCCAAGCGCGTCCTCGCGAAGGTCGGCAAGCCGGTCGATCGGGGCGAGTGGGGCATGACGCCGCCGACGGTCAACGCGTACTACAACGCGTCCATGAACGACATCAACTTCCCCGCCGGGATCCTGCTGCCGCCTCTCTACGACCCGAAGATGGACGACGCGCCCAACTACGGGAACACCGGGGCGACGATCGGCCACGAGCTGACCCACGGATTCGACGACGAGGGACGCCAGTACGACGCGAAGGGGAACCTCAACGACTGGTGGACGGAGGCGGACGCGAAGGAGTTCGAGAAGAGAGCTTCCTGCATCGTCGATCAGTACGCGGGCTACACGGTCGTGGACGACCTCAAGATCAACAGCAAGCTGACGCTCGGTGAGGACGTGGCCGATCTGGGCGGAACGATCCTGGCCTACATCGCCTGGAAGGACGCGACCGCG
>Ga0207644_10003030_pt1 | contig 10811 bp, 4 predicted proteins | sample KBSS73metaG_FD_184326 | JGI IMG/M metagenome (GOLD analysis project Ga0207644, IMG submission 184326) | Switchgrass rhizosphere microbial communities from Kellogg Biological Station, Michigan, USA - KBS S7-3 metaG (SPAdes) (version 2) | ecosystem: Host-associated > Plants > Roots > Rhizosphere >... | reverse complement strand
CCGGTCATCATCGCCAATATCATCGCCTGGCCGATCGCCTGGTGGATGATGCGTGACTGGCTGAACGGCTTCGACCAGCGAATTGCCTTAACGCCGGTGCCCTTTGTCCTCGCTGCCGCGGTCGCGCTCGGAATCGCGATCGCAACGGTGGTTGGCCATGCAGTAAGAGTAGCGCGCGCAAACCCGATCCACGCGCTGCGCTACGAGTGAACGTGCCGGAGAAGTCCCCTTCTGCCCGGCACCGGGTGGTCATCGTGGGGGCGCACTGGCTTTCTGTGTTCGCGATGACCCCCGCTTCCGCCGCTCCGCGGCCCAAGGAGACACCGACGAAAAAGCAGCCGGGCAGGCCTCATGCCGCCCGCGGCGGCGCCGGAGCCGGAGCAGGCGCCGGTCCCGCGTCCCTTGAATGGACGATTGGAACCGTTCTCCGTCCGTAACGTTCGTCCGCAGGATTCTTGCGTCGATGAGCGGGGAAAAATTTCGACAGCTGAAATTTTCAGGAAGCGTAAACCGAAACATTTGATATTGATGGTGTCCGCAGTCGGGGGGCTGCACTGGGTCAACCTTGGGTGGGGGGAGTAGCCACCGGAGTAACACGTGAATATCCAGGCCCCGCGGGACTTTATTGATCGCCGCCAGCTCGTCAGCGCGCTTCGCGCGTTGCGCCGCGGCGACTTCACTGTTCGCCTCCCCGAAGAGGTTGACGGCGTCGACGAAGAAATTGCCAGCATTTTCAACGAAGTCGTCTCGCTCAATGAAGAGATGACCCAGGAGTTCGAGCGCCTTTCAAAGGTGGTCGGCAAGGAAGGCAAGATCACGCATCGCGGGCGCGTGAAGAACGCCCGGGGTGGCTGGGAAACGGCGATCCGGTCGGTGAACGATCTGATCGAGGACATGGTCCAGCCGACCGCGGAAGTATCCCGAGTCATCGGGGCGGTTGCGAAGGGCGACCTGTCGCAGAGCATGACCGTCGAAATCGATGGGCGGCCCCTCCGCGGCGAGTTCCTCCGCATCGGGCGGGTCGTGAACACGATGGTCGACCAGCTTAACGGCTTCGCTTCCGAGGTCACCCGCGTCGCTCGCGAGGTGGGCACCGAGGGAAAGCTCGGTGGTCAGGCAAAGGTGAAGGGTGTCGCCGGAACGTGGAAGGATCTCACGGATAACGTCAACGCGATGGCGACCAACCTTACGGGGCAGGTCCGCAACATTGCCGAAGTGACAACCGCGGTTGCCCGCGGCGACCTTTCCAAGAAGATCACGGTCGACGTGAAGGGCGAAATTCTGGAGCTCAAGAACACCATCAATACGATGGTGGACCAGCTGAACGGCTTCGCTTCGGAAGTGACGCGCGTGGCGCGCGAAGTGGGTACGGAAGGCAAGCTCGGCGGCCAGGCACGGGTCGAGGGCGTCGCCGGCACGTGGAAGGACCTTACCGACAACGTCAATCTGATGGCCGACAATCTGACCGGCCAGGTCCGCAACATTGCCGAGGTCACGACGGCCGTCGCGAAAGGCGACCTTTCGAAGAAGATCACCGTCGAGGTGAAGGGAGAAATTCTGGAGCTGAAGAACACCATCAATACGATGGTTGATCAGCTGAACGGCTTCGCTTCGGAAGTTACCCGCGTGGCCCGCGAGGTGGGCACCGAAGGAAAGCTCGGCGGCCAGGCGCAAGTCCCGGGAGTCGCGGGCACCTGGGCCGACCTTACGGACAATGTGAACCTGATGGCCGCCAACTTGACGGGTCAGGTGCGCAACATCGCTGAGGTTACGACTGCGGTTGCGAGGGGCGACCTCTCCAAGAAGATCACCGTCGACGTCCGCGGCGAGATCCTCGAGCTCAAGGACACCATCAATACGATGGTCGACCAGCTCAATTCATTCGCGTCTGAAGTGACGCGCGTGGCGCGCGAAGTGGGATCCGAAGGCAAGCTCGGCGGACAGGCACAGGTGGAGGGTGTCGCCGGCACCTGGGCCGACCTCACGGACAACGTGAATCTGATGGCCGAAAACCTGACGGGCCAGGTGCGCAACATCGCCGAGGTTACGACTGCGGTCGCCCGTGGCGACTTGTCCAAGAAGATCACGGTCGACGTTCGCGGGGAAATCCTCGAGCTTAAGAACACCATCAACGTGATGGTGGACCAGCTGAACGGCTTCGCGTCCGAAGTGACTCGCGTGGCACGCGAAGTGGGTACCGAAGGCAAGCTTGGCGGCCAGGCCCAGGTGGAGGGCGTCGCCGGCACCTGGGCCGACCTTACGGACAGCGTTAACCTGATGGCCGGCAACCTGACCGGGCAGGTGCGCAATATCGCGGAAGTGACGACTGCCGTCGCCCGTGGTGACTTGTCCAAGAAGATCACGGTCGACGTCAAGGGCGAGATCCTCGAGCTCAAGAACACGATCAACGTGATGGTCGATCAGCTGAACAGCTTCGCCAGCGAGGTGACCCGCGTGGCGCGCGAAGTCGGTACCGAAGGAAAGCTTGGGGGCCAGGCCCAGGTGCCCGGCGTCGGTGGCACTTGGAAGGATCTGACCGACAACGTGAACGCCATGGCGGCGAACCTCACCGGCCAGGTGCGCAACATTGCGGAAGTGACCACCGCCGTCGCGTCGGGTGACCTTTCCAAGAAGATTACCGTCGACGTGAAGGGCGAAATTCTGGAGCTTAAGAACACCATCAACACGATGGTGGACCAGCTGAACGCCTTCGCCGGCGAGGTGACTCGCGTGGCCCGTGAGGTCGGAACGGAAGGCAAGCTCGGCGGGCAGGCGCAGGTGCGCGGCGTCGCCGGCACCTGGAAAGACCTCACCGACAACGTGAACCTGATGGCCGCGAACCTCACGGGCCAGGTCCGCAACATCGCGGACGTGACAACCGCTGTGGCGAAGGGTGACCTTTCGAAGAAGATCACCGTGGACGTGAAGGGCGAGATCCTCGCCCTGAAGAACACCATCAACACGATGGTGGACCAGCTGAATGCGTTCGCGTCGGAAGTGACGCGCGTGGCCCGCGAGGTCGGAACGGAAGGCAAGCTCGGGGGCCAGGCGCAGGTGCCAGGCGTCGGCGGCACGTGGAAGGACCTCACCGACAACGTCAACGTGATGGCGACCAACCTCACCAACCAGGTGCGCGGAATCGCCGAGGTCGTGACTGCGGTTGCTCAGGGCAACCTCAAGCGGAAGCTGACCGTGGACGCGAAGGGGGAGATCGCCGCACTCGCCGACACGATCAACTTCATGATCGACACCCTGTCCACCTTCGGCGACCAGGTCACGAACATGGCCCGAGAAGTGGGCATCGAGGGCAAGCTGGGTGGCCAGGCGCGAGTGCCGGGCGCCGCGGGACTGTGGCGCGACCTGACCGATAACGTGAACCAGCTCGCTGCGAACCTCACCAACCAGGTGCGGTCGATCGCGGAGGTCGCGATCGCGGTGACCAAGGGCGACCTGACGCGCTCGATCGCGGTCGAGGCGTCGGGCGAAATCGCCGCGCTCAAGGACACGATCAACGAGATGATCTCGAACCTCAAGGAGCAGACGCTCAAGAACGCGGAGCAGGATTGGCTGAAGACCAATCTGGCCCGCTTCTCGCGCATGCTTCAGGGCGAACGAGACCTTGCGACCGTGTCGAACCTCATCATGTCGGAGCTCGCTCCGCTGGTGAACGCTCAATATGGCGTCTTCTATGTCACCAAGCGCGAAGAGGACGAGACCAAGCTCGAGCTTGTGGCGAGCTACGGCGCAGACAGCCCGGAGGCGTTGAAGCAGGAGTTCCACCTGCGCGAAGGCTTGATCGGCCAAGCGGCCGCCGACCGGCGCCCCATCGTGCTCAGGGATGTGCCGCCTGACTTCATCCGGATCGGCTCAGGCCTCGGTCACGCCACCCCGGCAAACGTGAACATTCTCCCGGCGCTTTTCGAGGACGAAGTGAAGGCGGTGATCGAGCTCGCCTCGTTCAACGAGTTCAACGAGACTCACCAGAACTTCCTCGACCAGCTGATGGAATCGGTCGGAATCGTGCTGAATACGATCGCCGCGACCATGCGTACCGAGGGCCTGCTCAAACAGTCGCAGCTGCTGACGCAGGAGCTCCAGGCACGGCAGACGGAACTCACCCGCAAGCAGCAGGAGCTTCACGCGACCAACGAGGAGCTGCAGGAGAAGGCGCAGCTTCTCGAGAATGAGAAGAAACAGGTCGAAGCGAAGAATATCGAAATCGAAATGGCGCGCCGCGCGGTCGAGGAAAAAGCTGAGCAGCTCGCGCTCACGTCCAAATACAAGTCTGAGTTCCTCGCGAACATGAGCCACGAGCTTCGGACGCCGCTCAACTCTCTGCTCATCCTGTCGAAGCTCCTGTCGGACAATGCGCAGGGCAATCTCAACGACAAGCAGGTCGAGTTCGCCCGGACGATCAATTCGGCCGGTTCCGACCTGCTCAATCTCATCAACGATATCCTCGACCTCTCGAAGGTAGAGTCGGGGACGGTGACGATCGAGATCGGCGAGATGCCGACTCAGCATTTGAAGCAGCACATGGAGCGCACCTTCCGGCAGCTTGCCGCCGACAAGGGCCTCGAATTCAACGTCAAGTTCGATCCCAAGCTTCCGGAAGCAATCCGGACCGACGAGAAGCGGCTCCAGCAGATCGTGCTCAACCTCTTGTCGAACGCGTTCAAGTTCACTGCCAAAGGCAGCGTGACGCTTGGAGTGCGTCTGGCCAGCAAGGGATGGAGTCCGAACAACCACGCCCTCAGGGAAGCCGGCAAGGCGATCGAGATCGCGGTGACCGATACGGGCATCGGAATCCCCCAGGAGAAGCAGCGCCTGATCTTCGAGCCGTTCCTGCAGGCGGATGGCACCACGAGCCGAAAGTATGGCGGCACCGGCCTCGGACTTTCGATCAGCCGCGAGATCGCCCGTCTTCTAGGCGGCGAATTGCAGGTTCGTTCGAAACCCGGCGAAGGCTCGACCTTCACCCTTTATATTCCGCTCGAAGTCGAAGCCGCAGGGGCGGCGATCGGCGGCACCACTGCGCGCTACGACAACAGCGGTGCGATCGTTCCTTCCGCACTTCCAACCGGATTTGACGTCAGCGACGACCGTGACGAGCTGGGCAAGGATCCATTCGTGCTGATCGTCGAGGACGATCCGACATTCGCGGCAATCCTGCTCGATGCTGCGCATGAGGCCGGGTTGAAAGGAGTCGTGTCGACGGCCGGAGCAGGCACTCTTGCGATGGCTCGCAAGCTTCAGCCCAACGCGATCACTCTGGACCTCGGACTTGCCGATATCGACGGCTTCGTGCTGCTCGACCTGCTGAAGCACGACCCTGACACGCGCGACGTGCCGATCCACGTTATTTCCGGCGTCGATCGGAGCAAATCGGTGATGGACATGGGAGCGTTCGGAATCACCGAGAAGCCGGCCGAGCGCGCGGAGTTGGTACGTGTTTTCGAATCCCTCCGAAACGAGGGCAAGAACCAGAAGCCTCGTCGCCGCAAGCCTCGGCCCGCGGACTCGCCTCCGCCGATCACCCGCGCTGTCCCCGAACTCGCCGGGGCCAAGGTGCTGATCGTCGATGATGACATCCGCAACATTTTCTCTCTGACGAGCGTTCTCGAGAGCCATGACGTGGAGGTACTCCACGCAGAGCGCGGGAAGGACGGAATCCTGATCCTTGAACAAACGCCGGGCGTCGATGTCGCACTGATCGACATAATGATGCCGGACATGGACGGGTATGAAACGATGCATCAGATCAGGCAGCGGTCCGAGCTTGCCGACCTGCCGCTGATTGCCGTGACCGCCAAGGCGATGAAGGGGGACCGTCAGAAGTGCCTCGACGCCGGCGCGTCCGATTATATCGCCAAGCCGGTGGACATCGAGCTGCTGCTCGCACTTCTGCGTGTGTGGGTCGCCCGCGCCCGCGAGGCGCAAGCGGAGTCGGCACCGCCGATCCCGCTGGAGGCAGCGGAGTAGGCGATGAATCGTCCGGTGGGAGAAATCCCCGTTTCTCTCCAGGCGGGGGAGGCGGAAATTCCGGAAGAGCCGCTTGTCGAGCGCGCCCGGGTGCTTCTGGTCGACGATGACGAGCGCAACCTGCTCGCCATTGCGACGGTCCTCGAGGACCTTGGAGAGGTCGTGCTCGCGCGGTCCGGCGAAGAGGCGCTACGGCACCTTCTCAAGGGCGAATTCGCCGTCATTCTGCTCGATGTCTACATGCCCGGGATGGACGGGTACGAAACCGCCCAGATCATCAGGAGTCGCGACCAGACCAAGGGCATCCCGATCGTCTTCCTGTCAGCGGTCAACAAGGAGACCGAGCATCTGCTCCGCGGCTATTCCATGGGCGCGGTCGACTATGTGTTCAAACCAGTCGACTCGGTCATTCTTCGCTCCAAGGTTGCCGTTTTCGTCGAGCTCTTCGAAAAATCGAAGGAAGTCGAGCGGAAGGCCAGGCATGAGCAGGCCCTGCTTGATGCGGCGCTGAACGCCAACGCTGAAAGGCTTCGAGCCGAGCAGGAGCTTCGACGGTCCGAGCAGCGCCAGGCCGCGATCATCGCATCGCTGCCGATGGTCCTCTACCTCGAGCCCTTCGATTCCAAGCGCCGGGTGCCCAATTATGTCAGCGGGGATATCGAAGCGATCACGGGTTTCGATTACCGCCTTCTGGAAGACGATCCGCAAATGTGGATCGAGCGGCTGCATCCCGAAGACCGGATCAAGGTGATTGCCGCACTCGAGGCGCGCGGTCGGTCGGGCAAGCTTGCCATCGAATATCGTTGGCAATGCGCGGACGGCACGTTCAAGCATTTCCTCGACCAGGCGGTGCTGATCAGGGACGCCGAAGGACACCCAGTTGAGTTTGCCGGAACAATCACGGACGTGACCGATCAGCGATCGCTCGAAAGTCAGTTGATCCAGGCCCAGAAGATGGATGCGATCGGCAAGCTGACCGGCGGCATCGCACACGATTTCAACAACCTGCTCGCAGCGGTGATCGGCGGCCTCAGCATCATTGAGCGGCGATCCGAACTCGCCCCGGATCAGCAGCGCGTGCTGGGAATGACCAAACGGGCTGCGGAACAGGGAAGCGAGCTGGTTCGGCGGCTCCTCGCCTTCGCGCGTCGTCAGCGGTTGGAGCCGCATTCAATCAATATCGCAGGCCTTCGCGATGCCGTTTCCGATCTGCTGACCCATACGCTCGGCGGTCTCGTCAATATCGAGTGGCGGATGCGCGATGACGGATGGTGCGCGTTTGCGGATCAGGCCCAACTGGAGCTCGCCCTCGTCAATCTCATCATCAATGCGCGCGACGCAATGCCGGCGGGGGGCACGGTGACGATCGTTGCCCAGGACCGGAAAATCAAGGACGGCGAGATCGAGGGGATTTCGGCGGGAGAATATGTTCGTCTTGCCGTGCAGGATGCCGGCACCGGCATTTCGGCCGAAAATCTGGAAAAGGTGATGGAGCCCTTCTTCACCACGAAGGAATTGGGGAAGGGTAGCGGCCTCGGCCTCAGCATGGTCTACGGTTTCGCCAAGCAATCGAACGGCGCATTCCACCTCGAAAGCGAGCTGGGCGTCGGCACCACTGCCGAGCTTTGGCTGCCACGAGCACCGGAAGCTGCGGCTTCTGCAAGCGCGCCGGCGGAGCCCAATCGTGAAAAGCTCCGGCCGCTGAAGGTGCTCCTTGTAGACGATCATCCCGAAGTCCGGAGCACCACTGCGGCGGTGCTCGAAGATTCGGGTCACGAGGTGATCGAAGCCGCCAATGGCTCCGAAGCGCTGATCAAGCTCAAGAAGCGCGACTGCGACTTCGATCTCCTGATCACCGATTATGCAATGCCGCACCTGTCAGGGACGGACTTCCTCAGGGAGGCCCGCCTGATCTGCCCCGACGTGCCGGCGCTGCTGATCACCGGTTATGCCGACACCGAGATGATCAAGGACCGTCCCGCGGGTGTCGAGATGCTTCTAAAGCCCTTCACTCCGGCGGTGCTCGACTCTGCAATCGCGCGCGCTTGCGGGCAGGACTTCGTGGCCTCCTGAAGATAGTCTTGCGACGCGATCGACCCGGGTGATCCTGCGGTGAATCGAGAAACCCAATTCAGTCAGCAATGGTTGGAAGCGAATACTCGGCGATGGGACGACGAGGTCCATAGTGTCTGGCGATTGCGATTCCGGTGATGCGACTTTCGAGGAAGCGCATGCGCGGTTGAGTCAAGGGTTGAAAAGCTGCCGATCGGTCGTGTCGACTTATCGGATGCTTCTGACTGATCCGGCCGCCGTCGGCAATGATAACGAGCCATTCACCGCCTTCGAGGAATTTCCCGACAACGATCCCTGATTGGGGCCCGCGTCAGCATTTGGCACGGCGCTTGCTGCATTAGATCAGATGGGAACGATTCAATCCGGCAGCGCGAGGCGGAAACGGCAGCGTGTGAGCGCGCTCGTGTCCAGTTCCGGACACCCACCGTCCGGCGCCGGACAGCACTCAAGGAAATGGAGGCCCGAGCCGGAATCGAACCGGCGTGCAAGGATTTGCAGTCCTCTGCGTAACCACTCCGCCATCGGGCCAACTACTTCAACTTAAACGGTTTTCCTCTCGCTGACGACGCCGCGTTGTCACTTTTTCCCGTGCGCGTTGTCACTTTTTTGTCAGTTTCACGGTCCGTTCACCGGGCGTTCGCGGTGATCGGAAGGCGCCCCTTAGCGACGGAATCCCAGTTTTCCTAGCCTTTTGAGCCGGAGCGTTTTGAAACCTGGCAGCGTGCAAGGAGCGACAATCCTTGCACGGAAAACGATGATTGCCCGCTCAAATTTTGCTTGCGACTAGCTTGATTTGAGTTAGCTTCGAGTTGCCGAACTGGGGGCTTGATGACGGCCGAAATTGCGATCCTGAACAAGACTGCCGTTGCATTAGCAGCTGATAGCGCAGTGACCATTTCGGCAGGTAGCAACCAACAAAAGATTTTCGATTCTGCTGACAAGTTGTTCGAACTCTCTGTCGATCAGCCCATCGGCGTGATGATCAACAACGACATGAACTTCATGGAGGCACCGCTACCGGTCCTAATCAAGGATTACCGAAGTCGACGATGTAGCTTTAGACGCGTCGAGGAGGCGGGCCTCGACTTTCTCAAATTTCTGCACGAATTCGGCCTTGAAGCGCCCGAGCAAATTAAGCTCGAGAACCTGCGTCGGGCAATCACTCCAATCTTGCAAACGGTTCACCATCGAAGCCAGGAGGCGATCTTCTCGAGGCTCTTCAAAGAGATCGAGCAGGGACGCAAGCCGGACGAGGTCGCCCGAGACGTCTATGAGGAGCAGATCAACGTCATGGAAGCGGTGCTAGAGCGCGCTACTCCTGCCACGTTGATTGGGGGCAAGGTCATCAGACCCACGAATGCTGAACGTGCTGTGATCGACGATGTCGTTGCCTCGACTTTGGCTGATGCTTCGCCTGACCAACGAGCCCACCTTTCAAGAATGCTGAGAAAATATCTCGATCGGATTGGTGTTCCGGCTCTCAGCACAGGAATAGTGGTTGCCGGCTTCGGAAGCGACGAGCTCTTCCCAACGCTCATAGCGTTTCGTCTGGAAGGCTTACTGGGTGGTCGCCTGAAATATCATCGAGAATTCTTCGTCGATATCGATCGACGGGGAGACAAAGCGAAGGTGATCCCGTTTGCTCAGCGCGAAATGGTCGAGCGGTTTCTCTACGGATTGGACGCGTCGATCGAACGTCAGATCACACAGTTCTGCAAAACGGCCGTTCCGAAAATCCGTGAGGAGATCCTGGACAGGCTAGATATGCCAGATGCCGATCGCGCCTCTCTCCTTGAAGATGCGGAAGCAGCGGAAGGGGTATTTTTCGATGCGTTGGCGAACGACAGTTTCGAAGCCATACGCCGGCAGTCTCGCGGTGCGATCGAAGACATGGTAGAGTTCATGCCGAAGCCTGAGATGGCGAAAATGGCAGAGGCGCTTGTTAACCTCACATCAATTAAGAGGCGTGTCTCACGCGGTATGGAAACCGTGGGGGGCCCCATTGATGTGGCGGTCATCTCGAAATCAGAAGGTTTTATCTGGGTCCGCCGGAAACACTACTTTTCGGAGGAGTTGAATCAGCGATTTTTCGACCGTATGCGCGCGGGCAGCGGTCGTTTAGGGAGCGAGCGCAATGGACAAAGTCTGCAGCCTGGAGACAATCGTGCGCGAGGTTGATGATCAAAAAACTCAGAACGGTGAGGACGATCTGAACGAGGCACTGCGTGCTGCGGTGATTGCCACCTTGGAAAAGATCGACGGTGCCTTTGGTCGGCAAGCAAAGGTCGTCGCGCGCCTCAGAGATCGCTAAAACGCCGGACGTCCGGGACTTGACCTTCGAGCCGCCTTCGGGCGGCTCTTTTTTGTCTACGATCGCGGCCCGACTGGCACAGCACTTGCAGCGTTAGCCTCGCATGATGCTCTATCCGGAACCTCAGTTCTCTCAGCTACGCGGAGATTGTCCGCAGGCGAACGAAGAGTGTCCAAAAACGGAAAACTGCGTCCGATTTCCGTTGTCACTTTTGGGCGGGCGCTCTCGCAGCGTTCTGGCCTAATCGGCGGCTCAAAAGTGACAAAAACGCCCAAAAAGCGCGAAAAATCAATGATTTGCAGTCCTCTGCGTAACCACTCCGCCATCGGGCCGGGGAGAGAGAAGCGCTTTGGCGCGTGGGAGAGCCACCGGTCAAGCCCCGCAATTGGTCGATCGGTCTTTCGATGAAATGCGGTTGGCGGGGCCGCCCTCGGCGGATAAGAGC
>Ga0207644_10003026_pt1 | contig 10818 bp, 18 predicted proteins | sample KBSS73metaG_FD_184326 | JGI IMG/M metagenome (GOLD analysis project Ga0207644, IMG submission 184326) | Switchgrass rhizosphere microbial communities from Kellogg Biological Station, Michigan, USA - KBS S7-3 metaG (SPAdes) (version 2) | ecosystem: Host-associated > Plants > Roots > Rhizosphere... | reverse complement strand
CTTGACCGCCTGGATTCGCCCGACGGTCCCGATCACCACCGTGCCTTCCGGCGCGAAACCGGCCGGCAACGAGGCGCGTCCGGCGTTCACCGAGGTCCTCGGGGCAAAACGGGCCGTGTCCACGCCGTTGTAAATCTGCGTGATTCGCGATGGCGCAATGCCGATGCGCCGTACGAGGTAGCGCTCGAGATCCTTGGAAACCGTGACGTAACGCGACACCAGCGGCGAATGAAGCCGCCGCAACAAGGCGGGCCGTCGCGCAGTTCCGGTGAGGTCATTGACGTCCCACCCATGTTCACCGTGGACCGTGTGGCGCACGCCGGCGGCACGTGCTGGCAGCAACGCGTCCAAACCCGATTGATTGCGTGAATGCACGATCGCGGGTCGGAGCTTGCGGAAGAGGGCGTAGAGCTCTCGCCGGAGTCGCCAGACGCCGATTTGCGACCGGTGCATCGCGATGACGTCGGTTCCCACCGGCTTGAGCCGCTCCCGGAAATCATCGAAGTTCTCCACGCAGACGACGGCGTGTCGATAGCGTGGGCCCGTCAACGCGGTGATGAGATTGACGAGTCCGTTCTCCAGTCCGCCGGTGGACAGGTGGTGAATGACGTGGACGACGAGCGCCGGTTCATGCTGCATGAAGGTGGACAGGCTTTGCGCGCGCGTCTCGCACAAGGGAAGAAGTTGGGCCGAGCTGACGACCCCTCGCTAACTCGCCGTGGCCGCCGCGAGGGCGGCGACCATGGCGGCGAACAATACCATCGGCGCTGTGCTGGCCGTGTGGACGGGAACCCCGGCATCGCGGGGCCGTCGAACGTCCGGTCAGTCGATCTCCCGCGGCGGCCCGGGACTAGGGGTGCGGGCGGCGGTGCAGGTGGCCGTGGCCGAAGACGGTCACGACCGCGGCGAGCGAGAAGGCGAGCGTGAGCGGACAGACGAGCAGTGTCGCGGCCAGCGTCCACGTCCCGCCGCGGTTGAGCCAGGCGAGGCAGGCGTACAGGATCGCAGTCGAGACGATCGCCGCGGCCAGCGACGCCCGCCGCAGGTCGCGCAGCACGACGGCGGCGACGCCGCCGACGACGACGGGCATGAGGACGAGGACGATGAGGGGCTGCATCGCGTCAGGGCACCGTGCGAACGGGCGCGGCGCCACGACAATGGTAGGACGGCCGAGGGCCGCCGACAAGCCGTCGGCGCCGCCGCCCGGCCGGCGATGATGGTGCTACAGTGATTGCGCCGCGGCGCTTGGCGCCGATGGAGCGGGCGCGACGAAGGCCGCCGCGGCGGCACCGGCACGGATCGAGCGGATGACGTTTCTCTGGCCCCAGTTGTTGTGGTTGTTGCTCGCAGCGCCGGCGCTCGTCGCGCTGTACGTGCTGCTGCAGCGGCGCAAGCGCAAGGGGGCCGTCCGCTACGCGAGCCTCGACTTCGTCCAGGCGGCCATCGGCCCGGGCCAGCGGATTCGCCGCCACATTCCACCCGCGCTGATGCTGCTGGCGTTGTGCGCGCTGATCGTCGCCGTCGCGCGGCCCACGGCCGTCATCACGCTGCCGTCGGAGCAGCGCACGATCATCATGGCGATGGATGTATCGCTGTCCATGCGCGCTGCGGACGTCGAGCCCACGCGGCTTGCCGCCGCGCAGGCCGCGGCGAAGGCCTTCGTGCAGGACCAGCCGTCCGACGTGCGGATCGGCATTGTCACGTTCGCCGGCACCGCGACGATCGTGCAGCCGCCGACGCGCGACAAGGACGAGCTCGTCGCGGCCATCGACAGATTCGAGCTGCAGCTGCACACGGCGATCGGCAGCGGCCTGATCGTCGCGCTGTCGGCGCTGTTCCCGGACGAGGACATCAGCATCGAGCAGGTGCTGTTCGGCAGCGCGGCCGGCCGCGAGCGCCGCCCGCTGACCGCGCGCCGCGAGGACAAGGAGAAGGACAAGGACAAGGCGGAGCCGAAGAAGCCGCCCCGCCCGCCCGTCCAGCCTGGCTCGTACCCCTCGGGCGCGATCATCCTGCTGACCGACGGCCGCCGCACGACCGGGCCCGATCCGCTCGACGCCGCGAAGATGGCCGCGGAGCACGGCGTGCGCGTCTACACGGTGGGGTTCGGCACGCCGAATGGCGCCATGGTGGGAATCGAGGGCATGTCGATCTACATGCGCTTCGACGAGGCGACGCTGAAGTCGATCGCCGAGATCACGCGCGGCGAATACTTCTACGCCGGCACCGCCGGCGACCTCAAGAAGATCTACGAGAACCTGAACGCGAAGCTCGTCCTCGAAAAGAAAGGCACGGAGATCACGATGCTGTTCGCCGCGATCGGCGCGCTGTTCGCGCTCCTGGCCGGCGGCCTCTCGCTGCTCTGGTTTCCCCGGCTCCCGTAGGATGGGAATAACCGCGCCGTTCGCGCTGTTGTCGTCGTTTCGCGATCCCGGGAACGCGTCGTTGCTGCCATAACGAAAACCCTACGAGGAGACCTGACATGACCCGCATCCGCATCCATACCGGTGTCGCCGCTGCCGCCTTCGCCGTCGCCGGCCTCGCCGCTGCGCAATCCCCCGACATGACCTTCTTCGTCACGAGCACCGGCTCCGGCAAGGGCGCCGATCTCGGTGGTCTCGCGGGCGCCGACAAGCTGTGCCAGTCGCTCGCGGCGACGGTGGGCGCGGGCGGCAAGACGTGGCGCGCGTATCTCAGCACGCAGGGCGCGGGCGCGGTCAACGCCAAGGACCGCATCGGCGACGGCCCGTGGCAGAACGCGAAGGGCGTCGTCGTCGCGAAGAGCAACGCCGACCTGCACGGCGCGTCCAACAACCTCAACAAGCAGACGGCGATCACGGAGAAGGGCGAGGTGCTCAACGGCCGCGGCGACACGCCGAACCGGCACGACATCCTGACCGGGACGCAGCCCGACGGCACGGCGTTCACGGTCGCCGAAGACAAGACGTGCGGCAACTGGACGAAGAGCGGCGACGGCAGCGCCGTGGTGGGCCATCACGACCGCACCGGGCTCGATACGTCGCCGCCGTCGCTGTCGTGGAACTCGTCGCACCCGTCGGCCGGGTGCAGCGACGAGGCGCTGATCAAGACCGGCGGCGCCGGCCGCCTCTACTGCTTCGCGACGAAGTAGGCCGCGCGCTGGGACGCGCGTCGTCGCGGCGTCACCGCGGCGGTGCGCAGGCGAGCGCGACGTCCATCTGGTAGAAGCGGAACACGCCGCTTTCCCCGGGGGGCGCGCCGATCGCGCGCAGGTACGCCTCGACGACGTCGGTGACGAACGCGTCGCGCTCGGCCTCCGGCAGGCGCTCGGTCCACGCGCGCATGCCCATCGCGCAGAACGCGTGAAACGCCGCGCGCGTGCCGAAGTCCCACGCCTTGTCGGCGACGTCGAGCGACGTGACGCGCAATCCGGCGTGCGTCGCCATCGCCTCGTACTGCGGCGGCGTCGCGTGCAGGTAGGGATCGCGAAAGCGCTCGAAATGCGGGGCCCAGCGCGGGTGCCGCCGCACGCTCTCCGCCACCGTCTCCACACTCGCGCGCGCGCCATCCGGCACGAGGCGCAGCTGCGCCGTCGCGCCCGGCTTCATCGCGCGGCGGATCGAGCGCAGCGCGGCCTCTTGGTCGGGCACCCAGTGCAACGCGTTGAACGACACCACGCGGTCGAACGCGTCGTGGAACGCGAGCGTGCGCGCGTCGCCGACGTCGAAGCGCAGGTTCGGGTGCGCGGCGCTGCCGAACGTCGCCGTCGCGTGCGCGATCATTGCGCGCGAGGGGTCGACGCCGGTCGCGCTGCCGCGCGGCACGCGGGCGGCGATTTCCGCGGTGATGCGGCCATCGCCGCACCCGACGTCCAGCACCTGCTCGTGCCCGTCGAAGCGCGCCAGCGCCAGCACTTCGGCGGCCATCGCGGCCTGGAGGCTCGAGCCGTGCGCATATTCGTCGGCATTCCACTCGGTCATCGCGGCCCCCCGTCGCGCGTCGTGCTCACGGCGCGCCGGGGCGATCGCGCGGCACGCGGTCGAGGTACGCGGCCAGGTCGCCGCCGTCGAGCGCCTTGACCAGGACCCGCACCGTGTTGACGCGCTCGCCCATCGGGACATCCTTGCGCACGCGCGTCTCGACGTAGCCCCACCGCCGCCAGAAGCGCTCGGCGCGCGCGTTGCCGGCGACCACGCCGAGGCGGATCCACGCCGCGCCGCGGGCGCGCATCCACGCCTCGAGCGCCGCGTAGAGCGCTTGCGCCGTCCCGTCGCCGTGCCGCGCGGTCGCGACGACGAACAGCCCGACGTGCCAGACGCGCGCCGCGAGCAGGTTGGACACGACGTCGGCGACGCCGATCATCCTTCCGCCCACGTCGTCGAACCCGAGCAGCCAGCGGCGCGTGTAGGTGAAGTTGTCCGGCGGACGTGCGTCGAACTCGGTCTGCGCCGCGTCCGCCGGCGGTGCGCGGCCTTCCACGGCCAGGCTGTAGGCGGGGTTGGCGTCGAAGAACGCCTGCAGCCGCGGCACGTCGCTCGCACGAAGCTCGACGGCGTCGAAGCCGTCCGCGCGGAAGACGGGCGCTGTGGAGATCGGCGGCGACGCAGCCGGCACGTCGTGCGCCTACGTCGCGGCCGCCGCGTCGTCGAGGGACGCAAGCGTGGCCTCGCACCACGCGCGCTCGTCGGGATCGATCCGCGCGTGGCATTCGCGCGCCGCCTCGCGGGTGCGCGCGAATTCGTCGGCGAGGCCGGCGCTGCGCTGCGCCAGGGCCAGCGCCGCCAGCCCGAAGAAGTGCTCGAGCGGCGGCGCGTCGTGCGCGCGGCACAGCGCGAGGCAGCGTTCGGCATGCAGGATCGCGCCGTCGTACTCACCCGCGGCGCAGCGACTCGACGACAGACGGAACTCGGCGCGCTCTTCCTCGAGCCAGCCGCCCGCGCGGCGCCAGCAGTCGAGCGCGCCCTGCGCCGCGGCGAGCATCGCGCGCGTCTCGAACGCGTCGCGGTCGGGCTTCTCCTCGAGCTCCGCGGCGAGGTTGTTGCCGCCGACCGCCAGCGCGCGCAATGCGGGTGAGCCGTCGGCGAGGCCCGCGCTCGCGAGCGCGAGCGCGGCAGCGTACGCGTCGATCGCAGCGCGGATCGTCTTGCGGCCGACGAACGCCGCCGCGGCGGTCGCCAGTGCGGCGACGCGGTCGTCGTGCGGCAGCGCCTCCAGCGCGGCGGCGTCGCCGGCGCAGTAGCGCAACGTCGCGACGGCGCGCGCGATCGCGGCCTGCGGCTCCGGCGCGTCCTGCGCCACCGGAAGCGCGCGCAGCCGCGCCAGCAGCGCGACGCCGTCGTCGTAGCGCGCGAGGTGCTCGCCGTAGACGTGCGTGACGAGTCGCGCGTACGGCGCGACCCGCGCCGGCGCATCCACCTGCGCGAGCGACGCGGCGAGGCGGTCGGCGACGCCAGCCGCGTCGTCGGCGTGGTCCGCCCACGCGGTCTCGATGAAAGCGTCGAAGTCCGTGACCATCGTCGCCATGCGAATGGGAATCAGCCGTCGCCGCCGGCGGCGATGTGGCGTCGCACGAGCTCGGCCATCTCGACGGCGGCGGCGTCGCCCCGCGCCGCGAGGCCCTCGGCGACGCCGCGCCGGTCGGCCTCGGGCCGGTTCTGGCTCACCTTCCACTTGCCCGTCAGCGTGTCGACCGGGATCTCGATGCCGACGATGACGCGCAACAGGCCGTCGATGTAATCCGCCGGTGCGTCGGCGATCGTCCACGGCAGCGCCTCGGTCGCCTCGTGGGTGGTCACCAGGCGCTCCAGCAGCCGGCGCAGCCAGTCGCGGTCTTCGATGGCGCGCGGCATGCCCTGCGCATGCACGACGGCGTAGTTCCACGTCGGCACCACCTTGCCGTGCGCACGCTTGCTGGGATAGAACGACGGCGTGATGTACGTGTCCGCGCCCTGGAACACGACGAGCGAGCGCACGCGCGTCGAGAACGTGCGCCACACCGGGTTCGCGCGCGCCACGTGCCCGACGAGCGTGCCGTGCGGACCGCGCTCCGCGTCCAGCAGGAACGGGATGTGGTTGGCGAACAGCGCGTCGCCGTCCTGCGTGACCCACGTGCCCAGCGGATGGGCCCGGACGAGCGCGCGCAGGACCTCCGGATCGTTCTCGGCGAAGTGCGACGGTACGTGCATAAGCCGTTACTGTGTCATTTCCCGTCGCGGCCGAACAGGCCCGGCGACGCGATCCCGGCTGCCTACGCCCAGACGTCGTTGCGCGCCGTCAACGGGCCGCCGGCGGCGCCGGTGTTGACGACGCCGCGCGGCTCGATGATCAGCGCGTGGCACTCGCGCGCCGCGCGCGTCATGTGCGTCACGCCCTTCGGCACGACGTACATCTCGCCCTTGCGCAGCGTCACCGCGCCGTCGCGGAACGCGATCTCCATCTCGCCCTCGAGCACGAGAAAGACCTCGTCCGTGTCGGGGTGGTCGTGCCAGACGAACTCGCCCTCGATCTTGACGACCTTGAACTGGTAGTCGTTCATCTCCGCGACGACGCGCGGCGACCAGCGCTCGGTGAACGTCGCGAGCCGGGCGGCGAGGTCGATCGCGGCGCGCTTCATCGCGTCAGCGCTCCCTCGCTGCGTGGCTCATGCCATCGACGCGCCGGTCGTGCGGCGCACGGGAATGCCGGCCGGATCGAAGTCCTCGAGGCAGAACACGTTGACGCCGAAATGGTCGGGCGTGACGCGCTTGCGATGGAAGGGGTAGATGCCGCAGGTGCCGCAGAAATAATGCCGCGCCGTCATCGTGTGGAAGCGGTACTCGCGCAGCGCGTCCTCGCCCGCGAAAAGGCGGAAGCGGCTCTCGTGCACCTTCACCATCACCGCGTTCTTGCGCGAGCAGATCGAGCAGTCGCACGTCGTCAGCTCCGGAAAATCGGTGACGATCTCGAAGCGCACGGCGCCGCAGTGGCAGCGGCCTCGGTACGTCGCCGGCGGACGTGCGCTCATCGTGCGGCGACTCTACCGCACTTCGCGCGCGACACGGCCGCGTGCGCTCACGGCAGGCGCTTGTAGTAGTAGCTGGTGGGCATCAGCGTGCCGTCGGGGTCGGCCGCGTAGTCGGGGATCTCGCCGACGCGCTGCCATCCCAGGTGACGGTAGAGGCCCTCGGCCGGCGAGCCGGCGCGCGTGTCGAGCACGAGCAGCGTGCGCGAGCCGGCGCGCGCGAAGGCTTCGGCGGCGTCGAGGAGCATCGCGGCGATGCCGCGGCCGCGGCAGGCGCGCACGACGAGCAGCTTCTGCACATCGGCGCGGTGCCGGCCGTTGTCCTTCATGCACGGGGCGAGCTGAACGGTGCCCGCAACGCAGCCGTCGATCTCGGCGACCCACAGCGCCAGCACGTCGCCCAGCCCGTCGGCGACGCCGCGCCAGTACGCGGCGGCCGTGGCCCGCGGAAGCGGCGCGAGAAAGCCGACCGAAGCGCCGTCGTCGACGACGTCGATGAGCAGGTCGGCGAGGCCGTCGATCGGCGCATCGGCCGCGCGCTCCACCCGCCGGACGGTGACGCTGCCGCTCATCGCGCGAAGCGCAATGCGCTGCGCTCGCGCGCCTTCGCCGCTTCTTCCTCGCGGTTGCGCGGCGGCGCGCCGGTCTCCAGCGCGTCGATCAGGCGCTTCGACGCCGCGGCGATCTCGTCGACGGCCGCGGCGAACGCCGCTTCGTTCGCCTTCGACGGCTTGGCGAATCCGCTCACCTTGCGGACGAACTGCAGCGCGGCCGCGCGGATCTCCTCGTCGGTGGCGGGCGGCTCGAAGTTGAACAGCATCCGGATGTTGCGACACATGGCGTCCTCGTCAGCGCTCGTGCGGCGGAATCGACGCCAGCGCGGCGGCAAAGCGCGCGTGCGCCTCGGCGTCGACCGGCCGGTGGCGGATCTTCGTCCCCGCCGGATCCTTGCCGAGATAATTGTCGCCCTTCCAGTTGCGTGCCGGACGCACCGGCCGCGGCACGAAGCCGCCGCCGCAGTTCGGGCACACGTTCGCGAGCACGCCGTCGACACAGGTCGCGCAGAACGTGCATTCGTACGAGCAGATGCGCGCGTCGCGTGCGTGCGGCGGCAGCGGCGCGTTGCAGTTCTCGCAGGTGGGTCGCAGCTCCAGCATGATCGGGCTCCGGGCTCCGGGCTCCGGGCGTCGGGCGCGGGGAAGGTCCCCGCCGGCGGCGGCGAGTCGAGAAAGCATACGACGGCCGTGTATCGGCCGTGTTGCGGGCTCTTTTCAGCGCAGGCGCTTTTCGAGGAAGGCGCTGTGCGGATCGTCGACGTAGCCGCCGAACGGCGGGCATGCGACGAAGCCTTCGCGCCGGTAGAACGCCAGCGCCTCCGGCTGGCGCACGCCCGTCTCGAGGGCCAGCCGGGCGCAGCCGCGCGCGGCGGCCTGCGCTTCGAGGAACGCGAGCAGCGCGCGCGCCACGCCGCGTCCGCGCCACGGCGGCGCGACGTACATGCGCTTCAACTCGCCGTGCTCCGGCCCGACGACCACGGCGCCGCAGCCGACCGCGGCGCCCGCGCCGTCGCGCGCGACGGCGAACACCACGTCCGGCTGCGTCAGCGCCGCGAGGTCGACGCCGTGATGGCTCTCGGGCGGGTAGAGCGGCTTCTGGTACGCGTCGAGCGCGTCGATCAGGCGCACGACGTCGGCGCTGTCCGGGCGCTCCTGCGCGATCGCGACCCCCGCGGGCCCGCGGGCGTCGCGCGCGGCCGGCTCGCCGCTACCCATCGATGAGGAACGGCGCGGCCGCCAGCGCGACGCCGATGGCGATGAGCCATCCGACGCCATCGACGAAGTACGGATAGACGCACAGCAGGATCCCCGCGATCAGCGGCACGAACTTCGCCTGCCGCTTGCCGTAGAGGCAATAGCCGAGGCCCAGCGCACCGGTGAAGATGCCAACGATCAGCGCGTTCATGGCAAGCGCGACGGCGGAAGCAGGTCCTCGGTCATGGGAAACGCCGCCGAACCTACCGGGCGTCGCTGGCCGGGCGGATGTTGATCAGCACGTTGGCCGCGAACACGAACAGGCCGACGAGCACGACGGTGGCGGAGCCGGCGAGGAACGGGACGATCGCTTCGCGGCCGAGCAGCATCAGCGCGAGGGCGGCCATGAAGCAGGGCAGCCCGAGGTTGTGCAGCCAGAAGTGGATGCGGGCGAGGCGCGTCTCGCTCGCGGTCGGGTACAGGTGATACACGATGCCGGCGAGCGCAAGCGAGGCCCACCCGAGCAGTACCAGATGCGCGTGGACTGGCGCCAGCGTGAACGTCTGCGCCATGCCCATCCCGAGTCCGAGCGTTGCGCCGATCACCAGATAGACGACGGCGATCTTGATGAAGCGAAGTCCCATGCGATTCCCCTTGGAAGAATGTCGTCGTGCGTCGGACCGCGCCGCTCATGCCTTCGCGCCGGCGGCGCCGGTGGCCACGGGCACCCGCTGCGCCGGATCGTAGAAGAACTTCTCTTCCGCGACGCGCTCGCCTTCCCAGCGCTGGTACGCGATCTCGTCCATGCGCGTCACCGTACCGTCGGGCCACTCGAACCGGAACACCCAGCGGATCACGACGCGATCCCCGGCGACGAACACCGGCCGAAGGCACTGCGACGTCACCGCACGCGCGCGCGCCAGCACGCGGCGCTCGTTCGCGACGTGGGCGTCGCGGCCGGCGCGCGGCGGCGCCTCGTTCTCCTGCATCGTCGCGTCCGCGGTGTAGAAGGTCTCCAGCGCGCCCACGTGGTCGTTGCGCTCGACCTGCGCGATGAAGCGTTCGAGCGTCTCGGCGGTCGGCATCGGCGAGGCGGGACGGCAAGCGCTGCGCTCAGGCCGCCGCCGGCTCGACGCGAATTTCGGAGCGCACCGAGTTCGCGATGAAACACTCGTCGTGCGCTTCGTGGTGCATCGCGTGGATCTCGTCCTGTGTCGGCAGTCGATCGCCGGAGAACCGTACGTCCGGCCGCAGCGTGACGAGGGTGATCGCGAGCTTGCCGGCCGCGTTCTTCTCCATCACGCCTTCCGCGGCATCGGCGTACCGGTCGACGCGGAACTTGCGGCCCGCGGCGATCGACAGGAACCACAGCATGTGGCAGGAGGACACCGACGCGACGAACGCCTCCTCCGGATCGACCGCGTGAGGGTCCGAGTAGGGCACGCGCACCGAGTGCGGCGACGACGAGCCCGCGATCTCCACGCCGCCGTCGAAGCGGATCACGTGGCGGCGGCTGTAGCGGTTGTCGACGAAGGATTGCGACCCGCGTTCCCACACGACCTGGGCGGTGTACCGGTGCATCGTCAGGACGCGCGGACTTCGAGGATCACGGGCCTGCTGCCCCGGAATCGTCAGGAGCCGGCCGGCTCGTTCGCCGGTGCCGCCGGATCGGTGGTGGTGGGCGGCGTCTCGGTGCGCTCCGCCTTCTTCTTCTGTTTTTCCGCTTTCTTCTGCTGCTTGGCGAGGTCACGCTGCCGCTTTGCGAACGCGTAGTTAGGCTTGGCCAATGGGCTACCCCTTTCGTGGTTGGGAATCGGACCCCATAGGGTAAGCGATTTTGGCCCGGGCCTAGGCGGGAGCGAGCAGATTCGCGTCCCGCGCAAGCCGCCAGCGACCTTGCTCGCGCCGCAGCACGGTCAAGGTGTGTCCGGTCCGGCGCATCGAGGGGCCGCCGGCGGGGGTGAGGGTGACCGAAAGCTTCGTCCACATGAACGCCCAGTCGCCCGCCACCTGAATCTCCTGGATTTCGCTCGTGCCGTCGATCGCGGGCGCGCCGTCCGTCGCCTGCGCCCGGGATTGGGCGGCGAA
>Ga0207644_10003025_pt1 | contig 10820 bp, 11 predicted proteins | sample KBSS73metaG_FD_184326 | JGI IMG/M metagenome (GOLD analysis project Ga0207644, IMG submission 184326) | Switchgrass rhizosphere microbial communities from Kellogg Biological Station, Michigan, USA - KBS S7-3 metaG (SPAdes) (version 2) | ecosystem: Host-associated > Plants > Roots > Rhizosphere... | reverse complement strand
TGCCCGCACCCTGAATGCGATGCGGCCCGATGCTCTGGTGATCCGCCACCGCGAAAGCGGCGCCCCCGCGGCGACTGCGCTGATCATGGATGCGCCGGTCATCAACGCCGGCGACGGCACGAACGAACATCCGACGCAGGCGCTACTCGACGCGGCTACGATCCGTCATCGTCTTGGTCGAATTCAAGGACTTACGGTAGCTATTTGCGGCGACATAAAACATAGCCGCGTCGCCCGCTCGAACGCCCTGCTTCTGCCGCGGCTGGGCGCCGACGTCCGGCTCGCGGGCCCAGCGGAGCTCATGCCCGACGGAGTGCCGCCTCGCACAGTGGACGAAGCGATCGAAGGCGCCGACGTCGTGATGATGCTCCGCGTCCAGCGCGAGCGGCTCGAGGAAGACCTCGGCGATGTCCCCGGTGAATATCTCGAGCGCTATGGGCTCACGCGCGAGCGGCTCTCAGGCGCTGCACCGAACGCCGTGGTGATGCATCCCGGCCCGATGAATCGCGGGGTCGAGATCGATCCGCTGCTTGCCGACGACCCCGAGCGATCGCTTATCACCCTTCAGGTCGAAATGGGCGTGGCCGTGCGGATGGCCTGCCTGGAGTTGCTGGTCGGCAGTCGCCCCGCCTAGCGCGAGGCGATCTGCACCGGAGTGTCGCCGGCAACGTTCCGGACGAAACAGCTGCCGCCCGAATGACGAAGCGCCGAGCACAAGGCGGCCGCCTCATTGACGCTGCCGAAGCCCTTCACCGACAGGCGGTAGAAGGTCCCCTTCGAGCTCGCGAAACGCGCGCTCATCGGGGTGTAAGACACTAGCGACCGGTACTTGCGCGCCTTGATGTTCCAGGCGGCAAGAACGCTCTTGGGATTGCTGTACGCACCGAGCTGGACGACGGCCGTTGAGCGGCCACTCATGGCGGCCGTGCGGACTGGAACACCCTTCTTGTGTGCCGAGGCATTGCGCATCTCGGCGCTCTTCACCGGAGCAGCGCTCGGCTTCTTCGCGGGAACAGCGGCGGTCTTCGCAGACTTCCTTGCCGGCACGTTGACGAAGGGCATCGGCTCCGCAGCCGGAGCGGCTGCCGCAAGCTCGACCGGCGGCGGCGCAGGCGCAACGGCAACCGGTGCCGGCGGCCAGACCGCCTCGGCGACCTGCTGCTGCGGCACGGGCGCCGGAGCTTGAACCGGCAGAGGAGCAGACTGAGCCATCTGCGTGTTCGTCTTGTTGAGCGCCAAGCGCGTCGGCTGGCCCGGATCCACAGCGGCCGGAGTGACTCCGATAAGCGTAGCGATGGCAGTCGACTGATTTCCAGGAGTGGCGATCTGCATCCACTGATGAATGCGGGCATCGAGCTGGTCGCCCGGAATGTCCTGCGCGGCGACCGTCTTTGCGTTCGTCCAATCACCCGCGAGTGCGTAAGCGAGCGCCAGATTCTGACGGACACGAGCGTCTGCGTCCGCCGCTCGAGCAGCGCTCTGGAGAACACCGATCGCACGTTCCGGCTGACCCGCGAGAGCCACGGCCAGACCGTAGTCGGAAGCATCGAGCACGTCACGGCCCGCCTCGAGGTAAGACAGCGCTTCGGCGTTCTTACCCTGCGCAATCTCCACCAGAGCGAGCTTCAGGACGACCTGCGGTTGGTTCGAATAGATCGACAGCGCATCCTTGTACGCGGCCTCGGCCGACTTGAAGCGGCCGCCGGCGAAATAAGCACTTCCGAGCAAAGCGCGGAATCCCGCGTCGTTCGGCGTTTTCTCCACCGCCTGCTCGGCGAACTGGATCGCGGCTGGCACATTGTTCGAGTTGAGAGCGGCCAAGGCGCGCGTAGCGAGACCGACCTGTCCGTTGGCCTTTCCGCCAAATCCGGCGGTGCGGACATGGCTTTGCGGTGCCGCGCAGCCGGCGGTCAGTGAAGCGAGCGCAATAAACGAAAGCGTCGAGCCGAAGCGTAGAGCCCTAGCCATTGGATTACCCCCTCCGTTTGGCCTTGGTGGCCAGGGTATCCAGCTCCGGCATCGCAGCCAGAAGCTGGTCGAGCGCGTCGGTGACGATCTGCTGGGCAGATCGGCCGCCAACAGCGCACGCGAGTCGCAGCTTGAGGTGACGCTCCGAGTCGAGTCGCAGCGTGAAAGCCGCCTTGGCCTTGCTGCCGTTGGCAGCACGCGGCCTAGGCGCACGCTTAGGAGCCGACTCAGTAGCGTGAACAGCGACTGGAGCGACGTCTGGATGGGATTCAGGCTGAGCTTCTTGAACATGGTGCTCGGCCGTTTCATCCGACTCTTCGTCGCTGTCGTCAACGTTCAAACGATCCGCAATTTCCGCCTGCTGCGTATGAACCGGCGAACCCACGGGCGTGAGGCCCGTTGGGTGCACGGAGCGTGGGTGCTCGTCGATTTCCTCCCCGAAACCGTCGTGCGTTTCGTCACGGGGCGCGGCCGCCACTTTAGGCGGCTCGAACCCCATGTCGTTCCAGCCCAGATCCTCGAGATTTCCGTTGACCTGGCCGAAACCCTGGGGGCGCATCGCCGGGCGGGCTGCGCCCTTGCGTGCGAGAAGTCCTGAAGAGAGAGAAGCAAAAGGCTTCGGTTCGTTCACTGCGCCGGCTCCTTACTGGCCGACGACGCGGCGGCCGAAACCGCCGACTGGACGCGGACTGGCAGGAGCAGCGCCCTGTGCCGCACCCGGCGCAGCGAACACTGTCCGGCGAAAATTCTTTTCCAACCGGTCTGAAATATACTCCCAAAGCTCTTCAACTTCCTTGGCAGACCGGCCCTGCGGGTCGACCTCCATCACCGTTCGGCCGTCGATCATCGAGGCCGCGAAATCGGTGCGGTGGTGAAGTGTGACGGGAGCAACCGTGCCGTGCTGCGAAAGCGCGACCGCCGCTTCATAGGTAATCTTAGCTTTCGGTGTTGCCGCGTTGACAACGAAGATCAAAGGCTTACCGGCGCGATCGCAAAGATCGACCGTCGCACCAACAGCGCGAAGATCGTGCGGGCTCGGACGAGTCGGGATGACGATCAGCTCGGCAACTGCGATGACGCTCTGGATCGCCATGGTGATTGCCGGAGGAGTGTCGACCACTGCCAGGCGGAACCCCTGCTGGCGAAGAACCTCGAGATCGGAAGCAAGACGCGCGACGGTGGTTTGGGCAAAGGCCGGCATGTCGGCTTCGCGCTCGTTCCACCAGTCGGCGAGACTGCCTTGCGGGTCGATGTCGATCAGGCAGACCGGGCCAGCACCTGAGAGCTGGGCCTGCACCGCAAGATGTCCGGACAAAGTCGTCTTGCCCGACCCGCCCTTCTGCGATGCCATTGCCAAGACGCGCATGCTGTTCCCCTCGCCGATTGACGTCCAATTCAGCGTGGGAGTGGCACCACAGCCTCTAAAATCTGGTTAACACTGCTACGACCCTATTTGAGGATAAGTCCGGCTCGGCTAAGGATTGTGAGGGTGCGTTTACGAATGATTCACAAATACTTAATCGCTTCGGTCTTGCTCGCGGTCATGTCGTCTTCGGGGTCTGCGCAGTCCGTCCGGGCGGGGATCCAGGCGTGGCAGCACGCAGATTATTCCCAGGCCGTCGCGATCTGGCGGCCGCTCGCGGAAAAAGGCGACGCCGATGCCGCCTTTAATCTCGGCCAGGCCTACCGCCTCGGACGCGGCGTGACGACCAACCTTGCGGCAGCGCAGACCTGGTTCGAGCGGGCAGCAAACAAGGGCCATATCGACGCGCAGACGACCCTTGGCCTGATGCTGTTCGAGAACGGCGACCGCGCCGCGGGCGTGCGGTGGCTCAGGCAGGCGGCCGACAAAGGGGAGCCCCGCGCGCTGCTCGTCTACGGCACGGCCCTGTTCAACGGCGACGCGGTAAAGCAGGACCCCATCCTCGGCTATGCCTATGTGAGCCGCGCGGCGGCGCAGGGCCTGGCGCCGGCTCAGGCGACGCTCGAGCAACTCAACCAGATTCTCCCGGCCGAGCAGCGCAAAAAAGCGCTCGCGATCGCCATGGCGAAGGCGAAAACCACGCCCCCACCGAGGTCGGCGCCGGCACGACCCCAATCGAAGCCGGCGCAGGCCGCTGCCGCAAAGCCAGTCATGACAAGTCCTTTACCCGCTCCCCCGCCCAAACCAGACGTCGCGGGTGCTGGCTGGCGGATTCAGCTCGGCGCGTTCTCGCAACGCGGTTTCGCTGAGGCGCTGTTCAAGAAGTTGTCGGCCTCGTTGGCCGGACACCAGCCATTCTTTGTGCAAGCCGGTCCGGTGACCCGCCTCCAAGTGGGCCCTTATGCAAGCCGGGCTGCGGCGGCAGCGGCGTGCAGAGGGTTGCGAGGCCAGCCCTGCTTCCCTGTGCCTGGAAAGTAGTTAGCCCCTGAACCAATCGCGGCGCCGAACGCCTTGCACCCATAGCAAGGCGTCGAGCCCATGGTGCTTGAGCTCGGCGTCGGCGACCTCGATCAGCGCTGGCTTGGCACGGAAGGCGATTCCGAGTCCCGCCTCCTCGATCATGAGCTTGTCGTTCGCCCCGTCTCCAATCGCGAGCACGTCGGCTGGACCGAGGTTTAGCTGGTCGCGCGCTTCGATGAGGGCGTCGCGCTTCGCCATGGCGTCGACGATCGGGTCCCCCACCTCCCCGCTCAGCTTGCCACCCGCGAAGACAAGGCGGTTGGCTTTGACACGGTCGAACCCGACCGTCTTCGCGATCGGTTCGGCAAAAGAGAGGAAGCCGCCCGAGACAAGCAAACAACTTGCTCCGCCGGCTCGCATCGTCTGCACGAGCGTTTCCGCGCCAGCAGTAACCTCCACCCGCTCGGTCAGGCATCGGCTAAGCGCGAGCTGGTCGAGCCCCGCGAGCAGACGCACCCGCTCGCGCAGCGCCCCTTGGAAGTCGAGCTCGCCCTGCATCGCGCGATCCGTGATGCGGGCGACCTTGTCCTTGAGGCCGGCATAGTCAGCGAGCTCGTCGATGCATTCCTGGCCGATGACGGTCGAATCCATGTCGGCGACGAGGAGCCGCCGCCAGCGCGGCTCGTCTCCCTGAACCACCACATCCAAGCCTTCGAGTGCAGCCAGGACCCACTGTGCGCTCTTAGCATCTCCGGCGTATCTGAGGTCGGCGGCATCGCCCTCGTCGATCCAGTGACGGAAGGTCGCCTGCGGATCGACCTCGCGCAGAAGACCGAGCGCCCTGTCGATCAATCTGTCATCGAGACGTCCCGCTGCTATCAGCGTCGCAATGGCCATGCGTTCTGCGAATCCTCCACTCGCCTTAATCGCGGGGCCGACGGCAAGCGGCAAGTCGGCACTTGCTCTCGCGCTCGCCGAACGGACGGGCGGAGTGATCGTCAACGCCGACAGCGCGCAGGTCTATCGCGACCTGCCCGTTCTCAGCGCGGCGCCGACGGCCGACGAACTCGCAAGGGCGGAGCATCGGCTTTACGGCTATCTGGATGGATCCGAGGCTTGCTCCGCCGCCGATTGGGCTGCTCACGCTCGAAACGAGATTGCCAAGATCCATGGGGAGAGTCGACGTCCGATCCTCGTCGGCGGCACGGGGCTGTATCTGCGGACGCTGCTGGATGGAATTGCACCTGTGCCCACGATCGACCCGGAGGTGCGTCGGCAGGTTCGCGAGGCCCCCCTTGAGGAAAACCGGGCGCGACTGGCCGAGCTCGATCCGGACGCGGCCGAGCGGCTCAAGCCAGCAGACAAAGCCAGAATTTTCCGCGCGCTGGAGGTCGTCCTCTCGACCCGCCGAACACTTTCCGACTGGCAGCAAAAACGGGAAGGCGGGATCGACAATATGGTTAGCCTTCGGCCACTGATCCTCCTTCCACCACGCGACTGGCTCTATGCCCGGTGCGATCAGCGTTTTGCTCGAATGGTCGACCAAGGCGCAGTCGAAGAGGTGAAGGCGCTTGTGGCGCGCAATCTCGACCCTGATCTTCCGATCATGCGCGGCATTGGCGTGCGGGAGATCGGAGCATTCCTTTCAGGAGAGATTTCGATCGAGCAGGCGATTGCGGCGGGTCAGCAGGCCACCCGGCGGTACGCAAAGCGGCAATGCACCTGGTTCGCACATCAGCTTCCGGCCGAATGGCCGCGCTTTCGCAACCCTCTCAATGCGACAACAATGGCCCACGCTCTCGAACTGCTCTAGGCGCCGGCCATGAGAATGCCGCAAGATGCCGACATCGATCCCTCGCCGCTCGCCGGCAAGCGCGTTGCGATTCTCGGCTATGGCAATCAAGGCCGCGCGCAGGCGCTGAACCTCAAGGACAGCGGCATCGACGTAGTCGTGGGCCTGCGTGGAGGCTCCGGAAGCACGATTGAAGCTGAAGCCGCGGGTTTGGAGACAGCGCTGCTCGAAGACGCCGTCGCTTCTGCCGACCTGGTCATGCTCCTCGCGCCGGATGAGATCCATGCCTCGCTCTATCGGAAGATCGCGCCGCAGCTGCGCGAAGGTGCAGCGCTGGGCTTCAGTCACGGATTATCCGTCCGCTTCGGCTTCATCTCGCCGCGAGCCGACCTCGACGTGTTTCTCCTCGCGCCCAAAGGTCCCGGAACGGCGCTCCGCTCGCTCTACCAACAGGGCAAAGGCATGATCGCTCTCTGGGCGGTCGAACAGGACGCTACGGGCGGCGCTCGCGAGATCGCTCTCGCTTACGGCAAGGCAATCGGCTGCGGGCGCGCCGGACTGATCGAATCGAGCTTCGCGGAAGAGGCTGAGGCTGACCTGTTCAACGAGCAGGCGGTCGTCTGGGGCGGCGTGCCCGAGCTGCTGATCGCGGGCTTCGAAACTCTCGTGGCGGGCGGCGTGTCGCCAGAGGTCGCTTACCTCGAATGCGTCGGCGAGCTGAAGCTGATCGCCGACCTGATCGAAGCGCGCGGCATCGCCGGCATGCGTGAGGCGATATCGAACACGGCCGAGCTGGGAGCAGTGCTCGGCGGGACACGCATCGTCGACGCCGGCGTCAGGGAGCGGATGGCTGAGGTGCTCCGGGAAGTCCGCGAGGGCCGTTTCGCCAAGGATCTCGAGGCGGAGGAGCGAAGCAACTACGGCCGGCTCGAACGCGCCCGTTCAGAGGCGCGGAAAACGATGCTCGAAAGGACCTTCAGGCGCCTCAGCGGCGAGGATCAGGCAACCGACTGATCGCTCTGGAGCGGCCGTTCGCCTATGCTTGCACGCTCCAGATAGGCGCGTTGAAGCTTGCGGTGTGCCTCCGCCTGCTGGGGATTTGAAGAAGCCTGAGCGAGCTCCTGCTCCTCGGCTGCACGGCGGGCGAAATAGATGCGGTCGTGATCTGCCATGGCGCAGCTCCCCTCCGTGTGTGGCAGGCATTAGCAGAGTTGTCGCGCGGAGTCGCGAGTTAGACGGGGACTTCGGCCTTTTGCTGCTTGGCTCGTTCGATCGCCTCGACGACGATCCGGCGGGCATCCGCGGCGTCTCCCCACGTCCCCACGCGCACCCATTTGTCGACCTCGAGGTCCTTATAGTGAGTGAAGAAATGCTCAATCTGCTGAAGCACGATCGAGGGCAGGTCCTGGCGCTCGCCGACGTCGGAATAATAAGGGAAGGTCGTGTCGACTGGCACGCAGATCAGCTTCTCGTCCCCACCATGCTCATCCTCCAGGTTGAGAACGCCGATCGGCCGCGCGCGAACGACACAGCCGGGCACAAAGGGCGAGCGGGCGATCACCATTGCGTCCAGTGGATCGCCATCTGGCGACAGGGTGTGCGGGATGAAGCCATAGTTAGCCGGATAGCGCATCGGAGTGTGAAGGATGCGGTCGACAAAGAGCGCGCCCGATTTCTTATCGAACTCGTACTTCACAGGCTCGCCCCCCACGGGCACTTCGATGACGACGTTGACGTTGCTCGGCGGGTCGTCGCCGACGGGGATCAGATCGATGTTCATGGCAGGTGGCCGCCGCCCCTAAACAGGGCGAGGCCGAAGAACAATGCGGAAAGACCCGCCGCGACCGATCCCACGACATAACCGGCAGCAAGCCCGTACGAATGCCGTTCGACGAGCAATGCCGTGTCGAGAGAAAAGGCCGAGAAGGTAGTGAAGCCACCCAGGATTCCTGTCGCGAGGAACAGCCGCATGTGCTGATTGATGCCGGGCCTGAAGGCAAAATAACCCGCCAGTAGACCCATCGCGAACGAGCCGACGATGTTCACGATCAGCGTTCCGAACGGGAAGCCGAAGCCGAACTGGCGTGTGGCGGCAACGTTCACGCCGTGACGAACGGCTCCGCCGATTCCGGCGCCGATGAAGACGATCAGGTAAAGCATCGCTCGGCGCTTACTTGCGTCCGAACAGTTTTTCGATCTCCGAATGACCGAGCTTCACCCACGTCGGGCGGCCGTGGTTGCACTGGCCCGAGCGAGGCGTGACCTCCATTTCGCGCAACAGCGCGTTCATTTCGGCGACGGACAGAACGCGCCCCGCTCGAACGGAACCATGGCAGGCAATCGTCGCTGCCACATGGTCGAGCTTGTCGCGCAGGCTCATCGCTTCGCCGAGCTCGGCGATTTCCACAGCGAGGTCCCCGAGCAATGCGGCGGCATTCGTCTTGCCGAGCGCCGCAGGGACGGCGCGGACGAGCATCGCCGTTGGCCCGAACCGTTCGAGATCGAGGCCCATATCGGTGAGCTCCTGCGCCGCGCCTTCGAGTCGATCGCAGTCGGGTTCTTCCAACTCGACCACTTCGGGAATGAGCAACGCCTGCCGCGCGACCGCTCCGCCCTCACGCGCTGCACGCATCCGCTCAAGCACAAGCCGCTCGTGCGCCGCATGCTGGTCGACGATGACAAGCCCGTCCTCAGCTTCCGCGACGATATACGTGGCCGCCACCTGACCCCGCGCGACCCCCAACGGATAACTTACGACGGGCTCGACAGCCCGCTCCGCGCGTCCCTGAGGAACGAACGTCACCGGCTCGAAACTCCGCTGCTCCTCCCTCACCGCCGAGATGCCGTCCGTGAAGCCTGGTCTGGCGTCGTAGCTTTCGCTCGTCGTCCACATCACCGGCGCCGCAGCCTGCTCGCGAGCGGCGCTGCGCTGGCTTTGCTCGTCAAGCGCTCTCCGCAGCCCGCCGATTATGAGTCCACGGACGCTCGACGGGTCGCGGAAACGGACCTCGATCTTGGCCGGGTGAACGTTGACGTCGACCTCTTCGAGCGGGACGTCGAGGAACAAAGCCGCAATCGGGTGGCGATCCCGCGCGATCAGATCGCGGTACGCGGCGCGAAGGGCTCCGACGAGCAGACGGTCTTTCACTGGCCGCGAATTGACGAACAGGAACTGCTGGTCGGCCATTCCGCGATTGAAGGTGGGAAGACTGATCACTCCGGTCAGCCGCAGCCCGTCGCGCGAACAGTCAATGCCGACGCCATGACGCTCCAGCTCGTGCGCCAGAAGCTCAGCCACACGCGCAGGCGCTTCGGCGGGCTGCAACGTGAGGATCCGGCGCCCCTCATGGTCGAGCGTGAACGCCACGTCGCTGCGAGCCATCGCCAGCCGTTTCACCGAGTCGAGGCACGCTGCATATTCGGCGCGAGGCGAGCGCAGGAACTTGCGGCGCGCCGGCACCTTCTCGAACAGCCGTTCGACGCGGATGCGCGTGCCCGGCGGCAAGGCAGCCGGGCCTTCCGCGATTCGTTCACCATGATCGATTTCGATCCGCCAGCCGTCCGCTCCCCGCACCCGGCTTTCGAGCATCAGCCGCGAGACGCTCGCAATCGACGGCAGCGCCTCTCCGCGGAAGCCGAAGCTCGTCACCCGATCGATGGCTTCGTCCGGCAATTTCGATGTGGCGTGCCGCTCAAGGGCAAGACTCATCTCGTCCCGCGCCATTCCGCTGCCGTCGTCAGCGACCTCGATTAACTCGAGTCCCCCGGCCGACAGTCGTACGGCGACGTGATTCGCGCCGGCGTCGAGCGAGTTTTCCACAAGTTCTTTCAACGCACTAGCAGGCCGCTCGACGACTTCGCCGGCCGCGATGCGATTGATGAGTTCTGGCGGCAGCCTTTTTATTGACATGTTAACCATTCCTAGCCCATCGAAGGCGTGCCGGCGAAGCACTGATTTTTCGCGGAAATTCAGGGCATATTCAACGGGAAGTGTTCAATTGGAAGTTAAGCTGCGGACTCATCGTCCGCCGGCTTCCGGGGATGAGGCGAGAGCGGGGATTTCAATGTTCTGGACGCGCTGGTTCAAATGGATGTCGCATGACATGGCGATCGATCTTGGGACCGCCAATACGCTGGTTTACGTGCGCGGTCGCGGCATCGTCCTGAACGAGCCGTCGGTCGTCGCGATTGAGACCATCAATGGCGTGAAGAAGGTGAAGGCGGTCGGCGACGACGCCAAGCTGATGATGGGCAAGACGCCCGATCAGATCGAGGCCATTCGGCCGCTGCGCGACGGTGTCATTGCGGACATCGATGTCGCCGAGCAGATGATCAAGCACTTCATTCACAAGGTTCACGGCGGCAAGATGCGCGCCTGGCGCTTCCCGGAGATCGTGATTTGCGTGCCGAGCGGATCGACTTCGGTGGAGCGGCGCGCGATCCGCGACGCGGCGTCGAACGCGGGCGCAAGCGCGGTCTTCCTGATCGAGGAACCGATGGCGGCCGCGATCGGCGCCGACATGCCGGTTACCCAGCCGATCGGATCGATGGTCGTCGACATCGGCGGCGGGACAACCGAGGTCGCGGTGCTTTCGCTGCGCGGCCTCGCCTACACCACGTCGGTACGCGTCGGCGGCGACAAGATGGACGAAGCCATCAGTTCCTATGTGCGCCGCA
>Ga0207644_10003013_pt1 | contig 10839 bp, 10 predicted proteins | sample KBSS73metaG_FD_184326 | JGI IMG/M metagenome (GOLD analysis project Ga0207644, IMG submission 184326) | Switchgrass rhizosphere microbial communities from Kellogg Biological Station, Michigan, USA - KBS S7-3 metaG (SPAdes) (version 2) | ecosystem: Host-associated > Plants > Roots > Rhizosphere... | reverse complement strand
CCAGGCCGCGGCCATCTGTTTGATCGCCAACACGTCACCGGTGGCGTTTGGAGCAATCGGCACGCCGCTCGTAACCCTGGCAGGGGTAACCAACCTGCCCTTAGGGGTCCTAAGCGCGGATGTCGGCAAGATTTGTGCGCCCGTGTCCTTGTTCGTGCCGTCGTATCTGATGTTGGTCATGGGTGGCTGGAGCGCATTGCGCGCGGTCCTGCCAGCGGCGCTGGTCTGCGGCATCTCCTTTGCCGCCACGCAGTTCCTGGTCTCGACCTACATCGGGCCGTATCTGACGGACATTCTTGCATCGCTCGCGGCCATTGCGAGCCTGCTGGGACTACTGGCTGTCTGGCGGCCGGCCGATACGGCAGTGGGAGCCGTGCACCTGCCGCCACGGGCCGAGCGCAGCCAGGTGCTGCGCGCGTGGTCTCCGTACATACTGTTGGTGATTTTCGTGCTGTTATGGGGGTACACGCCCTTCAAAGCCATTCTCGACAAGGCCACTGTGGTCATCCCGTGGCCCGGTCTCGATGGGGCGATCCAACGGCTTCCGCCAGTCGTGGCGCATGCCGCGCCCTACCCGGCTAAGTTCACATTCAACATCCTGTCGGCGTCGGGAACTTCAGCACTGTTTGCCACGATCAGTGCCGGACTGGTCCTGCGGGTGTCAGTGCGCCAGTTCGTAACGTCCGTTGGCCGCACGGTGCGGGATCTGGCGTTCTCCATTCTGACGATTGCCTCGGTGCTCGCGCTGGCGTATGTCATGAACTACTGCGGAGCCACGGCCAGCCTCGGGCTGGCACTTGCGGCCACGGGGGCATTGTTTCCCTTCTTCGGTGCACTGCTCGGCTGGCTCGGCGTCTTCCTCACGGGCAGCGACACTTCGGCGAACGCGCTCTTCGGCAACCTGCAGGTGGTTACGGCCAACAACCTCGGGTTGGATCCTGCTCTCATGGCGGCCGGCAACTCCAGCGGCGGTGTCATGGGAAAGATGATCAGCCTGCAGAGTATCTCAGTGGCAGCGGCCGCCACCGGAATGCCCGCTTCGGACGAGTCGCGGCTGTTTGGCTTCACACTGAAGCACAGTGTGTTCCTTGCATGCATAATAGGGCTCGTGGTTTCCGCATATGCATACGCATGAGAGCAAACTCCGCCAGTGTGTTGATATGCGCGGCCGTCGTGTGCAGTGCGGCGGCGGTGTCAGCCATACAGAGAGTAGTGCCCGCGGAATCCTGGCTCGCGCGTCTGCCCCCGTTGCCGGCGACTGCCGACGCGGCATATGCGCAGTGGATTGATGCCAGTGACGGGCTGAAGCCCGGCCCGGAGTTCGAAAAGGTCAGGGACGGAATCAAGTCCGAGGTCTTGTTGCTGTCTCGTATCGTGGAGCATCCGGACGGCGTCCAAGGGCCCGTGTCCAGGCACGATCAGGTCTTGACGGGCCGGATCGCGGCGTTTTCCGGCACGGCCACGGTTCTGCAGAATATCCAGGCGGCCCGCTCGGCCCAGGCCGCACTCACTCAGAAATGGAACGCGGACCTGCAATCGCTGGAACAGCGTAGATTGCGCGAGCGCAGTGCCCTGCCCGCCTGTCACAACGAAGCGAGCGCACCGTCGCAGCTGGCCATCCGTGACGTCGAGCTGGCTTATGTAGAGCAGAAAACCGCCCTTGCCGCGCAGTATCTGCAGCACTTCCAGCCTGTCCTGCAGCAGCTGCTTGCCGCCGTCTCACCGCGCATAAGACACGGGGATACCGTCATGCAGGCCTGGGAGGAACTGCAGAGCCCAGGTGCGCAAGCGCAGCTCGCGCCGCTCGCCCGGGGATCCGAGGCCGACGCCCTCCTCGATGTTGGCCTGGTGCAGGACTTGGTTCAGGCGGCCTCGAAGCTGGCCGCCCGCCCTGTAGCTGACCGCAAGGCCATCGGGCGCGTGTACGCGCACGCAAAAGGCTGCTGATTCGCCGCGTCGGCCGGCTCAATTGTCGGAATGGGGGACCGCCCTTCGTCCTTGATCAGGCGAAGGAGACGGCACATGTTCTACTGCATACTCTGCTATAACCTCGAATCCGAGATCGAGGCCTGGACCCGGGAAAAGGAGGCGGCCGTCATGGCAAAACAGCAAGCCGTGGCGCACCAGCTTGCCACCGAGGGTCGCCTGGGCCCTGTAGGACGCCTCATGCCGACGACGACAGCCATGACGGTCAGAGCCAGCCGTGAGCCGCTGGTGCTCGACGGTCCCTTTGCCGAGACCAAGGAACAGCTTCTCGCTTTTTACCTGGTCGACTGTAAATCCCTGGAAGACGCGCTGGACGTTGCCCGCCGTCTCGTGGGCGATACCGGTGCGCTGGAAGTACGTCCCCTTGCCACGTTCTACCCCGGAATCGGATTGCAGTGACGGAAGTCGCATGGATAGGACCCGCGCTGGCAGCAGCACGCCCCCAGGCGGTCGCTGCTCTTTTACGCTACTTCCGAGACCTGGACGTGGCGGAGGAAGCCTTTCAGGAGGCCTCCCTTCGGGCGCTAAAGAGCTGGCCTGTGAACGGTCCTCCGCGCGATCCCGCCGCCTGGCTCATCTTCGTCGGACGCAACAGCGCGCTCGACGAGCTGCGGCGCCGGAACAAGCACGTCACGTTGCCAGACGACGATGTCATTCCGGACGCTGAAAACAATGAGACCGCCCTAGTGGAGCGTCTCGACAGCTCCGCCTATCAGGATGACGTCCTGCGGCTTCTGTTTGTCTGCTGCCAACCGGACCTGCCCGCAACACAACAGATCGCCGTGGCGCTGCGCATCGTGTCGGGGCTGTCCGTTCAGGAGATAGCGCGGGCGTTTCTCGTCAGCGAAGCCGCGATGGCGCAGCGGATTACGCGTGCCAAGCGCGCAATGCAGGAGTCTGCAGTCGCATTCGAAACGCCGGGGCCCGTCGAGCGCGCCGAACGGCTCACGACTGTCGCCGCCATGATTTACCTGCTCTTCAACGAGGGGTATTCGGCAAGCGGCGGCGAAGCGCACGTCCGCGTATCATTGTGCGAGGAAGCTATCAGGCTCAGCCGGTTGTTATTGCGTTTGTTTCCGAGCGAGAGCGAGATCATGGGCCTGACCGCCCTGATGTTGTTGCAGCACGCTCGCGCTGCCGCGCGGCTGGACTCAAACGGCAACATCGTACTGCTGGATGATCAGGACCGGCGCCTGTGGAATCACGCTCTGATCGCAGAAGGCCTGGTACTGGTCGAGAAAGCGCAGCGCCTGGGAATTCCCGGAACGTACCAGATGCAGGCGGCAATCGCCGCGGTGCACGCGCGCGCGGCACGGCCGCAAGACACGGACTGGGGACAGATTGATCAGATCTACGCCGTGCTCGAAGTGTTGCAGCCGTCCCCGGTCGTGACTCTCAATCGTGCGGTCGCGGTCTCAAAGGTTCGCGGGCCGGCCGCTGCGCTGCAGATGCTCGAGCCGCTTGCCCAGCCGTTGGCCGGTTACTTCCATTACTTTGGAGTCAAGGGCGCGCTGTTGAAAGACCTCGGCCGCGCCGATGAGGCCCGGGTTGCCTTCAACCAAGCCATTGCGCTCGCGCGCACGGCCGCCGAAGCGGCTCACATCCGAATGAACCTGGATAGCCTGGATACATGATCGTTTGCGAGACGCCGCGGCTGCGCCTGCGGCATTTGAGCCTCAACGACGCTGCCTTTGTCCTGGAGCTGCTCAACGAGCCTGAATTCATACGCAACATCGGTGATCGCGAGGTCCGAACCCTTGAGGACGCCAGGCGCTACATCCGCAGCGGCACCGTCACCGGCTATGAGAAATTCGGTTTCGGCCTGTACCTGGTTGAGCTGCAGGCGCACGCCACGCCCATCGGCGTCTGCGGCCTGCTGAAACGCGACTACCTGGAAGACGTCGATGTTGGTTTCGCGCTGTGCGAGCGCTTTCGCAACCAGGGCTACGCGTTCGAAGCCGCCTCTGCCGTGATGCGCTACGGCAAGGAAGTGCTCAAACTCGGCCGCATCGTCGCGATCACCTCGCCCGACAATCACGCCTCGATCAAGCTATTGCGCCGGCTGGGCCTCGAGTTCGAACGCAACATCCGCGTGCCCGATGTGGCTCGCGACACCAGCCTGTTTACGCCCCGCCCAGCTCAGTGAACGCCGAGTACGTGCAAGACGAAGAACAGGCCCGCGCCGAACAGTGCCGCACCGAGCAGCACGCACACGGGTAGTGTCAGGACCCATGCGAGGATGATGTTCCTCACGGTGTCCTTTTGGATACCCGAACCATTCGCCACCATCGTGCCCGCGATGCCGGAGGAGAGAATGTGCGTGGTGCTCACGGGCAGCCCGAGCAGATCGGCTGCTTCGATCGTGCCGAAGGCCACGATCTCAGCCGAGGCACCCTGGGCATAGGTCAGGTGTGCCTTGCCGATCTTCTCACCGACCGTCACCACGATGCGCTTCCAGCCAATCATGGTTCCCAAGCCAAGCGCCAGGGCCACTGCAACCTTCACCCAGGTTGGGATGAAGTTGGTCACGCTCTTGAGCGCCTTCTGATAATCAGCGGTGGCCGTGGCGTCGAGTTGTGACGGCAGCTGCTTGGCCTTCGTCAGCCGGGCGAGCGTCTCCGATACCAGATAGATGTTGAGACGCAGAGCAGGCCGTTGAGCGGCAGGAATTGTGTTGAAGTCGTTCACTCCCTGCAGATCGTGATTGACGAAGCCATTGACGGCAGCGAGCGCTGCGATGGTCTCCGGCTTCACCTGTCCGTGGCGAAGGTAATCGGTCAGGGTTTTGTGGGCAGCATCAGCAGACACAGCCGCCGGCGCGGGCTGACCCTGGCCTTGCAACCGCTGCTCCAGCACAACCGCCGCAGCCCTGATCTTGTCGAGCGTCTGCGCACTCGTGCTCATATCCAGCGCAAACGCAGTAGGAACAATGCCCACCAGGATGAGCACGATCAACCCCATGCCCTTCTGACCGTCGTTGGAGCCGTGGGCGAAACTGACGCCCGTGCAAGTCAGAACCAGCAGTGCGCGAATCCACATCGGCGGCGGTGTTTTGCCTTCGGGCGCCTTGAACAGAGCCGGGTTCTTCAACAAGGCCTTCGCAGCCAACAGCAGCAACGCTGCAACGATGAATCCAGTCAAAGGCGAGACTACGAGTGCCTTGACCGTATCGGCCACCTTCGTCCAATTGACGCCATCGCCAAACGCGCTGTCGGGGCTCAATAGTGAATTCATCAACCCAACGCCGACGATGGAGCCGATCAGGGTGTGCGAGCTCGAAGCAGGCAGCCCGAGGTACCACGTGCCGACGTTCCAGATGATCGCTGACAGCAGCAGCGAGAACACCATCGCGAACCCAGCGCCGGAGCCGACATTGATCACCAATTCCACCGGCAACAGCGCGACGATCCCGAACGCAACCGCGCCGGATGAGGTGAGCACCCCGATCAGGTTCCACGTCCCCGACCAGATCACGGCATAATTGGGCTTGAGCGAATTGGTGTAGATGACCGTTGCTACGGCATTGGCCGTATCATGGAACCCGTTCACGAACTCGAAACTCAAAGCCAGTGCCAACGCCAGAAACAAAAGGAAGGCGGTCGGCATGTCGATGCCTAGAGTGTCCAGCACGCGGATTCTCCTGTAGCTCTATATTCTTAGAGTGAATCTTGCGAGCGCAAAGCCTATGGCGGCTGCATGACGTTTATGTGACATTGGCCGCCCCCCCATACGAGGAAAAACGAGGATGCCGTTGCCGACCCGACCGGGCATGCGCCCGGTGTTTTACGTAGCCGCGTTAGCCGCATTCGTTGCGAGCCCTGTTTTCGCAGACTCGCGCAGCAGCCTGCCCAGCGAGACGCCGCCCACCTTCGGGGCGCGCACCGAGACTTTCGATTACGTCAAACGGGAGGAGATGATCCCCATGCACGATGGGGTAAAGCTGAAGACCTTCATACTCATTCCCAAAGGAGCCAGCAAGGCGCCGATACTGCTGTCGCGAACCCCCTACAACGCGTCCGAGCGGGTACTACGCTTCAACAGCGCACATCTGGCATCTGTCGTCCCGCAAATGGACGACACTGCTGTCGCGGCCGGCTACATCATCGTGTACCAGGACGTGCGCGGGAAATACGGCTCCGAGGGCGACTACGTGATGAATCGCCCGCTGAAAGGACCGCTCAATCCCACCGATAACGATCACGCCACGGACACGTACGACACCATCGATTGGTTGGTCAAGAACGTGCCGGAATCGAACGGCCGCGTCGGAACGATCGGCGGCTCTTACGAGGGCTTCACGGCGGTCATGTCCACCGTCCACGCACATCCCGCGCTGAAAGTCGCGGTCCCGTTCGCGCCCATGATCGATGGCTGGATGGGCGATGACTGGTTCCACAACGGCGCCTTCCGACAGGATGGCTCTCTGCAATACATCTATGACCAGGAGGCGACCCGTAAGAACGACATCACCTGGTGGTCAGACGCCCGCGACACGTACCAGGTTTTCCTCCGCGCCGGATCCGCTGGTGCGCTGGCGAAAGCTCGTGGGGTCGATTCGCTGGGGTATTGGCAAGAGTTGGTGGCCCACACAGCCTACGACAGCTTCTGGCAGGGACAGGCAGTCGACAAACTTCTGGCGAAGGACCCGCCGAAAGTACCAATGCTCATTGTGTCAGGGTTGTTCGACCAGGAAGACATCTACGGCGGACCGGCGCTGTATCAGGCTCTGGCCGGCAGCGATCCGCAAGGTGAGCGGGTCCACCTCGTTCTCGGACCGTGGAATCACGGTCAGGGACGCCGCGAGGGCCGTGGCATCGGACCGATCATGTTCGAGGGCGACACGGCAGGCTGGTTCCGCAGGACCATCATGCAGCCGTTCCTCGACTACTATCTGAAGGACGGTCCGAAACCGGACACGCCTCGGGTACTCGTGTACGAGACCGGAGCCGACAAGTGGCACCGCTACGATGGCTGGCCGCGCGCGTGCGCCTCCGGGTGTCCGACGGCCTCGCGCCCGCTTTACCTGCTGGCCGATGGAAAGCTCGGATTCGAGCCGCCGGCGGCTTCGAAGCAACAGTACGACGAATACGTGTCCGATCCCGCCAAACCCGTTCCGTACCGGTTGCAGCCGACGCTGGATTCGGGGGCATCTGACTCCACCTGGGGCGAATGGCTGGTCGATGACCAGCGCTTTGCCGCCTCCCGCACTGACGTGTTGGTGTATCAGACCGACCCTTTGAAACAGCCACTGCAGGTAGCCGGTCAGCCCTGGGCACACCTGGCGGCGTCAACCAGCGGCAGCGACTCTGATTGGGTCGTGAAGGTCATCGACGTGTGGCCGGATGAAGTGCCGGATCACCCGAACCTCGGCGGTTACCAGCAGATGCTCGCAGCAGACATTCTGCGCGGCCGCTACCGGGAGGATCCGGCAAATCCCCATGCCATCCAACCCAACAAGGCGCTGGCCTACACCGTCAGGCTGCCCAACGTGAGTCACACGTTCCTGCCGGGCCACCGCATCATGGTCCAGATCCAGTCGAGCTGGTTCCCGCTGTACGACCGTAACCCGCAGAAATACATACCCAACATCATGTTTGCGAAGCCCGAGGATTTCACGAAGGCAACGCAGCGCATCTGGCACACGCCGCAGAGCGCAAGCTCGATCGATTTCCCGGTGGTGGGGGCTCCTTAGGCGGGGGGCGCGTAGCGAGCGATCAAACTGCGGCAATGCGCAACGGCATCGGCATGAACGGCATCCTCGTATTTGCGCCTGTCGAGATCCTCACGTTCGAGAGCAGTGGAGCTCCACTGCTCTCGGGCGACTCCGAGCGGAAATCCGTCACTGCGTGAGTCGAGCTCGATGAAGTAAATGAAGTCTTCATCGTCCAACGCATCCAGCTCCGCGGCCAGCTCCATCAAGCGCCGCGTGGCTTCGACCACGCCCAAGGACCCGGCAACCACTGCCCGGGAGGTCTCAACGACTGCCTCGTGGAGAGTCTGTCGATAGTCTGGCTGGACTCGTTCGTCGGACATCACTGTGATTCCCTCCAGGGGACTGCCGTTCTACCACAGCGGCTCGTCTTAGGAACTTATTAACCATAAAGGGGACGACTCCTCCGGCGGAGGTCGTGCCGACCGCCACCCAAGCGGCGGTTGCCAAGCATGCTGGACACATAAAGGCGGATCTCCGTTACTACAGTACTGTCCTAAGGACGATCGGGCGGGTCGCAATTCGACAACTCGCCGCCTGATCGCCCTGGCTTAGTTACCGCCGACGCTCTGTAGCCGCGTCCAGCTCACGTGCAGTGCGCCTCGCGGCGCGGCCGACTCCCGGCATATCATCCGGGGAACGCGCTCACTTGCGGGCGCAGCCGGGGGATAGCCTATGCGTCGCGCGCCCAAAACAATATTACAGGTGGCTCTGACGAGCCTGGCCGTCACCGCGTGGGTTCACGCCGCGGGTCTCACCAAGCCGAATATCAAGCCGGGTCTGTGGGAGGTCTCCATCAACCCCAAGATCAGCGGCGCGATGCCCATACCCGAGGACCAGCTCGCGAAGATGACGCCCGAGCAGCGTGCGAGGCTGGAAGCAGCCATGCAGGCGCACATGGCAAAAGGGACGAAGCCCCGGGTCTACAAGGAGTGCATGACACCGGAGAAGATTGCACGCGGGTTTGAAATCGACCCGCATGGCGATGACGCCTCGTGCAAGCGTAACGTCGTATCCAGCTCCACCAAGGAGCTGACGCTGCACGACGAGTGCAGCAAGCCGGAGCGCAAGACGGTCACCGACGTGCACTTCGAGGTCAAGGACGGCACGCAGATGAGCGGTAAGATCAACGTTGTCGTGACTTCAGCCGGCAAGACCATGACCGTCAACAACACACTGCAGGGTAAGTGGCTGGGCGCGAGCTGTGGAACCGTCAAGGATGCTGAGTTGGAGAAGTGACGGGCCGCTCGGCAAGGGTGACGGCTTCGATCGATTTCATCGCCTCGAACATACCACTCGTTGGCGTACTGCCGAGATCCTGGGTGTGAAAGATCACAGCAAACCTGTTATGTACAATGACACTGTACATTACACCGACCGTGGCACGCCCGCCCACGGACCCATTCCAGGTGGCGCGGACGCCTGGCAGACCCGCGATCTTGATGTGGGCGACAGGTGATGACACGTAGTTAGTACGGCGGCGCTCGATCCCCCCCAGAAACTGATGCAGGTATTTCTCTGCATATATGCTCAATTCCTGCGGGACAGCGGGCTTACCAGGCGCTGAGCCGAAGTCGATGACGTTGATCTGCAGAAGGGTTTTGAGGCCGGCGCTGCGTACGGACTTCGTCCAGGCCGTGATCAGTGTCTTCTTCAGCCGCTGCGTTTGCGCCGCCTCGAATCCGTCCGGTACGGAAATAACGATGGGTCCAACGGTGACGGCGGCATGTGCCGCGGCCGCCAGCAGGAATTGTACGGCGAGCATGGTCACCCAGCCGACAATCAGCCGGTTCACACGCCTGCTGTCAGCGAGCCGCTCCATCCTCGTCAAACGCGGAACAGACGCGCATCAGAACGGCCTGAACGCGCTCGGCGGCGCCCGCCGCGTCCTGGTCGCGCAGCCGCCCCAACAGCGCCTTGTGCATGCCCACAAACGGCCTCAGGCTCTTGCCCATTTCTCCAAGCCGGCGCAGGGCGATGCGCCCGCGGATATCCCACAACAATGAGTCCCATACAGCCAGGAAGGTCCGATTACCGCTACTTTCGACCAATCGGCGGTGAAAGCGCAAGGCATTATCGATATACGCTTCCGAATCGTCGGCCTTGACGGCAGCGTCCATCTTCTGCAGGCATACCGCGAGGTCGGCCAGCAGATCAGGCTTGTAGGGAGCCGCCAGGACCACCGAGCGCATTTCCAACATCGTGCGCAGCTCGTACGACTCGCGCATTTCGGCGAAATCGGCGCCGCGCACCCGCGTTCCGCGGAAGCGCTCCGAGGATACGAGTCCCGATCCTTCGAGCTCGCGCAGCGCCTCCCGAATCGGTGCCTGGCTGACATCGAACTCGCGCGCCAGGTACAGCTCCTTCAGCTGGGTTCCGGCTGGATACGTTCCATCCAGTATTCGTGCAACCAGGATGTCGCGAATGTGATCGCGCATGCAGGCCCTTTTGACCGCAGGCTGGCTCATGGCGTCAGAGGATGGTCGAGTTGATCCTGCGTCCAGCCTCCGCCCGTGGCGCGCACCAGCGCGACGGCGGCGTTCATCTGCGCGACTCGCACACTGATGGTATCGCGCTGCGCGTTCAATGCGGCGGTGTGAGTAGTTGTCACTTCAACGTAATCGGCAACGCCCGCGTCATAACGCTGGTCGGCATGATAAGCCGAGCTCTGCGCAGAGGCGGCCGCGGCCTCATCGGCCTTGCGCTGATCGGCCAGGTGATGCAATCCGGCGAGATTGTCTTCCACTTCCTGGTAGGCAGTCAGAGTGGTCTTGCGATAGTTGGCGGCCGCTTCTTCATACTGCGCGCGCGCCTGTTTGTTCAGACCGTACCGCGCACCAGCATCCAACAACGGTACGGTTGCGCCTGGACCGACGGACCAGAAGTGACTGGGGGCATTGAACCAGCTCGAAGACAGCATGCTCTCGAACCCGCCCGCTCCCGAAATCGAGAAGATCGGAAACCAGGCCGCCTTCGCCACACCGATCTGGGCATTGGCAGCCGCCATTGCGCGTTCTGCGCGGCCTACATCGGGACGACGTTCGAGCAGCTTGGAAGGCAGGCCGGCGTCAAATGGGGGCGGCGTGCCTGCGAGTGAGCCGGGTTCCAGCGTAAACCCGGCGGGCACCTTGCCCAACAAAACG
>Ga0207644_10003006_pt1 | contig 10851 bp, 9 predicted proteins | sample KBSS73metaG_FD_184326 | JGI IMG/M metagenome (GOLD analysis project Ga0207644, IMG submission 184326) | Switchgrass rhizosphere microbial communities from Kellogg Biological Station, Michigan, USA - KBS S7-3 metaG (SPAdes) (version 2) | ecosystem: Host-associated > Plants > Roots > Rhizosphere >... | reverse complement strand
TCAATTCAATCGGAACATGCACCAGGTGGCGCACTTCGTTCGTGAACTCAATGGACCCGGTGAACGTTAGCCGGAATGCCGGCCCTCCGCCGCTGGATTCCCGCTTGCGCGGGAGCGGAAGGTGGGAAACGCGATTGGAATGCGCGCTGACAACGCGCACGGCGCGATCACTGCCCCGAGGTAATGGTCCCGTGCGCGGTGATGACAACCCACTGGCCGTCCTGGCGCTTGATCGCCTCGACGCGGCCGAGGCCGGGAAGCACGCCGCCGGCCGCGACCACGAACACGCCGCCGTAGCGGCTCTCGACCAGCGCATGGCCGCGCCGCACGTCCTGCACGACCCAGCCTTCCAGGAGGCGGTCGGTGATCTTCGCCTCGGTCCGCGCCGCCTCGCTCGCGCCGATCGTGCCGGTGGCCTCGAGCGCCGTCGCCATGGCGGTGCTTTTCTTCTCCAGCCGATCGACCGACTCGGCGATGTGCGCGATCTTCGCCGCCGGCTCATTGCCGCCGCGCTCGACGCGATCGAGCCGGTCGGCGATCCTGCCGAACTGGCTAGCGGCACTCCGCGTCGCGCTGTCGAGGCTCGCCTTCAGGGCCGCAATCTCGACCCTCGCCGCTTGCAGCATGCTCGCATCGCCCGCCGCCGTACGCTTCTCCGGGACCGGCGCCCAAAGCTGCGCCCATCCGGAGGCCGAGAGCGACCCGGCAAAGGAGCCAAGCCCGACCGCAAGCAGGAACCCGGCTACGAGCAACCCAAACCGCGATCGCCACGATGCGGGCGCCGCCGGCGCGGCAGCTGCAGCGACTGGCTCGTCGTCCGACAATCGATCGTCGTCTTCCCTGGCGGTCGCCCGCGACATTTCCACGAACGCTTCGACGGCCGGCGGGATGATCGTATCGCTGCCATCCAGCCGCGGCGCGATGACGACCGGCAGGTTCCTGTCGGCACTATATCTGGCCGGCTCGTTCGACGAAGACGCGCCGCCGGGTTCAGCCGAACCGTAGAAACCCCTGGGCAGCGCGGAGGAAGCGTCGGGCGTGCCCTCTTGCGGGTCGGCCATGTCGGAATCTCCCAGATTGCGGTTGATCCGTCGGTAGCCGGGTTTAGTTAGAAATCGGTTAGCGAACGCGGTTAACACGCTGTTAGGCGTGCTTTTGCCCGTCAACGCGCCTATTTGACCGGCCGATCAGTCCGCCAAGCCGTTTTCGCGGGCGAGGTCCTTGAGCGACACCTGGGGACGCGCGCCGAGGTGCTGGATGACTTCGGCAGCGGCGAGAGCGCCGAGCCGCCCGCAGGTGCGGTCGTCGGCGCCACGGGCGAGGCCGGATAGGAATCCCGCCGCAAACAGGTCGCCGGCGCCGGTGGTGTCGACGACACGTTCGACCGGGAACGCCGGCACCGCCGCGGTGCCCTCGGGACCGACCACCAAGCAGCCCTTCTCGCTGCGCGTCACCACAGCGACATCGATGTCGGCGCGCAACGCCGCGAGCGCCGCGTTGAAATCCGCGGTCTGATAAAGGCTGTGCAGTTCGGCCTCGTTGGCGAAGATGAGATCGACCGTGCGCGAGCGCATCAATTGCAAAAACTCGTCGCGCCAGCGGTCGACGCAAAACGCGTCTGAAAGCGTGAGTGCGACCTTGCGCTCCGCCTCGTGGGCGATCTTCGCCGCCTTGAGGAACGCGTCCTTGGCGTCTTTCGGGTCCCACAGATAGCCTTCGAGATAGACCACCGCGCTCGCCGCGATCATCTCCGCGTCGACATCGTTCGGATGCAGATTCTGCGCGGCGCCGAGATAGGTATTCATGGTGCGCTCGCCGTCGGGCGTCACCAGGATGTAGCAGCGCGCGGTCGACGGCCCGTCGGTTGCCTGCGGCGTCGTGAAAGCGACGCCGGCGGCACGGATGTCGTGAGCGAAGGCGTGCCCGAGCGCATCCTGCTTCACCTTGCCGACAAAGGCCGCGCGGGCACCAAGCGAGGCCACGCCGACAATCGTGTTCGCCGCCGAGCCGCCGGAGGTCTCGACGGTCGAGCCCATCGCGTCGTAGATCGCCTGCGCACGGGCCTCGTCGATCAGCGCCATCGCGCCCTTGCGCATGTCGTGCTTGAGCAGAAAATCCTCTTCGGTGCGGGCAATGACATCGACGATCGCGTTGCCGATGCCGAGAACGTCGTAGCGGACCGATGACATTGGACTACTCTTTGGGAAAGGTCGCGGCGGGAGGCGCACTATAACGGCCACAGCCCCGCTGACAATGGCGCGGACATCGCGACCGGCCCGCGCCGGTCAGCTCGCCAAAAACAGCCCGACTTCCTCGAAGTAGCGTTGCGTCGCCGGGTCTTGCTCCAGCAGGATGTGATTGTTGCTTTGCAAGGCGACGAAACGGGCGCCGGGAATTCCCGCCGCGAGCTGACGCCCCAGATCAAACGAAACCTGCGCGTCGCCGCGGGCATGAATGACAAGTGTCGGAGTCTTCACCTGCGCCAGCAAGCCGATGACGTCGATGCCACCCGTGGTCTCGTAATAGCGCGCGGCACCCTCGGCCGAAGTTGTCTTGCGCTGCAGGTCGTTGAACGATTCCACCTGCTCTTTGGTCGCGTCCGGCATCAGCCGGGCAGCGAACATCTGGCGGATGGAGGGATTGTCCGCGCCCCATTCGAGCCGCATCAACGTGACCATCGCGTTGCGCCGCTCGCGGTCTTCCGCGGTGCGGTGGAGCGCGCCGAGCGCAAAGCCGCCGTAGAGAACGAGATGCGAGACGCGCTCGGGGTGGCGCACCGCATACGCAATCGAAACGGCGCACCCCTGCGAATAGCCCAGCAGAGGGAAACGATCGAGCCCTGCCGCATCCACTACGGCGGCGACGTCATTGACCCACATGTCGAGCGATATGTCGGCGACGTCCCAATCCGAAAGACCGGTGCCGCGCGGGTCGTAGCGGATCAGCCTGTGCTCATGCGAAAGCCCAACAAAGAAGTGACGCCAGATCGGACTGTCCCAATCGTATTCCAGATGGTTGAGCCAATTGCCGGTCTTCACTAGAGGAGGACCCTGACCGCTAAGAGCATAGGCGAGCCGCACGCCGTCCGCCGTGCGGCAATAGCGAATCTCCTGCCGTTCGTCGGCAATCGCCAAGCCATCGCCGTGGATGGCGAAGGCCTCGACCGGCTCGGGAATGTTCTTGAGGTTCTGCGGCCCGAGGTTGCGGTAACCCAGCGCCAGCTTGTTCTGCACCTGATCGTAGGCCTGGCGTGAAATGCAGATGCCGCCGCGCTCGGCGATCCCCTCGAGACGGGCGGCGATATTGACGCCGTCGCCGTAGAGATCGTCGCCTTCGACAATCACGTCGCCGAGATGGACGCCGATGCGGAACGCCATCTGGCGCTGGCCCTGCGGGCCGCCGTTGCGTGCCGCCATGGCGCGCTGGATTTCGGCGGCGCAATCGACACTCTCGACGATGCTGGAGAATTCCGCCAGCAGGCCGTCGCCCATGAGCTTCACGGTGCGGCCACGATGCTTGGCGATCGCCGGGTCGATGACCTCGGCGCGATGCTTGTTGAGCAGGGCGAGCGCGCCCGGCTCGTCCTCGCGCATCAATCGGCTGTAGCCGACCGCGTCGGCGGCCATGATCGCGGCCAGTCTGCGTTCCACGAAAGCCTCAGTGCCGTCTTCCGGCTGCCAGCGGCGCCGCTCCGCATCCGCGCTCAATCTAACAGACACCCAGCGGCCTTGCACGATCGCGCCTCGCCGTGGCATGTGGCGCTCGCCTTTCGCGGAGTTCGGGCATGGCCTTTCAGGAACGGGTGTTTTCCGGCGTGCAGCCGACCGGCAACCTGCATCTCGGCAACTATCTCGGCGCCATCAAGCGCTTCGTCGAGTTGCAGGACCGCTACGACTGCCTCTATTGCGTCGTCGACCTGCACGCGATCACGGTCTGGCAGGATCCCGCCGAGCTGCCGCGCGCCATCCGCGAAGTCACCGCGGCGTTCATCGCCTGCGGCATCGATCCGCGGAAGCACATCGTGTTCAACCAGAGCCAGGTGGCCGAGCACGCCGAGCTCGCGTGGATCTTCAACTGCGTCGCTCGCCTCGGCTGGCTCAACCGGATGACGCAGTTCAAGGAGAAGGCCGGCAAGGACCGCGAGAACGCCTCGGTCGGCCTCTACGCCTACCCGACGCTGATGGCCGCCGACATTCTGCTCTATCGGGCGACGCACGTGCCGGTGGGCGACGACCAGAAGCAGCATCTCGAGCTGTCGCGCGACGTCGCCCAGAAGTTCAACAACGATTTCGGCCGCTCGATTCACGAGCACGGCTACGGCGATGCGTTCTTCCCGCAGCCCGAGCCGCTGATCACCGGTGAGGCGACGCGGGTGATGTCGCTCCGCGACGGCAGCAAGAAGATGTCGAAGTCGGACGCGTCGGATTATTCGCGCATCAATCTCACCGACGACGCCGACGCCATCGCGCAGAAAATCCGCAAGGCGAAGACCGATCCGGAGCCGCTGCCGAGCGAAGAGACTGGTCTGAAGACGCGGCCCGAGGCTGACAACCTGGTCGGCATCTACGCGGCGCTCGCCGGCACCACGCGCGCAGGGGTGCTTGCCGAGTTCGGCAGCGCCCAGTTCTCGACCTTCAAGTCGGCGCTGGTCGATCTTTCGGTCGCCAAGCTCGGCCCGATCAATGCCGAGATGAAACGCCTGCTGCGCGACCCGGTGGAGATCGACGCCGTGCTTGCCGCCGGCGCAGCGCGCGCACAAAAACTCGCTGCCGAAACCATGAAGGCGGTGAAGGATATCGTTGGCTTCGTGCGTTCGTGAGAACGGCGAGCGGGCCGGCGACGTCCCTCTGCGTCTCAGCAATAGTCAGGGTTGTCGACCGGCGGAGGCGACGGCACGTAGCCGTTCACCACCCGACGCGTCGGCCGGCCGCAGGCGCACGGGCACGCCGTTGAGGATCGACTGTCCGACCAGCGCCTCGACATCCTGGTCGTCGGTCCAGTCGTTGACCGAGACGCCGGCGTGGTCGCCGGCAACGCGCTGCCACGGCGCGCTCGCCGCATGGCCCCAGCCATGGGGCAGGCTCACCACCCCGGGCGTCATCTCGTCGCTCAGGCGCACCGGTACCGGTCCGCTGTGGACGCGGCTCTCCATGATCGCGATTTCGCCATCGCGCACCTCCGCGCGCGCGGCGTCGTCGGGATGGACGAGCAGCACGCAGCGTTCGCGGCCGGTGACCATCGCCGGCACGTTGTGCATCCAGGAATTGTTGGTGCGTGGATCGCGCCGCCCGATGAGCAGAAGCTGCGGCGGCGAACTCTCGGTCTTTCCCAGCTCCGCCAGGGCAGTCATGATCACGTCGGGAGCAAGCCGCATGCGCCCGTCGCGGTAGCGCACCCGGCGCGCGATCCCTGGCTCGAGCGGTCCGAGATCGACGCCGTGCGGCATGGCCGCAAGCCGCTTCAGATTGAGGCCGCGGGACCATGGCAGATAGCGATCGCCATGCGGACCGAGCCGCAGCAGCATGTCGGTCGTGATGTTCGGCGACCAGCGAAGGCCGAACCGACGCGCCAAGCGGATGATCCGGTCGACCAAAAAGATGCCGCTCGCCCCGCCGCCCATCCGTTCGGCGATTTCGAGCAAGATCTCCCAGTCGGCGCGCTCGTTCGCCCGGCGTGCGATCGCCGGCGCGGAAAAGCGAGCAAAATTGCGGACCGCGACGTTCGGCAGAAAGGCTTCGAAAAGCTCCTCGGCCAAGGTCCATGCCGGCGGCAGGATCAGATCGGCGTGCCGGGTGGTCTCGTTGACGTAGAGATCGACCGCGACCATGAATTCGAGCTTCTCCAGCGCGCGCGACAGCTTTCCGCTGTTGGGCACCGAGAGAACCGGGTTACCGGCGTAGACGACAAGCGCGCGGACCTGGCCGTCGCCCGGCGTCTCGATCTCTTCCGCCAGCGTATTGGCGGGCAGATCGGCAAACACCTCCGGAAGCCCGCGGACGCGGCTCATCCAGCGCCCATGGCCATCGCCGAGGCCGAGATGCGGTGCAACCGCGGAAATCGCAATCGGCGGCGTCGGGAACATGGCGCCGCCGGCGGAGCCGAGCCGGCCGGCGGCGAGGTTGAGCACATCGGTCGCCCAGCTGCCGAGCGTGCCGAAGCGGTTGTTGCACACACCGACGCGGCTGTAGGCGACGCTCGACGGGGCATCGGCGAACTCGCGCGCCAAAGCGCGAATTGTTTCCGGTGCGATGCCGGTCTGTGCGGCGACACGCTCCGGAGTGAAGGCTGGCAGCCGCTCGCGGACCTGCGGCCAGCCGTGCGCGACCGCCGCAATGGCCGTCTCGTCCACACGTCCGTCCGCCACGAGCGTCTGCGTCATCGCCAGCAGCAGGGCCGCATCGCCGCCCGGACGGATCGGCACCCATTGGTCGGCTTCACGCGCCGTCTCGGTGCGGCGCGGATCGACCACGACGACGCGCCCGCCACGTTCGCGGATCGCGTGCAGGCGGCGGCGCGCGTTCGGCGCGGTCATGAAGCTGCCGTTCGACACCGCCGGGTTGGCGCCAACGCACAGGAAATAGTGCGTGCGGTCGATGTCGGGCACCGGCGTGACCAGCGACGAACCGTAGAGATGATAGGACGCGGCGAAGCGCGGGCTCGTATCCTGCGAGCCGGCACTGAAGCTGTTGCGGGTGCCGAACGCGCGGACCAATCCCGCCCGCAGCAACAGGGCACCGTGATTGTGGATGATCGGGTTGCCCAGATAGATCGCGATCGCGTCGGCGCCGTGGCGCGCACGCAGCGCGTTAAGCCTTGTGCCGATGATCGTGAAGGCGTCCTCCCAGCCTATCGGTTCGAACTTGCCCTCCGCTGTTTTTCGCATCGGCGAACGTAGACGGTCGGGATCGTGGTGCACGTCGGCGATCGCCACGCCCTTGGCGCAGATGAAGCCGCGCGAAAGCGGGTCGTCCTCATCGCCGCGCACCGAGACGATCCGGTCGCCTTCGAGTTCGAGCGCAAGCCCGCAACTCGCTTCGCAGAGCGTGCAGCCGCGGAAGACGGTGCGCCGGGGCCCTGTCATGCGCTCACCTTCGCCGCGTCCGTCGCATTCGACCGATCGATGCCTCGACGCGATGGCATCACCCCATCTCCGTGCCGTGGGCCGGCGCGTGCGCAGCATGGCTGTGCGCCTGATCGCCCGGATTTCTCACGCGAATAGACTCAATCGGGCTCTGAAAAAGCAAAAATCAGTCGGGCAGCATCGACTTTCAGGTCGATGCGGGGAAAGGCCAGATGCCCGGCCGAGTGTAGCGCAGCACGCCTCGACGGGGAATTGGGGCGGACCCGGCATCGACCGGCTTGTCGGACGATGTACCGCCGTGCCAGCATGATTTGCTTGTGGCGTTAAGTCATTCGTGCCGGAGAATTTCATGCCCCGCAGGCGCCGCAGCTACGAAGCCGGTCATCAGCCAAAGCTTCTCGTCGTGATCGACGACACCGAGGAGTGCGACCGCGCCGTCTACTACGCGAGCCGGCGCGCCGCGCGTATCGGCGCCAACGTCACCATGCTGCGCGTCATCGAAACGCAGGACGCCAGCCAGCAATGGCTAGGGGTCGCCGACATCATGCGCGCGGAAGCGCACGAAGAGGCGGACGCGGAGCTTTCCAGATACGCCACCCGCGCCAACGGTATCGCCGGCATCACGCCCGAACGCGTCATACGCGAGGGCGACAAGGCCGAGGAAATTCTCCGGCTGATCGACGAGGACGAGGACATTTTCGTCCTGGTGCTTGCCGCCAGCACCGGCTCGGAAGGGCCGGGCCCGCTGGTCGCCACCATCGGCCGCACCGCCGGCGACTATCCGATCCCGGTGGCCATCGTCCCCGGCCACCTCAGCGATGAGGAAATCGACGCGCTGTCGTGAGCAGGGTCCGCGCCACGCACAAGCCCGGCAGTCCCCTAAGTCTGGAAAGGCCAAGGCGCACTTGAACTTCCATCAAAATTCGCCACGTATTACACTATCCTGCTTTGTCACGGCCGCGCCGCAGCGGCCCTAAAATGAGGCGACGGAGAACGCCATGTTCATCCAGACCGAAGCAACGCCCAATCCCGCCACCTTGAAGTTCCTGCCCGGACGGGCGGTGCTCGAAAATGGAACGCTCGACCTGCGCACCAGCGAGGAAGCGGCGCAATCGCCGTTGGCCGAACAGCTGTTCGCGATCCCGGGCGTCAGCGGCGTTTTTTTCGGTTCCGATTTCATCACCATTACTAAGAACACCGGCGAATGGCAGCAGCTCAAGCCGATGATCCTCGGCACCATCATGGAGCACTTCATGTCGGGTGCGCCGCTGCTCACGAGCGGCAGCGCCAACGAGGCCGAGGCTGACGAATTCTTCGACACGGCCGACGCCGAGACCGTGGCCACGATCAAGGAGCTGATCGAGACGCGCGTGCGGCCGGCGGTCGCCAATGACGGCGGCGACATCACCTTCCGCGGCTTCAAGGATGGCGTCGTCTATCTCAATATGAAGGGCGCCTGCTCGGGCTGTCCGTCATCGACAGCGACGCTGCGGCACGGCATCCAGAACCTGCTGCGTCATTTCGTTCCCGACGTTGTCGAAGTCCGGCCGATGTGAGCCGGCGCGTCAAGTCCTGCCGCCGCGCTCCGCGGCGTTCATTGCTGAACCCGGTTGGGTGATTCCCCGATGCGTGTGCTCGCCATCGATACGGCGCTCGCTGCCTGCTCGGCGGCCGTGCTCGATACCGGTGACGGCGGCATCGTGGCGAGCGAAAGCGTGCCGATGACGCGCGGCCATGCCGAGGCGCTAATGCCGCTCTTGGTGCAACTGATGCAGGGCGCCGGCATGGATTTCCGCGATATCGACCGGGTCGTGGTGACGACCGGGCCCGGCAGCTTCACCGGTTTGCGGGTCGGCATCTCGGCGGCGCGCGGCATCGCGCTCGCGGCCGGGAAGCCGGCCGTCGGCCTGTCGACGCTTGCCGCCTATGCGGCCCCGCACATGGCGGCCGACGAGACGGTGCCGGTGGTCGCCGCCATCGACGCGCGGCACGCGCACGTCTACTTGCAGGTCTTCGGCCCGGGCGGCCGCACCCACACCGCGCCGCGGCTTTCGCCGCTCGCCGAAGCAGTGCGGGCCGCCGCGGCGGCGCGGTCGTGCATCGTCGGCTCGGCGGCACAGTCGGTCGCCGCCGGCCTTTCCGACCTTGATCCGAGCCCGACTGCGGTGGATGCGCGCCCGGCGCCCGATATCGCCTGGGTCGCGCGCATGGGCGCGGTCGTGCCGGAAGGCAAATCGCCGCCGAAGCCCCAATACCTCCGCGCTCCCGACGCCCAACCGCAAAACGCCGCGCAGCTCCCGCGCCGATGATGAACTTCGTCACGCGCTTTCTGGGCCGGCCCGAGCCGAAGATTTCGGAGGCCGGAGACCGCGATGCGGCCGCCATCGCCACGTTACATGCAGCCTCGTTCCAGCGCGGCTGGGGCGAGGACGAATTTCAGCAGCTTCTTGCCGACCGCGCCGTCGTTGCCCATCGCACGACGATCGGCCGAACGATGGTCGGATTCATCCTTTCCCGCATGGCGGCGGGCGAAGCGGAAATACTCTCGGTTGCCGTCGCGCCGGCGTGGCGCGGGCGCGGCTTCGCCCGGCCGCTCCTCGATCTCCACCTGCGCCGCCTGGCTGGGCTGGGTGTGGATTCAGTGTTCCTCGAGGTGGACGAAAACAACGCGCCGGCGCGGCGGCTTTATCGGAAAGCGGGCTTTGCCGAGGTGGGCGGCCGTAAAGCCTACTATCAGGAAGGCGCGTCGGCCCTGGTGCTAAGACGCGACCTCGGCTGACGGGTCGGGGCAAACGCGGTATGATGAGTACGGCGCCGAGCGGCCAAGATTCGCATGCTTGAGAAAGGTTCAGAGACAAAACTGACCGGAATGAAGGGTTCACGGAAAGTCTACGTAAAATCCTTCGGCTGCCAGATGAACGTCTACGACTCGCAGCGTATGGCGGACACCCTGGCGCCGGAAGGGTATGTCGAGACCGCGACGGCCGAGGCCGCCGATCTCGTCATCCTCAACACCTGCCACATTCGCGAGAAGGCCGCGGAAAAGGTCTATTCCGAGCTCGGCCGCGTGCGCCGCCTGAAGGAGGCGGCTGCCGGCGAGGGCCGCAATGTTCTGATCGCCGTGGCTGGCTGCGTCGCGCAGGCCGAAGGCGAGGAGATCATCCGCCGCGCGCCGGCCGTCGACCTCGTCGTCGGATCGCAAAATTATCATCGCCTACCGGCCCTGCTCGCGCACGCTGAGCGCCACGGCAAGGTCGTCGACACCCAGTTTCCGGTCGAGGACAAGTTCGAGGCGCTGGCACCGCCGAGCCTTTCGGCGACACGGGCGCGCGGCGTCACCGCCTTCGTCACGGTGCAGGAGGGCTGCGACAAGTTCTGCACCTTCTGTGTCGTTCCCTATACGCGCGGCGCCGAGGTTTCGCGGCCGGTCGAGAAAATCGTAGCCGAGATCGAGCGCCTCGCCGATGCCGGCGTGCGCGAGATCACGCTCATCGGCCAGAACGTCAACGCCTATCACGGCGAGGGCGCGGACGGACGCAACTGGCCGCTGGCGCGGCTGCTCGCGCGGGCCGCCGAGGTGCCGGGAATCGAGCGGCTGCGCTACACTACCAGCCATCCGCTCGACATGACCGACGATCTGATCGCGACGCATCGCGATCTGCCGCGGCTCATGCCGCAGCTGCATCTGCCGGTGCAGTCGGGCTCCGACCGAATTCTCGCCGCCATGAACCGCCGCCACACGCGGGCCGGCTACACCGACGTGATCGCGC
>Ga0207644_10003004_pt1 | contig 10851 bp, 10 predicted proteins | sample KBSS73metaG_FD_184326 | JGI IMG/M metagenome (GOLD analysis project Ga0207644, IMG submission 184326) | Switchgrass rhizosphere microbial communities from Kellogg Biological Station, Michigan, USA - KBS S7-3 metaG (SPAdes) (version 2) | ecosystem: Host-associated > Plants > Roots > Rhizosphere... | reverse complement strand
CCAAATGTCCTCGATGCGGAACGGGTCGGTCCCGATGAAGCGATCGCGGAACGCTTCGAAAACGCCGTCTACGGCCTCGGCCCAGCCTTCCAGGCTCGCCTCGCCCCATCCGAATGCGCCGTCGTCTGCTTCGACCCGGACGAACAGCCATCGCGGCGGAGCGAAGAAGCTCTCGATCTTCGCGATCTTGCGCTCACTCACCGGCCAGCCTCTTCTGGTTCAGGTCACGCCCCGCCGCATCGTCGCCGCCCTCATCCTCATATTCGCCGATCTTCTTGATCGGCACGACGAGACAGACGCTTTGCGCCGGAAGCACGTTGCGCCAGTCGGCGATCAGCTGCTTGTAGGCCTTGCCGACGTTTCGGATCTTGCGATCGAGGTCGAACAGCCCGAGCGGGTTGACGTTGCCATTCTTCTCGCGAAGCGCGGTGTCCCAATCGACCTGGTCGGTCAGCGAGTACCAGGTGAAGCCGACCGTGGGGATGCCGACGTTCCTCAGGCGAAGGACGTTGGCCCATTCCTTCCACAGCCATTTGACGGCTTCGTCGCCGTGCTGGCCTTCCCACAGGTTGGTCTCGGTGTGCATCACCGGCAGGCGGTAGCGGTTGTAATATTGTCGCGTGATCTCGGCATAGCCGAAGGTCTCGCCGGCAGCGACCGTGTGGCCGTCGGCGAACACGCGGTGCTCGTTCAGCTGGTAATAGTCGTTGCCGAAGATGCAGTGCTGCTTCAGCCGGTGGTGCAGGAACCACTCATATTCGTCCCGGCTCATGCCGTTATCGAGAAGATATTGGTACATGCCGCTGTCGACCCGCCGACCATAGTTCAGGTCGAGCGACAGGAAGCGCATCTGGTTCAGGACTTCCGCCCGGCCGATCGCGGCCGGGGAGTCGGCGTGGTAATACTCGGACGATTCCGACTGGATGAAGATCGCGTCATGGCGGCGCTTGAGGATCTCGATCATCCCCATGATGTTCGCCTTTACGATGTGCTTGAGCGCCGTGACGAACGAACGATCGTCCTTCTTCTGCTCGTTCCACCAGCCGTATTTGGCGGAGAAGACCGCGCAGATGAACATCTCGTTGATCGGCGTGTACAGCTGGACCCACGGGTAACGCTCCGCGAACTCACCGGCATAGCTTGCGAACAGCCGCGGGAAATCGGGATTCTGGAAATTGCCTACCCAGTCTGGGACGCCGAAATGGCAGAGGTCGACGATGGGCGTGATGTCGCGGCGCTTGAGGTCGGCGAAGGTGAGGTCGCTGAACTCCCAGTCGAACTTATTGGGGCCGAGCCAAGTCTTGTGCATCGGCGGGCCGTAACGGAGAAAGTTGATCCCGATTTCCTGGACGCAATCGAAATCTTCCCGCCAGCGTTCGTAATGGCCGCAGACCTCCATCTCGTCGACGCGGGTCTTGCCGTGATTGATCGTGGGGTAACTGTTCTCGATCCCCGTCGCGAACATGAAGTTGGCGATGATTCAGTCTCCTGGTCGCGCGTCAGCCCGCAAAGGGGGCGTCCCCCAGCCCCCGAACACCTGGTGTGACCATAAATAATCCCCCGGCATTTGGTTGCATCTGACGTGCCGCTTCGTCGAGCCCGATGCTTGCGGATGTGATGTACAGCTGGTCGAGGTCGAGGCCGCCGAAGGCGCAGCTCGTCGGCCTTGCGACGGGCATCCTGACCGTCTCCAGCCATTCTCCAGCCGGCGAATAGCGTCGGACGCACCACCCATCCCAGAACGCGATCCACAGGCAGCCTTCCGCATCGACCGTCATCCCGTCGGGAAAGCCTTCGCCCTCCTTGAACTGCAGGAAGACGCGGCGGTTGGCCGGCTGTCCGTCGGTCAGGTCGAAGACGTAGGTCAGCTGACGAGCGGAGTCGTTGTGGTACATCAACTTGCCGTCCGGGCTGAAGCCCGGGCCGTTCGTGACCCGATAGCCGCCGTCAACCGTGTGCCAACTTAGGTCCTCGTCGATTCGATAGAGGGATCCGCCAGCCTCTCTCTCTCCATCGTCCATCGTTCCGGCCCAGAAGCGCCCCTGACGGTCGAGCTTGCCGTCGTTGAAGCGATTGCCGGGCCGATCCTCCTCCGGATTGAAGAGGATGTCGAAACGCCCAGCCTCTGGGTCGATCGCGGCAATGCCGTCCTCGGTACCGCCGATAAAACCGCCGCTCTTCCGCGGGGCCAGGGATCCGACGCGGACCGGCGTGGGCCATTCGGCGAGGTTCCCCCGAACGTCGAGGCGGAAGATCTTGAGGCCCTTGATGTCGACCCAAAAGAGCGCGCTTTCGCGCGGGACCCAGACCGGCCCCTCGCCGAGCACGGCGTGGACGTCGGCAACGCATCGCACGGGTGAGTCGTCGGGCACGCCGCTGGATTAACTCTGCCAGCCGAAAAGAAAACCGGGAGCGTCCTTGCGCGAGTGCAGTTGTTGCGACCATGGGTGGACCGATGCGCTGGTCAGACGGATATATTGCGGTCGACTGGGGCACGACAAACCGACGTGCCTATTTGATCGATGCGTCAGGCCATCGAACCGACGAGTTCGAGGACGCCAAAGGAGTCCTCTCCGTTGCGGCGGGCGGCTTCCCTAATGCCATCGCGGATATCCGCCGCCGGCTCGGCGACAAGCCCCTGCTGATGGCAGGCATGATCGGGTCCAATCGCGGTTGGCGGGAGGCGCCTTATCTTCCGTGCCCCGCAACCATCGACGATCTCGCCGCAAAGCTGGTTTGGGCCGGCGATCGGGAAGCGATCGTACCGGGCATTTCCTACATCGGCGGCGGCCGCGCCGACGTCATGCGGGGCGAGGAGGTCCAGCTGCTCGGAGCGGCCGCCGCCGGTCTCATCGACCCGGACGGACTGACCTGTCACCCAGGGACGCACAACAAGTGGGTTCTGCTCCGACGCGGTGCTATCCACAATTTCCGCACGGTGATGACGGGCGAGTTGTTCAACCTGCTGAAACAGCACAGCATTCTCGCAGACTTGCTGGAGGGCGAAGTCGAGGTGAACGACGCGTTCCGCGACGCGGCGCGCCATTCGATCGATCATGAGGAATTGCCGTCGGACTTGTTCATGGTCCGCGCCCGTGTCCTGCTCGGTCAGGGGAAGAAAGAGGATGCGGCGTCCTGGACCAGTGGCCTGCTGATCGGAGCCGACGTCCGCATCGGTCTCACCATTCCCACCGGCGCTCAGATCACGGTGGTCGGACGGCCCGAACTCACCCGGCTTTACGCGGCGGCAATCACCCAGGCCGATCGCCCGGCGATCGAGGTCGACGGCGAAACATGCTTCCTCGCCGGCATTCACGAGATTGCGAAGAGGATCGGCCGATGAACGCCAAGGAGTTGCTCAAAACCCATCTCGATGAGTGTCCGCTGGTCGCGATCATCCGCGGTGTCCGGCCCGACGAAGCCGAAGCGATCGGCGATGCACTTTATGAAGCCGGAATTCGGATCATCGAAGTTCCCTTGAATTCGCCCGATCCGCTCGACAGCATCGCACTCCTCGCCAAAAGGTTCGGCGAACGGGCGCTGGTGGGAGCCGGAACCGTCCTGAGCGCCGAGGATGTCAGCAGGGTCCAGGAGGTCGGCGGACGGATCATCATCTCTCCCGATACGAACATTGAAGTTATCGCCGCTGCTGCCGATGCGGGTCTCGTCTCGTCACCCGGCTATTTCACGCCGTCGGAGGCATTCGCAGCACTTCGCGCGGGAGCGCATGCGCTGAAGCTCTTCCCCGCAGAAGGCGCCTCCCCGGCCGTGCTCAAGGCCCAGCTCGCGGTGATTCCCCGATCCGTTCCCGTCATCGTGGTGGGCGGCGTGAAGCCGGACAATATGCAGCCTTGGCTCGACGCGGGAGCAGTGGGTTTCGGCCTCGGTTCGGGGTTGTACCAGCCCGGCCAGTCCGCTGCCGAAACGGGCCAAAAAGCGCGCAACTATGTCGCTGGAGTGAGAGGTTGGTGAAGTCGATCAAGATCGCCATCATTGGTTTCGGCAAGATTGCCGCCGATCAGCATGTCCCGTCGATCGAGAACAATCCCCGCCTGGATCTTGTCGCAAGCTCCAGCCGCTCCGGCAAGGGCGTCGGGCAATGCTTCACCGACTGGCGCGAACTGATCCGCGAGGTCGAGGGCCTCGAAGCTGTGGCGATTACTACGCCTCCAGAGCCGCGCTACGAGATCGCGCGAGAATGCATGCTTGCCGGTCTTCATTGCCTGCTCGAGAAGCCGCCGGCGGCTGGCCTTGCCGAGATCCATGACCTGGGGTGCCTTGCTGACGCACAGCAGGTCACGCTGATGACGACCTGGCACGCCCAGCATCATGCGACCGTGGACGCAGCGGCGGCGGCCCTTGCCGGCAAGCGCATCGAGTCCATGGAAATCCTGTGGCACGAGGACGTGCGCAAATGGCACCCGGGGCAGCAATGGATTTGGGAACCGGGTGGCTTTGGGGTGTTCGACCCAGGCATCAATGCTTTCTCGATCGCGACCAAGATCTTTCCGGGCGGCTTATTCGTGAAGTCCGCCGACCTGGCGGTGCCGTCCGACGCCCAAACGCCGATCGCGGTCGACGTCGTTTTCACGAGCCCGCAGGCCGATGGGGAGCTGACGGCCAGCCTCGACTGGCGGCGAAGCGAGGGCGAAGAATGGACCATCACCTTCCGGACCGGCGAGGGTCACACCGTCCGGCTCGAGGAAGGAGGGTCGCTGCTGTTGCTCGACGGGGTGCCGCAGCGGGACCACGGTCCCGGAGAATATCCCGACATCTACCGCCAGTTCGTGGATTTGATCGACGAGCGGAGGAGCCTCGTCGACGTCGCGCCCCTCCGTCTGGTCGCCGACTGCCTGCTGCTTGGAAGCCGGAGGACGGTCGAGCCGGTCAACGGCTGATGGAGCAAGTTTCGTCCTCGGGCATTGTTCCAGCGGGATTGGCTCGCCGTCGTAATGAGTCTCGGCGCGCTCACTTCTGGGACATTGCAGGTGGCACAGATAACGACTGACGAACTCATCCGCGCCGACGAAGCATTCGCCGGGAACCGGCTTCTTTCGACTTTCTCGAGCGAAGCGAGGGCCTTGATCGAGCCCTATGGCGAAGTCGTCGAGCTGAATACCGGAGACGTTGTCCTCAATCGCGGGGATCAGGTGCGCTCGAGCCTCTTCCCGATCGGCCCGACGATGATCTCGCTCGCGGTCGAGCTTTCCGGTGGGCGCACCATCGAGGTCGCGTCGATCGGTCTCAGGGGTGCCGTGGGCGGAATCATCAGCTGCGGCCAGGCTCCGGCATTCTCCCACGCGACCGTCCTCGTACCCGGAAGGGCCTTCAAGGTGCCGATGGAGGCGCTTGAAGAAGCGAAGCACCGCTCTCCCTTCGTCGCCAACCTGTTCTGCCGCTTTTCCGACTATCTGCTCGCGCAGGTCATGCAGTCGGTGGCGTGCAACGCGTTCCACTCGATCCCGCAACGTGCCGCGCGATGGCTGCTCCATATGCAGGACCGCTCGGGGGACCGGATCGAAGTGACCCAGGAGGCGCTTGCCGGTCTCCTCGGCGTGCAGCGCACGACCGTGAACGCAGTGGTTCGCGAGCTTCTCGACGAGAATCTCATCTCGACGGGTCGCGGAGTGATCCGGGTTTCCGACCGTGTCGGCCTGAAACGCCGGGCATGCGAATGCTATGAGAAGCTGGAGCAGCACTTCGGGGCGGTCATCGGCGCGACGGGGACCGGCGGCGGTACGACTAGCGACTAGACCGCCAATCTCCAGCTCAACGTCTCGCCGGCGTGGAACGGCACGATGCCGTCCACTTGGTCCGGGACCTGCACGTCGCTGCGTTCCAGCGTCACCACTTCTTCGTTGACCGGCAGGCCGTAGAAGCGCGCACCGTTGATCGAAGCGAAGGCTTCCAGCCTGTCCAAGGCACCTTCCTCCTCGAACACGCTCGCATAGCTTTCGAGTGCGAACGGCGCGTTGAAGATCCCGGCGCAGCCGCAGGCGCTCTCCTTCGCCTCTCGCGCATGCGGCGCACTGTCCGTTCCGAGGAAGAAGTTGGACGAGCCAGAAGTGGCCGCTTTCCGGACGGCGAGGCGGTGCGTCTCCCGCTTGGCGACGGGAAGGCAATAGGCGTGGGGCCTCAGCCCGCCCGCGAAGATCGCGTTGCGGTTGATGATCAGGTGCTGGGGCGTGACCGTGGCACCGATGGTGGCGCTCGAGGCCTCCACGAAAGCGACGGCTTCCGCGGTCGTGATATGCTCGAAGACGATCTTCAGCTCGGGGAAGTCGGCAACGACTTGGCTCAAGATCCGGTCGATGAACACGGCTTCACGGTCGAACACGTCGACTTGGGGGTCGGTGACTTCGCCGTGGACGCACAGCACCATGCCGATCCGCTGCATTCGCTCGAGCGCGGGGTAGATGTTGCGAATGTTCGTGACGCCCGAGGCGGAATTGGTGGTCGCTCCCGCAGGATAGAGCTTCGCCGCGATCCAGATCCCGTCTTTGTGTCCGCGTTCGAGTTCGTCCGGGTCCGTCTGATCCGTCAGATAGCAGGTCATTAGCGGCTCGAAACCGGAGCCGGCTGCTGCCTCCAGGATGCGCTGGCGATAGGCTGCGGCCGAACCGACAGTGGTGATCGGCGGCACCAGGTTCGGCATGATGATCGCCCGGTGAAACTGTCTGGCCGTGTATGGAGCGACCGTCCGAAGCATCTCCCCGTCGCGAAGATGGACGTGCCAATCGTCAGGACGGCGAAGGGTGATGCTTTGCAATGCCACGGCGGCTCCTTAGCTAAGGGGCATGGCCGCCACCACCCTTGCAGACCGCGCCGTCGTTCGCGTCTCCGGAGAAGATGTCCGGGGTTTCATGCAGGGGCTGGTCACGACCGACGTGACGGGCACGCTGCCGGTGTGGACGGGACTGCTCACGCCGCAGGGCAAATGCCTGTTCGATTTCATCGTCTGGGAGGATGGCGACGATCTCCTCATTGATTGCGAGGAAGAGGCTGCGGACGACCTCGTCAAACGCCTAAGCATTTATCGCTTGCGGCGCCCGATCCGCATCGAACGGGATTCATCGCTCAGCGTTCATTGGTCGAAGACGGGAAGCGAAGGGGTGCCAGATCCGCGCCTTTCGGACCTCGGCCTAAGATGGATTGGACCGGCGGGCGAGCCTGCATCGCACTGGCTCGAACACCGCCTTCGGCTCGGAGTCTGCGAGGGCCGGGATGAGCTCGCGGATATCCTCTGGCTCGAATGCAATGCCGCGGAGCTCAACGGCGTCAGCTTCACCAAGGGCTGCTTCGTGGGGCAGGAAAACACCGCGCGAATGAACTGGCGGCAGAAGGTCAATCGCCGACTGTTCGTCGTCGTGGGCGAAGGCCGCGAGCGCCCCCGAATGGAATATCCCAGCCTCGACCTGTCGGTGGTCCATGCTCGCGTGGACGGAATTCCAGCGAATGCGATCGTGCCCGACTGGCTCAAGGAGGCGCTCGCCCAGCCGAGCACAGCGTAGGCCCGCACCGCTCGATTACGGCGCCGACGTCGCCGAGCTTTTTTTCTTCAAGATCCGCCAGGAGGCGATCGCACCGATCAGCAGCCACAGGACGTTGAGCGACGCGGATGGCAAGGCTCCGTGCCACCAGCCGTTGATCACGAATCCGGCCGCGCCGACCACGTTCATGCCTTGGTAGATCAGCGACTGGCCCGTGAGCTTGCCCGCCGAAAGCAGCAAATAGGCGAGCAGGATCAGCGCAGCGCCGGCCCAGCCGACGACCTCGACGGCGAGCTCGAGCGGCGTCACGCCGCGGCGAGCTTCCGAAGCACGTAATGGAGGATGCCGCCCGAGCGGAAATATTCGAGCTCGTTGTAGGTATCGATGCGGCAACGGGCGGTGAAGCTGAACTCCTCGCCGTCGTCGCGCCTGACCTTCACCTCGACATCCTGCCGCGGCTGGAGGTCGGCGATGCCCTCGATCGTGTATTTCTCCTCGCCGGTGAGGCCGAGGCTTTCCGCATTCTCGCCCTCGCGGAACTGGAGCGGAAGCACGCCCATCCCGACGAGGTTCGACCGATGGATGCGCTCGAAGCTCTCGGCGATGACCGCGCGGACGCCGAGAAGCACGGTGCCCTTGGCGGCCCAGTCGCGGGAGCTGCCGGTGCCGTATTCCTTGCCCGCGATGATCACCAGCGGGCGCTTGTCATGCTGGTACAACATAGCGGCGTCGTAGATCGCGAGCGTCTCGCCGCTTGGCGCGTAGCGGGTGAAGCCGCCTTCAACGTCCTGGAGCATGCGGTTCCGGATGCGGATGTTGGCGAAGGTGCCGCGCATCATCACTTCGTGGTTGCCGCGGCGTGAGCCGTAGCTGTTGAACTCGCCGCGGCTCACTTGCCGCTCGAGCAGGTAGCGGCCGGCCGGGCTATCCGGCTTGATCGCGCCTGCCGGCGAGATGTGATCGGTCGTGATGGAGTCGCCGAAGATCGCCAGCGGCCTCGCGCGCTCGATGTCCCGGAGCGGCGTTGCCTCCATCGTCATCCCGGCGAAGTAGGGCGGGTTCTGGATATAGGTCGATCCCGCCGGCCAACCGTAGGTTTCCCCGCCCTTCACGTCGATCTTCTGCCAGCGCTCGTCGCCACGATAGACGTCGGCGTAGCGGCGGCGGAACATCTCGGAGTGGACGTGGGCGTCGATGAGGTTCCGGACCTCCTCGTTCGTCGGCCAAATGTCCCTTAGATAGACCTGCTCGCCGTTCGAGGCGGTGCCGATCGGCTCATTGACCATGTCGGACCGCACGGTGCCCTTCAGCGCATAAGCGACGACCAGCGGCGGGGAGGCGAGATAATTGGCGCGGCAGTCCGGCGAGACCCGGCCTTCGAAGTTGCGGTTGCCGGAGAGAACGCTGACCGCCACCAGGTCGTTCTCGTTGATCGCCTTGCTGATCGCTTCCGGAAGCGGACCCGAATTCCCGATGCACGTCGTGCAGCCGTAGCCGACAAGGTCGAAGCCGAGCGCGTCCAGGTCGGCCTGCAATCCGCTCTCGTTCAGATAGTCGCTGACCACTTGGCTGCCAGGCGCGAGACTGGTCTTCACCCAAGGCTTGGCGGTGAGCCCCTTCTCGCGCGCCTTTCGCGCTACGAGGCCGGCGGCGATCAGGACGGAAGGGTTGGACGTGTTGGTGCAGCTGGTGATCGCGGCGATCGCCACGTCGCCATTGCCGAAGTCGAAGCTCTCGCCCTCCACGGCGACGCGAGGATCGTTCGACTTTTTGTAGGTCGCTTCCAGGTCTGCGTTGAACTTGTCGTCGACCTCGGCGAGGACGACGCGGTCCTGCGGCCGCTTCGGTCCGGCGAGCGACGGCTCGATGGTGCTCATGTCCAGATCGAGCGTATCCGTGAAGAAGGGCTCGGGCGACGATGCGTCACGCCACAGGCCCTGAGCTTGCGCATAGGCCCGCACGAGCGCGATCTGGTCTTCGTCCCGCCCGGTGAGCTGGAGATAGTCGATCGTCCGCTCGTCCACCGGGAAAAAGCCGCAGGTCGCGCCATATTCGGGGGCCATGTTGGCGATCGTCGCTCGATCGGCGAGAGGCAGATTCTCGAGACCCGGCCCGAAGAACTCGACAAAGCGCCCGACAACGCCTTTCTGGCGAAGCATCTGGGTGACCGTCAGCACCAGGTCGGTGGCGGTGATGCCCTCCCGGAGCTCTCCCGAGAGACGGAACCCGACCACCTCCGGGATGAGCATGCTGACCGGCTGGCCTAGCATCGCCGCCTCGGCCTCGATGCCACCGACGCCCCAGCCGAGAACGCCGAGCCCGTTGACCATGGTCGTGTGACTGTCCGTGCCGACGAGCGTGTCGGGATAGGCCACGGCCTCACCCGTTTGGTCTCCGCCGGTCCAGACGACCTGTGAGATGTGCTCCAGGTTCACCTGGTGGCAGATGCCGGTGCCGGGCGGAACCACCTTGAAATTGTCGAACGCCTGGCTGCCCCACTTCAGGAACTCGTAGCGCTCGCCGTTGCGCTCATATTCGAACTCGACGTTCTTCTCGAACGCCTTCGGGCTGCCGAACTCGTCGACCATCACGCTGTGGTCGATGACAAGGTGCACCGGCACCAGCGGATTGATCTTCTGCGGGTCGCCGCCGAGCTGCTTCATCGCATCGCGCATCGCCGCGAGGTCGACGACCGCGGGAACGCCGGTGAAGTCCTGCATGAGGACTCGTGCCGGGCGGTACTGGATCTCGCGCGCGATCCGCCGCTCCTTCTGCCAATCGACCATCGCCTGGAGATCGTCACGGGTCACGGTCTGTCCGTCCTCGAATCGCAGCAGGTTTTCGAGGAGGACCTTCATCGAGAAGGGAAGACGGGAGACGTCGCCGAGGACCTCGGCGGCCTTCGGGATCGAGAAATAGGCGTAGCTCTTGCCGGCAACGTCGAGTGTCGAGCGCGTGCGGAGGCTGTCCTGGCCGGTCGGAATCATTGCGGTCCTTCGCTGTGCAGCGGCATGAACAGATGCCTGCTAGGTGGGAGCGTAAGGGCCCTTAGCAATCAGGCTTCGCGGTCGCAAACCGCGGACACGGATGCGCCAGTCGGAAGTCCGGCTGCGCCGAGGCGTAGACCGGCCTCTCGCAATCGTTACGGGTAAAGATTAATAAGCGTTCATGGTTCACGACAGCGAATATTTCCGCCGCCGCGCCGCCGAAGCGAGGGCTGCCGCCCACTCGAAGGAATTCGGGGAGAATGTCGAGGTGGCGGGGGACCTTGCGCTGGCCTATGCAGCGTTGGCGCGTCGGCGCGCCCGCCTTGCTACAATCGCCGCGGCCGAGCCGATCGCGGAAGACAAGCCCGCGATGC
>Ga0207644_10003001_pt1 | contig 10855 bp, 25 predicted proteins | sample KBSS73metaG_FD_184326 | JGI IMG/M metagenome (GOLD analysis project Ga0207644, IMG submission 184326) | Switchgrass rhizosphere microbial communities from Kellogg Biological Station, Michigan, USA - KBS S7-3 metaG (SPAdes) (version 2) | ecosystem: Host-associated > Plants > Roots > Rhizosphere... | reverse complement strand
ACGAACATGTAGCCCGGAAACAGGGGAGCAATCCGGCCACGGTGCTTGATGCGCGGGTAGTAGCATTCGTATTTTTCGCGTGCGAGCAGGGCGCACACGGCATGCTCGGTGCGGGATTCCGCCTGGACAACCCACCAGGTCATTTCAGCGGGATGACCAAGTGGTTTTGCAGCGCCGCCAGCACCTCCTTGGTTACCTCCCTGCACAAATCCTTATGCTGCTGGCCGCTCAATTCCTCGCGCAGTTCGAGCTGGGCGCACAGCATCAGTTCGACGGCCTCGATCAGCCAGCGATAGGTCGGCGTGAACTGCGTCAGTTCCTGCTTACGCTCGAGCAGGGCGTGGATTTGCTGTTCGGTGGGGGTCATGGGCGGTTGCCGTAGGGCAGTTCGCGGCCGGTTTCAAACGGCCCGAACGGGCGGCCGTGTTTTTTGGTCATGGCCTCGAATGATTGTTCCGTGCTGAATTTTGGTTTTGGCAATCGCGGTAAGGCCAATCCCATGCTGGAATAGCGCGCGACCTTCTCGCGGTGGTTCTGCTCAGCGGTGCAAGCGTCAATGATTTCCGCGAGGTTTGGTGGCCATTTTGATCGTGTCTGAATACCCGTGGTTGGCGCACTCACGTACTCGATGATGTCCTTCGGGAATGTCATCAGGTTCATCGCTACCTGCGTCATGAACGCTTCTGGGTTGTGGTAGTCGGCCTTGCGATAGCCGGCCAGGATCATTTCGATCCTCGACAATACCCAGCTTTTGTCGAATTCGGTTGGCCGCGGCTGTGATGGGGGACTCGGGATGTGGTCGAAGTGGTCCATTGTTTTTTTGCCTTCCGTTGAAGCGCGGTGCATTGCGGTTCCAGTTTCGGCGCGCAGCCTCCCAATCGGCGCAACGTCGATCGTTTTGCCGGGCGTGGTCGCAGAATTTTTCGAATTCGGTGTTGCCCGCCAATTCCGGGTGCCAATTTTCCGGTAGCTGGGTCATTGGTTTTTTCGTCCGCGCAACTTTGCGCGGAATAAACTTACTTCCTTCCCTTTCTTTCTTACTTACTTCTATATTGGTGGTTTGTTGTGTTTCCGTGTGCGTCTGTGTGCGAACACGTGCGCGCACATTTTGCATACGTTCTCTATTTTTCGTTTTGCGGCTTTCGCTTGCTCGGCTTTCTGAAATCAAAATAGCAACGCGCACGATAACGGCGCCAGGAACGCCATGGGCAACGAGAATATCGAGGATGTCATCGTTCATGGCGTCTCCCGTTCATGCACATCGATGCATCGGAGCTGGAAGCGTCGGAGCGCGATCTTGAGCAGCCAGCGAATCGCGCGGATCGGATCGCTGCCGGGTGCGGCCACCAAGGTCAACGTGAAGATGCGGGACGGCTCGTCGGTCATGGCTCGCCCTCGACGAACGCATGCACCACCTCGCGCAGCAGCGCGCCCTTGGTGATTCCGCGCGCCTTGGCGATGGCAGCAAACCGGTCGAAGTCCGCGCGCGGCACCATGGTGGCCAGGCCGGCGTTGATTGCATTGCGATCAGTGACAATGGGCGAGTCGTACCGGGTTCCGGTCGCAGTCACGCCGACCCCCTTCGGCTAGCGGTTATTCGGCGGCTTCGGCCGCTTCGTGTGGCAATACAGATACCGGGATTTTCCCGCCCGTGGCCTTGCTGATCCGTTTGGCGAGAGCAAAGGACACGCCACGATTTCCGCTAAGCACAAGTGAGAGGTGCGATTCTGAACAGCCCACATCCCGCGCGAACTTCGCTTGCGTCGTCCGTTGCCGGATAAATTGCGCAAGCATCGCCCGACCGTTAGGGATCGAGATTTGAGGCATGTCCATCGTGCCACACTTTGCCACTAGCAAAGTTCGGCTGTCAACCCTTTCTTTGCTGTTAGGAAATAGACAGGAAAGGTGGTATTCCCTGACCATGGTGGCCGCATATGACCGGTCGCTCCCGAAAACCTTCCAGCAGGCCACGGCGAACCTCCACAGCGCTCTTCATTGGGCAATGGATAAGAGCTCTCGGCCATAGACCGGTGGACGTGGTCCGAGCCACAGGGATCAACGAAGGCTATCTGTCCGAGCTGATCGCAGGCAGCAAAAAGAACCCCAGCGCAGCTGTTCTGCTCGAAATCGCCACTTTTCTCAATATTCCAATTCAGTACCTTTTCCGGCCGCCGCCGGACCAAAAGTTCCTGCAGGAAGCCGCCGCAATCGACCCGGCCGTGCTCGCCAAGCTTCGTGGCACACACCACTAGCGATTCCGCCCTTTTAGGCCATCGATAAACTGTCTTTGCTGCCCGCAAAGATTTTCCTTGACCTCCTACTTTGCTAGTGGCAAAGTTCTCCCCGCCGCTGATTTGCAGCGAGGGAGTGTCCTACCGATGTCCGCCTTGTTGAAACTGATCGCCACCGCTGCCATTGCAACCGCCATTGCCAGCCCGTCGATTGCCGGAACCTGGGCCAAGGTCGAACGACCTTGCACCAGCAACTGCATTCCCCCGCGGCCTGTCGTGTCATCCCCGCCCGCGTGGGCCGTGGTTGGCGGCGTGCCGTTTCGCGAGTTCAGGGAACCAACCTACCAAAGCCGGACGGTGATCACGTCCAGTTACGGCACGAGCGTTTACACGTTCCGCTCGTATTCGCGCTGATGTCCGTCCTCCTGGCATCGGGACTGACCGCGCCCATGACTAACGACGACCGCGAAGAACGCGAGCGCGTATACGCCAAGATCGCAGCGGTGATCATGGAGTTTCACGAACTGCATCCCGGTGAAGAATTTCACGTCGAGGAATTGCGCTTATTCGTACGCGAGCGGGTGCCAGACATCGCACCCGATTCACCTGGGCGCATCTTACGAGCGTTACGGCTTGAAGGCCGATTGAACTACACGATCCTCAACCGGCGGGACTCGCTCTACCAGTTCTGCGCGCTTGAGCCACTATCTGAATCCGAGCCCGTGTCGCCGCAGCCCAAAACGCAGCTTTCTCTTTTTTGGAGGGAAGATGTGGGATGAGTTGTTAGCCAACTGTGAGCAAACAAAAGCTATTTGCGCCAAAGAGACAACGCGGATGATGGCCTATCTCGAAACGGTGAAAGCGATGCCAAAACCAGTGGCAGCAATATTGCCGGTGCTTGAGGACCATTTACCGTCGTTGACGCAACTCGCCGGACTCATCAACGCGGTAATTGACCGCTCTGAAAATGCGTCGAAGCGATCAAAAAAACTAGAAATCTCGGCTGGGCTTTATTTGGTTCAAGCCAAAAAATTGTTCCAAGAAATTCCTGCCAGCAAGCGTGCTTACGACGAGCGAACTTGGGATGTGTGGTGTGACAAGTATCTCACGGTTCACCGGAGGCGCGCTGATCAGCTAATCGCCTTCGTAGAAGGACGGGCAAATGAAGACCAGGTCCGCGAAGCCGACCGCGAACGCAAGAGACTAGAAAAGGAAATCAAACGAAAACAAGAACTTGAGTCGGCAGGAATTCCTGCCGACGAGGACGACATCGAAGCCGAGATCGATCCAGACCCTGATACTCGCCGCCTTGCCTTCCTACTGCGTGCCGACCAGGCACGGCTATTTGCCAAGTATACCGGGCCTGTTGATGAGGACGTGCTGCGCATTGCGCGCGAGGCCGCAGCCGCATGGACGCAATTGGTTCAACAGCTCACCATGGAGGTAGGGATATGAAACAAAAACAACCGAAGAAACGAATACGCCATGCCTTTCGATTTAAGGTAGGAGCTACCGGCAAGATATTCACCCATTGGGCTAGGGTCATCGACGGTAAGCGAGATGTCTATTTACCGCTCAAGGCCGAGCACGTTCAAAGTTCTATTGATCTTAAGGGTGCAGGCAACACGCAAACTTGTTCGATGGCAGTCTGTGCATTGGACAATGCCGATTGCTTCCCGCACAAAGTCGAGGGCTATATTGATTGGTTTTACTCGCGGGCGTTCGTAGTCTCCAGGCTCGATAAGAATGGCATTCCGAGCGAGTGCTACGTTTACGAACATTCGGACGGAATAGGCCGCTTAAACGATACACCGGGCGGACAGCGCAAACTTCTGGCTGAATTAGTCGAGGCTGGTGGTGAACGGATCATTCACTTGCGGCCTCTGAAAAAATTTATTCACCATAAACCGGGCAAATCGGTTGGACGCCGCGACGGGAGCCGAACAAAGGTAAAGGTCCAACCACGCGGCGCAAAGTTGAGATTTGCTGTTGCCGAGCTTGGCGGCTTACCTGCATGAACGACCGCCGCGCCATCATGCGGCGATGGGCCGACGCCACGCGCCGGCAACAATGGGGCGAGGCTGACGAGCTTTGGGCGCAACTAATAGAGCAATGGCTAAAGCCGCCGACGATCGATCAAAATTACTGGAATCGCTTGCTCGCTCGCCGAATGGCTGCGCTTGAACGCAGGGAACAACGCCGCGCGATCGACGACGCCGAGTGGGATATCAGACGCGAGGATGTGACCAGATGATCTGCCTTCTAGCATTCGCCGGCGGCATGTTCACAGGTGTGGGCCTCATCGTGCTTCTGGTTCGGCTGTTCGCAGATACGCTTAACCATTCGATGCATACGGGGAGCTAAACTAGTGAACATACCGGCAAAGGTATCCGCGCCCGCGGGCGACGTGATGGAGTCCGTCATCGCCAAGGGCGACCTGGCGAAGCTGACGCCGGACGAGCGCGTGCGATATTACAACGAGGTTTGCAAATCGCTCGGGCTGAATCCGCTGACGCAGCCGCTATCGTACATGACTTTGAGCGGAAAGCTGACGTTGTACGCAACGCGCGCCGCAACCGACCAGCTCCGCAAACTTTACAACGTGTCGTTGGAGGTTGTTTCACGTCAGCTCGCCGATGACATTCTGACAGTGCGTGTGAAAGCGCGCATGCCGGACGGCCGCGAGGATGAAGACCTCGGATCGGTGGCGTTCCCGTCATTGCTGAAAGGTGAGGCGCGCGCCAATGCCGTGATGAAGGCCGTCACCAAGGCCAAGCGCCGCGCCACGTTGAGTATCTGTGGCCTTGGTTGGCTGGACGAAACCGAGGTCGAGACAATCCCAGGCGCAGAGTTTCCACCGCATGATCCACAAACAGGAGAGATCACCGAATCTGCCGTCGAGGAATTGTCACCCGAGTCCGACGCAGATGCCGCCCCGGCCACCGACGCTTCGCCGCGCGATGTCGGGGCGGCGCTTCTTCTCGATCAGTTGGCGATGGAGGCCGCCAAGCGTGGCACGGATGTGTTCAACAAGTTTTACAGAAACCGCACCGTTGCCGAGCGGGCTATCGTTAGCAAAAACTCCGTGAAACTACACGAAGTGATGGCCGAGGCCGACGCAGCACTGGAACAGGAGATTTGAGCCAATGGCTGACAGAATTGCAGACTTGGTGGTGGGATTGCAGAGGATGGCCGAGAACGCGCGCATCCGTGGCGACGATCTGCGCTATGTCCAATCGCAAGAAATACACGACCATGTGCAATGGCTCGATCATCAGCTCAACATGGTCGAGAAGGTCCGCGCGGTTTTCGTCGACGAGCGGCGCAAGTTTGTGCCGGCCGAGCGTCAGGCCGTCCAAAACGATCCCATGCCGCGCATCGTAAAGCAGGGGCCACTGCCGGCACATCTGCGGCCCAAAGAACAAGCCGCCGAATGAAACTCGCCGGACGATGGGAAGCAGTTTCCGACTGGCTGAACACCGACATCAGGGTCAGGCGCATTGACATAGCATTGTGGGCTTTCGGTATTCTAAGCGTAACCTATTACGGTTACTTCTATGATTGGAAAACCGCCCTGGCAGGCGGCCTGATGTATATCATGGTGCTTATGATCGCAGTTTGGATGTTATAGTTATCGTGTCCAAAAATTAATAATGGTAATACTTGATAAACCTATTACACTACCGCGCGTGGATGAACCTACAGAGAGGAACTGAAATGAAGAGACTAGCCCTAGCTGCCGTCCTGCTGGCGGGAACGGCATTCACAGCACTGCCAGCAAAGGCGGACGTTACACTTGGCGGGTTTGACTGGATATTCAACGGCGTTAACACTCTGACGCTCTCCAATGCCGTTCCGGCAGGCAATCAGGTCAAGAACCTGCCCTGCATCATCTGCGGCGAGAACCAACCGTTGCAGCCTGCAGGCTTCGGCTACAACGACTTCGGCAATACCGGGAACGAGACGAACCTGCCGTTCTTCTCGTCTGGCGTTGTCGACAAGACGCTCGGTCCAGACACGCTCGGCGCTGTCAATTACAACGGCACGTTTCTGGCTGGCTTCGATCCGAGCCTGACGTTCAGCATCGGCATCGATGTGAACGACGCTGCCGGTAAACCTAACCAGACCTTGGAGTCGTTCTTCTTCTTGGACGTGACAGACAAGAAGGTGATCGCGGCGTTCATCAACAGGACGGATGGCAATCTGGTGGCCGCCAACAACGGTACCGGCTATCCCGACATGACGTTGGGACCGCTCTCGCTTGCGGGCCTCGATCTCACCCACGACTATGCGTTCTTCGCTCGCATCTCCGGTGCGACCGATGGGCCTGACTCGTTCTTCTTTGTAGCGAGTCCATCCGTTGCAGTTCCCGGTCCGATCGTGGGCGCGGGCATCCCCGGTCTTGCTGCCTTCGGCCTGATGGGCCTGAACTTCTGGCGGCGCCGTCGCAACGGTGGCACCCTGCCGGCGTAGCTCGTAAGGCTCCACAACAATAGCCAAGGCGCATCGCGCCCTGGCCCAGTGGTTGGCCGGAATCTTGGCACCCCTTGGTTCTAGCCGACAGGCCCCGCCTCCGCTGGCTACAAACCTCCGCGGGCGGGGCCACATTTTTTGGGGACACCAATGCGACCTTGGAGCCCAGACGAGCCAGCCCGCGAGCCGGCCTATCGTGCGGCCCATCGGGAAATCCACGATCGCCTGGCCAATCAGGACGGCTGCATCACGTTCCTGCTCGTTGAACTGCGCGCGCTGCAGAAGCGAGTGACCCAACTAGAGAAGCGCAACGACACCCTCGCCGCCGCCGCGCTGCGGCTGGCGCACAACAATGCGGAAGAGTTTCGGGAACCGGAGCGCGCCGAGGCGCAGCCATGACCGACCGTCTCGCCTACCGCGTCCCCGAGGTCTGCGCCATGCTGGGCATCAGCCGCGCGACCCTGTATCGGCGCGTGAAGACAGGCGAGCTCACCATTCACAAGCTCGGATCGGTCTCGTTGATCAAGCGGGGCGATGTGGAGTTACTGCTACGGAAACCTGTCCATGTTCTTGTCCATGTTTCTCCGCGCGCTGGAACGCGATAGATAGGAAAGGATAAGACGGCCTTTTACAACACTAACGGTCTGAAACCGTTGATGAAAATTGAAACAGCGTGAGACGGCATGACACTTGCAGAAACGCCACTGTGGCCCACTGAGTTGAAAATACTCTCCCTTGAAATCACGGGGCTATTTCGATTTTTACCAATCTTGTCCATGTTCCCATCCATGTTTGAGCGGGCCATGCCGTGCTGACCATCCTGTCCCTGTGCGACTACACCGGCAACTGGTCGCGGCCGTACCGGGAGGCCGGATATGACGTGCGCCAGATCGATCTCCAGCACGGCGAGGATGTGCGGCTGTTCGAGGCCCTGCCCTATCCGGTGCGGGGTGTGCTGGCGGCGCCACCATGCACCATCTTCGCCAGTTCCGGCGCCTGCTGGTGGCAGGGCAAGGGCGAGCAGGCATTGCTCGACGGTCTGGCGCTGGTGGATGCCGTCTGCCGGATCATCCTTGTGCATCGGCCGCAGTGGTGGGTGATCGAGAACCCGGTCGGCCGCCTCAATCGCTGGCTCGGCGAGCCGGTGATGTATTTCCATCCCTCCGACTACGGTGATCCCTACAGCAAACGCACCGGCCTCTGGGGCCGGTTCAATGCGCCGTTTAAGACGCCGGTGGAGGCCACCGAAGGCATGAAACTGCACCGCCTGCCCCCGTCGCCCGATCGTGCAAACAGGCGCAGCGAGACACCGATGGGCTTTGCCGCGGCCTTCTTCGGGGCCAACCCATGATCCCGCGCTGGGCGCCTGCACTCGGCTGGGTGCTGTTCATGCTGGCATGCGGCACGCTGCTGGCCATCGTCCTCGGCGCCTGCCAGATGCCGATGCGGTAACAAAAAAACCCCGGCGAGGAGGTCACCGGGGCTTGCGGATCAGGGCTTCCGCGAGAGTTAAATCTTCATCTTCTCAACCGCCGCGACCGCCTGCTGGTAGAAGATGACGGCCTTGGTGATGCCTTCCTTGAACCGTGGTCCCGGCGCCTGTTCGCCGCCCAGCGTGACGTTGTTCCAGACCGTGGCGACGCGCATCTGTAGAGCATGGCGCAAGCCAGCAAGCAAAACCTCGCGGGTGTCGTCCGATGCACTCATTCAGTCAACCGATTGCCTGCGTCGTCGAGGCAGTAGCCCGGCTCGCACAACAGAGCACGCGGAGGAATTGCCGGATAATCGGGACGGTAGGGGATGATGACCATATCCTGTTGCTCGTTCTCAAGGCTTGAACCCGAGGCAACGGCCATGTGCTCGATCCTGCCTACCGCCACATCTTCCTCGCTCGCGACCTGGCTATGCTCGCAATATATTTCTTCGCCGGTCTTCAGCGGCTCTGGGTAGGCAGGGCAATATGGCGCTTGGGGATACCAATCGGAACGGATGCGAGCATCATAGTTCGGCTCGCTGCCGGTATTGGTCAGCGTCCAAATGAACCGCACATTATCGCCCACCTGGCGAAAGTAGGGATGACTCTGGTCGTGCTCGAAGACCCAACCGACTTTCGGCAATGGCGCCGACGCCTCGGCCACGACCTCGACCGCAACCGCGCGCGCCGTATCGCCTAGCCGTGTCCGCAGGTTGGTGAAGGTCAGCGTCGTCCCGAACGAGGCCCCGATCACTGGGCTTGGCGGCGTTACCGTGAACGTCACGGCAGCGGGCGTGCGGCCGAACGTCGTCGACGCCTTGAGCCACTTCGGCAACCCGGTGACGATCCAGTTCGTCGTGCGATCCGCCGTGATGTTGACGACGAAGGTCGTCGGCGGATCGGCGTTGAGCGGCACCTCGATCACGATCGGGTCCGCCGGATCAACACTCATGGTCTGCGCCGCTGCTGCCGTGGCAGTCAGCAGCAGAACGAGTGCCGCACGGATGATCATTTCTTGGTATTGGCCGCCACCGCTTGCGCCAGTTGCGGGATCGCGGCCTCGAGCGCGATAGTATTAACGCGCAATGCATCGGCGGCTGCTTTGATCTCGGGCGACACATCAGTGCCTGCAGCAGCAATGGCGTCGTTCAATTCCTGTGTCAGGTCGGCCACCGTCTGCGTGAGGCCCTCGAGCGCAGTTGTGGCACTCTGCACCACGTCGCGATTGGCCTGCACTTGCTCGACGAGGTTGGCAATTTCTTCCTGTTCTGACATGATCAGTTCCTTTCCTTTTGCTTGTCCGATCAGCAGTTGCTTGACCTTGGCCTCGATGCGGTTGAGCTGCGCACGGAGAGCTATGATCTCTTGCTCTGTCCAGAACCAGATGCAGGGCATCTCATTCCTTGCCCAGGGCATTGTTGATCTGCGGGAGTGAAAATCCTGGCAGGTAGTTGGTACGCTTGCGCTCGTCCGGCGGAACGACACACTGCGAAAGGATTTCGCGCACGTTCTTCTGCGAGTCGAACACCGCAGTCAGCAATTCCTGGCGCTCGGTATAGCCACGGGTACCTTGCGCGTAGAGCAGAAATACAATCCCTCCGATGATCAGCGCCTGCACCAGCAGCACGGGCTGACCACCCAAGGCCGAAACAACACCACCAACCGCCTTGCCGGCCTCTTCGGTGGCGCCCATTACACAGCCACTCCGTTGACGTACACGGTGACATTACCCATCGTTTCGATCTGCACGACGGCCGCCTCGTCAGGCGGCTCGATCGGCGGCGGCTCTGGTTCCGGCTCGATCGGTGGCGCATGCTCCATGATGGCTTGCACTTGCTTGAGCACGTCGTCCGCTTCCTCGATCAGCTCAACCTCTTTGCGGTTGACCGGCCCCCAGTGCTTGCGCCGCTTGCGCAGGCCGATCGCCGCCGATAACGCGCAGAAACTCGGGCTGTACTTGGCTAGGAACTGAAACGCCGCGCCCTGACCGCTGCCGTAGTTCATCAGCCCGGCCGAGGTCGGCGTGAGCCCGACTGCAAACGTCGGCAGGAAGCCGTTAGGGTCACCCCAGAAGTATTCGAGCAGCTTGCCCATGCTCGGGCTGGCCGTCTTCATATTCCACGACATCTGGAATAGGCCCGCCTCACAGGTGTCCGCGCTGGTGTTGGTCGCCGACACGTCGCGGCCCTCGTAATACTTGCCGCTCGACTCGCGCATGCCGAGCCCGATCATCAGCGCGAACAGGTGCCGCAGCGTGACCGGGCCACCGCGCGAGTTGTCCATGCCGAGCGCAGCGAATTCCGGCTTGTACCACGACAGCACGTCGCTTTCGGTGTCGCCGCTTTCAGCCTGCGCCATCTCGATCGCAATCGGATCGTTGGCCGCCAGCCAGGTCAGCGCCAGCGCAAACACCTGCGCCATGCCCGCAACGTAACCGGACGGCGAGCGGCCCCGGTCCTCCCAGACATGGCGCTGGATCGGATGTTCGAGCACCATCTCGGCAATCTGTTCCTGGCGCTCATTCGAGATGCCGTCGTTGCCGGTTTCCATCCGGCGCGCGCACTCGTCGATCTTCTCCCAGGTCATCGGGCCAACGACGCCGTCGACATCGAGCCCGGTTGCGGTCTGAAACCCTTTGACGCCGGCCGTAGTCACCGCACCGAATTCGCCATCTGGC
>Ga0207644_10002995_pt1 | contig 10865 bp, 8 predicted proteins | sample KBSS73metaG_FD_184326 | JGI IMG/M metagenome (GOLD analysis project Ga0207644, IMG submission 184326) | Switchgrass rhizosphere microbial communities from Kellogg Biological Station, Michigan, USA - KBS S7-3 metaG (SPAdes) (version 2) | ecosystem: Host-associated > Plants > Roots > Rhizosphere >... | reverse complement strand
GCTCGACATCCTGGACGACCCGACGATCCCGATGTCCGACGTGCTGCTGCGCACCGACATCGACAGCCTCACCCTGCTGCCGGCCGGTGCGCGCAATGCCCGTGCGACCGAGCATCTGGCAAGCAATGCGACCGGTGCGATGCTCGACGAGATGGCGCATCGCTACAGCGATCGCATCATCATCTTCGACGCGCCGCCGCTGCTTGCTTCCAGCGAGGCGCATGTCCTTGCATCGGCGGTGGGACAGGTGGTGTTCGTCGTCGAGGCGGAAAGGACGCCCCAGCGTGTAGTCGAGCGCGCGCTCTCAATCGTCGAGGACTGCCCGGTCGTCCTGCCGCTGCTGAACAAGGCAGCGGACCTCGGCGCGGGCAGCTTCTATTACGGGGACTACCCGGCGTATGGGGGCTGAAGGCCGTGCCTCGATGACGGCGCCCCCTGAGCACCAGGAGGGACAGGCAGGACCTTCGCAGGCGGCATTCCTCGGCGGCTGCGTGCTCGCGCTGCTGGTCGCGCCGGTGCAGGCGCAGAACATCGGCTTCCCGCAGTCGCCGACGCTCCTGCAACAGCAGCAGCTGCAACTTCAGCAGCAGATGCAGCAACAGCAGCAGCCACCGCCGCTCACGCCGCAGGATCCGCAGCAGCCGGACCAGCCTGCGCAGCCGGCGATCCAGCCGCCGGTGGCGCCCACGACCCAGCCGCAGCAGGCTCCCCCGCAGACCTTGCCGCAGGGGACCCTGCCGCTGACGCGACAGTCCTCGCGCTATCAGAGTCAGGCCGTCGCCGACCAGACGACGGATGCGGCGGCGCGAGTGCCGGTCATCACGTTCGGACTGGGCACCACGCTGACCGCGACCGACAACTCCACGCTTGGCACCGGCGTTCCGCAGAACGACCTCATCCTCGAGGTCACGCCGCGCATGTTCATTCACGAGCAGGGCTCGCGCTTTCGCCTCGACGGCACAGCCTCGTTCACCGCCTACGGATTCCTGGAGGGGACCCAGCAGAACCGCGTCCTGCCTGAGGCAGACCTGCTGGCGCGGCTCGAGGCCGTCGAGCGCACCCTCTATGTCGATGCCGCGCTGCGTGCGCTGCAGACGAGCGTGGACCCCTACACGCCGCTCGTGGCGGGCACCACCGCAAACGTCACGACGGTGACGATCGCTCGCGTGAGTCCCTTCATCGAGCAGCCTGTGTCGGACCATTCGCGCTATCACATCGGCGCCGATCTCACGAAGACCCGCGAGAGCGACAGCGAGGCCCAGTCCTCGCGCAACGGCTTCTACGGGTTCTACAGGGCCTGGTACGAGCGCGATCCCACGCCCGTGGGCGTTCGCGTGGAGGCCCAGCGCGAGCGATCCACCTACGACGATGCCACGCTGGTCCCCTCGATCATCGATACCGGCCGCGTCATCGTGGACTACGCATTCAATCCGGAGATCAGCGCGGGCCTGCGCGGCGGCGTGGAGCGCAACCAGTTCCCCGGCGTGTTCGGCAACGACGACTCGTGGCACTCCATCTATGGCGGCCAGTTCGTCTGGCGGCCGACCGAGCGGACCTACATCGGCGGCTATCGCGAGAAGCGATTCTTCGGACCGGCCTGGGAGCTTCAGATCACGCATCGAATGCGGCAATTCGCGATCAACCTGCGCACGTCGAAGACGACCCAGTCGGTGCAGCAGGCCCTGTTCGAGCTTCCTGCGACCGACAACGTGGCCGCGCTGCTGAACCAGGTCTTCGCGACGCTCGAACCGAATCCGGCCGCCCGCGCGGCTCTGGTCAACAACTTCCTTCAAAGCCGGGGCCTGCCCGCGCGAACCCAGAGCCCGATCATCATTCACTCGCAAGGGCTCAGCCTCGTGGACGGCCAGTCGGTGAATCTCATCTGGAGCGGGGTGCGCAATTCAGTGGTGGTCGGCTTCTACAAGACCAAGTCGAACGACCTCGTCGGCGACAACCCGCTCGTGGCGAACAGCGCGCTGACCAACAACGAGCAGCGCGCCGGCAGCGTCGCGTTCAGCCACAGCCTCACACGCCTGACGTACCTGACGCTCGCCTACACGGACATGCACATCAAGGCCCTGTTGGGCGGAGCCTTCGTCGCGGACGAATCCACGCAGCGTGAAACCCGCCTGCAATTGAATACGCGGCTCGCCCCGCGCACCTTCGCCCGGGCCGGCGTGCGCTACAACAAGCTCACGTCCAACGTCGTGATTCCGGGGCACGAGACGCTCGTCTACGCCGGCCTCGACCACACCTTCTAGGGCTTTCGCGCGCTCGTACACGCCATGGACGCGAAGTCGCCCGAAGTCGCGCCCGCTTCCATCACGAGCGGCCATCTCCTGCAGCTCGACGGGCTTCGGGGCGTGGCGATCCTGCTGGTGATGGTCTATCACTTCTGCCTGCCGCACCCCGGCTTTCATGGCCATTCATCGGGGTTCTTGCTGCAGTGGGCCCAGGGTGGGTGGATGGGCGTGGACCTGTTCTTCGTGCTCTCGGGCTTTCTCATCACCGGCATCCTGGTCGAGACGCGCGAACAGCGGCATTACTTCAGAAACTTTCTTGCGCGCCGCTTTCTGCGGATCTGGCCGCTCTACTACCTGAGCCTGCTCTTGCTGGTGGTGCTCGTGCCGATGGCGATGAGCACGACGCCCCCGGAGCTTCAGAGCATGCGCGAGGAGCAGGCCTGGTTCTGGCTCTATGGCGCCAACTGGCTGTTTGCGCTCGAGGGCGGCTTCTCGCGCACCTCGGGCGGGTACTTCTGGTCGCTTGCGGTGGAGGAGCAGTTCTATCTGTTGTGGCCGCTCGTCGTGTACTGGCTCGCGCCCGCACGCGTCCTTCGGCTCAGCGCGATCCTGCTGTTCGTCTCGCTCGCATCGCGCTGGGTGCTCATCCATTCGGGTGTCGGCAGCGGTGCGCTCTACACGATGACCTTCACTCATCTCGATGGCCTTGCGGTCGGTGCCTTCGTGGCCATTGCCCTGCGCTCGCCCGAGGCGCCGCGACTGGTGCGGTACGCGCCGGCGGCGGGCGTCCTTGCTGCCGTCGTGCTGGTGGCGATTCGCATCCTGGATGGCGACCTGTTCTTCTGGAGCCGGAACATGGCCACCTACGGCTACACCGGCATCGCGATCCTGTGCGGTTCGCTGCTGGTGGCGGTGATGCATGCCCGCGCTCGGCCGCGCGCGCTCCTCAACCGTGTCTTCTCGAACGGCTTCCTGCGTCGGTGCGGCAAATACAGCTATGCGCTGTACATGGTTCACGTGCCCGTGACGAGCATGAGCTATCCGCTCGTGGCCCGGCTGCTGCGCGAGTGGAAGCCGATCCTGGGAGAGGAGGCCGTGTTTCTCGCAAGTGCGGCGACGGCATTCGTGCTCTCGTGGGCACTCGCGTGGCTCAGCTGGCACCTGTTCGAAAAGCGCGTGCTCGCGCTGAAACGCCACTTCACTTATCTGGAAGGGCCAGCAACTGCTGAAGTCGATCATCGAGCAGCGCATAGGCTGTCGAATTGAAGTGCAGGAAGAAATCGGGGTCCGTGAAGCGCACGGGCAGATGCCCGTCCTCCTCGCCCAGCAGGGCTGCAGCATCCAGCACCACGACGCGCCTTGCGTCCGCGCTGCGACGGATGAGAGCGTTGACCTCGCGCACGTAGCGAGCCGTCTCGGGATCCCAGAGGACGCGGCGCATCAGCGGAGTCGGGCCGGGCGGGACGATGGTCGTGAAGACGACCGTGCCGCTGCGCTCGCGCAGCAGCTCGCAGATGGCCGCGATGTTCTCGCGCAGTCGCGCAAGGATCTCTTCCCTTTGCGCGGGCAGCGCGCCCAGCGGGTGAAGATCGTTGATGCCGATCTGTACCACCGCAAAGTCGGTGTGGCGCGCCGGCGTGGTTCGCAGCTGCAGCACCAGTTGCGACGAGGTCTGGCCACCGTGCGCGAAGTTGAGCGCCGAGCGCGCGCGCATGGCGTCTGACTCGGCCCAGGCGGCCGCACGCGAGTCACCCCAGAACGCGATGGACGGACGCGGTGCGACGCTCTCGCCGAGAGACTCGCGCATGGAATAGCCCAGCGGGAAGACGCGCACGAACTGCAGCGTCTTGAACACGTCGAGCAGCCAATGCGCCAGCAGCGCATTGGCGGCGAGCGACGCGACGAGCAGGCCGGCGAGCAGCCAGCGCCGCAAGCGGGCCACGGTCTTCACGCTCAGCGCTGCTGCGACGACCGCTGCTCGGGCGCAGCGGCGCTGGACGTGCGGCCTTTCTTCGCGGCGCCGTCCAGCTCGGCGAGGCGGCGCTTCAGCCCGGACGCGTCGGGCGAGCGCGAGAGCCCCTCCTGCAAAGTCTCGCGTGCCAGTGCGATCTCGTTCGCCTGGCGGTAATAGTCACTCAGGTCGGCATAGGCGGGCCAATAGTCCGGGCGCAGTTCCACCGCGCGCTTGAACAGCAGCACCGCGGTCGCCCCTCGTCCCAGAAGCACGAGGTTCGACCCCTTCTTGGTGAGGATTTCGGGCAGCAGGACGAAGTCGTCGGGGGCGCGCTGCAGGACATAGTCGAATTCGCCGATCGCATCGGTCAGATAGAACGCCCGCGATTGCCCGCGCGCGAGCAGCAGCGCGCGGTTCGTCTTCATGAGGCCCCAGCAATAGTGGTGCATGGATTCGAACGTGGGGCCCATCACGGCACGCCAGCGCTCGACCTGCGCGGGGTCGCTGCCCCCGGGCACGCGCGCGCGGAACATCTGCGTGTACATGCAATAGGGCGGCAGCAGCGCCACTTCCCGGTGGTCGTAGGCATCGATGCTCGCGGGATATCCGGGAATGTCCTGAGCGAGCGCCGGCAGGCAAAGTCCAAAGACGCCGGCCATAACGCAAGCGGCCCGGCGAAGCTGCCGGGCGGCGTCGGTCGAATTCATTGTTCTTCCTCCCGGGAGGCGTTCTTCCCATTCGATATGCGATTCGATATTACTTCGCGCCCTGCGCGTGTCGAAGTGCCTCGTGGCCGTTGCGTCCCATTCAAATGAGCGGGGTGCGCGCCTTGACGGCGGCTGCAGAATCGACGCGCGCTAATCCTGCGCGAATGAAGGCACGGCATTCCGCGGCATCCACGATTCATGCGAAACCCGGACGACTCGCACGGCATCGATTCATCGAAGCGGGTGCTCATGGTGGCCTTTCACTTCCCCCCGCTGGCTGGCTCCAGCGGAATCCAGCGCACCCTGCGTTTCGTTCAGCACCTTCCGGCGCACGGCTGGCAGCCGGTGGTGCTGAGCGCCCATGCGCGCGCCTATGCCACGACTTCCGACGACCTGATGGCCTCGATTCCGCCCCAGACGCCGGTGGAGCGCGCCTTCGTGCTGGACGCCGCGCGGCATCTGTCCATTCGCGGCCGCTATCCGGGGTTTCTCGCGCGCCCGGACCGCTGGCGCAGCTGGGCGCTCGGCGCCGTCCCCGCGGGGTTGAGGCTGATCCGGCGCTGGCGGCCCGACGTGATCTGGTCGACCTATCCGATTGCCACCGCGCACCTCATTGCCGCGCGGCTGCATCGACTCACCGGCATTCCGTGGGTGGCCGACTTTCGCGATCCCATGGTGCAGGACGGCTACCCGAGCGATCCGAAGACCTTCCGTTCATTCGAGCACGTGGAGCGTGACGTGATGCGCCACGCCGCGCGCATCGTCTGCGTCGCACCGAGCACGCAGGCGCTGTACCGGGAGCGCTACCCCGCGCTGGCGCCGGAGCGCTTTGCGCTGATCGAGAACGGATACGACGAGGAATCGTTTGCGGCGGCGCAGCGCGGCCTCGATCCCGCTGCGCTCAACGCGGGCGTCCTGACGCTGCTGCACAGCGGCATCGTCTATCCGAGCGAGCGCGATCCGAGTGCGCTCTTCCAGGCGCTGGGCCGCATGAAGCGGGCCGGACGCATCGGTGCGGGCCTCCTGCGCATGCGCTTTCGGGCGCCGGTGCACGTCGAGCTGCTTCAAGGCCTCGCCTCGAAATTGCAGATCGAAGACCTGATCGAAATCCTTCCGCCGATTCCCTACCAGGACGCACTGCAGGAGATGCTCAGGGCCGACGGCCTCTTGGTCATGCAGGGCGCCAACTGCAATGCGCAGGTGCCGGTCAAGCTCTATGAATACCTGCGCGCCGGCCGTCCGATCCTCGGCCTGGCCGACCCGGCGGGCGACACCGCGAAGGTGATGCTTGCGGCCGGCGTGAGGCACGTGGCGCCGCTGGAGGATTCGCAGGCCGTGCAATCGGCGCTCGAAGCCTTTCTTGCGCAGCCGCGCGAGGCCGGTCCGCGGCACGCGACGCCGCCCTCGATCCAGGCGCTGTCGCGCAGCGCACGCGCGCACGCACTGGCCGATCTGTTCGAGTCGGTGCGCGAGCAGCGCCGCGTCGAGCTCGCGCCAGCGGCGAACAGCTGACGCGAGATGCCGGCCTATCGACGCTTCGACCCCGCCCCCTGCGGCTTCCCGTCGGCCCGGGTGGGTGTGCTGCCGTCGCTTCGCTGGCGATCTCTCGCGCTCGCGCGCAACCCGCTCGCGCGACATGCGCACTGGTACCGGCGCGGGCGCTACGCATTGCAGGAAGCCTGCCGACTCGCCGGCGTGGGGCCGGGCGCCGCGCTGCTGGTGCCGGCCTACCACTGCCGCACGATGCTGGACCCTGCGGTGTCGCTCGGTGCGCAGGTGATCGTCTATCCGCTTCGCCCGGATCTCTCGCCGGACGTGCCCGCGATCGAGCGGCTGCTCGATCGCGCCGGCACCTCGGCCAGGGCTCTGCTTGCCGCGCACTACTTCGGCTTCCCTCGCGAGCTCGACGAGCTGGCCGCGCTGTGCGCGCGCCGCGATGTCGTGCTCATCGAGGATTGCTCGCACGTGCTCGCCGGGGCCATGGTCGGGCAGGGCGCCCGCACGCGGATGGGCACGACCGGACGCTATGCGATCGCCAGCCCCTACAAGTTCTTCCCCGCGCCGGACGGCGGGCTCCTCTGGAGCAACGGGTCGGCGCTCGCGCCAGTGCATCAGCCCTCGCCGGGAATGGCGCTGCAGGCGCGTGCGGTGCTGGACCTGCTGCGCTCGCTCGTGCGGCGGCGCGTGCCGCCGCGGGCCGAGCGGCTGGGCGACGAGCTGCGCCGGCTGGCGCAGGGCGCATGCGCGCCTCCGCGCGAGTGGCTGGAGGAGGTGTCCGCACCCTCCGGGCTGTACGACCCCTCGCAGGGCGGCACTTGCAGCCTCGCGGCGTCGCGCTGGATTGCCAGGCGCACCGATCTGCGCCGGCTGGTGGATCTGCGTCGTGCGCATTTCCGGCAATGGCTCGATGCGGTGCGGGACCTGCCGGGCTGCCATGCCCTGTACGCGCAGCTGCCCGATGACTGCGTGCCCTACATGTTTCCGCTGCTGATCGAGCGGCCGCACGAGGACTTCGTCACCCTCAAGCGGCTGGGCCTTCCCATCTGGCGCTGGGACGAGCTGGCGGTCTCCGACTGCACGGTCGCCGAGTCCTACCGGCTGCGCCTGCTGCACCTGCCGTGCCACCAGGAGCTGCTGGAGGAAGACATGCGCTGGATGACGACGGCGGTGCGCGCGGTGTGCGGGCGCGCAGGGACCTGAGGGGCGAACGTCTTGGCAACCGAGATCGTCCAGCTTCGCCACCCCGACGAGTTCCCGCCGGACGTGGCGCTCCTGTTCGAGGAGGGCCAGCGCGACAGCATTGCGTTGGGCAGCCGCTGGTTCCGCAACTTCATCGACACCGTCGCGCAGGACGAGGTCCAGGTGTGCTTTCACGTGCTGCGTCGCGACGGCCATGCGCTCGTGGCCCTGCCGGTGCTGGAGCGGCGCGCCGCGCTGCACCGCGGCGTGGAGGCGCTGGGCAACTACTACACCGCCCTGTACGCGCCGCTGGTGCATCGCGAGGCCACGGCCCAGGACGTGGCCGAACTGCTGCGCGAGGTGCGCCGCTCGCACGCGCCCATGGCGAGCCTGCGCCTGCAGCCGATGGATCCGCAGTCGCGCGCGTGGCAAGTCCTGCTGCCGGCCCTGCGGCTTGCGGGCCTGCGGCCGTTCACGTTCTTCTGCTTCCAGAACTTCTTCCTGCGCGCGCCACCGGACTGGGCGAGCTTTCTCGCGCAGCGCAACAGCAAGATGCGCAGCAACATCAAGCGCATGGAGAAGAAGCTCGCGCAGGAGGGAGGGCGCGTGGAGATCGTGGTCGATCCCACCGAGTGCGAGCGCGGCATCGACGCCTACCTGCAGGTCTACGAGCGCAGTTGGAAACGCGACGAGCCCTATCCGCGCTTCATGCCGGGGCTCATCCGCCACGCGGCCGAGGAGGGCTGGCTGCGCCTGGGGCTCGCCTGGCTGGACGGGCGGCCGATCGCGGCCCAGGTCTGGCTCGTCGCCAATCGCAAGGCCGACATCTACAAGGTCGCCTACGACGAGGCGTTCAAGGAGTACTCGCCCGGCACCGTGCTCACGGCGCACCTCATGCAGCACGTCATCGAGCACGACGGTGTCGCCGAGGTCGACTTCCTGATCGGCGACGACGCCTACAAGAAGAACTGGATGAGCGACTGCCGCGAGCGCTGGGGCGTCATCGCCTACAACCCCGCGACGCCTGCCGGCGCGTTCGGCGCCGCGCGCGAGGCGCTCGCGCGGATGCTCAAGCCCGCGTGGCTGCGCCTGCGCGGCTTGCGCCCGATCGCGCGCTGACGCGAAAACGCCGCAGGCCCCCGCTTTCCGGGGACTGCGCCACGAGGGTGGGGCACTTAGCATCGCCGCGCGGGGGCACCGTCGCGTGGTGGATGAAGCGGTGTGCCCGGCGCGCTGAGTTCATTCGCGATCGGACAAAGGCATGCGGCACGAAGCGACCCTCCTGCACGAACTTCCCCTCCTGAGCGCGCAGCGCTCCCCTGACGCCCCTGCATTGCACGACCCCGCCAGCACGCTCAGCTATGGCGAGCTGGCGCGGCGCATCGGGCAGTTCGCGTCGGCCCTCGCGGCCCTGAACGTGCAGCGTGGCGAGCGGGTGGGCATCTATCTCGACAAGCGCGTCGAGACGGTCGTCGCCTCGTTCGGCGCACCCGCGCATGGCGCGGTGTTCGTGCCGATCAATCCGCTGCTCAAGGGTGATCAGGTGGGGCACATCCTGCGCGACTGCAGCGTGCGGGTGCTCGTCACTTCGTCCGAGCGGCTGCGAGCGCTGGAGCCGGTGCTCGCGCAGTGCCCCGAGCTCGATCACGTCATCGTGTGCGGCCCGGCGAGCGAGCGCCATGCCGCGGCGGCGTCCACGCGCTTCACGGTGCACGACTGGAGCGAGGTGCTCGATGCGCCCGCGCGCGGCGGCCATCGCGTGATCGACACCGACATGCTGGCCATCCTCTACACCTCGGGCAGCACCGGAAAGCCCAAGGGCGTGGTGCTGTCCCATCGCAACATGGTCGCGGGCGCGAAGAGCGTGGCGTCCTACCTCGAGAACCGTGAGAGCGACGTGCTGCTGGCCGCGCTTCCGCTGTCCTTCGATGCCGGCTTCAGCCAGCTCACCACGGCCTTTCACGCCGGTGCGAGCGTCGTGCTGCTGAACTACCTCATGCCCGTGGACGTGGTGAAGGCCGCGATGCGCCATCGCGTGACGGGCATCACGGCGGTGCCGCCGTTGTGGATCCAGCTCGCCCAGCTCCAATGGCCGCAGGGCGCTGCGGACACGCTGCGCTATTTCGCCAACACCGGCGGGCGCATGCCGCTGGAGACCTATCGCCGGCTGCGCGCCCTGCTGCCCGGGGCGAAGCCCTATCTCATGTACGGACTGACGGAGGCCTTCCGCGCCACCTACCTGCCCCCGGAGGAGGCGGATCGGCGACCCGATTCGATCGGGCGCGCGATTCCGAATTCCGAAGTGCTGGTGCTGCGCCCCGACGGCAGCGAATGCGACGACGACGAGCCGGGCGAGCTGGTGCAGCGCGGCGCGCTGGTGGCACAGGGCTATTGGAACGATCCGCAGAAGACCGCGGAGCGCTTTCGCCCCTTGCCCGGGCGTGAGGGCGGGCTCGTGCTGCCGGAGATGGCGGTGTTCTCCGGCGATACGGTGCGTCGCGATGCGCAGGGCTTCCTCTATTTCATCGGCCGGCGCGACGAGATGATCAAGTCCTCGGGCTACCGCATCAGCCCGAGCGAGGTGGAAGAGGTGCTCTACGCAAGCGGCCTCGTCGGCGAATGCGCGGTCTACGGCGTGCCGCACGAGGCCTGGGGCGAGGCCGTGGCGGTGGTGGTGACTGCGCGAGAGGGCGTCGATGTGGACATCGCGACGCTGCAGACGCTGTGCCGCGAGAAGCTGCCCGCCTACATGGTGCCGGCCTTCCTTTCGCTGCGCGAAGGCCCCCTGCCGCGCAATGCGAACGGGAAGATCGATCGCAAGGCGATCGGCGCCGAGCATCGGCTCGCGCGAGAGGGGGTCGCGCCATGAGCGATCACGGCGCGCAGGCGATGGCGCGCTTTCCGGTCGTCGACGGCGAGCTGACCGTGGGCGGCGTGCGTCTGTCGACGCTGGCCGCACGCGTGGGACGCACGCCGTTCTATGCCTATGACAGGCGCCTCATGGAGGAGCGCGTCGCGCTGCTGCGCGCCACGCTGCCGGGCGAGGTCAAGCTTCACTACGCGATGAAGGCCAACCCGATGCCGGCGGTGGTGGGCCATCTCGCGCGCCTGGTCGACGGGCTGGACGTTGCCTCGGGCGGCGAGCTTCGGGTGGCGCTGGACGCCGGCGCAGACCCGCAGCACGTGAGCTTCGCGGGGCCGGGCAAGTCGGAGGTCGAGCTCGCGCAGGCGGTGGCCAGCGGGATCCTGCTCAACGTGGAGTCCCTGCGCGAGATCCGCGCG
>Ga0207644_10002987_pt1 | contig 10878 bp, 5 predicted proteins | sample KBSS73metaG_FD_184326 | JGI IMG/M metagenome (GOLD analysis project Ga0207644, IMG submission 184326) | Switchgrass rhizosphere microbial communities from Kellogg Biological Station, Michigan, USA - KBS S7-3 metaG (SPAdes) (version 2) | ecosystem: Host-associated > Plants > Roots > Rhizosphere >... | reverse complement strand
ACGATGTTTGCCGATGACGCCCTAACCGACGCTCGTTATGACGATCTGGCGCGCATGCTCGCCTTCGATAAGCCGGCAGGCACACTCCTGCAGTTTCGCTACGCGACGATTCCTGATCCGGGCTACACAATTATTAATCTGATTAGTTCTCGGGCTGAGTCAGGAACACATCCGCTCGCGTCTCTCCTGCAATCGTCGAACATCAAATACTTGGAAAGCTGCGCCAAAGAAGTTCCTTATCGGCGTGGTTTGCTCACGCTGTGGGTAAGAGTTCCGCCGAAACGTCGTGGTAACTCGACCTTCAGCGCCATCACCGACTTCAACTCTGCTTTGAGCGGTGAAATCAAAACGAACGGTTTCGGCGCGGCACTAAGGAAGCTGCCGGCAATCTATGCATCTACGGCCGACGACGGGGTGGTGCGCCGCACAATTGAAGATGAGAAGCAGAACTTCGCTTTTGCGCAGCGGGTGTGGCGTCAACTTGAGAATTCGTCACCGGTCGTCATCCGCCCATTCACTCGACAGGAAATTTGGGAAGCAGTCTACTTCGGCAATTGTCAGAACGCCGGCGCTTCGCCAACGCTGCCGCAGCACGCAGGTCGCGATCTGCGTGACTATCTCTGCCGCGAAACCATCGAAGGCGAGCTGAACTACCTCATGCACGGCCAATATCCGGTGGCCATCGTTTCGATGTTCACGCCACCTAATGAATTCGTGACTGCAGATGCGTTGCGCGGTCTGATCGGACGTCGTGACTTCAACACGCGGAACACGATTGTCACAGAGTATCTATTTCCCGAACAACGGAAAGAAACAAAGCGCGTCGATCGACGAATCAAACAGGTGAAGCGCACCTTCACCCGGCGCGACAATCCCGAAGGCGCCGCTGCCCTCCGAAGTTTGCGAGCCGTGCGCGACGAAGTTGCCGGCGCGCGCGAGTCGCTGCTGCCCACCAGATTTTGTGTTGTGCTTTATGGAAATCGCGCCCGAAACCTGGTCGAGCTACGCCGTTCACTAGAGCAACTCGACGAACAATGCGAAAGAGTCGTCGCCGCCATTCGACAGATACCAGGAGCCAACGCTGAACGTGAAGAGCCCGAAGCCTTACGCGCACTCTATCCGTCAGCGATCGTCGGCGAACTCAATCCGAATCTGAACGGACGAGAATTGACTGAGGTCTCGAACTCAGTCGTCGCGCTGACACCAACGGAAGATGCCTGGCCCGGCGCGGCGAGGCCACACACACTCCTTTCAACTGTAACGGGGCGCTTGATTGGCATCGACCTCTTTGATCGCAATCAGATTCCTTCCCCATTGATTCAAATCATCGCCGCTCCGCGTGGCGGCAAGTCGATCCTGATGGCGCAGCTCGCTTGTGACATTCTGGCGAGTCTGCGCGAGGCCAGTGTGAACGCGATCGACATCGGCGAAACGTTACTCCCGCTGGTGACTGTATTAGGTGGTCGTTACATCAGACCGCGTCCTGATGAAGTCCGAGCCATCAACATCTGGTCATACGAAGCTCTGAAAGATGGTGAGATGCCGGATGATACTCAAAAAGCGCTGGTGGTTGGCGATCTGAAGATGCTGGCGCGGGTTACTGACAAGGATAAGACCGCTGAAGACATCATCAGCGCCGTCGTCTCGCAGGTCTACGAGAACATCGTCTCGCAAAATGGTCCGGGCCGCCCGCTGTTTGAACCAACGCTTTCGCACTTCGTGGCTCAGCTCAAGACTTTTCCGTTTGATTCGGAGATGGTGTGCGAGCGGCGCGAGACGCTGGTGCTGGCATTGACCAATTATCTGGGTCACCCGTGGCTCGACGCACCGACCCATCCCGATTACGAAAATCGATCTGCTTTTGATGTGTTCGAGTTGGGCTCACTTCGTGACTTTCCGCATGACATCAAGCTCTCGCTCGCCTATCGAATCGCGGCGCACGTAGCTCGCAGCATTGGACGTAAACGTCCAGATGGTACCCGCGCGCCCACGGCCAACCTGTTCGATGAGATGTGGGAAATCAAAGAAGAATACCCATTCATCTTCAAGGTGCTGCAACACGCCGGGCGCAAAGGACCTAAAGAAAACTCAATCACGATTCTCGCTACTCACGCCTTTGAAGACATTGAAGACGTGGCTTCGCTTTCAAAAACAGGCAATGTCCTCTTTGTCGGCAAACAACTTGGTGATTTCTCGAAGATTGTGGCGCACGCCAAGCTATCACCCAACGGCGCGGAAGCCATCGGCCACATCAAGTCAGCGCCAGGCCGCTTCTCGCAATTCCTGATGGTGATCGGCAGTGGTCCCGATCAAGTCGTGGAGATGGTGCAACATGAACTGAGTCCTTTGATGCTCTGGACGCTGACCACGAACGCTGATGAAAGAAACGCGCGCAATCGTGTGTTCGCGTATTTCCCGGAATGGACAGACATGGAAGTCCATGCCTGGCTCGCCGAACACTATCCGCGCGGACTGACCGCCGTAGGTCTAAGAGAGATTGACGAAACGCTGCTACAAGTCGCGGCCTGAGAACGGAAAGAGACAAAGACAGGAGCAATCATGAAAACGATCGCCAAGCATCTGTTACTGGGAATGCTCATCGGCATTCTACTCACCCCATCAACTGCCCACGCGCAATGGACGGTGTTCGATCCGGCGCAGTACTCGTTGCAGATCGAGCGACAGATTGAGGAAGCAAATCGCTGGCTGGAACGTGTGCGGCAATACTCGGAAGAGATCAACAAACTGGCCGAACAACTCAGCACGATGAAAGGAGTGTTAGGCCAGGCCGAGAAGCTGGTCCTTCATAACGACAATCTCACACGCAGCATGGCGCAGATCGGAAAGACCGTGCGCGATGTGTTCGATCTGAAGCGAGCTATTGAGACGATGGTTATCTCGCGCCTCAACATGATCAAGTCGATGAAGACACGCCTAATGAGTGGCATCTTCGATCCTGAAGCAGACTTGCGGGATTTCGAAGACTATTTGCGCAACTCAATTGGCCGTCAGGAAGAGGACAAGATTGCGACCATGAACCGGATCGCGATGTTCGACGCAACGCTGGCACGCCTCTATCACGACTTGCAGACTGCGCAGGCGAAACAAGCCGGAGCTGCGGAGCAGATGAAGCAGGCGAATGACAAGCTGGAGGCGGAACTCGCTAAGCCTCAAACCGAGCAATGTCCACATTGCATCTCTGATCTGAAACTGGAGATCGCGTCCTGCGAAAAGATGATCGCCGACCTCGACACCCAAATCACCAACCTGTCCACGCAGATTGAAGATCGTGTGAAGCGCTACAACCTGACAATGGAAGAACGCGTCCGCATCGCGAATCGGGTGAAAGCCACGGACGAAGCATGGAGCAACCTCAATCTCGTCAAGGACAGCATCTTTGCCGCCATTCAACAGGGTGGAGTGCCAACCGCGTCACCTACGCCGCATCCGTAAATCAGAATCCGACCTTTAGGACGCAGCCATGAAATCAAGATCAATCCTTTCAGTCGCATTGCTATTCGGCCTGCTCGTACTTGTGCCACTGATCGCACAGGCGCAATCGCCCAGCCCGACTCCGGCGCCCGCTCCGGCGCGGTCATTGTCGGACAATATCGCGGCGCTCTCGCAACGCGCCGCTGCGTTATTGCCTTACATCAATAACGAAATCGTTTCTAAGCTCATCAGTTGGTTTGAACTGCTCGCTTGGGTTTTTGGCAATTGCCTCGCAGGATTCGCCATGCTGCGGATTGCCCGCGAGGACAATGGCGAAGGCGCAAATCTCTTTTGGTGGTTCGGACGCTTGGCCCTCTTCTTCGTGTTGTCGGGCACGAGTCTCGCAATTGTTGATGGACTCAGCGCGATCGGAAACGAGATCGCTAATGGAAACGAAAGCGGCCAGCGCTCGATACTACAAAACCTGTATCTCGCGCAGCGTGACAGCTTCAACGACTCATACGCCAAGTTCCAGCAGAACCTGTTCACGGTAAAGGTCGATGGACGGGAAACAGCCGTCAATCCGGTTCAACTCAATAGCGAATCCATTCTCGGAATTCTCGTGGATACCGATAGCACCATTCAAAACTTCGATCAGAAAGCGGATGTTTCGCAGTGGGATATCTCCACCATGATGACATGGCTGAACTTTGAACGAGCCCTGCTAGAGTTTGGTGATCTGATTCTGGTCATTCTCGGGGCCGCTCTGACGTTGGCACTGAAACTGGCGATGCCTTTCATGCTTGCTTGCATTGTGGACAAACAAATTGCCGGTAAGACGACGTATCCGTTCTTCTATGGCGTAATCGCGCTGACGCTCGTGTGGCCGTCAGTCTCGAAGATTATTCGCATCATCGCCTATATGTGGGGAAATGTAGCGATGGCCGTGGGTGATAGCTCTCCTTTATATATATGGGACTACCAGACGATGCGTGCGATCACCAATCCGCTCGCGCAGCCGCAATACACAATCGCGCTCGCGGTTTTCGCGATGGGGCTCGGCGCACTCTGTCTTTACGGCACTCCATTCATTTCTTTGTATTTACTTTCCGGTCGTGTCTATGAATCGGTCGCTACGGTAGTTTCGAGTTGGATGGGTGCGATGGTCGGCACTGGCATTGAGAAATACAGCGCCGAAGCTTCCGCTGCGATCAATCGACAGGCGGAAACCACTCAATACAACGCCGGATATCAAGCCGATGTCGCGCGCTCTACCGGGCAGCAGGAAGCAAGCAACATGCGAGCACAGGGACAGCGCGCCTCACAACTAGCATCAATTCAAGCAGCGCTTACCGGCCAGACCGCCGCAACGCTCGGCGCGGCTACGACGCAGCGAATGATCATTCAGGCGGCAGCAGGGTTCCAGAAATCCTCGACATCCGCTGACGTGTCGCGCAGCATTCGCGAGACTGACATCGGTGCCTCGCGAGAGGTGACCAACATCATCGCCGGCGCGGAGCGCGATTTGAGTATGACCCACGGAAATGCGTCAGTCGGACGAATTGAGCAAGCAATGGCAGTAACCGAATCGGCGATTCCCTCCGATGCACCATTACTGCGCGCTTTGGTGACTTGGCCGAAAGTGGCGGCTGTCACTGCTAAGGAGAACGTCGCCACCAATGCGACGACACAGTACAGCCGCGACATGGTTCAGAATCAGGAGACGATTGCCAAGCGCGTCATCAACTCCTCGCAGCAATATCAAGGCGAAATGAATCAGGCGATCGACAAACAGGCAGGCGCACAGATTGCCGGAGTTAACGCAGGCGCAGGTCAGGCAATTGGTGGATATCAACGTGCAGCGGGCCAGGCGCGCGCCGGAGTCGAGCAGAACTATCAGTTAGAAGTAGGCGCGAATAAGCAGGTCTACATCAGTCAGATCGATGCTGCCGGTCAGATTCGTCGCGCAGGTCTGGAAGCCGCGAAGCTTCGTCAAGCGGCTGCTGTGATTGCCCAGGTCGGTCGCGAGATCTCGAGGGAAGTTGGACAAGGTATGCGGATTCGATTCTAGATCCGAAAGGAGGACAAATTTGGCTGTGGTTTCATGCAGTTTCATTCCGAGGCGAAATCCCGAGCGCCCTTTTGAGCGCTTCAATGTCCAATTCGCGATTTTGAGGTACGCCATCGAGTAACTTAGCAATATCCTCACGACCTCGTTCGCGTAGACATTGAGCAAGGTGTTGAAGATCAGACGGATCTTTGGTTACGTAAATTATGTGCCCAAGGTTTTGCCTGACAACGGGCGTATCGAATCGTGTGAGAATCTTTGACAGGCTATCGAAACATGCGTGCTTAGTCGGGCTATAAGAGCACACTTTAATAGTTTCGACTAAGAACAAGCTCCAACGATCTCCGCTGTCGAAAAAGTGATCAGTCTCTTTCGTGCGCTCCGCCGCATAATCGAACGTCTCTATTAGCCGGCAGAGTCTGGTAGGTATTACCTCGTCAATTAGCTTCGCAATATGACGCGGTATGTTACCTATTGTATAAGCCTTAATATCGTGAATATCGGTGCCAAGCGATTCCAGCGCCTGCTCAAGACGTGTAACGTGAAGCTCAATTGTTTCGGCAGTCGCGTCGTACATGACTTCGACTATTCGAGCGAGCAGCCCTGCCGCATTCGTTGAAAAGATAGGTCCCGGCACCTCGCCCTCACCTATTTCGCGCCCGTACATCAACAGGAATGGCGATATCTCTTGAAGGTCCGTAAGCACCTCGCGTACGGTTTGATACCGATCCGCGGGTTTACGTCGGGTCATTTTCGTGATGATTGGCCTGAAAACCTCCGGAACATTATCGAGGTTTTCACCCAGTTCCGGTTGGCCGGTGCATGCCTCGGCGAATGTAATTCCCAGAGAATAGATGTCGGACTCGGGGGTTTTCCGATAAGGATTTAGACGCCGCTCGGGTGCCATGTAGAGCGCTGTGCCAAGCACTTGACCGGATGTTGTCAGGTGCGAATCACTGCCTGCGATCGCCGAGAGTCCAAAGTCAGCAATTTTCAAGATCGGATCGGCGTTTCGATCCGGATTATCAAAGACCAATATGTTTCGAGGCTTAAGATCACGATGAATAATCGGCGGTTCAGCCTCATGCAACGCCAACACCCCAAGGCAAATCTGAACGAAGCAGTGTTGCCGTTGAACATTCGAGTAGTTCAGATAAGGAAACATGGTTCCATAGTGCGACTCGCGAGCGTACTCAGATTCCAACCAGTGATAACCATCCGTTTCCCCAGCGTCCAACAGTTTGACGACGTGCGGATGGTCAAACGTTTTAAGTATTGCCACTTCTCTATCGAAACGTGCGCATGCGATGGAGTCGAGTGGGTCAGCGAGCACCTTCACGGCTGTTATCGTCCCTTGACGAACACACTTGTAAACGGAGCTGTCTCCACCTTGGTCTAGCAATTCGACTGAATCGTATTTTGAAAGCAGGAAGTCTGGCGGGATTTTGGTCACGATCTTCAGAAACAATCAATTCAAGTGAACAAACTGCATGTCCACAAGTACGTTTTGGATTGTTGCCGGTTTCACAGCCACACCGCTCGCCTTCAAAGTTCTCACCTGCAACCGCATCATCGCCTCAGGAAGAGCGCCAGCAAAACGCGGGTGAACATACAGAACTGGATCAACGACTCTGGTGAAGCCAACATCTCGGTATGCCAATACTCCCGCGATCGTGGGTGGCTGACTCCTAACTGCGCCGAACACGCCAGATGGCCTGAAACCTGTGCGAATCTGCCTGCCGTGGATGTCGACTTCTTCGAACGACAATCCGTAGAGCGCGCGATCATAATCCTCTAAGTCGCCAAAGGGCGAGGTGCTTATCGCTAGAATGACGGGGGTATTCGCTTTTCTGACTTGACGTTTCTTGTTCGCGACTGCGGCGGCTATTCGTTGCTCTGCGTCGTCTGGTCCAGTGGCGACGCCACGTACCGGGGCCGTGCGATCGCCACGTCGTCCGGGTCTTAGCGTTAAGGCCATTTCACCGTTCAAGAATTGATCAACTTCAATTCTGACCGAGGGCTCATTGAACGACGAGGCTGGCGGCAGGTTCGTGAAGATCTGTCGAATCCTGGCTTTAAATTCACGCTTAGAATCGTTTGGTCCGAGCTTCGGCAAACGCCATACATCAACTGACCAATCGTCAGGAGCGAGTGATTCAATGATCTGAACCAAATCTTCATTCGCAGACATCTGCCTTCCGACGAGCCGATTCAGTTCAGGTGCCGTTGCTTCCACCGTAACAGTTGAGTCGGAAAAGCTTGCTTTGAAATCCGGCTGTTTGTTCGTGCCAGTTACTGGCACTTCAACGGCAATCGATGCGCCGAGTATCTGAAGTGTGCGACCCACTACCATCTCAAAGAAAACGCTTTGCCATTCCCTAGTCCGCAGATGTTCGAGAAGCTTTGGTTGCCAATCAGATGGAAGCGCGTTGATGTTGTGATTGAGGAAGCGACGCGACTCGCGCCCCTTCAGACTAGTACACCTCGAGAGCCAGTCAAACGTGGATTCACCGCGTTGCGCGAACGAATCGTCCGGCGTAAGGGGCTCAGGAAACCATGCCTTGGTTGCGGCCTGTTTCATCGCCATAGTTCGAGATCATTTCCGATCTCAATCAGCGATGTCTAGTTTACAACTAGGCGCAAGCTAGGTCTCTGAATCGAAATGGGAGCTGTTCCCTTCCAGTCTCTTCTTCGCGCTTTGTACCCGTTTGTAAAGCGCGCTCCTATGCGTTCGCAGCATTCGCGCTGCGTCGATATGACTGCCTGTTAACGCCTTGAAGTGATCGTAGAGCCCGAGCAGGACTCGATCCATAAACTCATCAAGAGAGTCGTCTTCGTGAAAGATCATCGGCACTTGCGGACCGGGAGTGAAAGCGCTTATTTCCTGCAACGCCTCGTGAACTTCCGAGGCGTTAATCTTGTGACCATTCGTGTGGCTGGCAACCAAACGCTGCACGATGTTCTGTAGCTGTCTCACATTTCCCGGCCACGTATATAACGCGAGCGCAGTGATTGCGTCGGCTTCTATTCCCGGCGGCGCTGCGCGCTTCATATTCTTTGCCATCTCCGCCAGAAAGTATTCGATCAGCAAAGGAATGTCAGAAGCTCGTTCGCGTAACGGCGGCGTCGTAATGGTCAGCACGGCAATGCGATAAAAGAGATCCTGCCGAAATCTCCCCAACGCGATCTCTTGTGGTAGATGACGGTTGGTTGCGGCGACCACGCGGACGTCAACCGGAATTTCCCCATGTGCGCCCACTGGCCTTACCGCATTCTCCTGAAGCACTCGCAATAATCTGACTTGAGAGGTTGTAGACATTTCGCCGATCTCGTCGAGAAAGATCGTGCCGCCGTTAGCCGCCTCAAACAGTCCACGCCGACTTTGGCTCGCGCCGGTAAATGCACCCTTCTCGTAGCCGAACAATTCGGACTCCAACAGACTTTCGGTGATGGCGCCACAATTGAATGAGATGAAGGGCCCATCCGCCCGAGCGCCGCAATTGTGGATGGCGCGCGCCACTAACTCTTTTCCCGTTCCTGACTCGCCCGTGATTAAGACTGTGAGATCGCTGCGCGCTGCAGTAGCAATCTGGCAATCGAGCGTTTTCATGACGGGCGAACTGCCGACGATGCCGTTGGCCTGGAATAGCAATTCTGAGGTCATCCCAACTCCGCGATGGTGCTACGCTCCAAAGAAACCCATTACAGCCAGACTCTCAGACAGAGCGCAGAAATGAGACCGTTCTAAATGGTTAAGAGACGGGAGAACTGGACAGATCTTCCAGTTTGATGAAGAATATTTTCCACTCAGTAGGATTCGCACCCGACCGCGAAATATTTTTTTGCCGGGCTGGAAGATCTGGCCGATTCTCCCGTCTAGTACAAATGAAGCGGGTATTCAAAATGAGCGCATGAGGCACATTCGTCTCTTTCGTGCCGTCACCTCGGATCATCAAATGCGAAATCGGGACCAAACCCAACTATCGCGCACGGCGGCTTTGACCCTTCGCCGTCTTACAAACGGTTGGGTTTTGGTGGTTCTTCTCGTTTGCGCGTCATCAGTCGTCCAAGCCCAAAGTCAATTCATCTCGCCAAGTAAGAATATTGACGCTTCCGGCGTGCCGCCAATCCCAGCGTCTTTGGCAACTGAAGTCCAACCTTATACGAGCGTGTACGGGCTTCCGTTGGCGGGTTGGAGCCCGACCGGCCGCGAAATCTGGTTGAAGGGAGTCTCAAGCGCAACGTGGATCTCGACAGTTAAGAGTCCTGGTGCAACGGCAGGCATTTCACCGATATACATTCAGTCACCCGGGATTTATGACATTTACTTTCAACCGCAGAACAAGTATCTCGCGTACACCAGAGATGCAAACGGGGACGAATCGTTTCAACTCAACCTTTATGAAATTGCCAGTAGTAAGGCAACTCTTCTTTCAGACGGCAAATCAAGAAACACTGAACCAGTATGGTCGAACGCCGGCGATAAAATAGTCTACAGTTCAACTCCTACCGGCACCTCGGGCGTTAATCTCCGTTTAGTCAATCCCTTTGATCCAAAAACTGATCATCTGTTGGCACAATCTTCAGGCACGTACTTCAAAGCCTATGACTGGTCGCCCGACGACAAGCAGATTGTTTATTGCGACTTTAGTTCAAACACAGCCAGCACTCTGTGGTTGATCGATGCTTCCACTGGAAGCAAGGTCTTGTTGTCTCCAAAGTCTTCTCAATCTGAGTTCTATGACTTCCCACAATTCGCGAAAGACGGAAAAGGAGTCTATGTCGTCACGGACCATGATTCCGATTTTCGAAGACTCGCTTACGTCGATTTGACGTCCCACAAAATTAGCTACGTACCATCAGGAGAAAAGTGGGACGTCGAAGAATTCCAAGTTGCACCGAATGGAAAAACGATCGCGTTTATCACTAACGAGGATGGCGCTTCGAGATTTCACTTGTTCGAAATCGCTAGCGGAAAAGAACTAGCTTCGCCACAGCTTCCGCTCGGCGTGATGTCAGATCTCAAATGGCGCAACGATTCGACCGAAGTCGCTTTTAACTTCAAATCACCAAGAACTCCAAATGACGTGTACTCGGTGAGTCCGGAGACTGGGAAAGCGGAACTTTGGGTAACGAATGGTGTGGACCAATCTAAGTTCTCACAACCGGAATTGATTCATTGGCCAGCGTTCGATAAGCGGATTCTTTCGGGCTTCCTCTATCGTCCGCCAGCAAAGTTCACAGGCAAACGTCCCGTGATCATCGATATTCACGGAGGGCCGGAAGACCAGTATCGTCCGGAATTCGGTTACGAAGACAATTACTTTCTGAATGAACTAGGCGTGGCAAAGATTTATCCGAATGTGCGCGGCTCATCC
>Ga0207644_10002985_pt1 | contig 10883 bp, 9 predicted proteins | sample KBSS73metaG_FD_184326 | JGI IMG/M metagenome (GOLD analysis project Ga0207644, IMG submission 184326) | Switchgrass rhizosphere microbial communities from Kellogg Biological Station, Michigan, USA - KBS S7-3 metaG (SPAdes) (version 2) | ecosystem: Host-associated > Plants > Roots > Rhizosphere >... | reverse complement strand
GAAATATAAGCATGCTGATATAGCTCCAAAACAATGTATTGATTATAAATTCAAAGCTAAGCCCCCTCCACATAATTTGGAATAGCCCGCTAAATATGAGCGCCGTGCCTAATATATAACCCCCAATAGTTTTTCGGCTTTTATTGAGATCAATTGGGCTAAGGCGCCGTATATCAAAAGAAAAAAGAATATACCTACACTACCATAAGAAAGGTAAGCATCCACAATAAAGGCCGGTTTTGCAGAAACGGTTGAGTTACGATTAATAACGCCGGCGGCGTATACACGTTCCATCACCATGTTTTCCGTAATAGGCTTTGAAGCCCAAAATATGCGCGGTATCAGTGCTATTACCGACTGCTCAAGTAATTGAGAATGGTAAAAATCGACTTTTTCAGGAGTAGACTGTACAAAATGGGTAAACATATCAATCTCACTTAGCCTAAATGCTAAAAACCCCCAATTACTTTCATCCGAACCCTGAGTAGAGTTCTTATTTAGTGCTGCATCCAGAGCCAGTTGGGTAGCCTCCTCTGTATTGGCCTGTCCGCCCCATGCGTTTTCCCGGAATGCGCGGTTATAAGCAGGTAAAAGTATAAATAAGGACAATATGACCGGAATAAATATTATAAGTACCAGCCTTTTATAATGGGGATAAAGGAAAACCCCTAATACCAATATACTTATAATAATAGGTTCTTTAAAACCCGAAATAAGCGCCTGATAGAAGTTGAAAAAATATAAAATCAAACAAGTGAGGGTATTCCATATTTTTTTTAAAGGAATGGCCAATGCAAGGGCCAAAGTGCCCGAGATGAAGCTAAGGGCAGTAAATTGGTTGGCAAATTGCGAAAGTCCCGATATATTTAAGAACAAATAAGACAGCGGAAGGGTGATGCAGGCTGTTAACAGGAGAAGGTTTGCAATTTTCTCGTTGTCTATAAAATATTTATGCCCGCCTTTTTCGGGGTATTTCATAAACATCAATATACCCGTCACAAAAGCCGCATGTCCGAGGCAATAATAACGCTGGCATTGCGCGGTGCGTTGCAATAGGTCATAGTCGACCAGATAGTACGGGCTTGTCTTATGAAAATTTTCGTATCCCAGTACGTCCAAAAAGTAAAAAATGGTAGAACAGCACATGTAACCAGCAAAAACGATTTGAACCAATAAAATGGGCCTCATTAATTGCTCGCCTACGCTAAGATCACCGGGGAGTGGTTTTACCGTTCCGCTCAAGGTTAGATAAAAAATAAAAAATGAACCGAGCCACGCTATCATGTACGATAACTGCGGGTCTGATTTCAATATCAGCGCCAGCAGCCACGGCATATATAACATCAAATACTTCTCAACTGCGAAGTTGGTTTTCATTCTATGAAGGTATGTAAAATAGATTTCCGCCTGCGATAGGCGGTGCCTGTTTTCTTGAGTCGGAGCCTACCAGCGGCAACTGATTTAACGTGTAACGTAGTTTAATCAACTCAGAGGCTTTCGTTTAATTTATTCTCTATGGCTTCTGCAACTTTTTGGAAGCTCCAGTTATTAATCATGGCTTTGCTGTTATGCCCATATTCTTTCAATGCGGCCTTCGAACTTATTAATTTTGTCAGCTTACTGACTAGGTCATCCAGTTGTTTATTCTGAAAGATTGCCCCATTATAACCGTCCTTTACCAGATCAACGGCACAACCAACCTTATCTGAAACCAATACAGGCTTGCCACAGGCCATTGCTTCGTTCACCGCCAGTCCCCAGGTTTCGCCCGGTCCTTGCGATGGGAGGCAAAACACGTTGGCTGCCTGGAAAGCTGTAGGCATGGCTGTTTGATTTTGGAAGGGCATAAAATGAACATTTGTCGAATTACCCGCCTGGGTCTTTAGGTCGCGTTCAAGTGCACCGTTTCCGATGAATAATAGATGGACACCCGGCTTGTTCATTGACAGGCAGGCATCCAACAGTAATAATGGCGACTTCTTATTTTCCAGCTTGCCTGCAAAAAGTATTAGGATTTCGTCGCGTGTAATTCCCAGGTTTGCTCTTAGTAATTGGGCGTCTGTGCTCTTGTCTCCGGCAAACCTGTCGTTATCAACAGCGTGTGGCGCAAAACTCAGTTGATTATCTTTTAATCCATATTTTTTAAAATAATTCCTGTTGTTGGTGCCAACATAAAAAGCATGATCTATGTGCTTGTATACCCATTTTAAATAAATGGACTTAAGCATACTTTTTATTCTGCCGGTTTCATCAAGTAAAGTTGAATCGCCGCGAAAGAATACCGGTATCTTATTTTTAAAATATCTTATTGCCTTTAAATGCCCGTGGTATGCCCATCCAAAAAACAAAACTGCGTCAGGCTGCCACGTATTTACTTGTTCTGTTAAGTTTGGGGTTACTACCCCTTTGAAATGATGCGTGCCCGGATATGCAGAGGTATTCAAGGCCCACTCATATGGGTAACCCTCCAATAAGGGAATATCCCACGTTACCTTTTTTTCAAAACCAGGATCATATTTATCCAACGCTTTTTCGCCCCACGTATAATAAACCCTCACTGATATATTATTTCGTTCATGCAATAGCTTGAATACCGGGGCGTAATATTGTATGGGGTGGGTAGTAATTATTGCCAGTTTTTTCATTTCTGACATTCAAACGCCACTCTGTCCGATATTTGGTCAAACAACAAACATTGTTGCCTGGTCATATTTTCGGCGCTGTATTTTTTGATGGTATCCTCATTATATTTCTGCGTAGTGTGAAAGCCATTGATTATGTTTTTAAAAAAATCAATCACCTGCAGAGTAATATTATTGGTTGAATCGTAAGTATATGCAAATTTTACCCTATAATCGTTTAATACATCCATAGCAGGACTTTCTGAATTAAATATCGTCAGCAACGGTTTTCCTGTTAAAAGATATGGGTAAATTTTTGACGCCGTATATTTTGGATCGTCTGAACCCGGTATAAATAATGCGTCCGCCTTTTTAAGTGTGATGAGTGTATGATAATAGCTAATTCGGTCAGCAATCTCTACAACCTTATCCTGAACGTCAAATTGTTTTGCAAGGGGAAAAATTGTTGGTTTAGCCTGTCCTTTTGGAGCATAGCTGGTGCCGATAAAATAGATCTTCAACTTTCTAAGCGATTGGGCGTCATTCTGTAACCCTTCCTGTAAGGCTTTGAATAATGCCGTTACTGCTTTATGCATATCAGTTCCGCCCCGTCCAACATATACCAGGTTAATAAATCCCGGCTGAATTAAATCTGGAAACAAATGTTTATTGCTTTCTGCAATCTGCATATCTGTCTCAGACGAGCCAAAAGGGATAGTAGCTGCCGGTATGTTCTGTATTGCAGGATATCTCTCTTTAAGATCATTGATATAATGTTCTGACACCGCTATCAGGCCATCAACATTTTTCATTGCAATCGGTTCCAGATATTTATTAAGCCGATAGGAAAACCAATATTTGGGTGGCCTCTGTTCTTTAGGTTTATTACGGTAATAATCCGAGTGCCAGGGGTCCTGCATGTCGATTACATAAGGTACACCCCATTTTTTTTTCCAATACCAACCCAACACACATACCGGAAACTGTGTTGTTGAAAAGTAAATAAGATTGAAGGTGTTTTCACTCAATATTCGATTTACTTTTTTCTTGTAATACCACAATGACCGAAGTGCCAGGCTACCCAGGCCAAGTTTTGAAGTCCATTTTTTGTTTAATGCCTTTACCTGGTGTATTTTAATATCGGTAGGGACACTTTGCAGTAAAAGTTCATCTTTTAGCATATCCGAACACTCCGGATCTACCATGACAACTTCAGCATCCCAGCCAAGAGCTTTAAAATAGGGTAGGCTCATGCGCACACGTTGCATGTCAGCGGCGTTGGAAGGAGGAAAATAGGGAGAAATGATGAGTACCCGTTTATTCAATTGCTTTCAAGATTTGCCTAACTTCAGTCAGGAACTTCTGGCTTTCCTTTTCCCAGTTAAGTTCTTCACGAGCCAGCTTTAAAGCTGCTTTCCGGGCCTCAAAAAGCTTATCCCTATGTTGGTGGTAGTACATTAAGGCATCAGCTAAAGACTCAGGATTTCCCTTCTCGAAAGTTTTGCCGATAAAAGGGTATTGTTTCATAAACTGGCGTTGTGCATTCGTGTCACTGGCTATAACGGCTAATCCGCCCTGCAGGTAGGTGAAAATTTTATTACTCAGCGCCAAATCGTTATTAATGCTAAATGCAGGTTCCAAAGCCAGCCCAATGTCAAACTGTGATGAGAATGTCGGCAGTTCAACAGAGGGTATCGGTTTGTGAAAATGGATTCCCGTTGTTGCATTTTGAAATAATGTATCCTCAATTTCCTGCGACATATTGCCAAGTAAATGCACTTCAAAGGGCTGGCCTTTGAGTAGTTGTAATGCTTTTATTAAATTATCCAAGCCCCTGTTAATTCCTATTGTTTGCGAAAACCAAAATAGTTTAACGGGATTTGTCAGGTTGACAGTTGGCATTTCGGCAGACAAATATTCAGGGAAAACGTTACGTATAACCACAGGGTGTTTAGCCGGGAAGAGCTGCTGATAGGCTTCAGCTATCGGGTGGCTGCTGGCCGTAAGGTAATTAAGCTGCGGTATGTATATTTCTTCGAGTTTTGTTTTTAAAATAACGTCAGGATGATGAATGTCATTGCTCAATTCATTTCGGTGAAAGTCCTCGGCGTCAAATCCACAAGGTTTTCTGTTTGCCTTTGCTGCTATTACCGTTGCTGCTAAAGCACCGATATTATGACCTATATATAAATCAGCCTGGTTTTTTTTTGCGGACCGGATTAAAAAAAAAGCAGAACGGGCAATCGCAAATTCGGCCAATAATCTGCCTTTGCTGGCTTTATTTAAAATCTTAGCCAGTTTATGAATAACTCTGCTTATAAAGTAGGTTACCGGTTGTTGCAACGGGTCGCCGCCGATGCGTTTCGCCCCCCATTTTTTATCATGGATAAGTTTTTTGTCGAATATAGTTCCCCACTCGTTCCAATAAGAGTAGAGCACGGTTACCTTGTACCCATTTTTAACCAAGGCGTCAGCTTCTTTTACCAGACGCGGGTTTAAAGAAGGTTGCCCCGATGAGATAAGTATTATCTTAAACGTCAATTAAATTTGTATTGACCAACAGTACGTTATAAAACACATTCAATTTGCCTTTGCCCCACCGATAAGGTTCATAAAATCCGGAAACAATAAAACCACTATCACTGGTTATTTCTAACATATCTGAGATGTAGGTTTTATAAGGGTCATTTTTGTCAAAACCTATTTCTGAGTAAATCATTTTTACATTGGTTTTTAAGAAGCCGCCAAAGCCCTTCAAAGCATCCAGCTCATAACCCTCGACATCCATTTTTAATAAATCAATATTTTCAATTTTATTCCGGATACAGAAGTTCAAACCGGTGTTGATTTTTACAACCTCAGTTTCAAAAAACCGCCCATCATCTCCTTTTAAAGAAGACGAACCACTTGAATTATTCTTATTGATAGTCAGGTCCTGAATGGCGGCGCCCAGGCCCTCATTAAAAGTATGTATCTTATTACTTTTTATGTTTTGTGTCAATTCTTCGTAAGTAGTTTTAACCGGTTCAAAACAATAGATATTTGCCCCGGGGAAATGTTCAGCAAAATAATTGGCAGTTTGCCCGATATTAGCACCTACATCAAATATGTTTTCGGGGGAAATGTGTGCCCTTTTAAGGTCCAGTGGTAATAATCTGCCGTTAGGAATAAACGGTACCATTTTATGGTTATGCCTAACGGTTGTATTAACCACATTATTTATTAATGCCCCAACCTTATGTTTGAAACCCATTTACGTTTAGTTATATAGTTTTAAATAATCCCCGGTTATTTTATCTACGTTGAATCTTTTATACGCTTCGTTTCTGATTTGTGCCCTGTCAAAATATTTTAAGTTGTTAATGGCTTCAATCATGCCATCTTTTGAATCAACAATATTTCCGGTCAGTTTTTCAATCACAACTTCAGGTACCGAACCGCGATTAAAGGCAATAACGGGGGTGCCGCATGCCATTGCTTCTATCATCACAATCCCGAATGGCTCATCCCACTCAATAGGAAATAATAAAGCCTTGGCCTGGCCAAGATATTTATTTTTTTCAGCGTCATTTAACGGACCTAAATAAGTTATTTGATCATTGTCAATTTGAGGCTCTATTACTGTTTTAAAATATTCATAATTATCGGCCGTATGCGATACATTGCCGCCAATAATAAGCCGATTGCCGCTTTCTTTTGCCACTTGTATCGCGGTGTGTACCCCTTTTACCTTATCAAGCCGTCCTAAAAACATAAGAGGGGCGGCATCCGTAATTTTCTCATTTAGCTGATATTGCCTAAAATCAATAGTGTTGTAAACCGTTTCCCATTTGCCTGCGATGTTTCCTGTCGATACGCAATAATTGCTGCACGCTGTAAAAATAAGATTACGGTTAGGTAACAGATTAACCACTTTTATTCCCCGGCGCGCCACTGGCCGCCCATAGGTCATTATTTTTTTTACCTTATGTTTTAAAATGGGCAAGAGGTAAATTAACCGGCCAAAATTGTGAACAAGGTCAAAGTTGTTCCTGTTTTGCCATAAATATTTCCATACAAATAATGCTTCAGCAAATTTTTGTTTTTTTGATCGGTTAAGATCGTTCTTTCCGAAAGAAATGGTTTGACCGCTGCAATAAGAATCCGGACCGGCTAATATGGTTACTTCATGACCTAGTTTTTTATATTCTTCAGCAAAAAGATAAACCAATCGTTCATGGCCGCCATAAAGCGGAGGAGGAACGGGGATGCCAGGATCCATAATTAATAATATCTTCATGAAGACTTCTGAATTATTGGTTTGGACAATCTTGCCGCCTGGTAATAGTTCTGAAGTAATCTTGCAAACCGCCAGCCAAATGTTCTTTTGATGGACTCAATTGTCTTGCCGCCAAGCACCGGGGAATAGGTTGTACCGCCCAGCTTTTTAATATGCTCATCAATTTTTACCGACAAGTTATTATGTTTTGGATATGATTCCATTAGCAAAGCCATCAGGTTATCAGCTATGATGCTATTGATTCTTTGGTCATCATTGATTTTTGCGAGGTGCTCCCTAATCAGTATTAAAGAGTTGTAATGGCTCTCCAGTGATTGAATATCTTTTCTACCGGATAAAGACACCTTTTCCTGGTTTACATATTTTCGGTAGTAACAAAAGGTGTGGGGTGTGGTTACTATCCCTCCTGAATTTAATGCAACCCGGCAAAAAAATTCACCGTCATCATTCACCGTTAAATTTTCATTCCATCGAATAGACGAATTCAATAAACTCGCCGGAGTTAACCATGAATGGATCGGAATAATTGCTGCCTGGCCATTTTTTATGTCGTATAAGTTTATAAAAAACTCAAACGGATCACTGTAATCTTTGTAAAGCGCTAATTCTCTGCTTGTTGGCGTCAAAGAGGGAATGCCCGTGTCAAACCGGTTAAAATGGATTACAGGACATATTGACAATTTATCAGGATTGTTGACCAGTTGTTTAATCTGTGTTTCAATCTTATTTGGCATTAACAGGTCGTCCGCATCCAAAAATTGAATAAAATCTCCTTTTGATTCCTTCAGCCCTTTATTCCTTGCTGAACTGGCACCACTATTTGTTTGACTAAATATTTTTACGTTATCCGAGGTAAAACCTTCAGCAACAAATAATGAACGGTCTGTTGAACCATCGTCAACAATGATAACTTCTTTATTAGGCCATGTTTGGTTAAGCGCCGATTGGATTGTTTCGGCCAGGTATAATTCTGAGTTATAAACAGGTATAATTATAGAAACCAGGGGTTCCATTAGGGTTGTGTGCGCTGGTTGAATATTTCTATCCAACGATCTTTTAATGAAGCGTTCTGCGGAGGTGCATTGTTAATAAACCAGGGTTGCCGCAGCATACTAATATATTTTTCATCATTTTGATCCAGTTCGATAATCTTTTCAATTAAAGGTGAGAAATCAATCTTTTGAAGTTGATACCGCATTTTTAGTTCCCGCCCTATCGATTTGATCTTTCTTTTGATCCGGTAAGTTGGACCCGAATAATAAGAAGGCAGGATGTCTTTAAAATCAAGCTGGCTATGTTTCTGAAGCCAGTTGACCCAGGCAGAGTTGCTGGTATTAATATAATCGGGCGTATTTATAAAACTGGTTGTATTAAATATTTTATCAATAAAAGGGTCGCCACAATAAATGGGTATGCTATCAACTTGCATCGCATCAAATAGTTTCTCTGTTTGATAACCGGGATAAACATAATTTTCAAAAGCAATGGTGAATTTATAATCGCTTAAGAACTTTTTTTTTACTTCCCATCTTTCTCCCTTATACCGGTTATCAATACCAGGCATATTATTCATTGATGCACCCGGAGCATCAACTTTTTTATATTTTGATAGTTGCCTGAAAAACTCTTCGCGGTATGGCACAGCATGTGAGTACAAGAAATTACAAAAATACTTTTTGCTGCCGGCTATTTTTTCAGCATCATAATCCGATGGCTTTACTAGTTTTAATGGATTAATATCATGCCACTGGATTCTTTTGTATCGGGGGTCGCAAATATCTTCTTCTCTTGGTATACCAAAAGCCCAATCACAAATTGAAAGGTCCGGTTTAATATTTTCGCAAAAATACCCTATGCGTATATAGGGGCCGGCCGGAGGGATATCGTTGCCGTAGGGGCCAAAGAAAATAAAATCCGGATGCTTGCTTTCCTCAAAGATAAAATCCTCTAAAACTTCGTTTAAAATGGCGCGTTTGGCAATCTCCTCACTTATTCCATTCTGAAATTTTATCTTAATTTTTTTCAAATTGAAGACAGATGTTCGGAAGATATAAAAGTGAAATCCCCGCCGGCATTTATATTTGACAGATAAGCATAAAAATGATCGTATGCTGCCCTCATATCTGCGGTTTGCTGCTCGTTACTGTCGTCATCTTTTGATTTATTCTTGTCATGATTCAGCGTTTTACCTACCAGTATTTTCATTTTAGACCAATTTCCGATCTGGGCCCGGTCACCGGCATATTCATAAAAGGCCTCGGCCCGTTTTCCCTGCTCATTGATTACGGAAATATTCCTGGACGCCGTAACGGTTTGTGGATGCCACACGCTCAGGGCGTTATAACCTGTATAATAGGCGATGTTGGCCTTCAGGTAACTTATGCGTAGTGAATATTCCCAATCCATCATTACGTATGAAGTATTGTAAAGCCCGATCAAGGCTAATGAAGTCCGTCTGATCAGCATGTGCACATCACCAAAAGTAAATGAAGGTACCAGTCCTTGTTTCCATTTTTCAAACTGGGGCAGCCTCGAAAGTTTACTTATTCTCTGGTAATGCACAATGGTAGCGCTCAGGTCGTTGGATATTACAACGTCAATCTGCGGGTTTTGCAACATATATTCTTTGCAGGCACGAATAGCGCCATAGCAAAAAACATCGTCATCAATTATTTTTTTTATCAGGGTACCACGGGCCATCAGCATAGCCTTGTTCCATGCATGGGCCTGGTTTTGGTCAGGCTCCGAAATATATTGGTGTATTTCACTTTTCTCGAAGAGCTCCTGTAAATATTCTTTTGAACCATCTGTGCTGGCGCCATCAACCACTACAATTTCTTCGTCGGGCTGCAAATTACTGAGCAGCTGTTGCAGGGCGATTTTAAGAAATGGCAAGCGGTTACGGGTGGCTATGATATAGGATATTTTATATTGATCCACTATTGATATTACTTAAAATGATTTATGCAGTCGACCACATAATCGATTTGCTCCGGAGTATGAAAATAGGACACGGGCAGGCTCAATGTAGTGCGATGTATTTCTTCAGATAGCGGGAAATATTTATTAGCAAATAGGTGCTGATAACCTTTTTGCTGATGAGGGGGAATCGGGTAATGTATCTCTGTCGATATATTTTTCTCTAATAGATAGTTTTTTAGCTCATCTCTTCTTTCACAGCGAATATTATAAATGTGAAACACATCATAATTGTTGAATTCAGCTTTTGGTTTTATAAACCTGTCATCTAATTTTTTAGAATAAATTTCAGCCAGTTGATTTTTGTGGCGATTAATCTGATCCAGTATCCTAAGTTTTTTTCTCAGAAAAGCGGCTTGCAATTCATCCAGCCTGGAATTAAACCCTATATACTCATTCTCGTATTTTTTTTTCGAGCCGTAGTTTCTCAAGCTTATTAGTTTTTGCGCTAAATCACCATTATTAGTGGTTATTGCTCCTCCATCACCCAGCGCACCAAGATTTTTAGTTGGATAAAAACTAAAAGCTGCTGCATCACTCCAATTTCCTGCTTTTTTGTCAAAATGCTTTGAACCATGAGCCTGTGCACAGTCCTCCACAACTTTCAATCCATATTCCGATGCAATTGTATTGATGCGCGTCATGTCACATATTTTACCGTACATATGCACTGCTAATATGGCGCTTGTATTTTTATTGATGGCAGCCTTTATCGTATCGGGTTTAATATTGTAAGTTTCAATATCAGGCTCAGCTAAAACGGGCTTTAGTCCGGCATTTATTACTCCAAGTATACAGGCTATGTAGGCATTTGAAGGAACAATTACTTCTGATGCCTCCGGCAGATCAAGTGCTTTCAAAATAAGGGTAATGGCATCAAGCCCGGAGGCCACACCAATACAATAATTATTACCGCAATAGTCGGCAAATTCCTTTTCGAACTCAGTAACTTGTTTACCTAATATAAACCAGCCCGATCGTTGCACCTCCCGGTAAGCGGCATC
>Ga0207644_10002981_pt1 | contig 10899 bp, 10 predicted proteins | sample KBSS73metaG_FD_184326 | JGI IMG/M metagenome (GOLD analysis project Ga0207644, IMG submission 184326) | Switchgrass rhizosphere microbial communities from Kellogg Biological Station, Michigan, USA - KBS S7-3 metaG (SPAdes) (version 2) | ecosystem: Host-associated > Plants > Roots > Rhizosphere... | reverse complement strand
CTGCACATCGACGAGCCGATCGCGGACGTCTTCCGACGGACGGAGTTGTGGCTCGACGACGAGGCGCGCGACCGTGTGCGTGAGACGTTGCGCCTCCGATCGGGTGAGGCGGTGCGTGGCGCGTCCTCCGTGGGTCGCCAACGCCGGCGGCGCGAGGTCTACATCGCCGCTGCGATCGCGGTCGTCGTCGTCCTCGCCGCTGGAGCACGATGGCTGACCGCCGGCGACCCGCACGGATCGCTCGATGCGCTGTCTGCGGTCGGCCAGACGTGCACGCCCGTTTCCGTTCAATGGGAGCCTCGGCCGGTCGTTCGTGACCGAACACCGTGGACGACAGCGGATGGTTGCGCCGTACCCGAGTCGGTGGTCAACTCGAAGTCGATCGGCGAGGAATGCGGATTGAAGGACGTGCGCATCATCACGCTCGCCGCGCGCGTGGAACCCAGCAGCGACCTGGGCGGCACTCCGCTGACCTACCTCTACGACCCGCATGGTGACGTGCCGGGGGAGCGGACGCCGTGGCTCCACTACCTGGAGCCCCGCACCGACGTTGTCGACACGGGGCTGCGTCATGACGGCGAGCGCGTCTATGTCTCGCCGAAGAGTGACGACGCGATCTACGTCCTCGACGACGGGGTGATGTCGCGCTGGCCGCTGCTGCCGCTCGCCATCTCCTGCGGGTGACCCTGGTGGCGGCCGGTGCGCCGCTGGTTACTGTTCGGCCATGCGCCTCGACCAACCGCGAATCGAACCGATCACCGACGCCGAACTGGACGACGACACGAGAGACCTGTTCTCGACGATGGGCCAGAACGGTCGCGTGCTGAACATCTTCCGCACGCTCGCCTGGCACCCGAAGCTGCTCAAGAGATGGCTGGTGTTCGGCAACCACGTCCTCGGCAAGTCGACGCTGCCGGCGCGGGAGCGCGAATTGATCATCCTTCGCGCTGGTTACGTGTGCGCGTCCGGTTATGAGTGGGCGCAGCATGTCGCCATCGGTCGACGCGAAGGCTTGAGCGACGCCGAGATCGAACGCATCGCCGACGGACCGAACGCCGATGGTTGGAGCACCGACGACTCGATCCTTTTGGCGGCGACGGACGAGCTGGTCAGCGACAAGTTCATCAGCGGGCCGACATGGGAGGCACTGCAAGCACGTTGGAACCGGCAGCAGTTGATGGACATCGTGTTCGCCGTCGGCCAGTACACGTTGGTGTCGATGGCGCTCAACACCTTCGGCGTGCAGATCGACGATGGCGTCGATCGCTTCCCGCCTGCGCTCTTCGCCGGCGACCGGTTCCCGTCGTGACCCCGGAATCGAGTGGTGAAGCCCCCGGCCGGGGCCGCTTGAACGGCCGGAGGATTCTCGTTGTCGGCGCCGGCACGAGGCGCTCGGACGACCCCGACGCACCGATCGGGAACGGTCGCGCGATCGCGGTGCTCGCCGCGCGCGAGGGCGCCGACGTCGCCTGTGCCGACATCGATCTCGATGCCGCGACCGCCACCGCATCGCTCGTTCGAGCGGACGGACGCGAGGCGGTCGTGATCGAGGCCGACGTGACGAACGAGGCCGACTGCGCGCAGATGATCGCCACCGCGCACCAAGCACTCGGCGGCCTCGACGGTGTCGTCGCCAACGTCGGGATCGGGCTCGGCGGCAACCTCGCCGGCACGACGGCGGACCAGTGGGACGCCGTGTTCTCCGTCAACGTCCGCTCGCATTTCCTGGTCGCGAGGGCGGCGTTGCCCGTGCTCGACGAAGGAGCCTCGATCGTGTTGATCAGTTCGATCGCGGGCCTCAAACCGGGGAGCCGCCTGCCCGCCTACGACGCGTCGAAGGCGGCACTGTTCGGGTTGTGTCGCCACGTCGCGCTCGAGGGCGCGAGACACGGAGGTATTCGCGCCAACGTCGTCGTTCCCGGTCTGGTCGACACGCCCATCGGCCGCGCAGCGACGCAAGGTCGCCCGTCACGGGCGGCGACACGAGTGCCTCTCGGGCGCGAGGCGACCGCGTGGGACATCGCATACGCGACGATCTTCCTGCTCTCTGCAGAAGCGAGCTACATCACCGCCCAATCGCTCGTCGTCGACGGTGGATTGACCCAGATCGGCTGAGTTTGGTCGCCTCGCGCGCCGGTTCGGTTCGAACCTGACCGGGATAGCCTGTCGGCCACACCACGCGGGTGTAGCTCAATGGTTAGAGTTCCAGCCTTCCAAGCTGGCTATGCGGGTTCGATTCCCGTCACCCGCTCGAGACATAAGACCAGGTCCCACGCCATGACGACCGAGTTACGTTGTGACCTGAAGCCCGCGTGCCAGCGTCCGTTCCACTCAACGAGGCCGCAATCGCAGTGAGTCGTGGACACTCGGGGTCCGCAGGCCGGCGTCCTTCGATCGTTCGTACCAGCTGGAAAGCTGGCTCTGGCACACAACCACGCGACGACACGACGGACAGTGCAGGAAATGAACTCAAGCACGACGGGGTTCGGCAAGACTACGAAGTGGCGATCGACGTGTGAGTGTGTGCGTGACTACTCGGGCACGGAGATGGCGCCCTCCGGGCATGAGTCGACAGCCAATCTGGCGGCGCCGATCTCAGCCTCTGGCACGTCGCGTGTCAGCCCCCGCTCTGCACAGAACCCTTCGTCATCACTGCTGAACAAGCTCGGTGAGACGACGTAGCAACGACCCTGACCGCTGCATCTGTTGGCGTCGACGGTGATCTTCATTGTTTGACTCCCTCTTCCACAGGACACCGTTCCACGGCGAACGATCTCATGGCGTCCACTGCAGCGGCAGAGCATCGAGGCCGAGCTGCCAGCCGTGCTCGACGAGTGGCTCGGACGTGTCCAGCTCATAGTCGGGGATCAACGCGTGCCATTCCTCCATGGCGATCAAGAGCTCGCGTCGAGCGAGATGCGCGCCGGCGCATCGGTGCGGCCCGGCGCCGAACGCGATGTGGCGGTTCGGAGAACGATCGAGCACGACATCAGCTGCGTTCGAGAACGCCCGGCCATCACGATTGGAGGACCACAACGGCATCAGCACCATTTGGCCCTTCTTCATCGGGCAACCGTGTTGGTCGATGTCAGCAGCCAGCTTGCGCGCCGGCGGCACGAACGCAAACACACGAAGCATCTCTTCGATCGCCGCCGGCATCCGGGCCGGGTCCGCCACCATCCATCGGCGGGCCTCAGGGTGCGTCGCGAGATGGTGGAAGTTGAACCCCAGCTGACTCTTCGTCGTATCCAGGCCTGCCATCACGAGGGTGACGAGAATGGACAGCAGGTACTCGTGGCTGATCGGTTCACCGTCGATGCGAGCCTGCAAGAAGTACGTCACCATGTCGAACTGGGGATCGCGCGGAGCGCGGCGCCGGTCATCGAGCAATTGGACGAAGTAGTCCGACAGCGCCGCGTTGGCCTCGGCGGCGATGACGGTGTCGGTGCCCGCCAGGCCGAGGAAGATCTTGCGCACCCACTCGACCATCTGCGGTGCGTCGTCGAGGGGAAGCCCCAACGCGATCAGGAACACCTGCGTTGGAAAGACATCTGCGAAGTCGGCGATGAAATCGCACCGTCCTTGGTCCAAGAACGTTCGTATCGTCTCGCGGCACGCCTCGCGCGCCATCGGCGTCAGCCGCTCGACAGCGCCGGGTGAGAACCTGGCGTTGTACAACTGCCGATACTTGATGTGCTGCGTGGGGTCGAGGAACAGCGGGAGCAACATGTAGTCGGGGTTCGGATCGGACACGATGGTCGATTCGGTCGAGAAGATCTCGATCTGCTGCAGAGTGTCGCGTTGGTCCTCGAAGCGAGTCAGCACCCAGTGGCCACCGCCCTCGACGTCGTTCCAGAAGGCCGGGCATTGCTCACGGATCTCATCCCACTCGTCGAAGTGTGAGAGCACCGGGCCGGCCTTGCCGATGTCCACACTCAAGACCGGCACGCCGCCCGGACCTGTGCCGCCGGAACCCTCGCCGCTGGCAATCGTCGTCATCAACTGTCCCTCCTCGTTTGTGGCTCCCCGCGGCTGCTCGGGCGTCTCCGAATCCTATTTCTCATGATGAACTCTGTCAATCTCGCCAAGAATCTGTAATTTCTCATGATGAACTATTGACTTTGGCTCAGCGATGCATTGAAGTACGAGAGTCCCAAGTCGACGTTCCTGACGGGGTCGTCACTGCACGTGCCGCCGGCACAGGCAGACCAGCGTCGTCGGCAGTCTTCGCGGACGGGTCAACCATCTCTCAGCTCGCCGAGCCGACTCACGGAGGAAAATGATGCTCCAGACAAAACGAACACGTGGACATCGGTTCGCCGCCGTCGCGATCGTTGCCACCGGATTGTTCATCGCCGCCTGTGGCAGCGACAACAAGTCCGGCGGCAGCGCCACCACCCAGCCGGCGGCAGCGAACTCCACCGCGTCGACGACGGGCGGATCATCCGCCACCGGCGACTCAACGGCCGGCACCACCGGCGGGTCGAGCGCCGCGAGCGGCGACCCCGCATCCGTCGTCGCCCAATACACGAAGGTTCCGACAGAGATCGTCCAGACCGAGGCGCTCACGAAGAAGCCGGACCCGAAGAAGGTCACGTTCATCGTGTGCGCGGACCCATCGTGCGTCCCGCTCGCCGACTACCTCAAGGAAGCTGTCACCGCGCTCGGATGGACGTTCACATCCATCAACGCCCCGGCGACGGACTTCGGCTCTGCGGTCCAGCAAGCGATCGATACCAAGCCGGACTTCATCGCCGGCACCGGAACCGACGCGGCCGCCTTCCAGCCGCAATACGACGCGATGAAGGCAGCGGGCATCCCCTACTTCACGTGCTACGCGACTGACGTTCCGGGCGGCACGGCCAACAACCTGTACGCCGACTGCTACGACTCGTCCGCAGCCCAGCAGTACTCCAAGGTGCTCGTCGACTGGATCGTCAACGACAGCGCCGGCAAGGCGAACGCGTTGATCGTGAATCTCCCTGCCTTCCCCATCCTGTCGGCGCAGGCCGACGGAGCCAAGGCGGCATTCAAAGACTGCAGCGGTTGCAAGGTGCAGTCGCTCGATCTCACGCTGGACGACCTGACCAGCGGCGGAACGGCCAACGCGATCATTTCCTTCCTGCAGTCGAACCCCGATATCGACTACCTCTACCTCACCTACAAGGGCTTCGAGCCCGGCCTTCCCGAGGCGCTGGCAAGCGCCGGCCTGGCCGACAAGGTGAAGATCGCGGGCACGCAAGCAGCACAGCCACAGATGCAGGCAATCATCGACGGCACGGAAGACGTATGGACGTCACTCCCGGAGGAGTACTCGATGTGGAGTCTCGCCGACCAGATGGCCCGCGTGGCCACCGGCGACTGGACCACCGCCAACGAGCGCACGAACGCCGTGCCGCCGTTCTACCTCGTCGACACCGCTGCCGCGGCGAAAGAGCTGGTGGACCTGAAGGACGGTTGGCCGGGACCAGAGGGCTTCAAGGACTCGTTCAAGAAGCTGTGGGGCGTGTGACCGCTCCGTGAGCGCGCTCGAGATCCACCACCTGTCCAAGACCTTCTCCGGTCAGACCGTTCTCCGCGACGTCAGCATGACTGTCGCCGACGGAGAGGTGCACTCGTTGGTCGGCCAGAACGGCTCCGGCAAGTCGACTCTGATCAAGGTCCTGGCTGGTTATCACGAACCCGATGTCGGTGCGACGGCGACAGTGCGTGGGGAGCCCTTGCAGCTCGGCTCGTCGAGCGACGCCCACCGGCTCAACGTGCGCTTCGTCCACCAAGACCTCGGGCTCGTGAACGATCTCAGCATCACCGAGAACATCATGCTCGGGCGCCGCTACCCGCGGCGCCGGGGCGGAGCCATCGACTGGAAAGCCGCACGAGCAGCGGCTCGCGATGTGATGACTCGGGCCGGCTCGGCGCTCGACGTTCGAAGAGCGGTCGGCGAGCTCGGAATCGCCGACCGCACCCGCGTGGCGATCGCCCGCGCGCTGCCGGAGAACGATGATCCAGCAATCATCGTTCTCGACGAGCCCACCGCGGCACTGCCCGCTCGTGACGTCGAGCAACTGTTCGGCACGATCCGCCACCTCACGCGCGCGGGCAACGCCGTCGTGCTCGTCTCGCATCACCTCGACGAGATCCTCGGCATCTCCGACACGATCACGGTGCTGCGCGACGGCGCGCGCGTCGACACGGTCGGAGTCGGAGACGTCGACCACAACTCTCTTGTGCGGTTGATCATCGGCAAGGAATTGGTCAAGGGAAGTGGACGGGACGAGGCGATCGTCCGCAGCGGGTCGCCGTCGCTCACGATCAGGGATCTCTCCGAGGATTCGGTGCTTGCCGTGAGCGCCGAGCTGCATCCCGGCGAGATCGTCGGCGTTGCCGGACTCGCCGGCTCGGGACGCGAACTCGTCGCCGGCATGGTCACCGGGCGCTTGCCCCGTCGAGGGTCGATCATCATCGCGGGTACCGAAGTGCCATCCGGGCAACCGCGCGCTGCCCTCGCGGCAGGAATGGCGTGGATCTCCGGTGAGCGTGCCCGCTACGGAACGTTCACCAACCTGAACCTGCGCTCCAACCTCACGATGGGCGACCTCCAACGCCACACGAGCGCGGGCCGGATCAACGTACAGTCCGAGCGCGCGGAGGTTCGCGACTGGATCGATCAGTTGGGGATCGTGACGCGCGGCTCCGACGTACCGATCACCAGTCTGTCGGGAGGCAATCAGCAGAAGGTGCTCGTCGCCCGGGCATTGCGGTTGACGCCGAGCGTGCTCGTGCTCGACGACCCGACGGCAGGCATCGACGTGGGCGCTCGCGAACAGGTGCACGCGATCATCTCGAACTACACCACCGAATCGATGTCCGTGCTGTTGGTCTCGACCGACAGCGACGAGCTCGCCCGCCTGTGCGACAGGGTGCTCGTCATGGTGCGCGGTGTGGTGACGACCGAGCTGCGCCGCGGTGTCGATCTCACCGCGGAGAACATCGACCACGCGCAAGTCGCAGGAGCTGCGGCATGACCAACAGCACGATCAACATTCACTTGGGGAACCTGCGATGACCACGACGACGAATACCACAGCTCCGCCGACGGCCGAGGAAGCGCCACGTACGCCTCTCAGCATGAGGCTGGGGCGGTTCAGCGCGCTGTTCCTCTTTCTCGGGTTCATCATCCTCTTCGGCATCATCACCGGCGACACGTTCTTCACCAGGACGACGTGGAAGCTGACGTTCAGCGAAGGCGTCGTCACCGCGATGATCGCCCTAGCCTTCCTCGTTCCGCTGGTGGCCGGTGTCTACGACTTGTCCGTCGGGGCGATGATGGGTCTGTCCCTCGTCATCCTCAACTGGTTCGGGGTGAACCAGAGGGGTGTGCCAGTCGCCCTGGTGGCCGTCATGGCGATCGCGATCTGTGCCGCCGTCGGCTTTCTGTCCGGCGTCATCGTGGTGAAGTTCCGGGTCAATTCACTGATTGCCACCCTCGGCATGAGCCAAGTGCTCATCGCCTTCCAACTCAAGATCGCCAACAACCGCCAGATCACCGGAGCCTTCGCCAAGAGCTGGGCTCGACTGGGCACGCGAGATGTCGTCGGCGTCCCGATCGTCGTCCTCTACCTGCTCGCGCTGGCCATCGTGCTGTGGTTCATCCTCGAGCACACACCGGTGGGTCGGTACCTGTTCGCGGTCGGCGGCAACCCGGATGCCGCGCGTCTGGCAGGACTCGATGTCGAGCGATTGACGTACGGCTCGTTGATGGCGTCGGCGACTATCGCCGGTCTCGCTGGTGTGATCTTCTCGATGAAGGTTGGCACATACAGTTCGAGCACGGGTCCCGGGCTGCTCTTCCCGGCGCTGGCCGCGGTGTTCTTCGGTGCCTCGCAGTTCACCAGGCGACCGAACGTGTGGGGCACGCTCGTTGCCTACTTCGCGTTGGCCTTCGGAGTGAAGGGGCTGCAGCTCGCGTTCGGTCCAGGCACCTTCTGGATCCAGCCCCTCTTCCAGGGCGTGGCCCTGCTGATCGCCGTCGCCCTGGCCAGCCGCGAAGTCGGCGAGACGAGGCGCAGTCGACGACTTCAGCGAGAAGCATCGCTCGCGGCCGAAGCGGCGGCCCCGGTGTCGATTCCGCCACCGGGGCCCACGACGTCGCCAACGAGCACGGAGTCACCAGGGGGCAGTGCCTCCGTCGACGTTCAGCAGTGAACCGGTGATGCCGCCGCCGACGTCGGAAGCCAAGAGCACGGCCATCGCCGCGACTTCGGCCACGGTGTTCAGCCGATTGATCATCGACTCCTTCGCGTACTCGCTCTTGTACTCCTCGTAGGTCATCCCCAGACCTTCGGCGTACTTGGGGCCGACGTCCATCATCAGCGCCGTCTCGATGGCACCAGGGCAGATCGCGTTGCTCGTGATCCCTTTTGTGCCGTACTCGAAGGCAACGGCCTTGGTGAAGCCGTTGATCGCGTGCTTGTTGGTGATGTAGTGGCTCACCGACGCCTTGTTGCCCATCTTGCCTTCGACGGATGAGATGTTGATGATCCGCCCGAAGCCCTGCGCAACCATCGGCTTCAGCGCCCGACGTGTCGCCCAGAATGTCGAGTTCAGGCACCAGTCCAGCGCTTCCTGCCACGCTTCGTCGCTGAGGTCCTCGACGAGTGCGAAGCCGCTCGAGCCGCCGGCATTGTTGACGAGGATGTGGAGACCGCCGAAGCGCTCGACAGCCCCATCGATCAACCCTTCGACATTCGTCTTCGACTTGACGTCGCCGGCCACGAACACGGCCCGGTCGCCACCACGGAGCTCGGCGAGCGCGGCTTCACCTTTGCCGACGCTTCGCCCGGATATCAGTACGAAGGCACCCTCGGCGAGGAACGCGGCGGCGATGCCCTTGCCGATGCCTTGCGTGCCGCCGGTGATGACTGCCACCTTGTCCTGCAACTGCATGGTGAGTTCACTTTCTGTCGACGCCGAGGCCTCAGCCTTCGGTCGGGAACGGAGGCGACACCGACACGCCGCCGTCGACGGTGACTATGGCGCCCGTGGTGAAGCTGGAGAGATCCGAAGCCAGGTACAGCGCCGTGCCGACGACCTCGTGGGGCAGCCCGAGGCGCCCCAGCGGGTAGTGGTGGTTGGCGAACGCCTGGAAGCTCTCGACGTCCCACGCCTTGGAGATGTCAGTCAGGAAGGGCCCCACCATCACGCAATTCACGCGTACCTTCGGACCAAGTGCCACCGCGAGTCCGAGTGTCATCGAATTCAGCCCGGCCTTGGCCGCGGCGTACGGGATGTCATGAACTTGTGGGTGGTTGGCGCCGATGCTGGAGACGTTGATCATCGAGCCCCCTTCGCCGGCGGTCATCCGCGCGCCGATGAGCGCACTGAGGCGGAAGGGACCTTTCAGGTTCACACCCACGACCTTGTCGAACAGTTCCTCGGTGGCCTCGACGAGCGATGGGTAGACGGGTGCCATGCCGGCGTTGTTGACGAGTACGTCGACGTGCCCGAACTCGTCGTACGCGGCGTCGGTGAGCTGCTCGAGATCGTCCCACCGACCCACGTGGCACGCGACAGGCAAGGCCCGACGACCCGTTTCCTTGCGGACCTCCTCGGCCACTTCCTCGCACCTGTCGAGGTGGCGGCTGGCGATGACGACATCTGCGCCACTTCGGGCGAAGCCGAGCACCATCTCGCGGCCCAGCCCGCGACTTCCTCCGGTGACGAGCGCGACCTTGCCGGACAGATCGATCTCCATCAGCTCTCGCCGTTCTCGGCGAGGATGCGTCGGGCGCGGTTGGCCAGCATCCCAACGTTGTCGCCGCGACTCGCCATGCGCTCGTCGGTGCTCTCACCGCGCAGGTAGCGCTGGTAGAGCTGTTGGCAGATGACCGCGACGCGCCAGCAGGCAAAGGCTTCATACCAGTGCACGCCGCTGGCGTCGAAGCCGGTGCGCGCTGCGTAGCGCTCGACGACGTCGACGCGCGGGGGCAGACCGATGCGCTCCATGCCGGGAACGTGCAAGGCGCGATCGTCCGGGGTGTCGGACGGATCCGGCCAGTAGTTCAACAACGTGCCGAGGTCGACGAGCGGATCGCCGAGCGTGGCCATGTCCCAGTCGAACACCGACGTCACCCGATCGGGTTGGCCCGCAGTGAACTGGCAGTTGTCGAGCTTGAAGTCGTTGTGCAGCAACGTGCCGCGTGACGAACTCGGCTGCCGTCTGGCGAGCTCGTCGGCCGCGGCCTCCATCGTCGCCGCGTGCTCCGCGCTGGCGACGAGATCCCAACGCTTTCGCCAGCCCGCGAGTTGTCGATCGAGAAAGCCATCCGGGCGACCGAGGTCGCTCAGCCCGCACGCCTGCGGGTCGGCGAGATGCAGATCAGCAAGCGCGTCGACCGTGGCCAGACCGATGCGTCGCGACGCGTCGGGGATATCGGCCATCGATGGCGGCACGGAGGCCCAGATCACCTCACCGCTTCGATACTCACTGACGACGAAGTCCGCACCGACGATCTCGTGATCCGTGCACAGCACGAACGCGCGCGGGGCGCGGTCGTACTGCTGCCACAGACGCGAGAGCACCCGGTGCTCGCGAGACATGTCGTGGGCGCCGGGGGCGAGTGTGCCGAACGGCGGGCGCCGCAGAACGAAGCGACGGTCTCCAAAGCTCAGCAGGTAGGTGAGGTTGGCCGACCCGTTCGGGAACTGCAGCACGGTCATGGCCGGTACGTCGTCGTCGAGTTCGAGTGCCGGACGAAGGTACGTCTCGAGCCGGTCCCACGGCAACTCCTCGCCGGCTCGCACCGGCGCCACCTCGATCGGTACTTCCTGCTCCCACGGCTCGGCCATGGTCACCTCGACAGGACCGTGCAGGCGCTGACGCCCGGAGCGCCGTACACA
>Ga0207644_10002980_pt1 | contig 10902 bp, 9 predicted proteins | sample KBSS73metaG_FD_184326 | JGI IMG/M metagenome (GOLD analysis project Ga0207644, IMG submission 184326) | Switchgrass rhizosphere microbial communities from Kellogg Biological Station, Michigan, USA - KBS S7-3 metaG (SPAdes) (version 2) | ecosystem: Host-associated > Plants > Roots > Rhizosphere >... | reverse complement strand
CGAACACTCTTCGCGATCACATCGGTCGTCTTGTCAAGCTGCGCCATGACCCGACAGGCTGGGGGCCTGCAGACCTCCGAACACTGGGTTTTGGTCGCCTCCACGGCGCCTTCCATGAAGGGAGAGTCGGCGCAGCTCTACCTGCGAGAGGCCGCGCCTGCGGGTGGCGGCCGGCTGCCGGTGGTCCTGTTCATTCACGGCTCGGGAGTCCCGGGAGAGGTGGCCTTTGACTCGCGCATGGACGACTACAGTTGGATGCGCCAGGTCGCCCGCGCTGGCTTCGACGTCTTCTCCGTCAGCCTCACCGGCTATGGCAGGTCAACGCGCCCCGCCCCGATGGCTGACCCCTGCAACATCGCGCAGGTACAGCAGTCGGGCTACGTGCCGGCCCCATGTGCCCCTACGTCTCGCACTCCAATCACGACGATGTCCTCGGACTGGAGCGACATTGGCGCAGTGGTCGACTACGTTCGAAGCCTGCGCGGTGTGGAGCGCGTATCGCTCGTTGGATGGTCCCAAGGCGGGCCGCGCATTTCTGGGTACGCCGTGCTGCAACCTGCCAAGGTCGATCGCATCGTCGTGCTTGCGCCAGGGTACAGCCGCGATGGCATGGCGGAAGAACCGAACCCTCTTCCGGCGATGGACGACGGAACCATGACTGTGCTGTCTCGCACGGACCTCATCGCGGACTGGGAGCGGCAGGTAGGCTGTCCAGGGCAGTACGACACATCCGCAGCGTCAGCACTGTTCGACGAGCTGCTCGAGTCGGACCCTGTTGGCGCGAAATGGGGTACGGGGGTGAGGCGCGCACCGATGGTTCCGACATGGGGATTCAACAAGGCGGCTGCGGCAAAGATAAAGACGCCCTACCTCATGATCACCGGCGAGCACGATAAGAACGTGTCCCCACAGCGCGTGCGTGAGCTTTTTGAGGACCTGGGCAGCGACAGCAAGGTGTTGGTCGACTTGGGATGCTCGTCACACTACGCGATGTGGGAGAAAAACCGCAAGTTGCTGTTTGACGCGACGGTGCAGTGGCTTCGTGAAGGGCGGCTCAACGGATTGAGCAGCGGCATCGTGAGGCTGGGAGTGTGATCGGCGGGCAGCCCGGAGGGTGCGCTATCTCTTCACCTTGACCGATTTCGCCGCTCTCTTCTTGTTGGGTCGGAACACCACGGTCCTTGACAAGATGCTTCGAAGCGGACGCCCGCGAGCTTCCGCTTCTGGCCGACCCCGTCGTGGACCGCGGCAACAGCGTTCTCACACGGCCTCGGCCATCAGCGGGCGCTCGTGACAGGCGGCTTTCTGGCACCCCGTCCTGTCGAACCCCACCCCGGTCGGTGTGTGACGGCCGGTGGTGACCAAGAGTGCGATCGGCAGGGTGCCGCGCGCGCAGAATGTCGCCGTGCGTGCCCACGAACAGCACGCCGCCCTTGCTCTGGTAACGCAACTTTGTACGCAGGCGCATCCTCGAGGATTCGGTGGCGTTTTCCGTGCAGAGCGGATTCGTGCTTGGGTGACAGGCGCGCGCGAGAATTCGCCCTCGGCCAGAGGAGGCCATGACATGACGCTTGCCGGCAAGTTATCTCTCGCGTCCTGGAGAGATCGCTGCTCTCCGCCCGAGTGGGACGCCCGCGTCGACCTTGCGGCGTGTTATCGACTCGTCGATCTTTACGGAATGTCCGACATGATGGCCAACCACATCTCGTCGCATGTACCCGGCGAACCAGGCGCTTTTCTCATCAATGCGTACGGGATGATGTACGAGGAGATCACAGCATCGAGCCTGATTAAGGTCGACCGGTCCGGCGCGATCCTGTCGTCTCCGGATTTCGGCGACCTCGGGTATGGCATCAACAAAGCCGGCTACGTGATCCACAGTGCTGTCCATTCCGCCCGGCCTGAGATCGCCTGCGTCGTTCATACCCACAGCTGGCCGTCGATGGCGGTGTCATCGCTGGAATGCGGCCTGCTCCCGCTGACACAGACAGCCATGCGTTTCCTGAAGATCGGCTACCACGACTACCAAGGTGTCGTTCTCGATGAAGCCGAGCAAGCATCGCTCGTTGCAGACCTCGGAGACAAGGAGGCTGTCATCTTGCGCAACCACGGCGCGCTCGTCGTTGGTCGCAGCGTCGGCGAAGCGTTCAACTGGACGCACCGCCTCGAGCTTGCCTGCCGTGCGCAGATCGGGGCCATGGCTTGCAACACGCCTCTGAAAGCCGTGCGTTCAGACATCTTGGAGGCCACCTGGAACAACTATCAGCCGGGCACGCGCCGGCCCTACGGCCTGATGGAGTGGGCGGCGCTACTACGCAAGCTCGATCGCATCGATCCGAGCTTCCGCGACTGAACAGGGGTCAACTCCAGAAAGAAACGTCGGGCAAATGAAGACATGCTCCCGGCGTTATCAGTGTTGTTCTCCTCGCCATGGACCGATGTCCGTCCGCGTCGAGGTAGCAGCGTATCCGCGCAAGCCTGTCCGCATCGTCGTTGCCTCAAGGTAGGCGGCACCACCGACGCCACCCTTGAGTCCGGCCTTGGCCGCCTGCTCCTGGGCTCCTAATCGGGCTTGATGTTGGCGCGCTGGATCACTTTTCCCCACTTGTCTTGTTCGGCGCTCTGGAAGGCGGCCAGCTCTTGCGGCGAACTGCCGACCGGTACAGCGCCTAGCTCGGTGAGCCGTTGCGCGACGTCCGGCTGCTTCAGCGCGATGGCGGCCTCCGTAGACAGGCGCCTGACGATTTCGGCAGGCGTCCCCGCCGGCGCCCACATGGCAAACCAGGACGACGCCTCGAAGTCTTTCATCTTGAGGGCCTCGGCAACCGTGGGCACGTCCGGATAGTCCATCAAGCGCGTCGTTGTGGTGACCGCGAGCATCCGCAGCTTTCCGCTCTTGACGAACGGCGTGCTCGTCAACAGGGTGTCGAACATGATGTGGACGTGCCCGGCCACCAGATCGGATAGCGCCGGGCTGGTTCCGCGGTAAGGGATGTGGGTCATGAAGGCGCCGGTCCGATACTTGAAGTACTCGGCCACCAGATGAGTGGACCCGCCGCTGCCCGCTGACGCGTAGTTGACCTTTCCCGGATTCGCCTTGAGGAATCTCAAGAGTTCCTGGGCGTCTTGCACCGGCAGCACTTCCGGATTGACCACGATAACAATCGGTACGGTGACGAGCAGCGAGACGGGCGCGAAGTCCTTGACGCTGTCGTAAGGAAGCTTCTCGTACAGCCGCGGATTGATGGCCATGGCGCCGATGCTGCTCACCAGCAGCGTGTATCCGTCGGCCGGCGCCCTGCCGACATCCGACGTGCCGACGAAGCCGCGCCCGCCGGCCTTGTTCTCGACGACGAACGGAACGCCGAGCTTGGTGGAGAGCGCCTGTCCCACAACCCGCGCGGTGATATCGGTGGGCCCGCCCGCCGGGAAAGGTACGACCACCCGAATCGGCTTGCTAGGCCAGGCCAATGGAGTTTGCGCGCTGGCATGCAACGCTGACAAAGCCACAAAGACCCCGACCAGCAATCTCGCCGCTAGGCTCGCGTTCATATCGGCTCCCCATTGACCGCGCGCCATGGTGCGGCCCGGCGCCTTCAATGTCCAGCGGACCCTTGAAGGCGTATCTGCGGCGGCGTTCAGAAGAAAAGGGCTACCACCCATACTCCGGGCGGCTGCTTCGACAACCAGCTATTGATTCGCAGGCGCTTCAACGAGGCCACTTCAGCCTCAACGCTCCAAACCAACGGCGTTGTGCCTCCGATGTGAGCACACAGGGCCTTGCGCCTATCGCAGGGTACGGCGGCATAGCGGTCTGCCGCCGTCGCCCTTTGGCCCCCACGGCGCGAGTCTTCAGTTCCGCCTGTCCCGCCGTCGTTCACGGAGGCTGCCGCCGATGAGCAGTTCCAATGGCTTCGGCAGCCAGAAATAGTCCGAGTGGTCAGGAAACCGTCAGCGGCGAACCGGGATGATCGGCTGGACGCGGCCCGAGCGGCCAACGGTACTTGCGCTGGCTCTCTTGAATCGGCTGATCGTTGATGCTGGCGATGCGGCGCCGCATGAACCCGTATTCGTCGAATTCCCAGTTCTCGTTCCCGTAGGAGCGAAACCAGTTTCCGGAATCGTCGTGCCACTCGTACGCGAAGCGGACCGCGATCCGGCGCCGTGGAACGCCCACAGCTCTTTAATCAGTCGGTAGTCGAGTTCTCTGTTCCACTTCCGAATCAGGAACTCAACGATCGCCTCACGGCCGGATAGAAACTCTGACCGGTTCCGCCAAGAGCTGTCCCGCGTATACGCGAGCGACACTCGCTCCGGAGGACAGCTTCGGCTATCCCGCTGATGCACCTTGACCCTCTTGGGCTGCGCCCTCACACTGGCTCACCTCTGATGGCAGAGCCGGCTGAAACGCGTTAGTTGTTCCTCGCAGGACCGTTTGGATTGGGGGCCACGTTGTGGGCTCTGACGCCTGGATGAACCGACGATCATTCATAGCTGCGGTGTCGACTGGGCTCATCAGCAGCCCACTCGTCTCTCGTGCGCAACGGCCTGCTGGAGTTCGGCGGATTGGCTGGCTGTTCGATGATGCGGCGGGCGCCGAGGACGAGATCAGCAAAGCTTATCCAGATCATCTGCGCACCTTCGGCTGGATTGAAGGTAAGAATCTGATCGTCGAGCGCCGATACACCGGCGGTCGAACCGACCGTCTCAAGGCACTCTCTGAAGAGCTTGTTGGTCTCAAGGTCGAGCTTATCGTTGCCGAGGGTACCTTGGCTGGCTTGGCGGTCAAGAGTACGACAAGCACCCTCCCCATCGTCGTCGCGAGATCAGCGGACCCCGTTCTCACCGGGCTCGTCGCCAGCCTCGCCAGCCCCGGCACGAACGTTACTGGCACTTCGACGATGGCGCCCGACCTCTACCGAAAGCGGGTGCAATTGCTGCGTGACCTGCTGCCCGCAGCGCGACGCATCGGTCTACTTCTCACAGTCAATCCAATCCATCGCCTTGAGCGGAACGCATACGAGCAGGCACATCGCGAGCATGGCATGCAGCCGATCTTTATTGAAGTCTCGCAGCCCGAGCAAGTAGAGCCGGCAGTCGACGAATTGGCTCGCCAGGGTGCGCAAGCTTTGCGTGTAGGTCCCGACCCATTTCTCTTTGCCAACTTTCAATCGATTCTTAAGGCTTCGCGGAGACATTCATTGCCTCTGATCGTAGAGGAGAGGAGTTTGTTGGAGGCCGGCGGACTGATGTCATATGGTCCCGATGACGCGGATCTGAACCGTCAGGTCGCGTCGATCATAGACAAGATCCTCGGAGGCACCAAGCCGGCCGACATTCCGGTCCGCCAGCCAACCAAGTTCGAGCTGTTGATCAATCTCAAGACGGCCAGGGCGTTCGGTATAACAGTCCCACCTGCACTGCTACAGCGGGCCGACGGTTTGATCCAGTAGTCGTGGTAACCGCGGCCGCGTTGAACACCTTAGGGTATGAGTGATCAGGTGGATGCAGAGCGCGCAGCTGCGAGCCGAGCACTGAAGGCAGTTCAGCAAACGCTTGGCCGCAAAGGCGCGGACGGATCTGACGACTACGAATGACGGGCCGGTCGACGTGGTCGTCTTGGAGGTCAACATGGCCGAGGCTGACAGCGCGCCCGGGTCGGGCGAGATTCGCGCCAAGGGGTAATCGTATTTTTGCTGCGGATTGACACGGTTGTGCTCAGAAATGCCAATAGCAACAAGGACTTGCGAGGGCGGCGTTTTGGACAGATAGGAAATCCGCCTCGACCGGGCGTGCGAAGCCCGCTCCGTGTCGACTTGTCGGATAGATACGATTACCCCATTGTGAAATACATCCCTGGGCAATCGATTGCCTTCGTTGTCTGTCCGATGGCCTTCCCGATATGAACTGCATCCGCTCTAAGTCGAGACCGCCGACCACTCTTGCCGGGGCAAAGGTCATGGCAGTCGTCACTCTGTCTTTGCTGCTTGCAGGGATCTCACTCCCGGCACCGGCCCAGGATGCGGACCTCGTCGTGGTCAACGCGAAGGTTGCGACGGTCGACGGCCCCGCTCGTGTCGGTCACGGAATCGCGGTGCGCGGTGGTCGGATCGCCGCAATTGGACCGTCCTCGGAGGTGCGCAAGCTCGCCGGTCCTGCGACCAGAGTATTGGACGCCGACGGACGCACGGTCATTCCCGGGTTGATTGACTCGCACATGCACGCAGTGCGCGCTGCCTTGAGCTACTCGGTCGAGGTCAACTGGATCGACGCGCGCACGATCCGTGAGGCGATGTCGCGACTGCGTACGGCGGCGCAGGCCCGTCCCGGAGCCTGGCTCGTGGTCGCGGGCGGATGGACCGAGCAGCAGTTCGAGGAGCGGCGTCGGCCGACTCCTGAGGAAGTCCTCGCCGCCGCACCAGACAACCCGGTGTGGATACAGGTCTTCTATTCAGGCGTGCTGTTGACCCCGAAATCGCGCGAGGCCCTGAACATCGCGAGCGATGCGCTGCCTCCCGGGACCACCGCGCAGCTGGACGCGACGGGCAAGCCAACCGGCTGGCTGCAGAGCGAGATCGTCGGCCTGTCGGCGCTGTTCGATCGCCTGCCCAAGCCGACCCTGACCGACAACCTGGCGGGGACCCAACAGTTCTTCACCGAGCTCAACCGGCTCGGCATCACGGGCGTGGTCGATCCGGGAGGCTTCAGCCTGACGGCGCCGCAGTACGCGGCGCTACAGCAGCTGTGGCGCGAGCGTGCCTTGACCGTTCGGGTGGCCTACAGCCTCTTCGCGCAGGCCCCGGGCAACGAGCTCGCGGAGTACCGCAATCTCACGCAGTTGCTCCCCATGGGCTTCGGCGACGAGATGCTGCGTTTCAACGGCATCGGCGAGCGGGTGACTCTTGCCATGTACAACAACAACACGCCGGATGAGGCGACGCGAGACAGGTTCTACGAGGTGATCCGTTGGGCGGCGAGCCAAGGAATGGCGGTCACCATTCACTGGGCAGAGGGCGATTCGGTTTCGGTGCTGCTCGACCTGTACGAGCGCCTGAACAAGGAAATTCCGATCACTCGCCTGCGCTGGTCGATCGCTCACCTCGACGACGTTTCGGTCGACGCGCTGGCGCGCATGAAGGTGCTGGGTATCGGCTGGACCATGCAGGATGCGATGTACTTCGCCGGAGACCGCATGCGCGCCACCAAGGGAGACGCGACGCGACGCATGCCGCCGATCATGACGGCGGTGCACGCCGGTGTGATCGTTGGCGCTGGTACGGACGCGCATCGCGTCGCGACCTACAACCCATTCATCGCGCTGCAGTGGATGCTCGACGGCAAGACGGTCGGCGGCAATCCCACCCGCGGACCCGACGAGACGCCGTCGCGCGAGCAGGCGCTCAGGCTCTACACGCTGAATAGCGCCTGGTTCAGCTTCGACGAGGACAAGCGTGGAAGCCTCGAGGTCGGCAAGCTCGCCGACTTCGCCATCCTCGACCAGGACTACTTCTCCATACCGGTCGAGCGGATCGGTCGCACCGTCTCGCTGCTGACCGTCGTCGGCGGCAAGGTGGTCTATTCCTCCAGTCCCTTTGCGGCGGTTCGCTGACTGCCCACGATCTTCTCGAACACCAAGGAATGACATTCCATGAAGACCCAACGCACCTCGCTTCTTCGTCGGTCAGCCACCCTCCTTGTTGCCGGGCCCTTATGTGCGATGGTCTTCACCGGATGCGCCAGCCAGCAGCAGGCGGCCGCCGGCGAAGACCTGCGTCAGCTCACCAACCTTGCGGCCTGCTACAGCGAGGGAATCGATGCGCTGGGGGCGAACAAGGTCGAAGCCGGCACGGCGATCTGGAGCCGATGCTTTGCCGAAGACGTCAAGTTCACCCTGACCTTCGGCGCCTACTCGGTCACCTGTCCCGGCGAGAAGTGCCCGATGCCGGCATCGATGACGGGCCTGGCCGGTCGGATCGGCATGGCACGTGGCACCTACGAGCGCGCGGGGTATGTGGCGACCAATCACCACGTCACGACGCTCGGCATCGATCGGATCGATGCGACCAACACGCGCATTAAAGGTCACTTGCAAGCCTGGCATGTCCGCAAGGACGGTGCGACGGTGCTCGGCCTCGGCACTTGGGAGATCGACGCCCGCTTGACCGCAGCCGGCTGGCGCATCGTTGAAGAGCGCCTCGACAGCCCGCTCCGGGTCGTGATGCCGAAGGCGGAGTAGGCTTCCCGCGTCCCAGCGACGGCGTCAGCCCCCAGCAACAACCACGAGGAACTGGATGGCAAAGAAGAAGGTGCCCGCGCCGAAGATCATCCGGCCGGACGATATCGACCCTCACCACGACTGGAAACGGCCTCTCCAGGCGCCCGGTCACATGCAGGTCGACTTCGAGGAGCGCGTCAACTTCCGTCGCCTGCACGACTATCGGCTGGCGCGCACCCGGGCCGCACTGGCGAACTCCGGACTCGGCGCCTTGCTGTGCTTCGACCAGCACAACATCCGATACACCACCAGCACCGTGATCGGCGAGTGGGCGCGCGACAAGCTGACCCGGTACTCGCTGCTCACGGGAAATGGCGACCCGTACATCTGGGACTTCGGCTCTGCCGCCAAGCACCACCGCCTCTACACGCCGTGGTTGTGCAAGGACCACTGCAAGGCCGGCCTGCTCGGGCTGCGTGGCGCCGTGGGTGGAGACGGCAAACTATTCCGCGCCGCGGCGCGCGAGATCAAGGCGCTCCTGATCGAAGAGGGCGTCGCCGACATGCCGCTCGGTGTCGACATCGTGGAGGTTCCGATGATGCTCGAGCTGCAGAAGCTCGGCATCGACGTGCGCGACGCGCAGCAGACCATGCTTCAGGCGCGCGAGATCAAGAACATCGACGAGCTGATGCTGCTCAACATGGCGGCGGCCATGGTCGATGGCGTCTACTTCGACATTGCCCAGGCGCTCAAGCCCGGCGTCCGCGAGAACGACATCGTCGCGTTGGCGACGATGCGGCTCTACGGCATGGGCTCGGACTGCGTCGAGGCAATCAACGCGATCTCCGGCGAGCGCTGCAATCCGCATCCGCACAACTTCACCGACCGGATCATCCGTCCCGGCGACCAGGCCTTCTTCGACATCATCCACTCGTACGTAGGCTATCGCACGTGCTACTACCGCACGTTCAGCGTCGGCCGCGCGACCCAGTCGCAGCTCGACGCGTACAAGAAGGCTCGCGAATGGATGGACCGGGCCATCGCGCTGCTGAAGCCGGGCGTCTCGTCGGAGGTTGTCGCGAATTCCTTCCCGACCGCCGAGGAGATCGGCATCTCCGGCGAGATGGACGCCTTCGGGCTCAACTTCTGCCACGGCCTCGGCCTGGGGCTGCACGAGCGGCCGCTGATTTCGCGCCTCAGCTCGCTGGAGGAGCCGATCGAGCTCAAGACCGGCATGGTCTTCGCCGTCGAGACCTACTGCCCGGCGAGCGACGGCGTATCGGCAGCACGAATCGAGGAGGAGGTGATCCTGACGCCCACCGGGCCGAAGGTGATCTCCCTCTACCCGGCGCAAGAGCTGCCGATCGCCAACCCCTACTGACCGTGACCAAAGCAAACACCTCTTCCTTGAAACTCGGTTGGATCGGCACCGGTCGCATGGGCTATGCGATGGCCGAGCGCCTTGCGAAGGCAGGAACCGACGTCACGGTATGGAACCGGACGCGGGCGAAGGCTGAGCCATTGGTGGCCAAGGGCGCGAAGATCGCCGGCTCGCTGGTCGAGCTTGCCGCGTGCGACATCGTCTTCGTGATGATCTCGACCTGGGATGACGTCAGGGAGGTCGTGAGTGGTGCCGGCGGACTGCTGAGCGGGAAGGGTGCGCCCGGGATGGTCGTCGAATGTTCGTCGATATCGCTCGATGGTTCGGCCGAGCTGCGCGCGCTGCTGGCGGCGCGCGGGACGCAGATGCTGGCGGCGCCGGTGTCCGGCAATGCGAAGGTGATCAAGGCAGGGCGCCTGTCCTTTGTCTGCTCCGGCCCGCGCGAGGCGTTCGATGCGGCGCTGCCTTCGCTCAAGGCGATCGCGCCCGCAGCGAGTTACGTTGGCGAAGGCGAGCTCGCCCGGATCGTCAAGATCTGCCACAACGTCTTCCTCGGCGTTGTCATCGAGTCGTTGGCCGAGATTACGGTGCTAGCCCAGAAGGCCGGCGTGCCCCGGCATGCCTTTCTCGAGTTCATGAATCAGAGCGTCATGGGCTCTACGTTCTCTCGGTACAAGTCGCCCGCCCTGGTGAACCTCGACTTCAAGGTCACCTTCACGCCCAAGCTCCTGCGCAAGGATATGGACCTGGGCCTGGACGCGGCGCGTCACTTCGGCGTGCCGATGCCGCTGGCCTCGATCACCCGCGATCAGCTCCAGGCGCTTATCGGCCACGGCATGGACGAAGAGGACTTTGCGAAGTTGATCGTCCTGCAGGCAAGAGCGTCCGGACTCGATCTGAAGCCCGAGAACGTGCCGGTCGACGACGGACTGAGCTGAGCAGTCGGGACATGGACAACGAAGCGGCGCTCGCTGGCCAGGTGGCATGGGTTACCGGTGGCGGCAGTGGCATCGGTCTGGCCGGCGCGATCGAGCTCGCCAAGGCCGGTTGCCGGGTAGTCGTCTCAGGGCGTGACGCGGCCAAGCTCGATACGGCGATTGCCGCCGCCGAATCGCGTGGTGCACCCCCTGGATCGATCACGGCGGCGCCCCTGGACGTTGCGGACGTTGTCGCCGTCGCCCGCGTCGCCGGCGAACTGCATGCGAGCCACGGACGGGTCGACATCCTCGTCAACAGCGCGGGTGTGAACTTCGCGAAGCGCTTCTGGACCGACACCGACAGTGCGACCTTCGATGACGTCGTCGCG
>Ga0207644_10002979_pt1 | contig 10904 bp, 7 predicted proteins | sample KBSS73metaG_FD_184326 | JGI IMG/M metagenome (GOLD analysis project Ga0207644, IMG submission 184326) | Switchgrass rhizosphere microbial communities from Kellogg Biological Station, Michigan, USA - KBS S7-3 metaG (SPAdes) (version 2) | ecosystem: Host-associated > Plants > Roots > Rhizosphere >... | reverse complement strand
CGCACAGGGGAAAAGTAAGAGCGACGCAGTAAAGGAGGAATTCAAGAAGTCGGACGCGCTGCGCGGGGCAATCGAGCGAGTTCTCTCCAAGCCTGACGAGTGGTTGTCGATCGAGCCAGATCCTAGCGGCGCAGTGGAACGGTTCGCAAAGCGTTATTGCAGCAAGGATGTCGATAGCATCATCGACGAGCTCGTTGAGCTGCGAGGATTTCTGCACCATCACAGCAAGAAGCGCCAAGACGCTTGGCACCCCGACGACCATAGACGCTTCGCGTGCGAGGCCATTCTGCTCGCTCGCGTTGCTCAGGATCTGGCGTTCGAACTCGGCAAGGTTGCGATGTTCGCGCCCGAAACGACCTCCGAATTTGAGCGTCAATTCGCGCTATGGCGCGGCAAACCAGCGGCACCACGTTAGGCGGCGTGCCGGGCGCGGCAAACGAGGGGCACCACGTTAGGCGGCGTGCCGGTCGTGAGATGAGACAAATGGACTAACGTCGAGGACGTTACGAACGCCTTACGAGACGCATTTATCGCTTATGGGGTTACCGCGCACACGTCGCCACACCCACGCGATGACTTGTCAAGTGACAGGCGCAGGATTGAAAAGCGCCAGCGAGTTGGCGAGCTTGTAGTGCTCGGCCCACGTTTTCCTGCCGCTCGCGACGTCGAGGATCATTCGAAACAGTTCCCATCCGATCTCTTCGATCGTTGCGTTGCCGTCCGCGACGCGGCCCGCATTAATGTCCATCAAATCGTGCCACCGACGCGCCAGATCGCTGCGCGTTGCGACCTTGATGACGGGGCATGCGGCCAGTCCATACGGCGTTCCGCGGCCCGTCGTGAAGATGTGCACGTTCATGCCAGCCGCAAGCTGCAGCGTGCCGCAAATGAAATCGCTGGCGGGCGTCGCGGCGAAGATCAGACCTTTCTGCCCATCGAGCTTTTCACCCGGCGCGAGCACGCCGGCGATCGGCGAAGACCCCGACTTGATCACCGAGCCCATCGCCTTCTCGACGATGTTCGAAAGCCCGCCCTTCTTGTTCCCCGGCGTCGTGTTCGCGCTACGGTCGGTGCCGCCTTTCTGAAGGTAGCGGTCATACCATGCCATCTGCCGGATCATCGCATCGGCGACATTTGCATCGACGGCGCGCGACGTGAGCTGGTCGATCGCGTCCCGGACTTCGGTGACTTCGGAGAACATCACCGTCGCACCCGTGCGCACGAGCAGGTCCGTGCAGAACCCTACCGCGGGATTCGCGGTAACGCCGGAGAACGCGTCGCTGCCGCCGCATTGCACGCCGACGACGAGCTCGCTCGCCGGTATCGTCTCGCGACGCCGCGCGTCGAGCCGCTCGAGGTGAACGAGCGCGCTCGCCATGATCGAATCGATCATTGACGCGAAGCCGACGTGCCGCTCATCTTGCAGCACGATCACGTCGAGCTTCGGCTCGGCGGTTGCGCCGATGTCCGACACGACCGGCGCTTCGCCGATCGGAATGACATTCGAGGGCAAAAGCCGTTCCGGCTGCATCTTCTCGCAACCGAGGCTCACGACCATCAGCTCGCCACCGAAGTTCGGATTGAGGGAGATGTTTCGCAGCGTGCGGATCGGCACCACGGCATCGAGGGCGTCGATCGCCACGCCGCAGCCGTACGTATGCTCGAGTCCAACGACGTCGTCGACGTTCGGGAATCGCGGCAGAAGTTCGTCCTTGATTCGCCGCACCGCGAAATCCACCACGCCGGCGACACACTGCACCGTCGTCGTGATGCCGAGGACGTTGCGCGTGCCGACCGATCCATCGGGATTGCGATAGCCTTCGAACGTGTAGCCGTCCAGCGCCGGCAACGGCTGCGGCTTCACCGTGGCGATCGGGAGATTGTCGAGCTCGCGAGCGTCCGGCATGTCGAGCAGGCGTTCGTGGACCCAGCTACCTCGCGCGATGTCGCGCGCGGCGTAGCCAATCGGCACGTTATAGCGCAACACCGGCGCGCCCTTCGCAAAGTCGACGAGCGCTACCTTGTGACCCTGGGGCACGTGCTCCCGTAGCGTGACGCCGTCCTGCAGCAACGTTCCAGCCGGCAGACCGCCATCGTTGCCTACGATCGCGACGTTGTCGGCGACGTGCATTCGAATCACCACCGGCGCACCACGTTCCCTGACTGCTGTTTCGCTCATGATGTGCTCCTACCGGTGCCGTTTACGGCAGTTCCGCATGCTTGCTCATCGCCGTTCGATCAGCACAGCGCGAAAGTCGTTCACGTTCGTCAGCGTCGCTCCCGTCACGATCGCGTCGCCGAGCGCTTCGAACAAGCCGTGACCGTCGTTCTCGTCCAGGCTTTCGCGCGGGTTGATGCCTTTCGCCCATGCGCGCGCCAACGTGTCGGGCGCGAGGTAGGCGCCCGCGATCTCCTCGACGCCGTCGACACCGTCGGTATCGCCGGCAAGCGCATGGATTCCAGGCCGGCCATCGAGCGCGATGGCGAGCGACAACAGAAATTCCACGTTGCGCCCACCGCGTCCTTGGCCGCGTACGGTGACCGTGGTCTCGCCGCCGGAAAGCAGAATGCAGGGCGCATCGAACGGCTCGTCGTGGCGCGCAATGTGCAGCGCTATCGCCGCCATCACCTTACCCACGTCGCGTGCCTCGCCCTCGATGCTATCGCCCAGCACGTGGACGGAGATGCCCGTTTGCTTCGCTACCGCTGCCGCCGCATGCAGCGCCATTTGGGGCGTCGCGATGAAACGCACGTCGTTGGACACGAGGCGGGGATCGTTCGGCTTCACGCTTTCACCACGCCCGCTCGCGAGCACTTCCACGACATGTAATGGCAGGTCGATCGCGTAACGCTTCAGGATCGCGAGCGCATCCGCGCACGTCGTCCCGTCGGCGACAGTAGGACCGGAGCCGATGTCGCTCGGCTGGTCGCCCGGCACGTCGGAGATCAGCAGCGTAACGACCTTCGCCGGATGACAGGCTGCCGCCAGTCGTCCCCCCTTGATCGCGGACAGGTGACGCCGCACGCAGTTCATCTCGCCTATGCTTGCTCCGGAGTTCAGCAGCGCCCGGTTGACGTGCTGCTTGTCTTCGAGGGTCAATCCTTCGAGCGGCGCAACCAGCAGCGACGACGCGCCGCCGGACATCAGGCATAGCACCAGGTCGTCGGCCGACAGGTCGCGCACCACCGCCAGCATCCGTTGCGCTCCTTCCATGCTGCGCGCGTCGGGCACCGGATGCGCCGCTTCGAAGATTTCGATGCGCTGGCAAGGAATCGAATAGCCGTAGCGCGTGACGACGAAACCCGACAAGTCGCCGTGCCAGTGGTCCTCGACCGCCTTCGCCATGGCCGCGGACGCCTTTCCCGCTCCGATGACGACGAGGCGGCCACGCGGCTTGGCCGGCAGGTGCGCCGGAACGCGAAGCGCCGGCTGCGCCGCGGCGATCGCGGCATCGAACATCCGGCGCAGCAGCTCGCGCGACGTTTGCATCTCGAGTGGCTAGGCCTGCTGGCCGATCTCGAAATTGGCGAGGTTCTCGAGTGCGCGCACCATGCCCGAGTGATCCCAGCCGGAGCCGCCATGGGCAGCGCACGCATTGAAGAGCTCCTGCGCCGTTGCGGTGTTGGGCAGCGACACACCGATTGCGCGTGCGCTCGACAGCGCGAGATTCAGGTCCTTCTGGTGCAGCTCGATGCGAAAGCCCGGCTCGAACGTGCGCTTCACCATGCGTTCGCCATGCACTTCGAGAATGCGCGAGGCCGCGAATCCACCCATCAGCGCTTGCCGGACCTTTGCGGGATCTGCACCCATCTTCGACGCAAACAGCAGTGCCTCTCCGACCGCTTCGATGTTCAGCGCCACGATAATCTGGTTCGCGACCTTGCACGTCTGACCAGCGCCGTTGTCCCCCACGAGCGTTATGTTCTTGCCCATGAGCTCGAACAAGGGCTTCACCTTGTCGAATGCCGCCTGCGGTCCGCCGACCATGATCGTGAGGCTCGCGGCCTTGGCGCCGACTTCGCCGCCCGACACGGGGGCATCGAGATAATCGCAGCCCATCGCGTTGATGCGCTGCGCGAACTTCTTCGTCTCGACCGGCGAGATCGAGCTCATGTCGACGACAATCTTGCCGCGGCTCAAACCCTCGGCGACGCCGTCCGGATCGAAGAGCGCAGCGGCCACATGTGGGGTGTCAGGAACCATCGTGATGACGATGTCCGCCTTTTGCGCGACTTCCTTGCCGGACGCGCAGGGCTTGCCGCCCGCCTCGACCACCGCTGCCGGGATGCTCGGAATGCTGTGGAGGAAGACTTCGTGTCCGGCCTTGATCAGATGCCCCGCCATGGGGGTGCCCATGATGCCGAGCCCGATGAATCCGATTTTGCTCATTGCATTGTCCTCTGAATGATCCTCAAGCGGCGAAGTTGTCGCGCAGCGCCTGCGTGTGGGCGCGGAACACGCCCTGATCGCTGCCGACCGCAACCATCGTTATCCCCATCTCCATGTAGCGACGGGCGTCGGCCTCGACTGGTGCGAGCGTTCCGACGGGAACGCCACACGCCTTCGCGCGTTTGACGACCGTCTGCATTGCCGCCTGAACTTCGGGATGATTTGGATTGCCGAGGAAGCCGTAGCTGGCGGCGAGATCCGACGGTCCGATGAAGACGCTGTCGATGCCTTCGACGTGGCAGATGGCCTCGACGTTGTCGACTGCTCTCGGGCTCTCGATCTGCACGCAGACGACGACGTTGTCGTTCGCGATCTTCAGATAGTCCTTGACCGTTCCAAAGCGGTTTCCGCGCATCGATACCGACACGCCTCGCACCCCGTGCGGCGGGTAACGGGTCGCGGCGACGGCGGCCCTCGCCTCCTCGGCGGTCTCCACGTACGGGATCAGGAAGTTGTGAAATCCGGCATCGAGAAGGCGCTTGATGAGCACCGTGTCGTTCCATTGCGGACGAACGAACGGCGCGCTCGAACTGTCCTTCAGCGCCATCAGCTGCAGGATGAACGAGCTGATGTCGTTCGGCGAATGCTCGCCGTCGAGCAGCAGCCAGTCGAATCCAGCCAGGCCGAGGATCTCGGTCGTGATCGGGTTGGCGAGCGATGCCCAGCATCCGATCAGCCGTTTGCCGGCTTTGAGGTCGCGTTTGAATGCGTTGGGAAACGGCGAATAGGGAGTCGAGCTCATTTGAGTGTTCTCTTTCAGCGAACGAGGCATGGACGTTTGTTATTGAACGTCCAGCCGGGGATCAGGAATTGCATGGCGGCCGCATCGTCGCGTGCGCCGAGTCCCATGCCCTGGTACAGCCGATGCGCCTTCTCGACCTCGGCCATATCGATCTCGATGCCCAGCCCGGGCCGTTCGGGTATCTCGACCATGCCTTCGCGTATGGGTAGCGGATCCTTGGTGAGTCGTTGACCGTCCTGCCAGATCCAGTGCGTGTCGATTGCCGCCACCTTGCCGGGGGCTGCGGCGCCGACGTGCGTGAACATCGCGAGCGAAACGTCGAAGTGATTGTTGGAATGCGATCCCCACGTCAAGCCGAACATGTCGCACAGTTGCGCGACGCGCACCGAGCCTTGCATCGTCCAGAAGTGCGGGTCGGCGAGCGGGATGTCGACCGACTGGAGCTGGATGGAATGCGCCAACTGCCGCCAGTCGGTCGCGATCATGTTCGTCGCCGTCGGCAGGCCCGTCGCACGGCGGAACTCAGCCATCACCTCGCGGCCCGAATAGCCGCTTTCTGCGCCGCACGGGTCTTCCGCATAGGCGAGCACGCCATGCTTGTCTCGGCAAAGACGAACGGCTTCGGCGAGTGACCAGGCACCGTTGGGATCGACCGTCACGCGTGCCGTGGGAAACCGTTCATGCAGCGCGACGATCGCATTGATTTCGGCCTCGCCCGCGAGCACGCCGCCCTTCAATTTGAAGTCATCGAAGCCGTAGCGTTCGCGCGCCGCCTCGGCGAGGCGCACAACCGCCTCCGGCGTCAACGCTTCTTCGTTGCGCAGTCGGAACCAGGCGTTATCCGCGTTGGGCTCTGCGCGGTACTCGAGCGAGGTCCGGGTGCGATCGCCGACGAAGAAAAGGTATCCGAGCATCTCGACCTTGTTGCGTTGCACCCCCTCGCCGAGCAGCGCGGCGACCGGCACGTTCATGAACTGTCCGAGCAGGTCGAGGAACGCCGACTCGACGGCCGTGACCGCGTGGATCGTGGTGCGCAGATCGAACGTCTGCAAACCGCGCCCACCGACGTCACGATCTGCGAAGCCCGCGCGCATGGCATTCAGTACCGCGTTCCAATCGCCGAGCGCGCGATCGATGACCAACGACCGCGACTCGTCGAGCGTGCGCCGGATCGACTCGCCGCCCGGCACTTCGCCGAGGCCCGTGTTGCCGCTACTGTCGCGCAGGATCAGGATGTTGCGGGTGAAGAACGGTCCGTGCGCGCCGCTCAGATTGAGCAGCATGCTGTCGCGGCCGGCAACCGGAATCACTTGCATATCGGTGATCGTCGGTGCGGCAGACAGACGTGTGGTCAGCATGTTTTCATCCTCCGTTTGTCGAGCCTTTCGTTCAGGCAGCCGCGGTTTGTCCGAGAGGCGTCAGCAAGGACTTGCGCAACGTGACGCGCTTGATCTCGCCGACTATGAACAGGTAGGAGACGATCGCGAGCGCGGCGTTCGCGCCAACGAAGACGAGCGCGCCCGCGAACGATCCGGTCCCTTGCACGATGTAGCCGATCACGATCGGCGTCGTGATGCCCGCCGCATTGCCGAAGGTATTGAAGAGTCCGCCGCTCAGGCCACCCGCTTCCTTCGGCGACGTGTCTGACACGACCGCCCAGCCGAGCGCACCCACGCCCTTGCCGAAGAACGCCAGCGACATCAGCGCCACGACGAGCATGTCCGTCGAGATGTAATTGCACGCGATCATGCTCATCGACATCAACATCCCGATGACGATCGGCGTCTTGCGCGACACGGACAACGAATAGCCTCGCTTGAGGAGCCGGTCCGACAGCCAGCCGCCCGCGATTCCGCCCAGGAAGCCGCAGATCGCCGGGAGCGACGCCACGAAGCCGGCCTTGAGGATGCTCATGCCACGCTCCTGGACCAGGTAGACCGGAAACCAGGTGAGGAAGAAGTACGTGAGGGTCGTGATGCAATACTGTCCGATGTAGACGCCGAGCAGCATCCGGTTGCCAAGCAGTTCCTTGATGCACGCCCACGTGTCCACTTCGCGTGCCTTGACTTGTGCGCCGCCGTTGTCGAGGTCGACGAGCGCGCCACCCTCCTTGATGTACGCGAATTCGCTTGCGCTGATGCGCGGATGATCGCGCGGGCCGAAGACCGTCTTGAGCCATACGAAGGCGAGCACGATCCCGAGGGTTCCCATCACGTAGAACACGCTCTGCCAGCCGTACGTGTGCACGAGCCAGCCCATGATGGGTGCGAACAGGACGGTCGCGAAGTATTGGGCGGAGTTGAATATCGCTGCCGCCAGGCCGCGCTCCTGCTTCGGGAACCATGCCGAGGTGATCCGGCTGTTGCCGGGAAACGACGGCGCTTCCGCGACGCCCACCAGCAAGCGCAGTGCGAAGAGCGCGCCGACCGCGAGGCCTCCGGTCAGGAATCCGACGCCGCCCTGAAAGAGCGTGAAGATGGACCAGAGGAAGATGCTGAAGAAATACGTCATCTTCGAGCCGAAGCGGTCGAGCAGCCAGCCACCGGGCAGCTGGGCGATCACGTACGACCATGCGAAGGCCGAGAAGATGTAGCCCATTTCGACCGCGGAGAGCGAGAACACTTTCTTGATCTCCGGGCCGGCGATCGAGATCGTTGCGCGATCGGCGTAGTTTAGTGTGGTGATGACGAAGAGCATCGCGAGAATGCCCCATCGGCTTCGCGAGCGCACGGCCGCCGAGCGCGAGTCGGAGCCCAGAACGTGGTCCATGATTTCCTCCAGAAGAAAGGGCCGGTCTTCGACGTCGGCCATCGGGATTTCCGATGGACTGCATTGTCGGGGGCGATTGATTCATAATCAAACCAAATAGTGACTCGATTGATACAGGAGTTGAATCGTGTTCGAGATAAGCCAGCTTCGCTGCTTCGTGGCTGTCGGCGAGGAACTTCACTTCGGCCGGGCGGCCGAGCGCCTCAACATGACGCAACCCCCACTCAGCCGGCAGATCAAGCTTCTTGAGCATCAGGTGGGTACGCCGCTTTTGACGCGCACGAATCGCGCAGTGCAATTCACCGCGGCCGGGAAGGCTTTCTTTCCGGAAGCTGCGCGCATTCTGCGGTTGGTCGACGAGGCGGCATCGACGGCGCGACGCGTCGCCAAGGGAGAAAGCGGCTCGATCGCAATCGGCTTTACTGCGGCCTTCGGCTATGGACTCCTGCCGCAGATGGTGCGCCGCTTGCGCCAGCGCGTACCCCGCGTGTCCTTGACGCTCAAGGAAATGGTGACGAGCGAACAGATCGAAGCGCTCGACGCGGGACAGCTCGACGTCGGCCTCATGCGGCCGCATCCTCCGCACGGAAACCTCGAAACGGTTCTCCTTTGTCGGGAGGCTTGGATGCTCGCACTTCCCGCGCGCGAGGCGAAGAGTTGGCCGAAGGAGCCTGCGCTCGCGTCGCTTAACGGCAAGCCGTTCCTCGCCTACTCGCCCTATGAAGCGAACTATCTCTATCAGCTTGCGCAATCGGCCCTGGATCGCGAAGGCGTTCGTCCGGACATCATCGATTACGTGCCGCAGATCCACACGATGCTCGCGCTCGTGGACTCGGGCATGGGCGTCGCGCTTACGCCGGAGACAGCGTCACGCTTGCACTTCGATGGCGTATTGCTTCGAAAGATTGCGATGAAACCGGCGAAGCCTGTCGAGATGGTGTTTTCCTACCGCAAGGACAACGGGAACCCGATCCTCGAAATGTTTCGGCGGGAAGTGCTCGAAACGCTGAAGACGGGTTGACCGACTGTCCTCACGTTGGTCGTGCGCTGCACGCGCTCCGGTGTAAGCCGTCAGCGTGTCGCCCTGCACGAGCACGAGGTCGGGCTTGCAGCGCAGAATGGCAGCGCACAATTCGCTCGCGTCCGTCGTGCGGGCACTCGAGAAACACCCCATGCTGTCAGTCGCGCTCGTCAACAGCGGACAGCATCTCCAGGCCGTGCGCGATTCGCTGGCCGAATTCGGACTGCGAAGCGATCTCGAGCTCCCTTCGCTGCCGACGCTATCGCATCTGGCAGCATCGCATCAGCACCTGCGCCTCGGTTGTCGACCGCAGATCGGGATGGCGCGAAATGGATCTTCGCGTAGCGGGTAATGTGCCGTCGGAACCATTCCTCGGGAAACGGCTCGAGGCTCGATGCACTCTGGGACGCGTACCGGCGATGATCAGTATGACTTTGAGCGCGCCGTCGCCGTGTGCGCGCAACCCACCCGCGGCCTCTGGGCGTGAAAGACCGGCGCGCGAACGTGGCGAACGTACATCGCCGTGTCCGACGGACACAGGCAGCCGTGCTGCTGAGGTCATTACCCCTCCAAAGACACCCACTGATTTTTCTGAACGGCCCCGCTCTACGGCAGGGTTCATCGCGGACGTGAGCACCCAGTCGCGGGTGCCGGGTCTCTCATTTTCACGACGGACGAGATCCGCGTTCGCTCGCGGCGGAAACAAGCGTTCGGACACGCCGCCCATCCTGGCGGAACTAGCCTCCATGCAATCTTCCGGTTATCCCATACCGCGAGATGCGGAATAATGTTAGCGCCAGAAACCGTCGGATTGCTTAACTGTTCGCGCTTGGATCGAGCGACACGTTGCGGATCTCCGGCGGTCCGACGATCTCCCACTCGCCGGGAGAGCATGGCGAGCTTCAATTTCGTGGCGCTCCGCGACGTACCGCGCTTTAATCCAGCGACCCCTCACGGCGTCCCAGTAGCGAAAAGGGAATAGTTCGAGTATCGGCATCGCATCTATGTGTCGCTCGCCCGCCGTCGGCTTCGCGTTGGGAAATTCCACCGTCGCCGCTCAGCTTGCGCGTCGCCGGTAGCGGATTTTCGCGCCTGCCGGCGCATCGCGCGCGCCAGGAGCCAACGGTATATCTGCGACTTACGAAGCGCCAATGTCGCGCCCTCGGTTCGGCTACGTTTGAAGGCCGAGCCTACGCGACGCGTGGTCGATTGACTGTCGGCCGCGAGCCGATCCAATCGTTAGGACGGGTCCTACTGACCCGGTAGACCGGCTCTAGACATGCCGCTGATCGCCCACACTACCTCCGCATGGCATCGGTCGCACGTCAGCTAGTGCTCGTACCCGAGACAAGTGCGGAATCTCCGCACTCGCGAAGATGACATGATGCGCTTGGCGTGTGCGACGACCGGGATCGTCGCGAGCGTCATCAACCGTCCTTCACGTTGCAGCAGTTTCCCATCTGCGCGAATGGCGTTTTTCGGAGTTCGCTGACGTTCAAATCAGCTCTCGGAGAGTTGGTTGTCGGCGCACCCGCGAGCTTCAATTGCTAGGGTTCATTCGAGCGAGCTGAGGAGGAAATCATGCCCCCAACTACACGCGGCCGGTCGCAAAATAGGAAGCGCGTTGCCGGCGGTCAGGCACGCGAATTGGCATACCGTCCAAGAAGTCCGGAGTAAGCACGACGGCTGTCAAGAGGTCGGTCGGCCGAGTCGGGAACTCACGCCGTAAGGTAGAGGCGGATCTCAAGAACGGCTGACCCTTGTCCCAGGGCGCGCGAGGCTGGCAGAACTGGCAGTCTCGCGGGAGGCGCGGCGCACCGTATGCTGAAGGTATGGCCGTCGAGCCTCTTAGTTGTCCGCACTGCGCGAGTGACAATCTCGAAGTCGTTGGCGTCGAGTTCGAGCGGGCGCCCGCGCTCGCC
>Ga0207644_10002977_pt1 | contig 10910 bp, 11 predicted proteins | sample KBSS73metaG_FD_184326 | JGI IMG/M metagenome (GOLD analysis project Ga0207644, IMG submission 184326) | Switchgrass rhizosphere microbial communities from Kellogg Biological Station, Michigan, USA - KBS S7-3 metaG (SPAdes) (version 2) | ecosystem: Host-associated > Plants > Roots > Rhizosphere... | reverse complement strand
TCCTTCAAGGGCAGCTCACCAACGACGTGACCGGCCTGGATCCGGGGTCGGCGCGGCTGGCCGGCTTCTGCTCGGCGAAGGGGCGGCTGCAGGCGACATTCATCGTCTGGCGCCCTGCCCCGGACGAGTTCCTCCTCGCCTGCCCGACGAGCATCCTCGCCGCGACGCTGAAGCGCCTCTCGATGTTCGTCCTGCGCGCCAAGTGCAGGCTGAGCGACGGCAGCGACGAGATCGCGCTGTTCGGCGTCGCGGGCGGCGACAGCGCGGCCGCGATGATCGGCGCGGCCGCCGCATGGCAAGTGCGGCCGCATGGCGCGGCGACAGCCATCCGCGTCCCCGATGCAGCGGGCGTGTCGCGGGTCCTCGTCGCTGCGCCGACGGGCAGCGATGTGCTCCTCGCGGAAGCGCCGCCGCTTTCGCTCTCCGTCTGGCACTGGCTCGAGGTCGAGAGCGGCATCGTCACCATCGAAGCGGCGACGGTCGATCGATTCGTGCCGCAGATGGTCAATTTCGAGCTCGTCGGCGGAGTCGATTTCCAGAAGGGGTGCTATCCGGGACAGGAGGTGGTGGCGCGGAGCCAGTACCGCGGCACCACCAAGCGACGCACGTTCCTGTTCGATTGCGACGTCGTGCCCGGCGCCGGACAGGACGTCTACGGCGCCGATGCCGCGAATGAGCCCGCCGGGACCGTCGCCAATGCAGCGCCGAACCCGCGCGGCGGGGCGAGCGCGCTCGTCGAGGTGCGAATCGCCGTGGCGGACGCCGACCTCCGCCTCGGCGCGGTCGACGGCCCACGGCTCCGACCGCGTGCGCTTCCCTACCCCGTTCTGCTCGACGCCGTCGCGACACCCTGAGCTGCGGCGATGGCCGGGCGCGAGCTGTTCGTCTGGTATCGCGTCCGTCGCGAACGTGCCAGCGAGGCGCGCGCCGCCGTCGCCGCGATGCAGCGAACTCTCGCTGCGCGGTGGCCGGCGCTGCAGGCGCGCCTGCTCGTTCGCGACGAGGGCCGGGTCGCGACATGGATGGAGTCGTACTCGAGCGGCGCCACTGAAGCTGCCGCACCCGGGATCGACGCCGACATCGAAGCGGCGATCGCCGCGGCGGCGCTCGCGCTCGCCGGCCTGATCGAGGGCGAGCGTCACGTCGAGGCCTTCGAGGCCTGGACGTGACCGGCGCTCAGAGGACGCGCAGCATCTCGACGTGGGCGATTCCCGCCTCGTCGAAGACGGGACCTCGGCGGACGAAGCCGGCACGCTCGTAGAACGGCGCCGCGCCGAGCTGCGCGTGCAGGACCGCCTCGCGGTCGCCGCGCGATCGCGCCGCGGCAACGAGCGCGTCGAGCACCGCACGGCCGACGCCGCCATGCCGCGACGACGCGGCGACCGCCATGCGGCCGATCTTGGCGACGCCGGGGACGTGCTCGAGCATCCGGCCGGTGCCCAGGGCGCGGCCGAGGCGGTTGAAGGCGACCGCGTGGACGGCGTCGGCATCGGCGTCGTCCCACTCCATGTCGGCGGGAATGCCCTGCTCGCCGACGAACACCTCGGCGCGGATCGGCCGCGCGACCGACTCGAGTTCGCGCCATGAGCCGACGCGAACGTCGACCATCGACGCGCCGGCCTCGAAGCTCTCGAACAGGGCGCGCAGCTCGGGCGGCACCGGCAACGCCACCTTGGCGACCGGGTCGGCGAAGACATAGATCAGCTCGCCGCTGACGAGCAGCGCGTCCTGGCGGAACGCGCCGGCGACGAAGCTCATCGACGAGTTGCCCACGCGCGCGCAGCGCATGCCGATGTCGAGAACGTCGTCGTACACCGCCGAGCCGAGGTATTCGAGCGTCGCCTTGCGCACGAACATGTCGCCGCCGAGCGTGTGCATCGTCGCCGCGTACGGCATCGCCATGGCGCGCCAGTAGCCGGCGACGGCGGTGTCGAAATACGTCAGGTAGTGGGCGTTGAAGACGATCTGTTGCGCGTCGATCTCGGCCCAGCGCACGCGCAGGCGCTCGAGGAATCGGAAGTCCGAACGTTGCATGGTGCGGGGAGCGGGAGGCCGGCAGATGGCGCGGCGCGGTGCGCGGCAGTGTGCCAGACTGGCGCATGGCACTCATCAACTACATCACCCAGGTCCAGCTCGACTTCGGCGCCCTCGACCTCCTGCCGCAGGAGCTCGATCGCGCCGGCATCAAGCGGCCGCTGGTCGTCACCGATGCCGGCGTCCGCGCCGCCGGACTGCTCGACCGCGCGATCGACGCGCTCGCCGGCCGGCCGCACGCGGTCTTCGACGCGACGCCGTCGAACCCGACCGAAAGCGCGGTTCGCGCCGCGGCCGAGCTCTACCGCAGCGAGGGCTGCGACGGCCTGGTCGCGATCGGCGGCGGCTCGAGCATCGACCTCGCCAAGGGCGTCGCGATCGCGGCGACGCATCCGGGCCCGCTCACCACCTACGCGACGATCGAGGGCGGCAGCGCGCGCATCAGCGAACGCGTCGCGCCGCTGATCGCGATCCCGACGACGGCCGGCACCGGCAGCGAGGTCGCACGCGGCGCGATCGTCATCGTCGACGACGGCAGGAAGCTCGGCTTTCACAGCTGGCACCTCGTCCCCAAGGCGGCCATCTGCGATCCGGAGCTGACGCTCGGCCTGCCGCCGTTCCTGACCGCGGCGACCGGCATGGACGCGATCGCGCACTGCATGGAGACCTTCATGGCGCCCGCGGTCAACCCGCCCGCCGACGGCATCGCCCTCGACGGCCTCGAGCGCGCCTGGGCGAACATCGAGCGCGCGACCAAGGACGGCAGCGATCGCGACGCGCGCTTCCACATGATGAGCGCGAGCATGCAGGGCGCGATGGCGTTCCAGAAAGGGCTCGGCTGCGTGCACAGCCTGAGCCACAGCCTCGGCGGCGCCAACCCGAAGCTTCATCACGGCACCTTGAACGCGATGTTCCTGCCCGCGGTGGTCAAGTTCAACGCGAGCGCACCGACGATCGTCAAGGAGCGCCGGCTCGAGCGGATGGCGCACGCGATGGGCCTGGCGGAGACGGGGGAGGACGCCGCCGGCGCCGTCGCAGAGGCGATCCGCGCCATGAACCGGCGCCTCGGCCTGCCCTCGGGGCTGGCCGCGCTCGGTGTCAGCGAGGCGATGTACGAGCGGATCATCGACGGCGCGATGGCCGATCACACGCACAAGACCAACCCGCGCCTCGCGACGCGAGACGACTACGCGCGGATGCTCGACGAGTCGATGTAGATCTTCGTCTCGGTGATCGTCTCGGTCGTGGTCTCGACGATCGCGATCGCGGCGTCGGCGTCCTGCAGGGGCGCGGCGTCCGGCGGGGCATCGCCGCCGAGCGGCGCATCACCCTCCAGCGCGGCATCACCGCCCTGCGGCGCATGGGCGTCATGCGCAGCATCGGCGCGATGCGTGGCGGCGCCGACGCGAGGGCTTTCCACCGGCCATGCCGACAGGTACTCGGCCCAGTGCGGCTCGCCGATCGCCGCCACCGCCTCGCGGGCGATCGCGATCTCGCGCAGGTAGCCGGCCTCGTCGAGGCGGCCGCGCATCTTCTCGAAGCGGCACCAGAGCAGGTAGGTGTTCATCGCGTCGGTCTCGCAATAGCGGCGGATCTCGTCGCGGCGGCCGTCGAGATACGCGCCGTAGACCTGCGAGCCGTCCATGCCGAGCTTTCCGGGGAAGCCGCACAGCTTGGCCATCGCGTCGAGCGGCGCATTGGCGCGCGACTGGTACATCGCCAGCAGATCCATCAGGTCGACGTGGCGCAGGTGGTAGCGGCTGATGTAGTTGTTGTAGCGGTGATCGCGGTCGCTGTCCTGATCGTGGCCCATGTCCCAGTAGCGGCCGGCGACGACGCCGTGGCGGAGCCCCCGCTGCTGCAGCACCGGCAGGTCGAAGCCGCCGCCGTTCCAGCTGACGAGCTGCGGCCGGTGATCGTCGACGCGATCGAAGAACTGCTGGATGACCGCCGCCTCCTCGCTCCTGCCGTCGCGCTCGAGGTCGACGAACGATCGCACCTGAAGGCCGCGGTTGCCGCGAAAGACGCACGAGATGACGAGGACGCGCTGCAGGTAGAGCGGCATGAAGTCGCTCTTGTTGCGCGCGGCGCGGTCGGCGATCTCGGCGGCGTAGACCTCGGCGTCGCTCAGCGCCGGATCGGCGCCGCGCAGCAGGCGCAGGCCGGCGACGTCGGGGATCGTCTCGATGTCGAAGGCGAGGACCGGGGCCATCGACTCGGGCCGGCTCGCTAGCGCGCCGGCAACAGGCGCGCCGGATCGATCGGCTTGCCCTGCTTGCGGATCTCGAAGTGGAGCTGAACGCCGTCGGCGTCGGTCGAGCCCATCTCGGCGATCTTCTGGCCGCGCTTGACGTTCTGGTCGTCCTTGACGAGCAGCGTCTGGTTGTGCGCGTAGGCGGTCAGGTAGGTCGCGTTGTGCTTGAGGATGACGAGGTTGCCGTAGCCGCGCAGGCCCGAGCCGGCGTAGACGACTCGACCGTCGGCGGCGGCGTAGACCGGGTCGCCCGGCTTGCCGCGGAAGACGAGGCCCTTGTTGCGGGCGTCGTCGAATGGCGTCGCCACCGGCGCCGTCGCGGGCCACGCCCAGTTGACGTCGTCGTCGCCTTCGCGCGGCGCCGTGGTTTCGCGCGCCGGCGCCGACGTCGTGCCCGCTGCAGCCGACGAGGCGGCGCCCGATGGCGCCGATGCCGACGTCGCGACCGCGCTGCCGGGCCTTGCTTCGAGCGGCCGCGTCTCGACCTTCGCCGTCGTCACCGGCCGCGCCGTCGCGGCAGCGGGATCGGTTCCGGGCGGAACGATGCGGATCACCTGGCCGACCTCGATCAGATTGGGATTGACGAGGTTGTTCCAGCGCATCAGGTCCTTCCAGTTCTGGCCGTTGTCGAGGCCGATCCGGATCAGGGTGTCGCCCGACTTGACGGTGTAGTAGCCCGCCTTGCCGCTGTTGCTGTCCGGCGGCGGAGCGCGTGAAGGCTCGGGCGCCGAGGCCGGGCTCTGCGCCGGGCTTGCCGCGGCGAGGGTGCTGCGCGGCGTGGGCGAGCGATCCTCGACCGGAGCACGGTTCGGCGTCTGCGAGCACGCGACGACGGCGCCGGCAGCCAGCGCGAGGAGGCAACGACGCAGCGCCGGAATATCGATCGGGGGCATTGCAGTCGTTCGATTTCTTCGTCAGCCAGCGAGGCCGGATTTTAAGGGGACGAACTTCACCGCCTCGTGGACGGCGTGGGTGTAGCGATCGGGGTGGCGATCGACGACGACGAGGACCTGGCCGCGGCCGTGCTGCACCGGCGCGACCAGGCGGCCGCCGACGGCGAGCTGATCGAGCCAGGCCTGGGGGATGTCGCCGCCGCCGGCGGCCGCGACGATGCTGTCGTAGGGCGCGCCCGGAGGGTGGCCTCGCATGCCGTCGTCGAAGACGAGGCGGAGCCGGCTGTCGCGCAGCGGCGCCAGCAGCATCCTCGACTTGTCGTGCAAGGCGCGCAGGCGCTCGACCGACACGACCCGCTTGCCGAGGCGGCACAGCAACGCCGCCTGGTAGCCGCAGCCGGTGCCGATCTCGAGGACGGCGCCGAGATCGCCGCACGCACCGGCGCGGGCGCTGCCGAACAGCAGCTCGAGCATGCGCGCGACCACCGACGGCTTCGAGATCGTCTGTCCGTGCCCGATCGGCAGGCTGGTGTCCTCGTACGCCTGAGTCGCGAGCGCGGGATCGACGAAGAGATGGCGCGGCACGGCGGCGAAAGCGGCGAGGACCGTCTCGTGGGCGACGCCCTCGCTGCGCAATCGCGCGACCATCCGCGCCCGGACGTCGGCCGAGTCGAGCCCGAGTCCGACCGCGGTGGCGCTGCGCGCGGCATCGGCGTGCGCCGTGGCGACGTGGCGCTGCGGCCGGATCATGGCCGGCCCGGCAGCGCCGCGAGGACCGGCCGCGCTCGATTCGTCCTTCGCCGTGCCGCGCAGCCGGCCGAGAGCGAGCGGGAACCGGCGCGCCGTTCGCTCGGCCGTCATCCCTGCGCCGGTTCGAGCCAGCGCCGCCAGGTCGGCAGCGTCGCGTGATCGGTGAGGTCGACGTGCAGCGGCGTGATCGAGACCTCGCCGCTCGCGGTGGCGTGGAAATCGGTGCCCGGGCCGGCCTCGCGCGCGTCGCCCGCCGGGCCGATCCAGTAGAGCGTGTCGCCGCGCGGGCTCACCTGGCGGATCACCGGCTCGCTCGCGTGGCGCCGGCCGAGACGCGTGATCCGGCGCGGCCGCGAATCGGCGTCGGGCCGATTCGGGATGTTGACGTTGAGCAGGTAGTGCGGCGCCGCGGGCGGATCGCGCAGGACGTGCTCGATGACGCTGCGCGCGACCCGCGCCGCCGCGTCGAGGTCCTGCCAGCCCTTTTGCACCTGCGAGAAGGCGATCGCCGGGATGCCGAACAGGAAGCCCTCCATCGCCGCCGCGACGGTGCCCGAATAGAGCGTGTCGTCGCCCATGTTGGCGCCCTGGTTGATTCCGGCGACGACCAGATCGGGGCGCTGCTCGAGCAGCCCCGAGAGCGCCAGGTGGACGCAGTCGGACGGCGTTCCGTTGATGTAGCGAAAGCCGTTCGCGGCGGAGTACACCGAGAGGCCGCGGTTGAGCGTCAGAGAGTTCGACGTGCCGCTCGCGTTCTGCTCGGGCGCGACGACGTCGAGATCGCCGAGCCCTGCGCATGCCTCGACGAGCGCGGCCAGCCCGGGGGCGAGATAGCCGTCGTCGTTGGCGATGAGGATGCGCATGGTTCGAAGATTGTAGGGAGTCGCCTTTGCGCGACCGCCCTCGGCGACCGCTGCGTATCATCTTCCCGACCGGCGCCAGCCGACGACTAGAAAGGCTCGACATGCACGCGTGGCTCTGCGAAAACCCGACCGGCGTCGAGGCGCTGCAGTGGAAGGAGCTGCCGACGCCCGAGCCGAAGGCCGGCGAGGTGCGCGTCGCGATCCGCGCCGCCAGCCTCAACTTCCCCGACCTGCTCATCGTCCAGAACAAGTACCAGATGAAGCCCGCCCTGCCCTTCGTTCCCGGCTCGGAGTACGCCGGGACGATCGAGGCCGTCGGCGAAGGCGTCAGCCATCTGAAGGTCGGCGACGCGGTCGCTGCGTTCGGCGGCACCGGCGGCTTCGGTTCGCACGCCGTCGTCAATGCCGCGCTGGTCATGCCGCTGCCGGCCGGCTTCCCCTTCGACGATGCGGCGGCGTTCATCCTGACCTACGGCACGACGCATCACGCGCTCGTCGATCGCGCCGCCATGAAGAGCGGCGAAACGCTGCTCGTCCTCGGCGCCGCCGGCGGCGTCGGAACGGCCGCGATCCAGATCGGCAAGGTCCTCGGCGCGCGCGTCATCGCCGCCGCGTCGAGCGACGAGAAGTGCGAGCTCTGCCGCTCGCTCGGCGCCGACGCGACGATCAACTACGCGAAGGCCAACATCCGCGACGAGCTCAAGCAGCTCACCGGCGGCAACGGCCCCGACGTCGTCTATGACCCGGTCGGTGGCGACCTTGCCGAGCCGGTGTTCCGCTCGATCGCATGGCGCGGCCGCTACCTCGTCGTCGGCTTCGCGCAGGGTGCGATTCCCGCCCTGCCGCTGAACCTCGCCCTGCTCAAGGGCGCGTCGATCGTCGGCGTCTTCTGGGGCGATTTCGCGCGCCGCGAGCCGCATGCGCATGCGCAGGCGCTCGCCGAGCTTGCCCGCTGGTACGCCGAAGGCAAGGTCAAGCCTGTCATCGACCGGCGCCTGCCGATGCGCGAGCTGCCGGCCGCGTATGCCCTGATGGGCAGCCGCACCGTGCGCGGCAAGCTGGTGATGAACAACGACTGAGCCGGCGTCTCGCTCCCGCGCGGAATTTCGCACGCTCGGCGGCGCTCGACGCTCGAGCGGCGGCGACGCCAGCACGCGTGCTTCGTAGCCTCGAGCCCCGATTCGCCGCGCCATCATCGATGACCACAGAACCATTGCGCCTCGACGAGGCGGGGGCCATGTTGCCGTACGTCAATACCACGAGCGCTTGGGTGCACCGCTGCGCCAAGCGCATGCTCGAGCTCGATCCCGAGCTCGATCCGCTCGCCGCGATGCACACCGTCGACGACATGGCGACGAGCTCGCGCTGGCGGCTGATGCTTCCGGAGGCTGTCGCCGAGGCGCTCTACGCCGACGACCCCCACATCGGCACACCGTCGTTCGCGCACCGGGCCGACACCAGCCGCTAGCCATCGAGGCGCGGCTCGTGACGCCGCGATCGATTCGACCGATGCCGCGTTCGGGTGCGCCGAGGATGTCGGCACCTGACGACACGCGAGCGTGCAGGATTGACGCGTTCGGTCGTCTTCGTCAGATCAGGGGATGACACCCGGCGCCCGCATCCACTATGGTCGAGCCATGCCATTCCCGGACTCCACCTTGGCGCGCCTGCAGATCGATATCGACCGCAGCGACGAGTCGTACGCGTGGCGCCGCCTGCTGTTCCTTGCCGTGGTGCTGACGATCGCCGCGGCCAGCGCCGGGCTGCTTGCCGGCGGCTGAGGCCGCGTGCGCCTCAGACGGGTGCCGATCGGGGAGTTATCGTGGGGTGGCTGATGGGGCTCGAACCCACGACAACAGGAATCACAATCCTGGACTCTACCAACTGAGCTACAGCCACCACCGAAGGCCAAATTATAGCGAGCGGGTCCCTCGGTGTTCGCGTCGACAAGGCCCGGCATGACCGGTGCCGACCTCGCAATGACTTCTAGCGAGGCTCGCTGGCAGCCTCGCGCGGCGCGGTGGCCGAGGGGCTGACGCTCACCTTGAAGCGAGTCTTCAGCGCGGCGTAGTAGGCCTGCGCCTCGGCGTCGGCCCACACCTGCGCGTACTGGCTGACCGCCTTCGCCGGATCGGCGACGACCGGATCGCGGCCCGCCGTCCTGATGATCTTGGCGACCGCGTAGCCCTGGCCGCCGAGCGATACGCCGACGAACGCTGGCAGCTTGGCGACCGGTGCCTTCAGGACCGCATCGAGGAGCTCGCGCGGCAGATCACGAGGCTGCGCACGCGAGACAATGACCGCCTCGCCCGCGAACGGCTCCGTCGGTGCGGACCGCGCCTTCTCGAGTCGCTCGGCGCCGAGCTTGGCGGCGAGCGCCGCCGCCTGCGCAGCGGCGAGCTGGCGGCGGATCCTGTCCTTGACGTCGGCGAGCGGCAGCTGATGCGCCGGCGCGTACTGGACGACGCGGCCAGCGGCGAGCTGGTTCGAGCCGACGTCGATCGCCTTGGTGTTGCGCTTGTCGCGGGTCGACTCGCTGCTGAAAAGCGCCTCGAGGAAGCGCGGGTTGGCGAGCGCGCCGCTCGCGCCCGGCGCCGGCGCGCGCGCAACGCGCGGCGCGTTGCGCACTTCAAGCTTCCACTTGTCGGCCGCGGGCTTGAGGCTCTCGGGCTGCTCGTAGACGACGTCGGCGAACTCGACGGCGGCGTCGGCGAATCGCTTCTGCGCGAGCTGGTTGCGGACTTCGGCCTCGATGGCGGCGCGCACCGACTCGAAGCTCTTCTTCTCGCCGCCGCGCGCTCCCGTCACGTGGATGATGTGGAAGCCGAAGTCGCTCTCGACGATGCCGCTCGTCTCGCCTTCCTTCAGCGCGAAGGCGGCGTCCTCGAACGGCTTGACCATCGCGCCGCGGCCGAAGAAATCGAGGTCGCCCCCCTTGGCTGCCGAGCCTTCGTCGTCGGAGTTCTTGCGCGCGATCTCGGCGAACGACTGCGGGTTCTTGCGGACTTCGGCGAGCAGGCTCTCGGCCTTGGCGCGCGCCTTGGCGCGCTCGGCCTGCGGCGCGTCCTTGTCGGCCTTGACGAGGATGTGGCTGGCGCGGCGCTCCTCGGGCGAGGTGTAGCGCTTCGCGTTCTCATCGTAGTACCTGCGCAGATCGTCCTCGGAGACGGCGATGTTCTTCTTCACCGAATCGAGATCGAGGACGACGTACTCGACAGCCGCCTGCTCGGGCGCCTGGAATTCGCCGGCATGCGCCGGATCCTTGTAGTACGCCTCGATCTCGGCATCCGTCGGCGCCGCCTTGGCGAGCTGATCCTTGGCATCGAAGCGCTCGATCTGGACCTCGCGCTGCTGGTACATGGCCTCGAGGGCGGCCGATGCCGATGCCGCCGGCGCGATCGCCGAGTTGCCGAGCGGCTGCAGCACCTGGCGGCGCGAGAGGTCCTGGCGCAGACGCTCGGCGAACGCCTCCGACGACATGCCGAGCGCCGTCAGCGTGTCGCGGTTGACGCTGCCGTCTGGATTGCGCAGCGCCGCGTACTCGGGATCGCTCTTGAAGGCGCGATCGAGGCGATCGTCGGTCATGGTCAGGTGCAGCCTGTCGGCGGCGACCAGCGTCAGGCGGTCGCGGATCACGCCGTCGAGCGCCATCGCCCGCATCTCGGGCGTGTCGAACATCCTGGCGTCGAGATTGGGCATCTGGCGCCGGGCGCGATCGACGCTCTCGCGCAGCGCGTTGTCGAACTCGACCTGCGTGATCGGCTGGCCCGCCACCTTGGCGACGCTCTGCTGGTCGTTGCCGGCGAAACGGCTGTAGCCCTGGATGCCGAAAAAGACGAACGACGGAAAGATCAGCAGCACCAGAAGGAACTGCAGCGCGCGCGTATGACGGCGAAAGAAATCGAACATGGGCGTGCCAGAAGCAGGAAAGGCGAACCGCGGTTCGCCTTTCGTCGAAGAGGCCGGAATTCTAGCCGAGCCGCCGTTCCCGGCGGACCGCTGCGGGCACGTCTTGGTGGGTGCTGAGGGGCTCGAACCCCCGACCTACGCCTTGTAAGGGCGCCGCTCTACCAGCTGAGCTAAGCACCCGGGCCGCGCCGGCGCGCGGACATCAGT
>Ga0207644_10002970_pt1 | contig 10920 bp, 7 predicted proteins | sample KBSS73metaG_FD_184326 | JGI IMG/M metagenome (GOLD analysis project Ga0207644, IMG submission 184326) | Switchgrass rhizosphere microbial communities from Kellogg Biological Station, Michigan, USA - KBS S7-3 metaG (SPAdes) (version 2) | ecosystem: Host-associated > Plants > Roots > Rhizosphere >... | reverse complement strand
CGGTTATGGGCCCCGACCGGCGCGACCAGGCGGCCCGATTCAAGGTGCTGATTGATGCGCTATACGAGCATAAAGTAAAATTGCTCGCCACCGCCGATGCCGAGCCGCAGGCGCTCTATCCGAGCGGCGACGGCGCGTTCGAATTCGAGCGGACAGCCTCGCGCCTGATAGAAATGCAATCGGCCGATTATCTGGCCCAAGGCCATGGTCTCGCCGATCAATAGCCACGCCATAGCGAAAATTAATGGGGCGAGACCAGAATCGGTCCGATTATTGCGCCTTTCGACGGTTGAACCCCTGTGACGATGGGTCTAAGCGGCCCCCGCAGCTCCGCGGTCGCCTCCTCGCGATCGCTCTCACGCGCAATGGTTTCAGGCTGGAAGGGGTCGAATGGCTCGGAAGAAGATCGCGCTCATCGGCGCGGGCAATATCGGCGGCACTTTGGCGCATCTCGCCGCGAAGAAAGAGCTGGGCGATATCGTCCTGTTCGACGTGGTCGAAGGCGTGCCGCAGGGCAAGGCGCTCGATCTTTCGCAGTGCGGCCCGGTCGAGGGCTTCGACGCCCGGATTACCGGGTCGAACGACTATAAGGATATTGCCGGCGCCGACGTGATCATCGTCACCGCCGGCGTCGCCCGCAAGCCCGGCATGAGCCGCGACGACCTGCTCGGCATCAACCTCAAGGTGATGAAGGCGGTTGGCGAGGGCATCAAGGCCAATGCGCCCGACGCCTTCGTCATCTGCATCACCAATCCGCTAGACGCGATGGTGTGGGCGCTCCGCGAATTTTCCGGCCTGCCGCACAACAAGGTGGTTGGCATGGCGGGCGTGCTCGATTCGGCCCGCTTCAGCCACTTCCTCGCCGAGGAATTCGGCGTGTCGGTCAAGGATGTGAACACGTTCGTGCTTGGCGGCCATGGCGACACGATGGTGCCGGTGGCCGAATATTCAACGATCAACGGCATTCCTGTTCCCGATCTCATCAAGATGGGCAAGTCGACCCAGGAGCGCATCGACGCGATCGTCAAGCGCACGCGCGGCGGCGGCGGCGAGATCGTCGCCCTGCTCAAGACCGGCTCGGCTTATTATGCGCCCGCGACCAGCGGCATCGCGATGGCCGAGGCCTATCTCAACGACCAGAAGCGCATTCTGCCCTGCGCGGCCTATGTCGACGGCAAATATGGTGTCGATGGTCTCTATGTCGGCGTGCCGGTGGTGATTGGCGCGGGCGGCGTCGAGGAGATCGTCGAGATCGCGCTGAACGATGAGGCTAAATCCAACCTTCAAGTCTCGGTCGACGCGGTCAAGGAATTGCTGGTCGCGTGTAAGGGAATTGACGGCAGCCTCGCCTAAGCGGGGTCCCGCCGACGCGATCCATTTGCGGCTTTGGCCAAGGACATCTGAACTAAAATGAGCATCCTTGTTAGCGCTACCACGAAAGTGATCACCCAGGGCTTCACCGGCCAGCAGGGCACTTTCCACTCCGAGCAGGCAATCGCCTACGGGACCAAGGTCGTCGGCGGCGTCACGCCCGGCAAGGGCGGCCAGGTCCATATCGGGCTGCCAGTATTCGACACGGTGCAGGAGGCGGTCGAGAAGACGGGCGCCGATGCGAGCGTGATCTATGTGCCGCCGCCCTTCGCCGCGGACTCGATCCTTGAGGCGATCGATGCGGAAGTGCCGCTGATCGTGTGCATCACCGAAGGCATCCCCGTTCTCGACATGGTCCGCGTGAAGCGCGCGCTCACAGGCTCGAAGAGCCGCCTGATCGGCCCGAACTGCCCGGGCGTGCTCACGCCGAACGAGTGCAAGATCGGCATCATGCCGGGCAATATCTTCTCCAAGGGTTCGGTCGGCGTCGTCTCCCGCTCGGGCACCTTGACCTATGAAGCGGTGTTCCAGACGACCAATGCGGGCCTTGGCCAGACAACCGCGGTCGGCATCGGCGGCGATCCCGTCAACGGCACCAACTTCATCGACGTGCTCGAACTGTTCCTGGCGGACGACGCGACCAAGTCGATCATCATGATCGGCGAGATCGGTGGTTCGGCCGAAGAGGAAGCGGCCCAGTTCCTGAAGGACGAGGCAAAGCGCGGGCGCAAGAAGCCCATGGTTGGCTTCATCGCCGGCCGTACCGCGCCTCCGGGCCGCCGCATGGGCCACGCCGGTGCGATCGTGTCCGGTGGCCAGGGCGGGGCCGACAGCAAGATCGCGGCGATGGAAGAGGCCGGCATTCGCGTCGCGGCTTCGCCTTCGGAATTGGGAACGACGCTCTCTGCGCTGCTCAAGGGTTGATTAACCAGTTGGTTGCGCTCACCTGATAGCAGCCCGCCGCGACGGACCGTTTCATTCCGGCGGCGAAGCGAAATAAGGACGTGCGATGGGTATCGAAGGAATCGGCTTTGACGAGCTGGAAGGGGTGAGCCCTTCCTTCGCGGAGGCGCTGTACCGGCAGTATCGCGCCAATCCGCAGTCGGTCGAACCCGACTGGCGTGAATATTTTCAGGCGCTGGAGGCGACCGTGTCCGGCCCGAGCTGGGCGCGCACCAACTGGCCGCCGAGCGATACCGACACGCTGACCGCGGGCCTCGATCCGACCCAGATGGAAGTTCCGGCCAAGCCGGCGAAGGGCGGCAAGCCCACCCCGGCGGCTGTGCCTGCCTCGACTCCGGCCGCCGACGCTACCGCGGCCGCGCTCGATTCGATCCGCGCCTCCATCCTGATCCGCACATACCGCGTACGCGGCCATCTGCTCGCCGATCTCGATCCGCTCGGCCTTGTCCATCAGGAATATCCTGACGATCTGAAGCCCGAGTATTTCGGCTTCACGGACGCCGACCTCGACCGGCCAGTCTATCTCGGCGGCACGCTTGGCTTCGAACGGGCCACCGTCCGTGAGATCGTTGCCGTGCTCCGGCGCAATTATTGCGGCAAGGTCGGGCTCGAATACATGCACATCCAGGATGTGGAGGAACGCGAGTTCCTGCAGGAGCGGATGGAAGGCAAGGACAAGGAAATCAGCTTCACGCCGGAGGGCAAGAAGGCGATCCTCGCCAAGGTGGTCGAAGCCGAGCAGTGGGAAAAATTCCTCGCTCGTAAATATGTCGGCACCAAGCGCTTCGGCCTCGATGGCGGCGAGAGCATGATCCCCGCGCTCGAAGCGGTGCTCAAATATGGCGGCCAGAGCGGCGTGCAGGAGGTCGTGCTCGGCATGGCCCATCGTGGCCGCCTCAACGTGCTGACCAACGTCATGAAGAAGCCCTATCGCGTGCTTTTCCATGAATTTGCGGGCGGCTCTGCCAATCCGGAGGATGTCGGCGGCTCGGGCGACGTGAAATATCACCTCGGCACGTCGACGGACCGTGAGTTTGACGGCCAGAAGATCCATCTCAGCCTCGCCCCCAATCCGTCGCACCTCGAGGCGGCCGATCCGGTGGTGCTCGGCAAGTCGCGCGCCAAGCAGACCCAGCTGCAGGATAATGAGCGCGCCAAGGTCATGCCGATCCTGATCCACGGTGACGCGGCCTTCGCTGGCCAGGGCATCGTTATGGAATGCTTCGGGTTTTCAGGGCTGCGTGGCTATAATACCGGCGGCACGATTCACTTCGTGATCAACAATCAGGTCGGCTTCACGACCAGCCCGCAATTCGCGCGCTCCTCGCCTTACTGCTCGGACATTGCCAAGATGGTTCAGGCGCCGATCCTGCACGTCAACGGCGATGATCCCGAGGCGGTTACCTTCGCCTGCAAGGTCGCGACCGAGTTCCGTGCACGCTTCAAGCGCGACGTTGTGATCGACATGTGGTGCTATCGCCGCTTCGGCCACAATGAGGGCGACGAGCCGGGCTTCACCCAGCCGCTCATGTACGAGGCGATCCGCAAGCATCCGCCAGTCTCGAAGCTCTATGCCGATCGACTGGTCGCGCAGGGCCAGATCGAGCCATCCTGGATCGACAAGGCCGAGAGCGACTTCGTCGCCTACCTTGAGGAGGAATTCGAGGCAGGCAAGAGCTACAAGGCCAACAAGGCGGATTGGTTCGAGGGCGAATGGGCCGGTCTTGCCGCGCCGCGCGAGCCGATCACCGAGCGCCGCGCGGCGGCGAGCGGCGTGAGCCGCGAGGCGTTCGACAAGGTTGCCAAGCAGCTCACCACCGTCCCCGATGGCCTCGTCATCCATAAGACGCTGGCGCGCATTCTCGAAGCCAAGCGCGGCATGTTCGAAAGCGGCCAGGGATTCGATTGGGCGACGGCCGAGGCGCTCGCGTTCGGCACCTTGCTGCTCGATAATTATCCCGTCCGCCTGTCGGGCCAGGACGTCGGCCGCGGCACGTTCAGTCAGCGCCACGCGGTTTGGGTCGACCAGACCGACGGACACAAATATATCCCGCTGTCCGATCTCGATCGCCGCTTCCAGGTGCTCGACAGCCCGCTCTCCGAGTTCGGCGTGCTCGGCTTCGAATATGGCTATGCCGGTCAGTCGCCCAACACCTTGGTGCTGTGGGAAGCCCAGTTCGGCGATTTCGCCAACGGTGCGCAGGTGATGATCGACCAGTTCATCGCCGCAGGCGAGGCAAAATGGCTACGCGCCAACGGCCTCGTGATGCTGTTGCCGCATGGTTATGAGGGCCAGGGGCCGGAGCATTCGTCGGCGCGCCTCGAACGCTATCTGCAGCTATGCGCCGAGGATAATATCCAGGTCGCTAACTGCACCACGCCCGCCAATTACTTCCACATCCTGCGTCGGCAGATGCTGCGCAAGTTCAGGAAGCCGTTGGTCATCATGACGCCGAAGTCGCTGTTGCGGCACAAGGCGGCGGTCTCCACCGCAGACGAGTTCCTCGGCGACAGCCATTTCAGGCGCATCCTGAGCGATCCGAATGCACCGGCGGATGGTGCCGTGAAGCGGCTCGTTCTGTGCTCGGGCAAAGTGTTCTATGACCTTGCCGAGGCCCGCGACGCGGCCGGCGATACATCGACCGCGATCGTCCGAATCGAGCAACTTTACCCGTTCCCCTCGGACGCGCTCGCGACGCGCATCGCGCGCATGACCAACCTCGAAACGATCGTGTGGGCCCAGGAAGAGCCGAAGAATAACGGCGCCTGGTTCTTCGTCGATTGCCTGATCGAGGAAGCGACAAAGCAAGCCGGCAAGACGCTGCGTCCTGTCTATGCGGGCCGCAAGGCATCGGCCGCGACCGCGACCGGCCTCATGAAAAACCACTCCAAGCAGCAGGCGGCCTTGGTCGCGGAAGCGCTTGGCCACGAAGTGAAAGCATAAGGAAGACCAATGGCGACCGACGTTATCGTCCCGACCCTGGGCGAATCGATCACCGAGGCCACTTTGGGCCAGTGGCTCAAGCAGCCGGGCGAGGCGGTGAAAGCCGACGAGCCGATCGCAAGCCTCGAGACCGACAAGGTCGCGGTCGAGGTCAATGCGCCCACCGCCGGCGTGCTCGCCGAGCATGTCGCGAGCGAGGGCGATACGGTTCAGGTCGGCGCGGTGATCGCGCGCATCCAGGAAGGCGCCAGCGCTGCCACCGCCGCGACCCCGGCGGTCGAGGATCGCACCGCGGTCGGCAAGGCCGAGGCCGCCCAGCCGCCCGAACCCGCGGCGGCCCCGGCCGGCGTGGCGACGCCGGTGGGTTACGGCAATCATGGCGAGGCGGAAGAGGGCGGCACCGGCGGCCAGACGCTGTCGCCGTCGGTTCGTCGCGCGGTGCTGGAGCACGGCCTCGATCCGTCGAAGATCAAGGGCACCGGCAAGGATGGCCGTCTGACCAAGGACGATGTCCTGCTCGCCGCCAGGACGGCCCCGGCGGCCGCCGCCGCCGTCAGCGCGCCCGCACCGAGCGTGACCGCGCCGGCCCCGTCCGCGGCGGGTGGACGCAAGGAGGAGCGCGTGCGCATGTCGCGCCTCCGCCAGACCGTCGCCAAGCGGCTGAAGGAAGCGCAGAACACCGCCGCTATGCTGACGACGTTCAACGACGTCGACATGAGCGAGGTGATCGCCGCGCGCGCCAAATATAAGGATCTGTTCGAAAAGAAGCATGGCGTGCGCCTCGGCTTCATGGGCTTCTTCGTGAAGGCCGCCTGCCAGGCGCTGCGCGACATTCCGGCAGTCAACGGCTCGATCGAGGGCGACGAGATCGTCTATCACGATTATGCCGACATTTCGGTCGCGGTTTCCGCCCCGAACGGCCTGGTCGTACCCGTGATCCGCGACGCGCAGGACATGTCGGTCGCGACGATCGAGAAGACGATCGGCGATTTCGGCAAGCGCGCCAAGGACGGCACGCTCAAGATGGAGGAGATGAAGGGCGGTACCTTCACCATCTCCAACGGCGGCGTGTTCGGCAGCCTGATGTCGACCCCGATCATCAACCCGCCGCAGTCCGCCGTGCTCGGCCTGCACCGGATCGACGAGCGTCCGGTCGTGCGCGACGGCCAGGTTGTCGTCCGTCCGATGATGTATCTGGCACTCAGCTACGATCACCGCCTGATCGACGGTCGCGAAGCGGTGACCTTCCTGGTCGCGCTCAAGAACGCGATCGAGGATCCGACGCGGCTGCTGATCGATCTGTAAGTATTCGCGAGCCACCCCACCTTCCGTTCGGGCTGAGCTTGTCGAAGCCTCCTTCTTCTTTCTCGGACGGAAAAGAGAAAGTGCAGCCCTTCGACAAGCTCAGGGCGAACGGAGTTATTGATGGCTGACTATGATTTCGACGTGCTGGTGATCGGCTCGGGCCCTGGCGGTTACGTCGCGGCAATCCGCGCGGCGCAGCTGGACCTCAAGACGGCGTGTGCGGAAAGCCGCGAGACGCTCGGCGGCACCTGCCTCAATGTCGGCTGCATTCCGTCCAAGGCGATGCTGCACGCTTCCGAGCTGTACGAGGAAGCGGCCGGCGGCGCGCTCGCGAAGCTGGGCGTCAAGATCGACAAGATGAGCCTCGACCTGACGGCGATGCACGGCCAGCGCCTCGACGCGGTCAAGCAGCTCACCGGCGGCATCGAATATCTGTTCAAGAAGAACAAGGTGGAGTGGCTCAAGGGCCATGCCGCGTTCGAGAGCGCCGATACCGTCAAGGTCGGCGATCGCACTGTCCGGGCCAAGAATATCGTCATCGCCACCGGCTCGTCGGTAACCCCGCTGCCGGGCGTCGAGATCGACCAGAAGGTCGTCGTCGATTCGACCGGCGCGCTCGAGCTGCCGACGGTGCCGGGCCATATGGTCGTGATCGGCGGTGGCGTGATCGGGCTGGAGCTGGGTTCGGTCTGGCGCCGTCTCGGTGCCAAGGTCACCGTGGTCGAATTCCTCGACCAAATCCTGCCCGGCATGGACAGCGAAGTCCGCAAGGAAGCGAACAAGATCCTCAAGAAGCAGGGGATGGAATTCAAGCTGTCGACCAAGGTCACCAAGGTCGAACGCAAGGGCGTCGGCGCTACGCTCACGGTTGAGCCCGCCGCCGGTGGTGCCGCCGAGACAATCGCTGCCGACGTCGTGCTGGTCTCCATCGGCCGCCGCGCCAATACCGACGGGCTCGCACTCGACAAGGCGGGGCTTGCCGTCAACAAGCGCGGCCAGATCGATATCGATCATGATTTCGGGACGAGCGTGCCCGGGATCTGGGCGATCGGGGACGTCGTTCCCGGCCCTATGCTCGCCCACAAGGCCGAGGATGAGGGCATCGCGGTCGCCGAGAATATCGCCGGCCTGACCGGCATCGTGAACCACGATGTCATCCCGAGCGTGGTCTATACCATGCCCGAGATCGCCGGCGTCGGCCTGACCGAGGAGCAAGCCAAGGAGCGCGGACCGGTCAAGGTCGGCAAGTTCCCGATGCTCGCGAACAGCCGCGCCAAGACCAACCACGAGCCCGACGGTTTCGTGAAGGTGATCGCGGATGCGGACAGCGATCGCGTGCTCGGCGTGTGGGTTATCGCCTCGGTCGCCGGTACGATGATCGCGCAGGCGGCGCAGGCGATGGAGTTCGGCGGGACCAGCGAGGATATCGCCTATACCTGCCACGCCCACCCGACGCATTCCGAGGCGATCAAGGAAGCGGCGATGGCGGTGCAGGGCAAGCCGATCCACATCTGATCGCGCGCTGCCCGGCGGCTATGGGTCTTGCCGGGCGACGGCGATCGCACGCGCGAGACTGGTCCTGAAGCGGACTTCGGGCGGCCGCGCGCCGTGCATCAGCAGCAGGCGCCGTACGGCGGGCCGCGCACCGGCGACGTGGACCGTGGCATGGTGCCGCCGCGCGTCGCGCGCGAAACCGGCGATCATGGCGGCGGCGGTCGAATCGAGCACCGGCACGCCCGACAGGTCCAGGATATAGGCGCGGGGGTGCTCGCCGATACGATCGAGCGTCGCCGCGACCTCGCCCACCGCGCCGAAGAAGAAGGCACCCGTGATGCGGAAGACCACGACATCCTCGCCGGCGGCGAGCGCGGCATCATAGACCACACCCTCGCCATTCGGCCGATCGGCCTCGTCATCGTCCGCGACCAGGACGGGACGATCGATCTCCACGGCATGCGCCATGCGGTGGAGGAACAGCAGCGCACCGATCCCGAATCCGACCAATATGCCCTCGGTAAGATCGCGTAACACCACCAGCAGGAAAGTCACGAGCAGCACCGCCGCGTCCCCGCGCGACGTGCGCAGCAGGATCACGAATTCGTGCTTTTCCGCCATATTCCATGCAACGACGACGAGCATGCCCGCCAGCGCAGCCAGCGGAATCGCGCTCGCCAGCGGTGCCGCGATCGCCATGAACGCCAACAGGATCAGCGCGTGGAACATGCCCGATATCGGCCCGCGCGCTCCCGCCCGGACGTTGGTGGCGGTGCGCGCGATCGTGCCCGTAACGCAGATTCCCCCGAACAGCGACGAGGCGATATTCGCCGCGCCCTGGGCCACGAGCTCGCAATTGGAGCGATGACGCCGGCCCGACATGCTGTCGGCGACCACCGCCGAAAGCAGGCTTTCAATGCCTCCCAGCAACGCGAACGACAGCGCCGACGGCAGCACCGCGCCGATAGCGGCCAGTGTAAGATTTGGGACATGCGGTGCGGGAAGCGAGCGCGGGATTCCGCCGAAACGCGTGCCGATCGTCTCCACAGGCAAAGCGAACAACCAGGCTGCGAGCGCGGCCGTCGCGACCGCGATCAGGAAGCCCGGCCAGTGCGGCCGTAGCCGGCGCAGGGTGAGGATGATTGCTATCGAAAGCAGCGCCACCGTCACCGCCGGCACGCTCATGCTGGGGAATGCACTCGCCAGCGCGACGATTTTCGGCAGGAATGGACCGGGCTCGGCGCCGGCGAGTTTCAGGCCGAACAGATCCTTGAGCTGGCTCGCCAAGATGATGACGGCGATGCCGGAGGTGAAGCCCACCGTTACCGGGTAGGGAATATATTTGATGAAGGTGCCCAGCCGCAGGAAGCCCACCGCGAGCAGGATCGCGCCAGAGACCATTGTCGCGAGGATCAGCCCGTCGATTCCGTGCTTCGCGACTGTGGCCGCGACCAGGCCGATGAAAGCGCCGGCCGGGCCGCCGATCTGGAACCGGCTGCCGCTCAGCGCCGAGACGACGAATCCGCCGACGATCGCGGTATAGAGGCCGCGGTCGGGCGTCACGCCGGAAGCGATCGCGATCGCCATCGACAAGGGCAGGGCCACGATCGCTACGGTAAGGCCCGCGACGAGATCAGCCTTGAGGTCGGCGAGCCGGTAATGCTCACGCAGCACGGTGACGAGCTTCGGCGTGAACAGCTCGAAAAATCCGGGCCGGGCCTTCACCCTGCGAGCAAGCATCGCGATCCGCCTATCTGCCGTCGTTCGGCGGGCGGGGATGTCTGAGACGCACGCCCCGGCCGCCCTCGTGGCTCGGCGCATTGTCGCCGATCAGCAGAACGCCTGCGCGGTCGAACGCCTCTATCACCTTGGTGAGCGTATCAATGACGCCACGCACATTGCCGTCGCTCGCTTCCATCCGCTGGATGGTGGGCAACGACACGCCCGACATTTCCGCAAGCTGGCGCTGGTCGATGCCCAGCAACGCCCGTGCGGCACGCATCTGGCCGGCCGTGATCATGGTGCTCCCATTCTACCAATTATAATATGTCAAATCCCATTATTGATGTCTAGAACATCAATAATGGGGTGACGGCCATGAGAAGGCGCTTCGGTGAACGCGACCCGTGGCGCGGCTACGGCAACCGAATGGAGGCTCGCACGTAGTCACAGGGTCGAAACGAAAAGTGGAGTTGCGTGAGGCCATGGCGCGTGGATTTCTCCTTCTGCCGGTTGCCGCAGCGCTCATCGTCGAGGGTTGCGGAGAGAAAGCGCCGAAAATGCCCGCCGATCCGGTCGACCAGGCTGCTACCTGCGGCGTGATCGCCGCCGCCAGCGAGCGCGAAAGCGCAGGCCTCAAGGGCGATCTCCCGGCGGATTCGCAGGTGCGCATCCTCCATTACGCGATGCTGTACGGGTCGAGCGGCAAGAGCTTCGACCGGGACAAGGTCAACGCCGTATCCAGGCGCATGCCGGCCTTGTTCGACCAGACGATCAAGGGCCAATGGCAGACTTTGCGCGCCACGTGCGCAAGTGCTTTCCCGGCGACCCAGATCAAACAGCCGACGCTGCCGCCCAGGCCTGTCGATGCCGTGCTGCAATGCTATGTGCTGGCGGATTTCTTGCGCAAGGCGCTTGCCGACCAGGGCTCAAGTTATGCCGAGGCCGTCAACAATTATGGCGTGTTCACCGGCAAGCTCGACACGAAGTTGACGCCCCTGCTGCGTGCGGCTGGTTTGCCTAACGGCGCTGCGCTTCAGGCCAAGCGTTCCGAGGCGCTCGCGGCAGCGACGAATCTTGGCCCGCCACCCGCGGTGATCGACGCGTGCGAGAAGAAGTATGAC
>Ga0207644_10002968_pt1 | contig 10928 bp, 7 predicted proteins | sample KBSS73metaG_FD_184326 | JGI IMG/M metagenome (GOLD analysis project Ga0207644, IMG submission 184326) | Switchgrass rhizosphere microbial communities from Kellogg Biological Station, Michigan, USA - KBS S7-3 metaG (SPAdes) (version 2) | ecosystem: Host-associated > Plants > Roots > Rhizosphere >... | reverse complement strand
GCGAAGAACAAGCCCGCCCCGGTGCTACACTCGAAACAACCGGTCTCCGGGACGGTTCGTCCAAACAGCGAATCGACGTTCCAGTCGGTCTGACAGGGGTAGGCTGGCATGCAATTCCGAACCGCCGTCGTTCTGGTTTTCGTGCTCGCTCTGACGGCTGCCGCCGCCACCTTGCACGGGGCCGCGGCCTCGCGCCAGCAAGCGGATTCCCTTGCCCGGAAGATCGTCCAGATCACACAGCGCGGGGCGCAGACGGCGGTGCCGACGCCCGGCGCCAAGCGGACCGAAGTGAGCGAAGACGAGGTCAATTCCTGGTTCGTCTTCCGCGGCCGCCCCTACCTGCCGGAGGGCGTCACGAGCCCCAACGTCACGATGATCGGGGACGGCACCATGCGCGGCGCGGTCATGGTCGATCTCGACGCCCTGGGCAAGCGGAAGTCCGGCGGCGGGCTGCTCGACATCTGGAGCTATCTGGGCGGCAAGGTGCCGGTGGCCGTGACCGGCACGTTGCGCGCGCGCGACGGGCGCGGCCAGTTCGAAATGAAGTCGGCCGAGGTTGCGGGCGTACCGGTGCCCAAGGCGCTGGTGCAGGAGCTGGTGTCGGTCTACGCGTCATCGCCCGACGACAAGAAGCCGATCAGCCTCGACTCCTCGTTCGAGTTGCCGGCGAAGATCCGGTCGATCGACGTCGGCCACGGCCAGCTGGTCGTCGTACAGTAGGGTCCGGCGCTATCTGGCAAACCGGCTTGACGCCGGTTCGCGATCCGGCGGGCCCGATCCGCCACCTCCTCTCGTGACCGATCTGCTCGAGACTCCGCTGCAGTACCTGAAGGGCGTCGGCCCCCGCAAAGGCGCCGACCTCAAGAAGGCGGGGTTGGCCACCGTCGAAGATCTGCTCTACCGGCTGCCGTTCCGTTACGAGGACCGCAGCCGCATGCAGCCGATCGCGTCGCTCCGTCCCGGCACCAAGGCGGCGGTGTTCGGCGAAATCAAGAGCGCGCACGTGGCGATCACGCGCCGGCGCGGCTTCCGCATCTTTCACGCCGTGCTCGGCGATGCGAGCGGCGGCATCCGCTGCTCGTGGATGAACCAGGCCTATCTGGCCGACATCCTGCAGCCGCGCACGACGGTCGTCGTCTTCGGCGAGGTCAAGCTGGATTCGAGCGGGCTGCACTTCCTCAACCCCGAATTCGAGATCGTCTCGGACGATCTCTCCGGGCTGCACGTCGGGCGCATCGTGCCCTTCTACGAACGCACCGGCACCGTGACCCCCAACATGCAGCGGAAGCTCGTGCGCCACGCGCTCGACGTTCTCCCGGCCGAACTGCCCGATCTCCTGGACCCGGACCTGCGCGCCCGCCAGGGTCTGATGGCGCGGCGGCCGGCTATCGAGGCGAGCCACTTTCCGGCGAGCGAGGCCAATGTCGGCGAGCTCAACGCGTTCCGGACGCCGGCCCAGCGGCGCCTCATCTTCGAGGAGTTCTTCCTGTTTCAGATCGGCCACGCCTGGCGGCGCCACGAGACGAGCGTGGAGCACAAGCCTCACCGGGTGGCGGTGGACGATCGGATCCGGCAGTCGGCGGCGAAGGTGCTGCCGTTCCATCTCACGCCGGGGCAGCGGAGCGCGACCAAGGAGATCGTCGATGACCTGTGCCTGCCGAAGCCGATGAACCGGCTGCTGCAGGGGGACGTCGGCGCAGGCAAGACGATCGTGGCGCTGCTCGCCGCGATCGTCGCGATGGAGAACGGCCTGCAGGTGGCCTTCATGGCGCCGACCGAGATCCTGGCCAAGCAGCACTTCGCCACCACCGCGAAGCTGCTGTCGCAGACACGCTTCCGGGTGGATCTGCTGACCGGCAGCACGCCCGGGCTGCAGCGGCACACCATCCTGGCGCACCTCGAGCGCGGCACCACCAATCTGGTGGTCGGCACGCATGCGCTCGTCCAGGACAACATCAAGTTCAACGCGCTGGGGCTCGTCGTGATCGACGAGCAGCACCGCTTCGGCGTGGCGCAACGGGCGGCGCTGCAGGAGAAGGGGCTGCGTCCCGACGTGCTGCTGATGACGGCCACGCCGATTCCGCGCACGCTGGCGCTCACCGACTACAGCGAGCTGGATGTCTCCAAGATCACCGGCCTGCCGCCGGGCCGGAAGCCGGTGCGCACGTGGGTGAAGCCCGAGTCGCGCCGCGACGAGGTCTACGACCTGCTGCGCGCCGAGATCGAGAAGGGGCGGCAGGTCTACGTGATCTATCCGCTGGTGGAGGAGTCGGAGAAAGTCGATCTGAAGTCCGCCACCGAGATGGCGGACCACCTCCAGGCCGAAGTGTTTCCCGGACGGCGCGTGGCCCTGCTGCACGGGCGCATGAAGCAGGACGCCAAGGACCACGTGATGCACGCGTTCATGTCGGGCGCCGTGCAGGTGCTGGTGTCCACCACCGTCGTCGAGGTCGGGGTGGACGTGCCGAACGCGTCGGTGATGGTGGTCGAGCACGCCGAGCGTTTCGGCCTGTCACAGCTGCACCAGCTGCGCGGCCGCATCGGCCGCGGCGAGTGGGACTCGCACTGCATCCTGCTCTATCAGGCCCCGTGGAGCGACGACGCGCGCGAGCGTCTCAAGACGATGGCCGAGACGAACGACGGCTTTGCGATTGCGGAGCGTGACCTCGAACTGCGCGGCCCCGGCGACTTCTTCGGCACGCGGCAGTCGGGTCTGCCCAAGCTCCGCACCGGCGACCTCGTTCGCGACCGCGACATCATGGAGGAGGCGCATCGCGAGGCGCGCCAGCTGGTGGAATCCGGGCTGTCGCCGGCGCTGGCCGCCTTCGTGCGCGACAAGTGGGACGCGCAGTTCGGCCTGATCCAGGTAGGGTAGCGTGCGCATCATCGCCGGCCGTCTGAAAGGACGGCGCATCGCGTCGCCGTCGTGGGAAGGGCTGCGGCCGACCTCGGACCGCCTGCGCGAAACGCTGTTCAACGTGCTGGCGCCTCGCATCGACGGCGCGCGGGTGCTGGACCTCTGTGCCGGCACCGGCGCGCTCGGCTTCGAGGCGCTCAGCCGCGGCGCCGCGCACGTGGTCTTCGTCGATTCCGACCGGCGGTCGACGGCCGCAATCGCCCGCACCGCCGAGACCTGGGGCGTAGGGGCGGTTTATACTATTCACGTCGGGGACGCCGTCGAGTGGTTGAGGCGCCTCGCCCACGGCCCGCGCTTCGACCTGATCCTGCTCGATCCGCCGTACTCGCTGCCGCAGCTTCGCGACGTGCTCGATGCCGCCGCTGGATGCCTGTCCGGAGAGGGTGTGCTGGTCCTCGAGCGGGCGACGCGGCGCGAGCCGGACGCCGTGGAGTCGCTCGAACGCGTGCGCGACCTGCGGGCGGGAGACAGCACGCTGACGTTCTACGCGCGTGCGCGAAGCGCGAGCGCCAGATAGATAGAGGTCGTGATGAGTGAACCGCCCGCCGGACGCCTGGCCATCTTTCCAGGCTCCTTCGATCCGCTGACCAACGGGCACGTCGACATCATCCTGCGCAGCGCGCACCTGTTCGAGCGCATCGTGGTGGCGGTGCTGGTCAACGCCGACAAGCAGCCGCTCTTCACGTCCGACGAGCGCATCGGCATCATCCGCGAGGTGTTCCGCGAATACCCGAACATCGAGGTGGAGAGCTTCGACGGGCTGCTCGTGCAGTACGCGCGGCGGCGGCGGGCGAGCGCCATCGTTCGGGGTATTCGCGCGGTCTCGGATTTCGAGTATGAGTTTCAGATGGCGCTCATGAACCGCCATCTCGAGCCGACGCTCGAGACGGTGTTCATGATGCCGGCCGAGCAGTACACGTATCTGAGCTCGCGGCTGATCAAGGAAGTGTTCAGCCTCGGCGGCGATGTCCGGGGCCTCGTGCCGTCGGCGGTCGAAAAGGCCATGCATGAGAAGAAGGCCGTGAAGACGTAGGTCGGGTGGGTCAGGTAGGTCAGGTAGGGAGAGCGAGACGTAGGGGCCGCCTTCAGGCGGCCCGTCGAGGATCAGACGATGGGTATGTTTGCAGACCGTATGTCATCGGTGCAGGTGTCGGCCACGCTCAAGGTGGCGGCCGAAGCCGAGCGGCTCCGCCGGGCGGGGCACAGCGTGGTGGACTTCAGCGCCGGCGAGCCGGACTTCCCGACGCCCGAGCATGTCAAGGACGCGGCCAAGGCGGCAATCGACGCCAACTTCACGCGCTATACGGCGGCGGCGGGCATTCCCGAGCTGCGCGAGGCGATCTGCGCGCGCTACAAGCGTGACTACGGCGTGGACATCACGGCCGCCGAAGTGCTGCTGACGGTCGGCGGCAAGCAGGCGCTCTTCAACACCGCGCTCGGGCTCTACAACGAGGGCGACGAGGTGATCACGCACGCGCCCTACTGGCCGACCATTCCCGAGCAGGTGAAGCTCGTGGGAGCGGTGCCGGTGATCGTGCCGACGAGCTCCGAAGACGGCTTCCGCATCACGGCGGATGCCATCCTTTCGAAGGTGACGCCGAAGACGAAGGCGATCATCCTGAACTCGCCGAGCAACCCGACCGGGGCGCTGATCGAAGAGAGCGTGGTCGCGTCGATTGCGCAGGAAGCCGCCAGGCGCGGGATCTGGACGATCGTGGACCTGTGCTACGAGCAGCTGATCTACGAGACGGTGCCGCACAACCTCCCGAAAGCGCTGTTCGATCACAATCGCGCGCGGACGGTGCTCTGCGGGTCGGCGTCGAAGAGTTACGCCATGACCGGCTGGCGCGCCGGCTGGACGATTGCGCCGAAGGAGCTGACCTCGGTCTTCAACATCATCCAGGGGCAGTCCACGTCGAACATCACGTCGATCACGCAGAAGGCGGTGCTCGCGGCGGTCAGCGGCTCGCAGGACGCGGTGAAGGTGATGCTCGACGAGTACCGTGAGCGCCGCGACAACATCCACGCCTGGCTGACGGCGCACCCCGGGATCCAGTGCGTGAAGCCGAAGGGCGCGTTCTACCTGTTCCCGAACATCAGCGGGCTGCTGGCGCCGGGCACGACGTCGACCGACTTCGCACAGGCGCTGCTCGAGAAGGAGCACGTCGTCGTGACGCCGGGCGAGGCGTTCGACGCGCCGGGCTATCTGCGCATCTCCTACGCGACTTCGATGGAGCAGCTGCGCGAGGGTGCCACGCGCATCCTGCGTTTCGCCGAGTCGCTGCAGCAGGCCGCCACCCGCTAGGGCCATGCCCCTTCCGTCCGCGTTCGTCGAGGCGCTTCGCTCAGCGCTCGGCGAGCGCGGCGTCTCCGACGATCCCGCGACGCTCGATGCCTGCGCGGCCGATGCCCTCGGCCGCGGCCACGCGCCGGACCTCGTGGTGCGTCCGGCGGACACCGCGCAGGTGTCGGCGGTGGCGCGTCTCTGCCAGCAGCATCGCGTCCCGCTCGTGGTCCGCGGCGCCGGCACCGGCTACACCGGCGGCGCGGTGCCGACCCGCGGCGGTGTGGTCCTGTCCGTTGAACGGCTGAACCGCATCCTCGAGATCGACGAGGTCAATCTGACCGTGGTCGTCGAACCGGCGGTGATCACCGGCGACCTGCAGCGCGCCGTGGAAGCGCGCGGGCTCTACTACCCACCGGATCCAGCCAGCCTCGAGATGTCGTCGATCGGCGGCAACGTGGCCGAGTGCGCCGGCGGGCCGCGCGCGTTCAAGTACGGCACGACGAAACGCTACGTCCTCGGACTCGAAGCGGTGCTGCCGACCGGCGAGATCATCCACACCGGGTCGAAGGCGGTGAAGAACGTCGTCGGCTACGACCTGACGCAGCTGCTGGTTGGATCAGAGGGCACGCTGGCGATCATCACCCGCGTCACGCTGCGGCTGCTGCCGTATCCGCCGGCGCGCGCGACCGTCATGGCGACCTTCGGCAACATCCGCGGCGCTGTGGACGGCGTGACAGCGCTCGTGCAGCTCGGCGTGATTCCCGCCTCGGTTGAATTGATCGACGGCGATTCGCTGCGCGCGCTGGAAGCGCACGTCGGGCACCCGGTGGCGCCGGGTGCGTCGGCCCTCCTCATCGTCGAAGCCGACGGCGTGCCGGCGGCGGTGCGGGAGGAGATCGATCGCGTGTCGTCGGCGCTGACCGCGTCGGGCGCGATCACGGTGAAGCGGGCCGCCACCGACGCCGAGCGCGAGGAGCTCTGGAGCGTGCGGCGTCAGCTGTCGTTCGCGCTGCGCGCCACCGGGCTGATCAAGATCAATCACGACGTCGTGGTGCCGCGCGGACGCGTGCCGGAGCTGTTCGAGGAGGTCGAGCGCCTGAAGTCCACGCACGGCCTGCGCATCGCCTGCTTCGGTCATGCCGGCGACGGCAACATCCACGTGAACCTGATGCTGCAGCCGGGGGACGCGGCTGAAATGGCGCGCGCGAAGGCCGCCGAGCGCGAGCTCTTCACGCGCGTGGTTGCCCTCGAGGGCTCGATCAGCGGCGAACACGGGATCGGCTTCGCCAAGGCCGCGTACCTGGACATCGAGCTCTCGCCCGAGGTCATCGCCCTGATGCAGCGGGTGAAGCAGGCCTTCGACCCCGCCGGCATCCTGAATCCAGGAAAGATCTTTCCTGACCCGTCAGCCTTGAGCCCTACGTCCTGAGCCGTCAGTACGTCGGCGGCGGCGGAACGTACGCGGTGACCGTGCTCTCGTGGCCACCGGATCCGATCGCGGCGACGCCGTAGACGAAGTCGTCGATGTTCGCATTCGGCAGCGTCCACTCGGTGACGTTGCCGACGATCGCCTCGTGCTGCCAGTCCGCCGTCCACAAGTCCCGCCACACCACGCGGTAGCCGGTGGCGCCCGGCGACGGGTTCCAGCGCAGCCGCGCGTCGTAGCCGGATGGACGCCGGTCGATCATCGCCTGCCCTCGCGGGTTGGCCACCGAGGGCGGCGGCGGGGCGAGTGCGAGCTCTGCCATCGCCGCGGCGTTCACGCGCGCGTTGTTCGCCAGATACGCGAAGGAGACGCCGTCGATGGTGTCGCCCGGCCCGTGCTGCTTCGCGTAGTTCTCGCGCGACTCGCGGAACCCCACCGCGGCAAACCCCTCGAGGTTCCACGCCGTGTGGTCCCCGCCGCGCGAATAGCGGTCGCGGCGGGCCAGCGGCCGCACGGTGTGCCCCGGCACGTACCGCGCCGCGATGCGGGCGGTGAACACGGCCAGCGCGCGCGAGGGCGAGTCGTCCGGCCCCTCCGAGTAGAGTCGAATCGTCTCGCCGTCGGTGCCGGTGCCGCCTACCGCGCCGCCGACGATGTCGTTGTTGAAGATCGCCTGCACCGGCAGGCGGGCCGCGCGCGCGTCACGCGCATGCGCGCGGGCACCGAGCAGCCCCTGTTCTTCGCCCGCCACCGCCATGAACACCAGCGTGGCGTCGAAGTCGATCCCGCTCTGCGCGAAGGCGCGCGCCAGCTCCATCACCAGGACGGTCCCGCTGCCGTCGTCGTTGGCACCCGGCGCGTCCACGTTGGGATCCTGGCGCGCCGCTGGCGGCGCCGTCGCCCCGCGATTGAGCGCCAGCTGCCCGTCCGGCACCAGATTGAGCGAGTCGTAGTGGCCGCTCACATAGATGCGCCGGGGCGAACGGCCCGGCAGAACGGCGATCACGTTGCGGAGCTCGACGTTGCGGGTGACGCGGCCGTTGCCGGCGCCTTTCTTGAGACGGTGGGTGTCGAAGCTGACCTGCAGTTTCGGGCTCGTGCGCCCGAGCTCGTCGAAGATCCACTGGCGCGCGGCGCCGATGCCGCGGGTCGTTGACGACGCGTCGGACAGCGTGTTGCGGGTGCCGAAACCGACCAGCGTCCGCAGCAGCTGCTCGAGCCGCGTCTCGGAAATCGACGTGAGCAGCGCCGCGATCCGCGGGTCGCGATCCGCCGCGGCTGCTTGAGCCGCGGCGGCGACGGGAACAAGCGTCAGGGCGGCCGTCAGAACGGCGGCGGACCGGCGCATCAGAACTCGAACCGGACGCCGAGCTGCAACGTCGCCGGCACCGCGCCGGCGCGGAGTGTGGTCAGGTTGAAGAAGTCGGTCGATCGGCGATCGCCGATCGGGTTGTCGAAGTTGGCGCGATTGGTCACGTTGAACACGTCGGCGAACAGATCGAGCGAGCGGCCGCGTCCCGGACGGAGACGATAGCCCAGACGCAGGTCGAGCTGGAAGAAGCCCGGTCCGGTGGCGCCGTTGCGCTCGCTCTCTGCATCGGCCGTGTATGGATTGCGGCCGGTGGTGCTGGTGTAGCTGCCGGCCGGAAGCGGTTCGGCAAACGTGCCGTTGCGGTCCGGGTCGGTGGTGGAGTCGACGACGCTGAAGTGGGTCCCCGAGAGCGCGCGTGCCACCCAGGCCACAGTCATCCCAGTCGTCTTCGGCACCGTCGCCTGGCCGCTGATCACGAGGTTGTGCCGGCGATCGAAATTGGTCGGCCCCTGGTTTGCGCTCAGGCCGAGGTCGTCGAGCACCTGGAACGGGCTGGTGGGGATGCCGAGGCCCGACGTGTTGCCGCGCGAGTAGCCGAGCGTATACGACACCCGGAACGAGTAGTCGTTGCTGAAGCGCTTGACCAGCGCGGTCTCGAGGGCGTCGTAGTCGATCTTGCCGTCGTTGACCGGCGTGAACACGCTGGCGGCAAAGGCGGGGCTGTTGACGCGTGTCAGCGTCGCGGTGCGCGCGGTGGTGGCGCGAAGGCCCGGGTTCAGGTCACGGAGCATCAGCTGATCGCGGGCGCGGGCGTGCACGTAGTCGGCGCTGACGGACATCGCGTTGCCCAGCTGCCGCTCGTATCCCGCGGTGATCTGATCCGAGTAGGGGATGGTTCGATCCGGGTTGTCGAGGGTGACGTTGCCGGTGTTCTTGACGCGCGAGCCGGGCGGGTAGCGCTGCGCCAGCAGGGCGCGGTTGACCGTCGGCCCGCCTGCCAGCATCGGTTCGGTCGGCGGGGTCCCGGTGGAGGGGCCCGGGTCCGCGTTGTTGGTCGGGAAGAACACCTGGAAGGAATCCGAGAACACCCCGGCGGTGAGGATGTTCGAGATCAGCTCGAAGTGGGTCTTGTCGTAGAAACGCCCGAAGCCGCCGCGCGCCACCGCACGGCCGTTGCCGCTGACGTCGTAGGTGAGCCCCACCCGCGGCGACAGGTTGTTCTTGTCCACCGGGTAGGCGGTGGGGTCGGTGAATGCCGGGTTGTCGCGCTCGTTGAACGGCTGCACCTCGATGTCGTAGCGGAGCCCGACGCTCACCGTGGCACGCGGCGTGAGGCGCCACTTGTCCTGCGCGAATGCCGAGCCGAAGTGCGCTTTCTGGTACGAGTTCAGCGCGCCGGGGACGCGAATCTGCAGCCGCTCGGGATAAGTGCCCGGGTCTGCCGCGTTGAACGGCGCGTCCGAACGGAAGAAGAACGTGCCGTTCAGATTGTCCTGCGCCGTCGAACGAGCGCCCACGTACTCGTACTGCACCCCGAACTTCACGTCGTGCTCGCCGTGTCCGGTCATGAACCAGGACATCGTGTCGTCGAGCTGGTAAGCGTTGTCCACACGCGCCTGCGCGACGTTGCTCTGCTGATCGACGAACGTCAGGTAGACGAGCTGCGGGTTCAGCGCCGCCTGGTCCTGGCCGTTGCCGTTGAAGCCGGGATTGGCAAACGCCACGTCCTCGCGTGTGAAGTTGAAGCGCACGGTGTTGAGCCGTGTATTCGAGAGCACGGAGTTCGCCGAGACCACCACGGTCTGATCGATGTCGGACTCCTCGCGCGACGCGTTCGCCGACGAGGTGAGATTCTGCGCGCCGGCGAAGGGCGGCAGGTAGGGCACGATCTGGTTCAGCTGCGGCGACGACTCCCGCAGCCATCGGACGCTCCACGTGTTGTTGCGCGACAGCTGATGATCGCCGCGCAGGAGCGTATTCCAGACGCGATCTTTCGTCACCGGCGAGGCGTTCAGCTCGGGATGGGACGGAATGCTGATGGTGTTGGCGCGATTGACCATCACGCGCTCCACATTGAAGAACGCGTGCGCCTTGTCGCGGATGATCGGCCCGCCGACGTTGGCGCGATAGGTCTGGAGCTGGGTGTCGGGCTTTGTGAGGTTGTTCTGGGTCACGAAGAAGTCGCGCCGCGTCATCGACGCGTCCTGCCACAGGCCGGCCGCCACGCCATGAAGGTCGTTGCTGCCCGATTTGGTGATGGCGTTGATGATGGCGCCGGTGGTGCGGCCGAACTCGGCGTCGTACTGGTTGGTGACCACCTGGAACTCGGCGATCGCTTCGATCGGCGTCCGTGCCTGACTGCCGGCGCGCTGGCCGATCACGTCGTCGTTGTTGTTGGCGCCGTCGAGCAGGAAGTTGTTGTTGCGCGAGTCCATGCCGTTGGCGCTGACCGCGTCGGAGCCGAACGACTCGGTGCTGATGTTGGCGACCATGCCGGGCAGCAGCGCCACCATGCCGACGAAGTTGCCGTTCACCGACGGCAGGCTGGTGACCTCGCGGTTGGTGACGTTGCCGCCGATCTGCTTCGACGTGACGTCGACGAGCGGTGTGGCCGCGGTAACGGTCACCGTATCCGTCAGGCCGCCGACGTCGAGCGGCAGGTCGAGCGTGATCGTGCGGCCCAAATCGAGGCGGATGCCCGATCGGCTGTACTTCTTGAAGCCTGGCGACTCGGCGACCAGCGTATAGAGGCCTGGCGAGAGCGCCGTCACGAAGTACGCGCCGTCGTCGCCGGTGACGGTCTGCCGGTACACGCCGGTGGCCTCGTTGGTGATCGTCAGCGTCGCCCCGGAGATGGCGGCGCCCTGAGGATCGAGCGCCCGCCCGCGCAACTCCGAGGTGCTTTCCTGAGCGGCGGCCACGCCGGAGAGAGCAGCAATGACGCACGCTGCCCCAAGGCACAGTCCCAATGTCAGTCGCATCTGAA
>Ga0207644_10002965_pt1 | contig 10934 bp, 13 predicted proteins | sample KBSS73metaG_FD_184326 | JGI IMG/M metagenome (GOLD analysis project Ga0207644, IMG submission 184326) | Switchgrass rhizosphere microbial communities from Kellogg Biological Station, Michigan, USA - KBS S7-3 metaG (SPAdes) (version 2) | ecosystem: Host-associated > Plants > Roots > Rhizosphere... | reverse complement strand
GCGCGGATGATTGCCGATCTGCGCGACATTGCCTTTTCCCTCGGCTCGGCTTGCGCAAGCGGATCCGGTAGGCCGAGCCATGTCCTCCGGGCGCTCGGGCTTGATTACCGTGAAGCCCGCTCGTCGATCCGCCTGGGGTTCGGTCGTTACACTACCCAAAAGGACCTGGTTGACGCCTGCGATCGCCTTGCGAAAGCAGCGGTCGAGCAGGAGAAGCTCGACGCGTGACGCTAGTGCGTTTCTTCCGCGCCGACGGAACTCTCGACAAGGAAGTGGAAGCAGCGCCCGGACAGCGGCTGCTTGATGTCGCCTGGGCGGCACGCGAGCCCCTTGAGGGCGCTTGCGAGGGCGTGATGGCCTGCTCGACGTGCCACGTGATCGTTGAGGCCCCTGATTTCGAGAAACTTCCTCCCGCGACCGAGGAAGAAGAGGATCTACTCGACCTTGCCGCGCACGCGACGCGCACGTCCCGGCTCGCATGCCAGATCATCCTTACCGAGGACATGAAGGAGCTTAGCGTCCGAATCCCCCCGGAAGCGAGGAATTGGATGGGGCGCTAGTCGCCCGGCGGCAGCGGATTGCCGACCCGTTTGTCCTGATTATCAGCCCGAGGATTCGAACGGCGGCCGTTTTTTGACAAGACGGGTCGGAGTGCCTGGAGCTGCGCGAGTGCAAGACCGCCTGAGCGTCCGCTATCGAGCAGCAGAAAGCGGTTGATCGCTGCCTGTCGGAATTCGGCGATCGATATGCCGCGGTTGAAGTCGACATCGGCGGCGGCAACCGGCTCCGGAATGTTGAGAATTCCATACCTCGATGCCCCCTGGAGCCCGCCCGGTTCCAGATTATCCCCGCCGCGCTGCCGACGGCCGCGACGGTCGCCCTCGCCGATCGGGTCCGCCCCGGCGCCTTCCTGCCGCTTGGCGCTGGGCTCGCCCGGCATTCGCCTGGTCTTCGACATCACCTGAATATCGGGCGCGATGTCCCATTCGTAACGGGCGAGCTCGTCGGGATCGATTTCACCGTCCTGGTTATCGTCGAGTTTGGCGAAGAAGCGCTCGGCATCAGCGACCATCTCGACTTGCGTCAGCATCCCGTCATGGTTTCGGTCGGCCTGGCTGAACCAGTCGGCGAGCGTGTCATCCGCGGACGAGTGGGCGCGGAACGGTTCTCCCATCGGGCTGATGAAGGGAGCCCATGCATGCCCGACGACACTGATCGGCGGTTCCGATGCGACAGCTCCGGCGGCGATCAACGGCAGCAGCAGGGCGGGAAAGGGCATTTAAGGCGCTCCGGTGGGCGGTTGGCGACTTCATCCCCGGACCGTGAACGGTCGATGAAGAGAATGATCAGTCCGACCATGAACTTGCGCGGCGGGATACCTTCCCCCATATGCGCGCCCGGAAGTCGGCGGACGGCGCTGTCGCCAACCTGGTCAGGTCCGGAAGGAAGCAGCCACAACGATTTCGTGCCGGGTCGTCGGCTTCCACCGCTCGCAATGGCGAGACTCTCCCCCTAAACCGCTGTTGTGAACGACGACGAATCGCCCGGTTTGGGCCTCGACATCCCTGAGCAGCCGCAGAAGCCAGCGGACGCGTCACCCTATCGAGTGCTCGCCCGCAAGTATCGCCCGCAGACCTTTTCCGAGCTGATCGGCCAGGATGCGATGGTGAAGACACTCGCCAATGCAATCGAGCGCGGGCGCATTGCACACGCTTTCCTGCTCACCGGCGTCCGCGGGGTCGGCAAGACCTCGACGGCGAGGCTGATTGCCAAGGCACTCAATTGCATCGGGCCGGACGGGCAGGGCGGGCCGACGATCAATCCCTGCAACATTTGCGAGCCTTGCCGCGCCATTTCCGAGGGTCGGCATATCGACGTCATCGAAATGGACGCTGCGTCTCACACCGGCATCGACGACATCCGCGAGATTATCGATGCGGTGCGCTACGCGTCGGTAAGCGCGCGCTACAAGATCTACATCATCGACGAAGTTCACATGCTTTCCAAGGCTGCTTTCAATGCCTTGCTGAAGACTCTTGAGGAGCCGCCTGAGCATGTGAAGTTCCTCTTCGCAACGACCGAAGTAAACAAGGTGCCGGTAACGGTCCTGTCGCGCTGCCAGCGTTTCGATCTGCGCCGGATCCCCGCCGAGAAGCTGGCGGCGCATTTTTCGGACGTCTCGAACGCCGAGGGTGTCGAAATAGAGCCCGAGGCACTCGGCATGATTGCAAGGGCAGCCGAAGGCTCGGCACGCGACGGCCTGTCCATTCTCGATCAAGCGATTGCCCACGGCGCTGGCGCTGTGACTGCCGGGCAGGTCCGCGACATGCTTGGCCTTGCCGACCGCGGCCGCATCCGCCGCTTGCTGCAGCTGGTGCTCACGGGTGATGCCGGCGCTGCCCTTGCGGAGCTCGACGAGGCGCATGAGCTCGGGATCGACCCGACGCAGCTCCTGCGCGGCCTGATGGAAAGCCTCCACGCTGCGACGCGTGCGAAGGCCGGCGCCAGTTCCGACGCACTGCAAAGTGCCGAGGAGCGGGAAAGCGCTGCCGAGATGGCGAAGGCGCTCGGATGGGGTACGATCCACCGATTGTGGCAGATGCTTTTGAAGGGTCTCCAGGACGTGGAAGTGGCGCCGGACCCGCGCGAGGCCGCCGAAATGGCGTTGCTGCGACTGATCCATGCTGCCGACATGCCGGATCCCGCCTCGCTTCTCGCGAAACTCAGCGGGGAGAGTGCGCCTGCAATTTCCGTATCCGTACCAGGCAGCAAGCCCAGCTCACCGGCGGCTCGGGTCCCCGGTGATTTTGAATCGCTGGTGAAATCCGTCGAGCAGAGCGGAAAGCATCTGCTCGCCCAGCAGCTTCATGACCAGGTGGGCCTCGTGCGCTATGCGCCGCCAGAGCTCGTGGTGAAGCCGATGCGCCCCCTTGGAGCGGACTGGACTCGCGATCTTGCGAACGCTCTCAAGCTGGCGACGGGAGCAACGTGGCAGGTCTCGCTTTCCGATGAGGTCGGCGAGCCCACGTTGCTCGACCAGGAGAAAATGGCAGAGGAACGCGTTCGGGCCGATGTGCTTGCGGACCCCAACGTCCGCGCCGTAATGGACGCCGTTCCCGGCGCCGAGCTGGAATCCTTCTCGAGAGGCGGCTGACATGCCCGAAATGCCCGACTTCGAATCCATCATGCAGATGGCGCAGAACGCGCAGGCGGAGCTGCAGAAAGCCCAGGACAATCTCGACAAGATCGAGGTCGAGGGAGCGGCCGGCGGCGGCATGGTGAAAATCAGGGCGACGGCAAAGGGCCGGATCCTTGCAGTCGAACTGGACGAGACCCTCTTGCAGCCGTCCGAAAAGACGATGATCGAGGACCTGATTGCTGCTGCGATCAATGACGCCCGCGCCAAGGCGGATACGGCCGCAGCCGCCGAGATGCAGAAGATGCAGGGAAGTCTCCCGCTGCCGCCCGGATTCAAGCTTCCGTTCTAAGCATTGTCGTGATTGCGCAAACCCTAGTCGCTACCCGGCAAGCAAAGGCTTGTCTCGGCCACTAGCTGCGGTCACACTGTTGTTGACTGCACTAAGGGAGAAGCGCCGATGCGGCTGGGCGCAATGCAGGACTTTCCGCTCCGCATCACGCGGTTGATCGACCACGCCGAACGCGAGCATGGATCGACTGAAATTGTCTGCGCACGAGCGGATGGATCGACTTTCCGGACCAATTGGAAGAGCGTTGCGCACGATTCGCGGCGCCTGGCACAGGCACTCGAACGGCTCGGCGTGAAGCCCGGCGACCGTGTCGCGACGATGGCGATGAACCATGACCGGAATTTCGTCACCTGGTTCGGCGTCGTCGGAATGGGCGGGGTTCTCCACACGCTCAATCCGCGGCTCTTCGACGACCAGCTCGAATTTATCGCCAATCATGCCGAGGACCGCGTCCTGCTCTACGACCGGGCATTCACGCCGATCGTCGAACGCTTGAAGCCGCGCTGGTCGTCGATCGAACATTATATCTGCTTTGACGATGAGTTCGACGCGCTGCTCGACGCCGAAGACGGCGACTACACCTGGCACGAGGGCGATGAGCGGGAGCCCTGCGGTCTCTGTTACACCAGCGGGACGACCGGAAATCCGAAGGGCGTGCTCTACGAGCATCGCTCGACCGTGCTTCACGCGATGAGCGTCATCGCTCCCGACATCTTTGACGTCTCCGCGCGTTCGGTGATGCTCCCGATCGTCCCGATGTTCCATGCCGGAAGCTGGTGCATTCCCTATGCGGCGGCAATTGCGGGCTTCAAGCTGGTGATTTGCGCCGACAATCAGCCGGAACGTCTTTGCAACCTGCTCAATTCCGAAGGCGTCACTCATTCGGCGGGCGTGCCGACGGTGTGGCTCTCGATGATCGATCATGTCGAGCAAACAGGCGCATCACTGGGCAAGCTTCGCCTCGTGATCATCGGCGGATCATCGGCGCCCCCTGCGACCATTCGCTGGTTCCGCGAGCGCGGCGTCCACGTCAATCACCTTTGGGGGATGACCGAGATGTCGCCGGTGGGCACCGTTGGGGCGCCGCCGGCCAATTGGGATCAGATGAGCGAGGATGAGCAAATCTCGTACATGTCGCGCCCGGGCCGTTCGATGTTCGGCGTCGAGCTTCGCGTCATCGACGATCAGGGCAAGGTGCTGCCGCGCGACGGCAAGAGTTCAGGACGCCTCCAGACGCGGGGCGCCGCTGTGGTCAAGCGCTACTTCAAGCAGGACCAGGACTGCGTCGACGCGGACCAGTGGTTCGACACCGGCGACATGGCGACCATCCATCCCGACGGAACGATCCAGATCACCGATCGCGCGAAGGACGTGATCAAATCGGGCGGCGAGTGGATCAGCTCGATCGAGATCGAGAACACGGCGGTCGCCTGTCCCGGCGTGGCCGAGGCAGCGGCGATCGGAATTCCTCACCCCAAATGGGACGAGCGCCCGCTGCTGTTGATCGTTCGTGATCCGGGCAGCGAGCTTTGCGAAGCGGACGTGCGATCCTTCCTGTCAGGACAGATGGCGAAGTGGTGGATGCCCGACGCAATCGAGTTCGTCGACGCACTGCCACACACGGCGACAGGGAAGCTCAGCAAGAAGGATCTTCGCGACAAGTACCGCGATTATCGCTTTGCCACTGCCGAGGCGATGGTCGGCCGCGATTGAGCGCCCGCTCGGGGTAGAAATCGGGCGCGCGCTCCACTAACTGGCGTGCAACTCCCGAAGCTCATCGAAGGATAGCCGCGACCCCATGGCCGCCCAGTACGCATATGTCATGAAGGACATGACCAAGTCCTTCCCCGGCGCGCAGAAGCCGGTTCTGAACCACATCAACCTCCAATTCTATCACGGCGCCAAGATCGGCATCGTCGGCCCGAACGGCGCCGGCAAGTCGACCTTGATGAAGATCATGGCCGGCATCGACAAGGACTTCCAGGGCGAGGCCTGGCCGGGCGAGAACATCACGGTCGGCTACCTGCCGCAGGAGCCGCAGCTCGATCCTTCGAAGTCAGTGCTCGAGAATGTTAAGGACGGCGCTCGCGACGTTGCGGACATGGTCGACCGCTTCAATGCGATCTCGGCCGAAATGGGCGATCCCAAGGAGGACACCGATTTCGACGCCCTGATGGAAGAGATGGGCGATCTCCAGGCGAAGATCGACGCGGTCGACGGCTGGACGCTCGACAACCAGCTCGAGGTCGCCATGGAGGCGCTTCGCTGCCCGCCCTCGGACTGGTCCGTCGAAAGCCTCTCCGGTGGTGAGAAGCGCAGGATCGCACTCACCCGGCTGCTCATTCAAAAGCCCTCGATCCTGTTGCTCGACGAGCCGACCAACCATCTCGATGCCGAGAGCGTTCAGTGGCTGGAGAACCATCTCAAGGAATATCCCGGTGCGGTGCTGATGATCACCCACGACCGCTATTTCCTCGATAATGTTGTGAGCTGGATTCTCGAGCTCGATAGGGGCAAGTATTTTCCTTACGAGGGCAATTACTCCACCTATCTCGAGAAGAAGGCCAAGCGCCTCGAGCAGGAGGACCGCGAGGAATCGGGCCGCCAGAAGGCGATCAAGGACGAGCTCGATTGGATCCGGCAGGGCCCCAAGGGACGGCAGACAAAGTCCAAGGCCCGTATCGCGAAATTCGACCAGCTCGTTGCAGCGCAGGAGAAGTACGTCCCGGGCAAGGCCGAAATCCTCATCCAGGTGCCGGAGCGGCTTGGCGGCAAGGTTATCGAGGCCAAGGGGATCTCGAAGGCGTACGGTGACAAGCTGCTGTTCGACGACCTCTCATTCACGTTGCCGCCCGGCGGCATCGTCGGCGTGATTGGCCCGAACGGCGCGGGCAAATCGACCCTGTTCAAGATCATTACAGGCCAGGAGCGGCCGGACTCGGGCGAGGTCGACATCGGCCCAACCGTGCACCTCGGCTATGTCGACCAAAGCCGTGACCACCTCAATGACAAGAACAATGTCTGGGAGGAAATCTCGGACGGCCTGGATTATATGAAGGTCAACGGGCACGACCAGTCCACTCGTGCATACGTCGGCGCCTTCAATTTCAAGGGGCAGGACCAACAGAAGAACGTTGGTAAGTTGTCAGGCGGCGAGCGTAACCGCGTGAACATCGCCAAGATGCTGAAGCGCGGCGGCAACGTGCTGCTGCTCGACGAGCCGACCAACGATCTCGATGTTGAGACCCTGGGCGCACTCGAGGAAGCGATCGAGAATTTCGCGGGCTGCGCCGTTGTCATCAGCCACGATCGCTTCTTCCTCGACAGGCTGGCGACTCACATCCTGGCGTTCGAGGGCGACAGCCATGTCGAGTGGTTCGAAGGCAATTTCCAGGCCTATGAGGAGGACAAGATCCGTCGCCTTGGCGAGGAAGCCACGCGCCCGCATCGCACGAGTTACCGCAAGCTGACGCGGTGATCCTGAGTGGCGGAGCCGGTTTTCTTCGAAACGGAAGCCGGTTTCCGCGGCTGGCTCGAAGCCAATCATGATACCGCCGGCGAGTTGCTCGTCGGCTTCTGGAAGAAAGGCACCGCCAAAGCCTCGATCGATTGGCCGCAGGCGCGTGACCAGGCCCTTTGCTTCGGCTGGATCGACGGGCTGCGCAAATCGCTCGGCGACGATGCCTACACCATCCGCTTCACGCCGCGCCGCAAGGGCAGCATCTGGAGCAGGGTCAACGTGGAGCGTTTCAACGCGCTTAAACTTGCCGGGTTGATGACGGCAGAAGGCGAGCGCGCCTATGAAGAGAACAAGCACAAGAGCGGGCTTTATGCCTATGAACGCGAAGCGGCCACGCTGGCACCCGATGAGGAAGCCCGATTTCGCAAGGTCGAGGCGGCGTGGACCGATTGGGAGGCGAGGCCCGCCGGTTACCGCAAGACGGTGCTTCACTGGATCACCAGCGCCAAACGGCCCGAGACACGCTCCAGCCGCCTTGCGGCGCTGATCGATTGCAGCGCTGCCGGCACGAAGATCCCGCGTTACGACATAGGGAGGAAATCGTGATCACCCTCTGCGCACCGCTGCAGACGTGGACGAACGAAGAGGGGAGATCGCACTTCCTCGTGCTGCCAGACGAGCAGTCAGCCGAGGTCAGGGCGCATGCCATGCTCGTCCGGCGCGGTTTCGGCTCGGTGAAGGTGGAAGTGACACTCCAGCAAGTCACCTGGCAGACGTCGCTCTTTCCACGAAAGAGCGGAGGCTACTTCCTCCCGATGAAGATCGGCGTCCTGCGCAAGACGGGCTACTCGGCAGACGACGAGGTGACGGTCATGCTGGAGCTCTTGTGATAATCTAGCGACGCGGGGCGGTGAGCTCGTCCGCGGTCCTGTCGAAACCGCTCGCCATGTCGCCGAGGATTTTGCTCGTGGCGCGATCGTACGTTGCTTCTGCAAGGCGGCGACACCGGTTTGCCTGCTCGTGCAATGCCTCGCTCTGCTCCCCGGTGACATCGATCAGCATGTTGACGGCGCCTTCGCACTCGCCGGTCCGCCCGAACAACGGGGTGGGGTAGGGCTTGAACGCGATTCGGCTGCCGTCGGGCCGCTCGGCGATGGCGATGACGTCTCGCACCGGCCGTTGCTGCCGGATCGCCTGCGCCATCGGGCAATCCTCATGGCGCATCGGCTCGCCGGTGGTCGTGAAGAGCTGCCAGGTGACACACCAGCGATCTGCTCCGAGCTGGGGCTCGCGGCCCGCGAAGGCGACGCAGGCCCGGTTCCAGTAGGTGACGGCACCTGCAGCATCGGTGATGTAAATGGGCACCGGCAGCTCATCGAGCACGGTGTGGCAGTCCGGCCCGGTCGCGATGGCGTCGAGCGCTGTGTCGAGCAATTGTTGCGGATCGTTGCGAGCCAGCATTGTCCAGCGAGTCTTAAACCTTAGTCGGCGGGAGAACCGCTGGTTCGCTCCAGCGTTCCCCCTCGTCGAAAAAGACTAATCAACTGTGGCGGTTAGACCACAGAAGCCGACTCGGTTCGGGCATGAAATATCTGTGGATGAAGGATCCACAGCCAAGGCTAACGGAGGCGTTTCACGAGCAAGCGGCCGTCGTCGCCGCTCTTTACCTCGAAATTCGGAACCGCCCTGATGAGATCGGACAATCGGGTGTAGCCGAAGTTTCGCGCTGCGAAGCTCGATACAGCCTTCGCACGCTGGCCGAGCTCGGAAAGGGGAGTGTAGCCTTCCTCGTCACGCTTCGAAGCCTTGTAGGCGGCGCCCAGCACCTGCAGGAGCTCCTGGTCTACGGGACGCTGTCCCGCACTGGGCAACGGCTGTTCGAGTTCCTCCTCGTCATTCATTGCGAGCGCACCGACGTCGAAGAAGCGCGTGCAGGCCTGCTGGAAGGAGACGGGGGTCTTGGCAGTGCCGAAGCCGTAGACTGGCAGGCCGTCCTCGCGAATCCGCTGCGCTAGCGGAAGGAAGTCGCTGTCGGACGACATGATCCCGAAGCCGTCGACATTACCGCGGTAGAGAAGGTCCATCGCGTCGATGGTCATGCGCATGTCGGTCGCGCTTTTGCCTTTGACGACGTCGAACTGCTGCATCGGGATGATCGAGTGCGAGCCGGTCAGGTTGCCCCAGCCCTTGAGGCTTGCCTTCGCCCAATTGCCATAAGCGCGCCGGATATTGATCGTGCCGAGCTCACCAAGGACCAACAGCACGTCGTCGAGGTGGTCGGGCGAGGCATTATCTGCATCGATCAGAAGGGCAACATTGGCTTCCTGTTCAGGCAGGCTGTCACGCATTGACGATTCCCTTTTCACCTCATGTAGCGCGGCATCGCGGAATGACCACAGGTGGTCCCGAACCTCGTCCCATACATGAACGGTACATGATCGATGCGGGAACGAAACACATGTGAATGAGGTTGTTAGCCCCGACAGTGGGGGTGAGTTGAGGAAGGGACGAGACGATGAAGAGATTTGGTCTTGCTGCCGCCCTTGCCGCCAGCGTTGCGGTAACCGGTTGCGCTACCTACCCGAACCAATACGGCTATGATCCGTATTACGGGAACGGCTATAACAACGGCTACTACAACAACGGCTACAACAACGGCTATAACAATTCCCAGGCAGGTAACGCCGTTGCCGGTGCGGCGATCGGCGCTGCTACCGGTGCAGTTGCCGGTGCGATCCTGCCGGGCGTGAAGCCGGGCACCGGCGCCGTGGCTGGAGCGATTTTGGGTGGCGTGCTTGGCGCCACTGTGCATGGCCGGCAATATTACCGCGATACGCGCGGCTACTGCTATTACGTCGACCAGTACGGCCAGCCGCACTATAGTTATGACATTCGCTGCTAGGCGAATTCATAGTCTAAATCCGTTCTAGAGCTGCTCGACGGGGTGGGAGGCAACTTCCGCCCCGTCAGTTTGTCTGGCTCGTCCACTGAAGGCCGTTCGGCACGGTTGCCGCACGACTGAACCCCGTTGCGGGAACGAAACTGCCACTGTCGCACTGAAGCGGCACGGGACCATTTGGAGAGGACGATCTATGAAACGCCTACTGATTTCGGCTGCTGCCGCCAGCAGTCTTGCCCTCGGTGGGTGCGCGACGGATCCGCGATATGATCACGCCATCGCGGGCACTGCGACCGGCGCTGTGATTGGCGCTGGTGCCGGTGCTATTGCCGGATCAGTGCTTCCGGGTATCGGCACAGGGGCTGGTGCGGTTGTCGGCGGAATCCTCGGCGGGGCCGTAGGAGCGATCGTCAACGGCCACCAATATTATCGCGATACGCGCGGCTATTGCTATTACATCGACGGCTACGGCCAGCCGCACTACAGCTACAACGTTCGCTGCTAGTTCAGTAGCTTAACGCGTATTTCCTGCAATTTTTTGGCGGGGGCGGAAGGCATATTTCCGCCCCGTCCCGTGCAAATCGATACTTTTCCCTAGGGTAACGAAACTGCAGCCGGCGCACTGAGGCGGCGTGGGGAGTCTGGCCAGACGGAGGCTCCAATGACACGCCTGCTTTTCTCGGCCGCGGCCGCAAGCTGTCTTGCGCTAGGTGGCTGCGCAACGGATCCCGCGACTCAGCATGCCGTCGGCAGCACTGCCGTGGGGGCGGCAATTGGCGCCGGTGCGGGCGCAGTGGCGGGTTCGGTCATTCCGGGCATAGGCACGGGAGCTGGCGCGGCAATCGGTGCTGGTGTCGGCGGCGTGATCGGTGCGATCATCGGCACGCACACTTATTATCATGACGTGCACGGCTACTGTTACTGGATCGACGGGCACGGATACGCACATTACGACTACAGAGTAAGATGTTAGACTGAGTGCTTCAGACGGGGCGGAAGTCTCCGTGAGCCTCGTCGAGCACATACAGCCGGCCTTCGGAGATCGAGAAATGAGCACCATGGAGCTTGAGAGCCCCTGATTGCTCGC
>Ga0207644_10002961_pt1 | contig 10941 bp, 12 predicted proteins | sample KBSS73metaG_FD_184326 | JGI IMG/M metagenome (GOLD analysis project Ga0207644, IMG submission 184326) | Switchgrass rhizosphere microbial communities from Kellogg Biological Station, Michigan, USA - KBS S7-3 metaG (SPAdes) (version 2) | ecosystem: Host-associated > Plants > Roots > Rhizosphere... | reverse complement strand
CGCTGCCCGCCGGCCTGGGGGCGAGCGATCGACGGGCGCCGTCGCCGGAACGTTCGCTGGCTGCAGCCGCAGAAAAGGCTGGCCACAGCCTGACTCTCGTGCGGCGTCGCCGGAGCAACGGCGAAGTGGAGAACGTGGGTTCGGCACACAGTGCACCGGATTCGCACGGTTGTGCGGAGCCGGAGCGCCCGGGGGAGCCCCTGGCAGAGCGATTGAAGAAGTAGTCGGCAGGACGCGACGCAACGTCAGTCGCGACCGACGGTGCCTGACGGGTTCCAGCGCGCACGAGGCACTGCATTGGTTTCGCGCTGACGACTGATTCGCAAAGAGGACAACAAGACCATGAAGCAGATCATCGCGAAGTTCATCGCCGACGAACAGGGCCAGGACATCATCGAGTACGCGCTCGTCGGTTCGTTCGTGTCGCTCGCCTCCTACGCCGGCGCCAGCGCGCTCGGCACCGCGTACGACCAGTGGTTCAAGGACATCAAGACCGCGGTCGGCAAGGGCTCGGCCAAGGCTCTGGCGGTCCAGTAAACCCCATCGGCCTCGTCACTCCGGTGACGAGGCCGGCCTCGCTACACGTCGATCGAAGAGGAATGACCATGAAGCAGATCATCGCGAAGTTCATCGCCGACGAACAGGGGCAGGACATCATCGAGTACGCGCTCGTCGGCTCGTTCGTGTCGCTCGCCTCCTACGCGGGCGCCAGTGCACTCGGCACGGCGTACGACCAGTGGTTCAAGGACATGGGCACGGCCGTGGGCAAGGGCTCGGCCAAGGCTCTGGCGGTCCAGTAAACCCAAGGCCTCGTCCCGTGTGACGAGGCCACCTTTCATCACCGAGATGGCCGTGAACATGTGGCGCCGCTGGCTCACCGAGGACGACGGGCAGGACATCATCGAATACGCCCTGCTCGCGACGTGCGTCGGTTTCGCGGCGATCGCCGGCGCCGAAGTGCTGCGCGCGGCCATGAACGCCACTTACAAGACGTGGGACGCCGCGATTCAGAGCGACGCGCTGGTCGAAGTTCCAGACCCGAAATAAACCCATGATGACTTTCTCGACCGGAGCGGCACTGATCATCGGCGCGGCGGCGTGTGCGACCGACCTGCACTCGCGCCGCATTCCGAACTGGCTGACGTTCGGGGCCACGGCCGCGGCCATCCTCTATCAGTTCACCACCGTCGGCCCCGCCGGCGTGCAGGTCGCGATGAGCGGCTGGGTGGTGGGCCTGGCGCTCTTCATGCCGATGTTCCTGCTCGGCGGCATGGGCGCCGGCGACGTGAAGCTGCTGGCGGCGCTTGGAGCCTGGCTCGGCCCCGCCAACGCGTTCTGGCTCGCCATCTACTCGTCGATGGCCGGCGGCCTGATCGCCATTCCGATGGCGCTGCGCCATCGCTATCTCGGCACGGCGTTCTCCAACATCGGAGCGCTGGCGAAGTACTGGTGGTTCTGCGGCCTGCGACCGCTGCACCGGGTGACGCTCGACGGCGGCACCGGTCCCCGGCTCGCCTACGCAATCCCGATGTTCCTGGGCATGGTGGTGACGCTATGGCTGCGCTGAATACCGGCCGGCGGCTGCGCAGCGAGCGCGGCGCCGAAATCATCGAGATGGCGCTCGTCACGCCCATCTTCCTGATCATCATCGCGGCGATGTTCGACTTCGGCTTCCTGTTCCGCAACTGGGAAGTCGCCACCAACGCCGCCCGTGAAGGCGCGCGTATCGGCCTGCTGCCGTCGTACAAGTGCGACGACACCACGACCGACGTCAAGGATCGCGTCGACGCCTATATGGCGTCGGCCGGCTTCAACGCGGCGGCCTACCAGGTGAAGCTGAACACCAAGCAGTTCCCCACCGGGGCCGGGACGTTCACCGGCTGTGCCGTCTCGGTGGAAATCACCCAGCCGATGCCGATGCTCTCGACCTTCGGCGCGCTGTTCGGCGATGCGTTCGGCAGCGTGCCGCTGCGTGCGACGTCGGTCATGCGGACCGAAGCGCAGGTCGCCAACTAAGTCACTACGGAGTCATTGGAGCCCGAATCATGAAGCAGCACCGCACCCTCATCGTGATGCTCGTCGCCGTGGCAACGGCCGGCGTCGCCGCCTTTGGCGTGTATCAGGCGCTCCAGCGCATGCCTGTGCGCCAGGTGGAAATGGACACCGTGCCGGTCGTGGTGGCCAAGCACCCCCTGACCGTCGGCACCCGGCTGACCACCGACGACCTGAAGGTCGCGGCATGGCCCGCCCGCACGCAGGTGCCGAACGCGGTGGCCGATCCGGCCGCTCTTGTCGATCGCGGCGTCATCGCGCCGGTGGGCGAGAACGAGCCGGTGACCCTGACGCGCGTGGCCGGGCCCGAGTCGGGCGCCGGACTGCCGCCGATGATTCCGGCCGGCATGCGCGCCATCTCGGTGCGCGTCAACGAAGTCGTGGGCGTCGCCGGGTTCGTGCTGCCGGGCACCCGCGTCGACGTGCTCGTGGCCGTGGACGACGACGGCGACGACAAGACGCGGCAGGAGCCGATGGCTCGCACCGTCGTGAGCAACGTCCAGGTGCTGACCGCCGGCACCCGCTACGACGCCGAAGAGGCGAAGGACGGCAAGTCGGTCCGCTCGACGGTGGTGACGCTCGCGGTGCTGCCCGCCGACGGCGAACGCATCGCGCTGGCATCGAACAAGGGCCAGCTGTCGCTCGTCCTGCGCAACCCGCTCGACGTCGACCCGGCCGACACCACCGGCATCAAGCTGGCGGCGCTGATGAAGGGCGGCACCGGCCCCGAACCGGTGCTCGACGTTCCGAAGCGAAAGATGGTGCCGGCCAAGAAGACGGTGGCGGAACCGGCGCCGCAGGCGCCCCAGATTTACAAGGTCGAAGCGATCCGCGCGGCGAAGCGGACGGAAGAGGCGGTTCACTAGTCATGAAAGTCATCCATCGGTTCGTCGTGCGCAACGCGGTCGTCGCGGCTCTGGCCGGCACGGCTCTTCTCTCGGCGGTGGTTCCGGCGCGGGCTCAGGCCCAGGACCAGTCGATGCCCCGGGTGGCGTTGACGGCTGGCCGCTCCACCGTGCTGAACACCGACTTCGACGTCACGCGCATCGCGGTGACCAACCCGGCGGTTGCCGACGCGACGGTCGTGCAGCCGCGCGAGATCCTGATCGACGGCAAGGCGCCGGGCACCATCAGCCTGATCGTCTGGGGCGGCACGCGGCGGATGCAGTACGACATCGTGGTCGAGCAGCCGATCTCGTCGCTCGAGCAGCAGCTCAAGCAGCTCTTCCCGGCCGAGTCGATCGGCGTCGCCATCAACGCCGACGCCATCATCCTGTCGGGCCGCGTGTCGTCGACCGAAGTAATGCTGCGCGCTGCGGAAGTGGCGCGCGCGTCGGCCCCGAAATCGAGCGTCATCAACATGATGACCGTGCCGGGCGGCAACGGCGCCAAGCAGGTGATGCTGCAGGTCCGCTTCGCCGAGGTCAACCGCCGCGCCCTCACCGAGCTCGGCGCCTCGTTCTTCACCGGCGTGCACGGCTACAAGAACTGGACCGGCCGAACGACGACGCAGCAGTTCCCGGCGCCGGACTTCGAGGATGACAAGCTGGTGTTCTCGGACTTCCTGAACCTGTTCCTCTTCAACAACAAGTACAACGTCGGCACGCTGATCAAGGCGCTCAAGCAAAAGGGCTACTTCCAGAGCCTGGCCGAGCCCAACCTGATCGCCTACGACGGCCAGGAAGCGAGCTTCCTGGCGGGTGGCGAGTTCCCGATTCCGTTCGTCAGCGGCGGCATCACCAACACGATCTCGATCGTGTTCAAGGAATTCGGCGTGCGGCTGAACTTCAAGCCGACGATTGCCGGCGACCTGATCCGGCTGCACGTGCGGCCGGAGGTGAGCTCGCTCGACTTCAACAACGGCATCCTGCTCGAGGGCTTCCGGATTCCAGCCATCACCGCGCGCCGCGCCGAGACCGAAGTGGAGCTGCGCGACGGGCAGTCGTTCGCGATTGCCGGTCTGATCAACAACGAGTCGCAGACCGACACCGCGGCGCTGCCGATTCTCAGCCAGATCCCGATCGTCGGCGCGCTCTTCAAGAGCAACGCCGACCGCAAGGAGCGCACCGAGCTGCTGGTCATCGTGACGCCGCGCCTGGTGCGTCCGCTCAACCCCGACGAGGTGCCGCCCGTGCCGACGCTCGGCAGCCGGTTCCTGCCGGTGGGTGACGACATCGGCGAGCAGCTCCAGGGCGGCGGCGGCGTGGCCGATGCTCCCGCGGGCCGCAAGTAGACGAGACCAGACGACCACGAAAGCGCAAGCCATGAGTGCAGACACCCGCACCCTTCGCGCCCGAGCCGCCGACGAACGCGGCGCCGTGATCATCCAGTTTGGCGTCGCCATCCTGGTGCTGACGGCGTTTGCGATGTTCATCATCGACTACGGGTTGCTCTGGGTTAGCCGGCATCAGGCGCAGAACTCGGCCGACGCCGGCGCGCTCGCGGGCGCCACCTCGCTCGCGCTGGACGATTTCAACGATCGCACGGCCACTGGGCCCGCCAAGCTGGCGGCGCAGAGCTTCGCGAGCATCAACTACGTGTGGGACTCGCATCCCGACGTGCAGATCGATGCCGACGTGCGCTTCTACCCGGACGCGCCAGCGGCGTTTCCGGCCGAGTGCGCCGGCAACGACTGCATCCGCGTCGACGTGCATCGCACCCAGGCGCGCGGCAACCCGCTGCCCATGTTCCTCGGGTATCTCGTCGGGCTGACCAATCAGGGCGTGCGGGCGATGGCGATTGCGCAGGCCGCATCCGCCAACGCCAGCGACTGCATGAAGCCGTGGGCGATTGCCGACAAGTGGGAAGAGCACAACCCGAAGGTCGCGCCGTGGGATCCCGATCAGGACTACGACCCGACCGGGGCCACGCCCGACGTTTACATCCGCCCCGCGGTTGACCGGTCGTCGATGGGCACGAGCTTCACGGTCTCGGGTCCGAACAACGACTTCGGACGCAAGCTGCTGCTCAAGGCGGGCAAACCGAACGACGCCATCAATCCGGGCTGGTTCCAGGCGCTCGACTTGACCTGCCCCGCCGGCGGCGGCGCCGGCGGCAACTGCTATCGCGACAACATCGGCGGCTGTTCGAACCACATCTGGAAAATCGGCGACCTGGTGCCCAAAGAAAACGGCGACATGGTCGGGCCGACCAAGCAGGGCGTCGACGACCTCATCGCCCTCGATCCGAAGGCGTGGTGGGACCCCAACGAGAAGAAGGTGAAGGACAGCTGCACGGACGACAACTCCTGCACGACCAAGGGGCTCACGCAGAGCCCGCGCATCGTGCCGGTGCCGGTGTTCGATCTCGATCTCTACATGCAGACGGGCGGACCCGGAAAGGGCAGCGTCCTGATCGTGAACATCCTCGGGTTCTTCGTCGACAAGATGCAGGGCAACGACGTCGAAGGCTACCTGATGACGATGCCGGATCTGCTGGTGAGCAACGGTGGCGGCGTGGCGCAGAACGGCTCGTTCATCAAAGCGATCCGCCTGGTGAGGTGAGAACAGTGGTGAGTCAGGTCTCCTACGTATCGAACGACGAACGGCTGCAAGACACCTTCAAGGCCGGTGGCCTGAAGGCGACCAGGCTGACCGAGGCGGAGGCCCGCACGCTGGGGAAGACCACCGACGCGCCGGCGGTCCTGGTGCTGGACGTGCGCCCGCACCATCAGCTCGCGCCCTGGGTCAACGAGGTCCAGAAGAAGCAGCCGGGGCTCGCCATCGTCGTGATCGTGTCGACGCTCGACGCCAGGTTCATCCTCGAGGCGATGCGCGCCGGGATCAAGGAGTGCCTGGCCGAGCCGATCACGCCGCAGGCGCTCGACGAAGCGGTGCGCCGGCTGGTCGTCGGCGACCAGCGCGAGCGCGCCGGCCAGGTAGTGGCGTTCGTCGGCGCCAAGGGCGGCGTCGGCACCACGACGCTGGCGGTGAACACCGCGGCGGCGCTGGCCAAGACGGCCGGCTCGCCGCCCCTGCTCATCGACCTGCACGTGGCGCGCGGTGACGCGGCGCTGCTCCTGGGAGCCGAACCGCGCTTCTCGGTGCTCGACGCCTTCGAGAACCTGCACAAGGTGGACGAGACGTTTCTCAGCGGCCTGGTCGAAAAGTCCCAATGCGGGGCCCACGTGCTGGCATCGACGGCGCGGCCGGTAAACGTGGCGACGAGCCCGACCGCCACCCGCACACTGCTGGAGTTGGCGGCGCGGCGGTATCGCATGACGGTGCTCGACGTGCCGCGCACCGACCCCGCCATGCTCGAAGCGCTCGATCCGGCGACGGTGATCGCGGTGGTGACGAGCCAGGAACTGTCGGCGGTCCGCGGGGCGGCCGCCACCGTCGCCACGCTGCGGCAGCGCTACGGCTCCCAGCGCCTCCGCATCGTGATCAACCGCTACGACAAGAACGGCCCGGTGTCGGCCAAGGACATCGCCAAGGTGGTCGGCGAGCCGGTGGCGTGCCAGATTCCGAGCGACTACCGCGTGGCGGCCGAAGCCATCAACGTGGGACGCCCGATCGTGTCGGAAGACGGCCGGCTTGCCCGCGCGCTGCGCGCGGCTGCCGCGGAACTGGTGAACGTGGGGACGAAAGTCGAGCAACCCAGCGGCGGTGTGCTGGGCCGGCTCGCGTGGCGGCGCGCGTAAGCGCCTGGGATAACCGAGCATGACACCCGTTGACACTCTGAGCGAGACGACCTCTCCGGCATATCAGTCGCTGAAGGGTCGGATCCACCAGGACCTGCTGAACCGGCTGAACCTCGATCGCCTGACGCGCGTCACCCGCGCGGAGGCCGAGCCCGAGGTGCGCGCCGTCATCCGCGACATGCTGGATCGGGAGAGCCAGCGCGTGCCCCTCAGCTTCGCGGAACGCGAATCGCTGATTGGCGACGTGCTCAACGAGCTGTTCGGCCTGGGCCCGCTCGAAGCGCTGCTGAAAGATCCGGACATCTCCGACATCCTGGTCAACAACTCCTCGCAGGTGTTCATCGAACGGAACGGCCGGATCGAAGAGACCGGCGTGGTCTTCCGCGACGACCAGCACCTGATGCAGATCATCGAGCGGATCGTCAGCGCCGTCGGCCGGCGCATCGACGAGTCGACGCCGATGGTGGACGCGCGCCTGCAGGACGGCTCGCGCGTGAACGCGATCATTCCGCCGCTGGCGCTCGACGGTCCCGCGCTCTCCATCCGCCGCTTCCGCACCGATCGCCTGGCGGCCGATGACCTGGTGACCCGCGAGTCGTTGACCGCGCCGATGCTGCAGTTCCTGCGCGCCACGGTGACGGCCCGCATGAACATCATCGTCTCGGGCGGCACCGGCGCCGGCAAGACGACGCTGCTGAACATCCTCTCGAGCTTCATCGGCAACACCGAGCGCGTGATCACGATCGAGGACGCCGCCGAATTGACGCTGCGGCAGCGCCACGTGATACGTCTCGAGACGCGGCCCGCCAACATCGAGGGGCGCGGCAACGTCAAGCAGCGGCAGCTCGTGATCAACGCTCTCCGCATGCGCCCCGACCGCATCATCGTCGGCGAGGTCCGCGGCGAAGAAGCGTTGGACATGCTGCAGGCGATGAACACGGGCCACGACGGTTCGCTCACCACGATTCACGCCAACAGCGCGCGCGACGCGCTGTATCGCCTCGACACGATGATCGCGATGACCAATCTGAACCTGCCGGAGCGCGCCGTGCGGCAGCAGGTCGCCTCGGCCATCAACATCGTCGTCCAGGTGTCGCGCATGGCGGACGGCACCCGCAAGGTGACGTCGATCTCAGAAATCACCGGCATGGAGCAGGACGTCATCACCATGCAGGAGATCTTCGGCTTCAGCAAGACGGGCGTCGCGGCCGATGGCCGCGTGATCGGGCACTTCAAGGCCACCGGCGTCCGCCCGAAGTGCTCGGAAGCGCTGGCCACGGTGGGCTGCCAGCTGCCGATGGAGATGTTCGAGCACCGCCAGCAGATCGGCGGCGACCCGATCGGATGGAGGAACGCGTGATCATCATCGCGATCGGCGCTTTCGTCGCCTTCTTCCTGGCCATCCTCGGCGCCTACTGGGCGTTCGTGGTGCGGCCCGAGGAGCGCGCCCTTGGCATCGTCCGCGGGCGGTTGACGCCGCGTCAGGCCGTGAAGGCGTCGATGCAGCGCGAGCTCCTCAAGCAGCAGCAGAAGCTCAGCTCGATCACCGCGTTCGACCGGCTGCTGGCGCGCCGAGACACCAAGACGCTCAAGGCGCTCATCGAGCAGTCGGGCACCAAGGTGACGGTCGGCACGGTCGTGGCCGGCGCCGGCGTCCTGGCACTGGTGGCGTTCCTGGCCGTGTGGAAGCTCACCGGCTGGATGATTCTGGGCGTGCCGGTGGCGCTCGCCGCGGCCTGCGTGCCGTTCGTCGCCCTGCAGCGTCTCCGCACGCTCCGCATCCGCAAATTCGAGGAGCAGTTCCCCGAGGCGCTCGACCTCGTGGCCCGCGCGCTGCGCGCGGGGCACGCGTTCACGACCGGCCTGGAAATGGTGGCGAACGAAATGCCCGCCCCGGTGGGCGAGGAATTCCGGCTGCTCTACGACCAGCAGAACTACGGCATGGCGTTCCCCGACGCGCTCAAGGTGTTCGCGGAGCGGATTCCGGTGATCGACGCGCGCTTCTTCGTCACCGCCGTGCTGATTCAGCGTGAGTCGGGCGGCAACCTCGCCGAAGTGCTCGACAACCTGTCGGGCGTCATCCGCGAGCGTTTCCGCGTGAAGCGGCAGATGCGAGTGGTCTCGGCGCACGGCCGCATCACCGGCTGGATTCTGGTGTGCCTGCCGCCGGCGCTGGGCATCGCGCTGACCGCGATCAACCAGGAGCACCGCGAGCTGATGTTCGGCGAGACGCTCGGCATCCAGATGATGATCGGCGCCGCCGTTCTGCAGACCATCGGCGCGTTGATCATCCGCAAGATCATCAACATTCCCTACTGAGAGCCGACGATGGACATCAACCTCACGATCACGCTCACCGCCGTCTTCGCAACGGTTGGCCTCGTGGCCTGGACGGTCGGCCAGCGAGTCATCGCCGGCTCGTCGCCGACGCGCCGCCGCCTGGATGCCCTGGCGCGGACCGCCGGCGAGGCGAGCATTCCCGCCGAGGCCGCCGGCCGCTCGGGATTGTTCGAGGGTCCGGCGCGGAAGGCCACGTTCATCCCGCTGTCACCCAAGAGCATGGGGCTGCTGCAGCGCCGGCTCACGACGGCCGGTTACCAGCACCCGCGCGCGGTGGAGCTGTACCTGCTCGCGCAGCTGACGCTCGTGATCGTGTTCGGCGGGCTGCCGCTGCTCCTGATCGGGCGCTCGCGCGGCCTGTTCCCCGCGATCATCCTCGCGGTCCTGGCCTACGTGACCCCCGGCCTCGTGATCGACCGCAAGATCGCCAAGCGCAAGCGGCTGATCGAAAACGGCCTGCCGGATGCGCTCGACATGCTCATCGTCAGCCTCGAAGCGGGGCTCGGCCTCGACCAGGCGATTCTCAAGACGTCCGAGGAGCTGGTGATCGCGCATCCCGAGCTCGCCGAGGAGCTGCGCCTCATCAACGTGGAATGCCGCGCCGGCAAGCCGCGTATCGAAGCGCTCAAGAACTTTGCCGCGCGCACCAAGGTGGATGACGTGCGGGCGCTCGTCGCGATGCTCGTGCAGACCGACCGCTTCGGCACCAGCGTCGCGATGGCGCTGCGCACGCACGCCGAGGTGTCGCGCACCAAGCGCCGGCAGCGCGCCGAGGAGCGGGCCGCCAAGATCGGCGTCAAGCTGGTGTTTCCCCTCGTGTTCTGTCTGTTCCCCGCGTTCTTCGTCGTCACCGTCGGTCCGGCCATCATCAAGTTCGTTCACGCCTTCGGAAGCGGAGGCTTTGCCACAGGAGCATCGTTGCCATGAGTACCTCACAGATCATTGCCGGCATTCTCGCCGTGATTTCGCTCGTTCTCTACGTTCAGCGCCGTCGCGCCCGCCTCGATTCGCAGGAGTAGGCGCGTTCGATCAGGCAAGGAGACCACTGGTGCGGCTGTTCATTCTCTCGGTTGCGCTCGTCGCGGCAGCGGGCTGCGCGGAGCGCCGGCTCTACAACGTCACCCCCGATCGGCCATCGCCGGATCGGACGGCGTCGACGTCGACGGCTGGCGCGCCCGCAGACTCGCTGTCCACCTACATGGCGAAGTTCCGCGAGGCCGCAGCCAGCGCCAAGCCTGAAGGGCGGCCGACCGTCCGCACCGTGGAGGCGTCGGATCCGGCGCTCTCCGCCGCGCTCCTGGCGGCGACGGCCGCGCCGTCGCCCGAGAGCTACCGAGAGCTGGCGCAGGAGTACCGCCGCCTGCACGTATACGACCGCTCGTTCGACTACCTGACGCGTGCGCTCAAGTTCGATCCGAAGGACGCGATGACGCACGACGCGCTGGCGCGCACGTGGCGCGATGCGGGCGCCCCACATCTGGGCGTCGGCGACGCCTATCGCGCGATCTACTACGCCCCGAAGTCGGCGGCCGCGCGCAACACGCTCGGCACGCTGTTCCAGGCGATGGGTCGCCGCGCGGAGGCGCGCACGCAGTACGAGATGGCCGCCCGCCTCGATCCGGTTGCCGGATACGCCCACAACAACCTTTGCTACGGCTGGATTCTGGAGGGTGACGCGTCGCGCGCGCTGCAGGCGTGCCGCCGCGCGCTCTCGCTCGATCCCGAGTCGCCGATCGCGCACAACAACGCCGGCCTGGCCTATGCGCTGGCGGGCGACATGACGGCCGCGCGCGAATCGTTCGCGCATGCCGGCCGTGCCGCCGCCGCCTACAACAGCGGCGTCGTGAACCTGGCAACGCAGCAGTGGGACGCGGCGTCGAAGGATTTCCTGGATGCGCTGGCTGTCG
>Ga0207644_10002954_pt1 | contig 10952 bp, 11 predicted proteins | sample KBSS73metaG_FD_184326 | JGI IMG/M metagenome (GOLD analysis project Ga0207644, IMG submission 184326) | Switchgrass rhizosphere microbial communities from Kellogg Biological Station, Michigan, USA - KBS S7-3 metaG (SPAdes) (version 2) | ecosystem: Host-associated > Plants > Roots > Rhizosphere... | reverse complement strand
CGCTTCCTCGAGGCGCGCACGTCGAGCATCGAGGGCTTTGAGCTGGTGCCGCAAGACTCGCTCGATCTCGTGTTGAAGCATGTGCCGGGCACCCGCGCTCCGCTGGCGGGCAAGCATTCGTGGCACGCGCTGATTGAGGCGACTACCGCCGATCCGGGCAGCGACATTGCGGGAGAGCTTCAACGCTTGCTGGCGACGGCGCTTCAGCAGCGCATCATTGAGGATGCGGTGATTGCCGCGAATGAGGCCCAGGCAGAGGCCTTCTGGAAGCTGCGCGACACGATTTCGGAGGCGGAGCGCGCCGAAGGGCAGACGCTCGCGCACGATATCTCGGTGCCGGTTGCAGACATGCCCACCTTCATCATCGAGGCAGCCGCCAAGGTCGAAGCGGCCTTTCCCGGCGTGGTTGCCACCGGCTTCGGGCACCTTGGCGACGGAAACATTCACTTTCACGTGCGCGCCGGCTCCCATGCCGCGCCGGAGTGGTACGAGGCCGAAGGCGAAAGGATCACGATGATGGTCGACGACCTCGTCACGGCTGCCGGCGGATCAATCTCGGCCGAGCACGGCATCGGACAGCTGAAGCGGGCCGAGTTCGCTCGCCTGGCGCCTCCGGGACGCATTCACGCTCTTCGGGCAATCAAGGCCGCCATCGACCCGCTTGGGATCATGAACCCGGGGAAACTGATCCCCTAAGCCTTGAGCTGGATACGGTCGCTCTCTGCGTCGCTCGGCTCGCCGCCGGTCGACAGCACCCGCCTTAGCCGTTCCATGTCCACCGCACCTTCCCACCTGCCGACCACGATGGTCGCAACGGCATTGCCGACGAAGTTGGTGAGCGAGCGGCACTCGCTCATGAAGCGATCGACACCCAGGATCAGCGCCATTCCGGCAAGCGGGATGGTCGGCACTACCGATAAGGTGGCAGCGAGGACAATGAAGCCTGACCCGGTCACTCCCGCCGCGCCCTTGGAGCTCAGGATTGCGACGGCCATCAGCAACAACTCCTGCCCGAGCGTCAGGTGCGTATTCGTGGCCTGGGCGATGAACAGCGCCGCGAGCGACATGTAGATGTTGGTGCCGTCCAGGTTGAACGAATAGCCGGCGGGAACGACCAGGCCGACGATCGGCTTCGGAACGCCGGCGGCCTCGAGCTTCTCGATCAGCAGCGGCATCGCGCTCTCGGAACTTGACGTGCCGAGCACCAGCAGCAGCTCGTCCTTGATGTAGCGGATGAGGGCGAAGATCGAGAAGCCTGCCGCCCAGGAAATCAGGCCGAGCACGACCAGCACGAACAGCAGCGATGTCGCGTAGAAAGTGACGATCAACTCGGCGAGGTTGGCAAGCGTGCCGATGCCATACTGGCCGATAGTAAAGGCCATCGCGCCAAAGGCGCCGATCGGCGCGGCGTACATCAGGATGCGGACGACGCGAAACACGACCGCGGTGATTGTCCTGAGAGCATCGAGCAGCTTGTCGCCACGGTCGCCGAGCATTGCCAGCGCGATCCCGAACAGGATTGAGACCAGCAGCACCTGCAATATCTCGCCCGAGGTGAAGGCGCTGAACATCGTGTCCGGGATGATGTTGAGCAGGAAGCCGGTGAGCGTCGTCTCGTGCGCCTTGGTGACGTAACTCGCGACCTTGCTGGTATCGAGCGTCGCCGGATCGACGTTGAGCCCAGCGCCTGGCTGGACGACATTGGCGACCACCAAGCCGACCGCGAGCGCCAAGGTCGACACGACGATGAAATAGCCGAGCGCCTTGGCGGCGATACGACCGAACGCGCTGAGATCGCGCATTCCGGCGATGCCGGTGACCACGGTGAGGAAGATCACCGGCGTGATGATCATCTTCACGAGCTTGATGAACCCGTCACCGAGCGGCTTCAGGGCTGCGCCGACGCTGGGCCACAGCCAGCCGACGAGCACGCCAAGTGCAACCGCGATCAGCACCTGGACGTAGAGGCTTTTCAAAAGCGGGGTGCGGCGGGTTGCCATTGGATCGTTCTGGCCGGTGCCGTCGGGCGAGTAAATGGCGCGTCCGGCAGGATTCGAACCTGCGACCTCAAGCTTAGAAGGCTCGTGCTCTATCCAGCTGAGCTACGGACGCGCGCTGCGCCGACAACTAACCGCAATTGACGCCACAAGGAACCGCGCTACGCCTATCAGCCGTGGACGGGGGAAAGCTCAGGCATGTCGAAGCGCGGACGCTTCACGGCTCCCGCTTCCGGTACTTCGATTTCGTCATGGTCGCGTTCGTCGTGGTGCTCGTCCTGTCGAACGTCATCGGAGCGGAAAAGCGCTCGTTCCTCGATCTTCCAGGCATCGGGCCCTGGCCGTTTGGCGCGGGCATACTGTTCTTCCCGATCTCCTACGTCATCGATGACGTACTGACCGAGGTCTACGGCTTCGCCCGCGCGAGGCGAGCGATCTGGGCGGGCTTCGCCGCTTTACTGTTCATGGCGTTGATGGAGCAGACCGTGGTGCACCTTCCGGTTGCGCCTGGCTGGACGGGGCAGGCGGCCTACGAACGAGTGTTCGGGTCGGGATGGCGGATCATCCTGGCCTCCATGACCGCATTCTTCGTCGGCGACTTCCTGAACTCGGTCGTGCTCGCGAAGATGAAGATCTGGACCGACGGCAAATATCTGTGGACCCGGACCATCGGCAGCACGGTGATTGGGGAAGGGGCCGACAGCCTGATCTTCTACCCGCTGGCCTTCTACGGAATGGCGGACTGGCCGGTGAGCGCGCTCGGTGCCGTCATGCTGAGTCAGTTCGTGCTGAAGGTGAGCTGGGAGGTACTATTGACGCCCGTCACCTATGCAGTGGTCGGTTGGCTCAAGCGGAAGGAAGGCGTCGATGTCTACGACGTCGGGACCGACTTCACGCCGTTCACGACCGACGTTTGAATATCAGGTAGAGCGCCCAGCCCGTCATCCCGACCGCAAGCACGGAGCTTGTCAGGAACAAGGGCTCGGTCAGCGTATGGATTCCCTCGGCGACGATGCGCGCAACATGTCCGACGAGGATCAGCGCAAAGATGATGGCGCTGGCGATGACGAAGCAGCGCACCTCAGGCGTTCACCGTCTCAAGCAGGCCCTCGAAGAGCCGCCGGCCGTCGGTGCAGCCGTGCGCCGGTTCGAAGGCTCGCTCCGGATGCGGCATCATGCCGAGCACGTTCCCGTTGCGGTTGAGGATGCCGGCGATCGATCGTGCCGAGCCGTTGCACTCTTCGGCGTAGCGGAAGACCACGCGACCTTCGCCTTCGAGGCGGTCGAGCGTTTCCTCGTCGGCCTGGTAGTTGCCGTCGTGGTGCGCGATCGGGATCAGCAGCTGCTCGCCCTGTTCATAGCCGTTGGTGAAGAGCGTCTGGCTGTTCTCGACAGTCAGCGCGACGGGACGGCAGATGTAATGGAGCCCGGAGTTGCGCATCAGGGCGCCGGGCAGGAGCCCGGCCTCGGTCAGCACCTGGAAGCCGTTGCAGATGCCGATCACCGGCACGCCGCGGTCGGCAGCCTCTTTCACTGCAGCCATGATGGGCGAGCGCGCCGCCATCGCGCCTGAGCGCAGATAGTCGCCGTAGGAGAAGCCGCCCGGGATGCCGATGAAATCGATGTCGTCGGGAAGCTCGGTCTCGCGATGCCAGACCATTGCCGGCTTGCGGCCGCTCACCTGCTCCAGCGCGACGGCGAGATCGCGGTCGCAGTTGGAGCCGGGGAAGACGACGACGGCGCTGTTCATGCGTCCTCCAGCCGCTCGATCCGGAAATTCTCGATTACGGTGTTGGCGAGCAGCTTCCGGCACATGTCCTCGATGGCCTCGTCGGGAGTACCGTCGGCGAGGTCGAGCTCGATCAGCTTGCCGGCGCGGACGTCATTGACTCCGGAAAAGCCGAGACCCTCCAGCGCGTGATGGATCGCCTTGCCCTGCGGATCGAGGACCCCGTTCTTGAGGGTGATGAACACGCGCGCTTTCATGGCTTTGTCCAATGCGTTTGATGGCTGCTCCGGCCCTATGGCCAGCGCCTCTGACAAGGGCAAGTTTCACGCTTTGTTTACCGTGTTTGCGGCAAACGAACCACCGCCGGTCAGTTCTTCACCGGCCTGTGGGAGGAGTTCACGATGGTCGGCGGTCTTGCGATTGCGATGTTCGTCGCCCTGGTCGGCTGGGGTGGAAAATATTTCGGCTGGAGCGATCCGGACGGCAAGGTCCAGATTGCGCTGGTCGTTTCCTTCATCCTCGGCATCATCGGCGGACTTAAGTCCCGCTAATAGCCGATTAGCTCCGCCACCCGATTGCGGTGGTAGTAAACATCACCGAACAGCTCCCCGAGCACTGCCTCGCGCTTCATGAAGAGGCCGACGTCATGCTCGTCGGTCATGCCGATGCCGCCGTGCATCTGGACGCCCTCGCGCACCGCCAGATTGGCGGCTTCAGCGGCCCTGGCCTTGGCGACCGACACGTAGAGCTCGGCCTTGTCGTCACCGGCATCGAGTAGCTGAGCGGCCTTGAAGGCTGCGGCCCGCGCGATCTCGATCTCCGAATAAAGGTGTGCGGCACGATGCTGAATCGACTGGAACTCGCCGATCAGGCGGCCGAACTGCTTGCGCTGGCGGAGATAATCGAGGGTCATGTCCGACGCGCCCGAGGCGACGCCGACGAGCTCGGCTGCGGCGCCGGCACTTCCGGCGGCGAGGGCGCGCGAAAGAGGCTGCCAGCCGCCATCAACCTCACCGATGACCGCGTCGGCATCGAGCTCGACGTTCTCGAAGGCGAGGCGAGCGGCCTTGGAGCTGTCCACCAGCGCCTGATTGTCGACCGACAGGCCAGGCGCATCTTTCGGCACTGCGAATAGCGTGATGCCATCGCGATCGCCTGGACTTCCCGCAGTCCGCGCGGCGGTGACGATCATGTCGGCCGAGCCGCCCTGAACGACGAACTGCTTTGCACCGTTGAGAACGAAGCCATTGCCCTGGCGCCTGGCCTCGAGAGCGGTGCGCTCCGGCGCATGTCGCGGGCCCTCGTCGACGGCGAGCGCGAGGACCGCCTCTCCGGAAAGGATCTCGGGAAACCAGCGATCAGCGTGAGCCGTGTCGGTTATCGCGCGGGCGGCGGCTACAGCTGTAGTCAGGAAGGGCGAGGGCGTGAGGTTGCGGCCGATTTCCTCCAGCACAAGGGCCGCCTCGGTGGCGCCGAGGCCGAGGCCATCATGGCTTTCCGGGATGCCGATGCCGGTAAGGCCAAGCTCGGCGAATTGCTTCCAGAGGTCGTGGCCGAAGCCGTCCTTGCACTTGATGTCGCGCCAGTGACGGAGCTGCTTTGCGATGCCTCCTTCGTCGGCAAGGAAGCTCGCCGCTGTTTCCTGCAGCATTTTCTGGTCGTCGGTGAGCAGGCTCATCTCAGGCCCCCGGAAGCCGCAGGATATGCTTGGCGACGATGTTCAGCTGGATTTCGCTGGTGCCGCCTTCGATCGAATTCCCCTTGGACCGGAGCCAGGAGCGTGGGGTCGCGCCGCCTTTACTGCGATCGCTGTCCCACTCGAGCGCGTCAGAACCGCCGGCTGCCATCATCAGCTCATTGCGGCGCTTGTTGAGCTCGGTCCCGGCATATTTCATCATCGACGGCGACGCGGGGTGAGCCTCCCCCGCCTTCCACATGGCGGCGAAGCGCTCGCTCATCGCCGCGAAGGCGAGGGCGTCGACGTCGAACGCTGCAATCTCGGCGCGAAGGAGCGGGTCGGCCGGCTTGGCGATTGGGCCGAGCGTGACGCTGCCGCCGCCGGTACCGAGGCCCATGCCTGCGATCATCTCGCGCTCGTGCCCGAGCAAATATTTGGCGACGTCCCAGCCCTTGTTCACCTCGCCGACAATCTGCTCCTTCGGCACCTTCACATCGTCGAAGAAAGTCTCGCAGAAAGGCGACGAACCGCTGATCAGCAGGATCGGCTTGGTCGAGACGCCAGGCGTCTCCATGTCGAACAAAAGGAAGCTGATCCCGCCCTGCTTGGACTCGCTCGAGGTGCGGACCAGGCAGAAGATCCAGTCCGCCTTGTCGGCGTAGCTGGTCCAGACCTTCTGGCCGTTGACCAGCCAGTGGTCGCCCTTGTCCTCCGCCTTTGTTTGCAGCCCCGCAAGGTCGGACCCGGCGCCCGGCTCCGAATATCCCTGGCACCATCGGATCTCGCCGCGGGCGATCTGTCCGAGATAATGCTTCTTCTGCTCCTCGGTCCCGAATTTGAGCAGGGCCGGCCCGAGCATCGAGATTCCGAAGCTGGTGAGCGGCGAACGAGCGCCGATCCGCTGCATTTCCTCCTTCAGCACCCGCGCTTCGGCGGCGGAAAGACCGCCGCCGCCATATTCCTTGGGCCAATCGGGCACGGTCCAGCCGCGCGCCGCCATAGCTTCGAGCCAGTGGCGCTGGGCGTCGGACTGAAAGGTCCAGGTGCGGCCGCCCCAGCAGACGTCGGCCTCCGATCGGATGGGCTTTCTCATCTCTGGCGGGCAATTGGCTTCGAGCCAGGCGCGGGTGTCTGAGCGGAAGGTCTCGAGGTCGGTCATGATTCGGCCCTTACGCGACCGCTGTCATGCGGTCACTGGCGAGAAACGCGCTCGAGCACCTGGATGAGGTGCGACTGGCGATTGGTCTCCGTCTTTTCGAACAAAGCTTGAAGGTGGTTACGCACGGTGTTGCGGCTGATCCCGAGCAGCACCGCCATGCTTTCAAGCGAATGTCCGTCGAGGAGAGCCTGAGCAACCTCGATTTCGCGAGGGCTGAGATCGAAAAGATGCGAATGCGCGGTCAGATGCTCGGGTCCGCTGTCTAGCTCGACAAGCCTGACCAGGGCCGTGGGAACGGGTCGAGGCAGGTGGTTAAGCGAGGAAGGGAAATGACTGACCACCACCAACAAGTCGCTCTTGCCGGCGCCTCGCTCGATCCGAATCCCCCGCCCGGGCAGCTCGCCTCTCCCTGGATCGACGGAGGCCGAGATCGCCTGCCGGAGTTGGGAGTCGGCCTCAGGCTGTCGGGCGATGAGCCGTGATCCCGAGACGAAGAGCCCGCTGGTGTCGGCAAGGATTTTCTCGGCGCGATCACTGAGCGACAGGACCCGGCCGGCGCCGTCCACAGCCATGAGCGCTGAATCGTCCGCGGTGAAGTTCGGCGGTCGGGCGGCTAGCCTCACCGCGCGCTCGAGGTTCTCGAACAACAAAGCCTGAAGCCGAACCTGCTCGCGACCCCGAAGACATTCGTTGCCCTTTGCCTGCAGCGTCAGGGCGAACTGGAGGTCGTCGACGGGCGGTGTGAAAAAGACCCGCCAAAAATCCGTGCCAAAGCGGCTTTGGCTCCAGCGGACCATGGGCTGGTCCAGATATTCGCCAGACCGGATGACCGCAGCGCTGTCGCACACGGCAGCGAACGGGTTCTCGATTATCCATTTCAGAACCGGATCGACCGCGAACATTTCGTTGCGATATTCGTCCATGCCCTTCTCAGTGGAGGGACTCTCGCGGCCATGGAACTGGAGGTCGTCGACCTTGCGTCGGCGCTTATCGACGACTGAGACGACCGCCAACTTGCATCCGGTCCGTGAAATGATCTCTTCCATGCCGGATCGCCATGTGTCGGGATCGTAGACCGCCTCGTACAGGCTTCCCAGGAAGGTCGAGAGTCCGTCGTCCAGGGACATGCCCACCCCTGTTACTCGTTCGGCAGGACATTCCGCCGAACTCAGCGTCTTTAACCCAGATTGGATTCAATGTCCGGGTCAAAAGTTAGACTTCAAAAGTAAGCTAGTGCGTTTGCACCATTGAACGGCGAGGGGCCGGCGATTCTAAATGCTCGACCAACAGGGCGAGGGCGCCGGGTGAGAGAATATCGCCGTGAAATGAAGAATGACGTCCTCCAGAGGCTCTGGCACTTCGACGACGAGTGCCCGAGCTATCCGCGCAGAGACTTCCTGATCAGGCAGGCAAAACCGCCCGATGATGAGCTTTGCGCACGTTGTGGGACTGCGGGTCGCCGATGACCCGCAATCCAACCCCGCGAAGCGAAAGCGCGCTGGAGTTGGTCAAGTCGCTTGAGCGCCAGCTGCAACATTTGCGCCGCACGACACAAGGGCACGAGGACCTGATCCGGGAGATGGAGATCGCCCTGCAAGAGGTTCTAGCAGCGCTCGGCATCGGCTAATTCGCGGTCAGGCGAGTTCCAGGCCTTCGTCGATCGGGCGGAGAGTCATGGCCGTGAGATCCTTCAGGTAATGCTGCGGGACGCGCCAGGGCTGGCGATCGCCCTGGCCGGGAAGGAACGAGGCTGAGCGCTGCACGTAGCCTGAGTTGAGTTCCATGATCGATGTCTTTTCAAGGTCAGCCGGCGGGCGGGCGACGCAGACCTTTTGGCCCTTCGCGTCCATCCTGTTCAGCAGCCGGCAGACCGCCCGGGCGGTAAGGTCGCTGCGCAGGGTCCACGACGCGTTGGTGTAGCCGAACGAGACGAACAGGTTGGGGACGCCGCTTAGCATCATCCCCTTGTAGATGACGTGGTCGGGGGCGCTGACCGGCACGCCGTCCACTTCAAGCTCGACCCCGCCGAGGAGCCGCATGTTGAGGCCGGTGGCTGTGACGACAACGTCGGCGGGGATGGTCTCGCCGTTCTTCAGCCTGAGGCCCTCGGGTACGAACCGCTCGATCTCGCCAGTGGCGATCGTGACCCTGCCGCCGGACATGGCGGTGAACAGGTCGCCGTCGGGGATTAGGCAAAGGCGTTGGTCCCAGGGGGCGTAGCGCGGGCTGAAGTCGCGCTCGACCGGATAGCCGGGTGGAAGAGCCTCGCGCGCCTTGTCCCTGATGTATTCGGCGACGCGTTCGGGGCGTTTGCGGGCGCGGCCGAACAGGAAAATCGTGAGCAGGATGTGCTTCCAGCGGATGAGCGTCGCCGGGAGCCATTTTGCCATGCCATCCCGGGCAGGGGCGGCGACGATATAGCTGGGCGAACGCTGGACCATCGTCACGCTTGCAGCCTTTTCGGCCATCGCCGGGACAAGCGTGACCGCGGTGGCGCCGCTGCCGATCACTGCGACGCGCTTGCCCGCATAATCCAGGTCCTCGGGCCAGAACTGAGGGTGGACGATGCGGCCCTTGAAGTCGGCTTCGGCCGGCCATTCGGGTCGGTGGCCCGTGGCGTAATCGTAATAACCGCTGGCGAGGTAGAGGAAGGAGCAGGTGAAGGCCCCGTGGTTGGTCTCGACCGTCCAGCGTCGCGCCGAAGACGACCAGCTCGCTGCGGTGACTTGGGTGTTGAAGCGGATCCGGTCGAAAATCCCGAACTCGCGGGCCGTGTCCTCGACATATTGGCGGATGTCGCCGCCGCTCACGATCGCCTGGGTCGAGTGCCACGGCCGAAATGGGAAGCCGAGCGTGTACATGTCGGAGTCCGAGCGGACGCCCGGGTAGCGGAACAGGTCCCAGGTGCCGCCGATCCGCGCGCGCGATTCGAGGATGGCGAAGGTCTTCCTCGGGCACCTCCGCTTCAGGCGGCAGGTGGCGTCCACGCCGGAAATTCCGGCGCCGACGATCAGCACATCGACGTGCTTACTTACCTCCATGTCAGGAAAGTGGCACAGCAGGCTTGTTTCGCGCAATGCCGCGGCTTAGCGGCGGCGCACGGAGACCCGCCATGGAAGATGTGATGGACAAGCCGACGACAAGCCCGATTTCGACCCGAAAGCATGGGGACGTGCTGATCGTCCTGTCGAACAACCCGCCCGTGAACGCGCTTGGCGCTGCGGTCCGCAAGGGGCTGGTCGAAGCGATCGAGCAGGCCGAGGCCGACGACAGCGTGAAAGCGGTGGTCATCGCCTGCGAAGGGCAGACCTTCTTCGCCGGCGCCGACGTATCGGAATTCGGGACGCCCAAGGCTTTCGAACAACCGGTGCTGCCGCAGGTGGTCGACCGGATCGAGGCATGCACCAAGCCAGTGGTCGCGGCGATCCACGGGACGGCGTTAGGCGGCGGGCTCGAGGTTGCGCTCTCATGCCACTACCGGGTTGCGGTGCCGTCGGCGAAGCTGGGCACGCCCGAGGTGAAGCTTGGCCTGCTGCCCGGAGCGGGCGGGACGCAGCGGCTGCCGCGGGTTGCGGGCGTGAGGAAGGCCCTCGAAATGTGCGCGACGGGCAATCCGATCGGCGCCAAGGACGCGTTTGACTGCGGGCTTGTCGACCGGCTGATTGAAGGCGAGCTGATCCCGCATGCGGTCGCTTATGCCGAGGAGGTGCGCGACGTGCGGCCGCTGCCCAAGAGCAGTGAGCGGCAGGACAAGCTCAACGAGTGCAATCCGGAGACGTTCGAGACCTTCCTCAAGGAGAACGGCCGCAAGTTCCGCGGGTTCGAGGCGCCGCTGAAGAATGTCGAGGCAGTGAAAATCGCCTGCGAGAAGCCCTATGCCGAAGGCGTGCTCGACGAGCGCCGGATGTTTATGGAGCTGATGAACGGCGCCCAGTCCAAGGCGCAGCAATATTTCTTCTTCGCCGAGCGCAAGGCCGCGAAGATCGAGGGGCTCGCCGAGGACGTGCGTCCGCGCGAGGTGCACAAAGTCGGCGTGATCGGCGCCGGCACGATGGGCGGCGGCATTTCGATGAACTTCCTGTCGGCGGGCATTCCCGTGACGATCGTCGAGATGAGCCAGGAGGCGCTCGACCGCGGCACCGGCGTGATGCGCAAGAATTACGAAGCGACCGCGTCGAAGGGACGCATGACCGCGGAGCAGGTCGAGAAGGCCATGGGCTATCTCCAGCCGACGCTCGACTTCGCCGCACTCGCCGACTGCGACCTGATTATCGAAGCGGTCTACGAGAACATGGATGTGAAAAAGGAGATCTTCGGCCGGCTGGACAAGATCGCCAAGCCAGGCGCCATCCTTGCGTCCAATACGAGCTACCTCAACATCAACGAGAT
>Ga0207644_10002951_pt1 | contig 10957 bp, 7 predicted proteins | sample KBSS73metaG_FD_184326 | JGI IMG/M metagenome (GOLD analysis project Ga0207644, IMG submission 184326) | Switchgrass rhizosphere microbial communities from Kellogg Biological Station, Michigan, USA - KBS S7-3 metaG (SPAdes) (version 2) | ecosystem: Host-associated > Plants > Roots > Rhizosphere >... | reverse complement strand
AATCGGCTGATATCATCCGGCTTCCTCCCAGCTGTTTGGCATTTTGCCTTACTGCCTATAGCAATAAGATGAAAAAGATAGTTGGGTTTTTTGCTCTCGTACTGATCGGTGCGGCCGGTTTAGGTCGATTACAGCAGAGGAACGGTCATTTAGGGATATTCGCTCGCTTAAGACCGTTTAAATTCAAATCGTACCGCCCGATACAGCGAGGAAAGAAGTCGCGAGGCGATTTGCAAAAACTAGCCGACGAGCAGACGGCTATTCAACTTGAAGATTATCTGCGCGTGAAAGGCCGTCCGCGTTCACGTCCCTAGCTTCATTTCAGAGTTCTCTCTTAAACCAGAATCAGCCATCCGGCAGAGCCTCTCATCACATTTAACGCACAATCTTGAGCGATGGTGATGCCATTGCCCGTTTGCAGCTAAGTCTCAGAGTTTCGGACTAGAGCGAGTGGGTCTACTGATGACGCGGCGGTGAACCGAGGCACAGGATAAAAACGAAGAAGCATAACAGAACAATCCAACTAAGACCGATAGATCATTCATGGCGTCGAAGATTGCGATCTTCTAGGTCACCGCAGAAATCGTCTGGATAATCGTTGCAACCCGATTAAACCAATACCGGAAACCAGCCAGAGAGCTGGCAGTGGTGCAGCAAGAAACAGAGCAGTTAGAAAGATCAGCAACGTAACCGCAACGAATAGCATTTCCATGTTGTCGTCGTCCGAGTTGCAAAGCCAAATCGTCGTTCTTAGCGAGAGAGCGTCCTTGGTTTATTCGAGATGAAAGTGACTGTCAAGCGACGGCGGCGAGACTTCAATGCGCGCCAACAACGCCAGAACGGGTGAAGGTGATTCAAGGAGCTTGACGGAAGTTTGTGTAAGCGAACGCTAAAATTACGGAGGGCGGAATGAACAACCCTGGAACGGATCAAAAAGCACCGTTACCGCTGTCACTAGCAAAACGGCCGGCTGCGGTGATGCTGTATTATGCGCGGTTCAATGATTGGGCAAGCACCGCATGTCCCGGCGGATCCGAAAAAGAACGGCATGCGACAAGGTGCGAGTGCCTGCGGTGCGGAATATCGGGAGGGAAGATTTCGAGTTGGATAAGGTGAAGCACACGACGGAATGACTGTCGCGGCATCGGCCGATAGCTATTTTCGATCTCCAAGAAATCAAGACCAAGCGGCAGCATTAGCGCGATAATCAGGGTTGAACTGTGGCTGTTACGGGCATGATAACCTCGCACGCGATCAAGGCGTTCAGTTACTGCCTATTGCATTCCTCGGCGCGTCAGGTCGCACCACTTCAGCGGCGGGTCGCTAAAGATTCTCAACGGGATCGAAGCCGACCGGAAGCAGGCAAAATCAGAAACGTCAACGGATTGGTTTTGAGCGCGCCAACGGAAAGTAAGCGGGAAGGACGTCAATTTCCGGGACATTGAAACGCGCCTGCCGAGATGCGAAGGTCAAAAACTTCCGGTGCCATAATCTCCGGCATTGCGCGAAACCGCATGGCTCGAAAGGCCATTCCGGGGGGAAAGCGCAAAGCTCGCAGCTGGACACAGCTTTTTCCAGCTGCACTAACGTGTAGGTGCTACGATTTAATCTGACAATCCTGGTAAGTTCCTCGTTATCCAAAAGATCAGCGTAAAGCTGAAGAGAGGAAGCGAGGAGAAATGACCACAGCAGAGAAAGTGATCAAGACGAAGGTCGGCTTGTTGGAGCTGGGAACGCAGCTCGGCAACGTGTCCAAAGCGTGTCGAGTGATGGGCTACAGCCGAGATAGTTTTTATCGATTCAAGGAACTGTACGAGACAGGGGCGAAGCCGCACTGCAGGAGATATCACGCAGCAAACCGAATCTAAGGAATCGGATCGGTGAGGAGATTGAAAAGGCGGTAGTGGAGTTGGCGATTGAAGAACCAGCGTGGGGGCAAGTGCGAGCGGCCAATGAACTTAAAAAGAAAGGGATAACGGTCTCGGCAGCCGGAGTTCGTTGCGTTTGGCTACGGCACGATCTGGAGACGATGAAAAAGCGGCTGAGTGCCCTGGAGACCAAGAGTCTGCAGGAAGGGCTGGTTTTGACCGAAGCTCAGATGACGGCTTTGGAGAAAGCCAAACAAGACAAAGAGGCGCACGGGGAATTCGACAGCGAGTGTCCCGGGTACTGTGGAGCCCAGGACACATTTTACGTAGGCACCCTCAAGGGCGTGGGGCGGATTTATCAACAGACATTTATCGATACCTACAGCAAGGTGGCCTTTGCCAAGCTCTACGATCGCAAGACTCCGCTAACGGCAGCCGATCTGCTCAACGACCGGGTGCTGCCGTTTTTCGAGCAGCATGAGCTTGTGTTGTCCAGAGTGCTGACGGATCGGGGAACGGAATACTGCGGAACCGACCGCCATGAGTATGAATTATATCTGGCGGTGGAAGATATCGACCACACCCGCACCAAGGTTAAGAGTCCGCAGACCAACGGCATCTGTGAACGGTTTCACAAAACCGTGCTCAACGAGTTTTATCGAGTCGCGTTTCGTAAAAAGATCTACAAAACACTCAATGAGTTGCAAACCGATCTGGATGCGTGGCTAAGCCTTTACAATGAACAGCGACCGCACCAGGGCCGGTGGTGCTATGGGAAAACTCCGATTCAAACATTTATCGAGAGCATCCCTTTGGCCAAAGAAAAGATGATTGCGGCGTGAGTGGAGCAATTAACAATAACTGACAATGGGGACTTACTAACGACTGTCAGATCAGGTGTTGACTTATACAGATTAGGCCATTACTGCCCTTGTAGCCGGTAGCCGCTGGGCTTTCCACCTGTTAGCCTTTTCTTAATGGCGGCTAATCGGGTTATCGCTCGCGGTGTTCTCGTCGCGCCTCTATTTTGCCTTGGCACAGACCTCGCTCGTTTTCTGGCTTTCACCGCCGCTGCTCACTGCAGTCACCTGGTAGCAATAGATGCTGCCGCTGCTTAGCTTGCTGTCAACGTACGAAGTCGCCGCATTGATTTTTACCGTTGGTATTGAGGAATACGAGCCGGTACTCGTCCGGCGATAAATATTGTTTTGTGTCACACCCGGACTCGTGGACTGGGTCCACTTGAGCGTCACACCTCCTTTTGGAGGACCAGAGGAAGCACTCAGTTTCGTGGGTGCCGCAGGCTGCAATGGCGGCTGAGGTGTGGCGCTTACTTGGGAAGAATTTCCACTTTCACCTGCTGAATTGACAGCTGACACCACATAGTAATACGTGGTCCCGTTGGTGAGTCCGGAGTTGATGTAGCTAGTCGAGGTCGGGCTGGCGATGGTTGTGTATGGGCCACCGCTGACTGTAGCACGTTTTACATTGTAGCTGGTTGCGCCTGACGACGCACTCCAACTGAGCGCGACCTGTCCGTTGCCAGGAGTAGCGGTGAGTCCAGCGGGTGCCGCCGGCAGTGGCGGTTGCGGCGTGGCGCTTACTTCGGAAGAGTTCCCGCTTTCACCTGCTGAATTGACAGCTGACACAACATAGTAATAGGTGGTCCCGTTGGTGAGTCCCGAGTTGGTGTAGCTGGTCGAGCTCGGGCTGGCGATGGTTGTGTAGGGGCCACCGCTGACCGTCGCCCGTTTAACGTTGTAGCTGGTTGCGCCTGATGATGCGCTCCAACTGAGCGCGACCTGTCCGTTACCGGGACTGGCGCTGAGCGCAGTAGGTACTGGCGGTCGTGCAAGCCCCTGTGGCGTCGCGCTTGCCTCGCTGGAATCGGCGCTTTCTCCCCCGCCGTTGAGACCGGCGCTGTAAGCGGCTGACACCACGTAATAGTAAGTCGTGCCGCCCGTGAGTCCTGTATCGGTGTAGCTGGTCGTCGTCGCGCAAGCCACCGTCGTATATGGCCCGCCGGTGACTCTTGCGCGCTTCACGTGATAGCTGGTCGCGCCGACTGACGCTGGCCACGAGAGCGAAACCTGGCCGGTTCCCGGCGTTGCCGTGAGGCCGGCCGGTGCCGCCAGGTGCACCAACGAGGTAGTTGAGGCAGTATGTGTAATCGTTCCGGCAGTGCCCGTGATGGTGAGCGAAAGGGCGTACGGCGTCGCGCTTGTCGTCGTGTTTATAGTTAGCGTCGATGACCCGGAGCCTGTGATGGAAGACGGACTGAAGCCGCCGCTCGTAATGCCGGTTGGGAATCCATTCTCGCTCCCAACGGTGAGGGTTACCGCACCATTGAACCCGCTGACGGGCGAGACCGTCACGGTGAAGGTGGTCGACTGACCGGGAATGACCTCTTGCGAAGAAGGGCTCACTGCGATCGAGAAGTCAGCGCTCGTCGGCAGTACGGTGATCGTCCGTGTTGGCGGGCTCGGATCGGAGTTGCCGCTGCTGTCGATCACCGTCAGTGACGCGATGTATGTACCCGGCGTGTTGAAGACAACATTCCCTGGGTTTTGAAGTGTTGAGGTGCGTGGGGAGCCTCCGGGGAAGACCCAGGAATACTTGGCCGCACTGGAGCTCGTGCTGAAGGAGACCGTGCTGCCGGCGGCTATCGTGATGTCCGAAGTTGGCGAAGTAATCGTGCCGCTTGGTGGTGTCGTTGAGTACGGCGAGAGCTGGATGAACTGCGCAACAGACGGCACGCCCGTGCTGTCGAGCAGAAACAACATGTAATAGCCGGGTGGGGCGACGTTCCCATTGGGTGGACTTGTAAGATTGAGCGTGCCTGACCCTGCTGAGCCGTTGCATGGCGGTTGTGGAGATGGGCCGCAGAGGCCAATCAGCCGCTGATCCATGTCGGAGGTATGAGTTGCAGAACCTGGGCGTACGAGCACGGCCGAGCTGATCGCCGAGGCGCTCGTATAGGTCAAAGAAAAAGACGCATTATAGCCGATCACGCCTGGTGTTATGCCTGTAATGTCCGGTCGGTTGCCGGCGGGGATCAGCTGATCGCTCGAGTCGAATAGGTAGGCTGGTGTATAGATCTCAATCGCAGGTTCGTAGTTCCCACGCGGTCCGGGGTTGCTGCCCACGCTCATGACTGTCGCATCCGGAAGGAGTAGCGCCACCGAGTGATACAGTCGCGAGTACGAAGCGGTACCGCCCGAATTTAAGCTGTTGCTGACCGGGTCGTATAGGTCCGCATGCTTGCTCGCCGGGTTCGGACTCTCGTTATTTACCGATCCACCCTCCGCGAGCACTGTGCCGTTGGGCAGAATGATTGCGTTCATCTGGATTCGGCCGGTTGACATATCAGGCCCGGGTGTCCAGCTGGGCGAGACAGCCGAAAGATCGATGATTTCTGTAGTATTCGTAGCTGGATTGGCACCACCACCAAAGTTCATGACTTTCGGTGTGTAGCTGGGCGGCAGCAGTGGCAAAAGGACTGCCGAGCCGTAGTGTCGATCGCGAGTCGTGGCCACTGATTGTGTCCACGTCTTGGGTCCTGGGTCAAAGATCCAGCCGTTCAGGCTTCTCCCAGAGCCTTGCCCGGTATAAAAGACCTTGCCGTTCGGCAGCAGAAACATTTTTGGATAGAGGGGTGGGGAGAACGGTGCAGAGACCGGGCTGCTCCAACCAGCTCCGGCGTTCTTCAGATCATAAATCTCAACCGTGTTGTTGGTGGCGCCGCTCAGGCCGAGCCCGGAAAACGCCATCACACGACCATCACCGAGAGTGGTGGCAGTCGCGTACCAGCGTCCATCTACCATGCTCTGGGATTGTACGAACTCCTCAGTCGCTGGATCAAAAATGGAGGCGCGGTTATCGCCTGTGAAGGAATAGTCAGAGGTGCCTCCCACGACCAAGGCGCGCCCATCGGGTAGAGCGGCTGTTCCGCTGCAGAAAACGTCGTACTCCATATTCTGCACTGTGATGCTGCTCTGGGTTGCACCTGTCGGGTCCCAGATGGCGTTACGGTAGCTCTCAGCGCCGTGCGAATTATTGTTGGCATCGTTCTCGGACCCTGCAACGATCAAGACTTTTCCGGTGTTGAGTAAGGTCGCGGAGATCGGGTTGATCGGCATGAGGTACGGCAACGTCCGCCACTCACCGTCAATATGGGGAATGTTTACGGTGCACGTCTGTGCGCTGCTAGAAGGAACAACGACACCCAGACTAAAGAGAGCCAGAGTTATCCCAAGAAGATGACGAACGAGGCCTGTGGACATGTGTAAGGCTCCTTTGTATGTCGATGGTGTTTGTCACAGGATGAGAAGGACCACATCGATGTCTCAAAAGTTTAGAAACGCGGAATCTAGGGCGTAGAACAGACTCATGGCAAACGTGGCGGAGTAAAAGAAAAATAGAAAAATAACAATCGCCATAAATATTTTGAAAACTCGTCCTAGCGTCCGGCAGCTACTTATTGAAAGGCGTTGGAATAGTATATTTGACGCAATCAGACCAATCCCGAACAGCAACCAGACTGAGGCGACATTTTCCATGACAGAAAACTTGACCGCCGGGAGAAAGAAAGGACATCAAAGTTGTCGCTACGCGGGAGCGTAATCCTTCACCCAGGCGGCGACTTCCAATGAGCAGATGATATGCCGTTGTTGTCGAGAGAGCTTTAGAGAAGCTGTTTCAATTCGAGGGAGCGGGAGCGAGGGCGTTTTGACCTGAAAATTCTCAGAACGGATTAATCAGGTCAAATTGTCGATCGCTGAAACAGTGTACGTATCTGTGCTTGATTTCAAAATGCCTTAATGCCCTACGGCATACCGGATGCTTCGTCATTGGGGCGGAAATGAAACACTTAAACAAAATAAAAACTCATCCGATGAAAAGAATACGACGTAAACCCGCCCTCAAAGCGGCTCGCCGCAGAACGTCGCAACATGAGACGCAAAAGTCTTGCGTTGTGCTTCCCCTCGGAGAGTAGTAGTAGTAAACGCCAACTCACTGTCTTTAAAAAAATTCCTGCCGACCTGTGTTCTGTATTAGGTGGGATTCCAAGATTTTGTACCAAAATTGTCGCTGCGAATATCGCATGTCCTTGCGTTTCACTACTAGCCCCTCAAGGTCGCCTTTGTTTGACGAACCGGAAGAGCTTCAGCGCGCCCCGGTCGACATAACTGACGTAGCCAACCGAAGATGATTTACGCGGGATTTACTCTGCCATCCGTGCAGGCGGCCATCAAAGTCTGCCCCGGTAGCTCTTCTTAAAAGGGGTTGAGGATCAAAAGAGATGAAAGACTCGTCGGCGCGACCGCAGAAAACATCTTCCTCAGTTTGGTCAATCAGCAAGGAGTGTTCGCCAACGCTTTTGGAAAGCTGACGCGATTTCCGCGTTCCCGCTTTTCCCGTCAACGATGAAGCAAACCGCCGAGTGTTTTGGATTGGAGATTTGCGTGCCTGCTGGTGCATGTCTACTATCGCGAACCTGGTGATTGAGCGGTATGAAACGGAGAACAGGATTATTCAACAGAGCCGGCGTCGCCGGTAGTTGTCTTGCGTAGCGCCATTATCTTGCTAGAGCGTTTCCGGTTTTGTCGAGAACTAGGTATTGCGTTTCATTGACGGCATAAAATCCAAAACTGTTTCATGATTTCTATACGCTGACGATCACCTATTTTGAGCCGGGCCAATTCGTGTGCAAGCTCATCTGCCTTTTCGAGAATCCCTTTGCTCGTCTCGCTCCTTAACCAAACTCTGATATGGCTTAACTACGAAATCTCATCGCTAAGATCCTTCCGTTTTCGACCGTCCGGGTTCATGGCCCCAATTTGCCGAGCTAGTTCATCCATAATCTTTCCTAAGATTTCGACCGTGACGCTTGCAGGTTTGGTGTCGGACATGGCTTTCTCCGGTTGTTTGAACAAAGGGCGTGACAGTCGGCAGATTTCGCGCCGTCAGGCCGGTGATTATTATCTACCTATTAAAAGCAAAATTCCTGCGAGGATCGCGAGGACGGCTAAAATCATTGACATCGGCCTAGGCAAGGGGACCAGCACATTGATGCCATAAAGTATCAACCATATTCCCTGGAGAATCATTCCAATGTTTATGACTGTAACGGTCATAATCCCCTCCATAAGGCGTCAGTAATTAGCGAAAGCCTGCCTGCAGTCAAACTCATCGAATCTGACCGGCGGAACACCTAGCACAATCCATATTGAAAAGGGAAGCAGTCCCACGGCTCGCGAAATCTGATGAATCGATAATCCCCGTTTCTGTCGGCCATTTCTTTCACAAATTCACACGATCGCAACCACGTTTTTCCTTGACAATTGCGCGTACCAATTGATACAAGAGGATAGGGTATGTCTCCCAAAGCGATTCTCGCCATCAGAAAAGCCTTGAAGTTGACACAGCAGCAGCTAGCAGATCGGATCGGCGCGCAGCGTCATACAGTGGCGCGCTGGGAAACGGGACGGAATGAACCGAAAGGGGCTTATCTCAAAGCACTGAATGCGCTGGAAACGAAAGCGAAGAAGAGAGCAGAGAAGGCGAAGGCCGGATTGAAACTCACCGGGCGCTTTTAGGTTGGCCGCGAAAAAACAGACATACAGGCGCGCAGAACTAAATAAGGAAATACACGGGTGAGCCCATGAACCAAACCTTTGAACAAATGACCGCCGAACACCGAGGCTTCAAACTTTATGGAGGCTGCGACCCCATCAGCGAAACGCTGCTCGGCCGGGTTACTCAGTGGAAACCAACCGGATGCATCGGTTTACGCACAGCAACGGTGTAATTGGTGAGCTGACCCGGTTTCGTTTTCCAATGCTCTGTGATGGTGAGAACGTCGCGAAATGCTTTGGAGTGGAGATTGCCCGGTTAATCTTGGACACGAGCTTTTAAGACTTTGAGATTGCGCGCCGTGAGAGCGAGACGCGGATGCTGCGGCAAAATCGGCGACGGTGAAGTTTTACTGCCGTTGGAAAAATTCGTGTCGGGTCTGTTTTCTGCGTATAGGTGGGATTTAGAACTTTGTACCAAAGCGTCTGCGCTGCATACTTGCCGTCTTTTCGTTTCACCACGCCTTCAAAATCATTTTTCCTTATTCTCGGGAACACGCAATATTTCTAGGATGCTGAAGGACAGGAACAGGCGGAACGGATGAAAGCTGTAGAAAAGAATGTCGCCGGATGGTCCGATGTTTGGAGCGTTTATTGTGAGTTCGCAAACAGCAAACGCACTTGGGTCTATCGAGGCTTGAACGATCCGAGTTACCATTTAGAAACAACTCTCGAAAGAACTGCCAAACAATTCGGGATAGGACCCGGGCAGCGGCAAGAAATCGAAGAGAGTCTACTCCGCTGGTTTAAACGGCAAGCTCATCATTTCCTGAGCGATGTCCCCGCTGAGAATGATCCCATAGAATGGCTGGCCGTCATGCAACATCATGGTGCTCCTACTCGACTACTTGACTGGAGCTTTTCATTTCTCGTCGCGCTCTTTTTTGCCGTCGAGAAAGCGGAGGCGAGCTGTGTTGTGTGGTGTTTGGATTTGCATTGGCTATTAACGAAGGTGGAGAAAAAGTTTCAAACGGTGTTCAAGCCGATAATTGACCATGACCCGCGTTTGAAACGTAAAAAATTTTTTAAATCAGTGTTTCAGGCAAATCCCGCGCTGGACCTGGTTTATTCATTGAATCCGAATCGACTGAATCCACGATTAAAAATTCAACAAGGGATATTCCTAGCTGCTGGTAATCTGGGGATCTCATTCGAGGACAACTTTGATACGGTTCAACGAGACGATCGCGGCCAAGTTTTAAAAATAGTCATTGAAATTAGAAATCCTCGTGTCCGGACAGAAATTCTGAGGCATCTTTACCGGATGAATATCAATCGAGCAACTCTTTTCCCTGGCTTGGATGGCTTTGCTCAGTCGCTACACACGATGATGGCGACGCCAGAGATTTTGCGCGGTAGATTGCCGGGCACGGGTAACGGAATATAAACCCACAGCGATCGGAGATTAAAGTGAATCAAACCTTTGAACGAATCGAAAAGCACCTTTACCGACGCCAGTACCAGACGGCCGGCGGCGAGTGGTCGACGCTGTACTACGTAAGGCTCAAGGATTGGAAGGCAAAGCACCGCATGTTTCCGATCTGAAAGCGGCGCGCGATGAGCTACGGGTTTATGAGGCGCGGAACATTCGGCGGGAAGATTTCGACTTCGACAAGATGAAGCCAACAGCCGGCATGACTGTCGCCAGCTGGGCGGACGCGTACTTCGATCTCGAGGAAGTGAAAACCAAGCGCAGCATTGACCGCGATCGAACTCTTGTAATTCCCGTCAAGCGAATCCTGGGCGGCAAACTGTTGATGGATCTATGCCGTGAGGATCTATTCGCCTACCGCAATGTCCGTAAAGCCGGGGGCATTATCTGCGGCAGGAAGGAATCAACCATTAAGATTGCGGATGGAACGGTCAAAAACGAACTTTCTTTGTTGCGGCGAATGATAAACTTGGCGCGCGATCGCGGGTTGCAGACCTCGACCGTTTCATTCCGCGGCGCCATACCAGAAGCGAACACGAGAGCTCGAATCTTGACAGATACTGAATCCGAACGACTCTTCGCAATCCTCCCGACGTGGTTTCGGCGAGTGGTTGCAGGTTGCGCGTCAGATCGCCTTGTCAGAGGGCGATCTATTGCGCTTGACCGAAGACATGATTGATCGCGAGCAGGGCATAATCGAACCAGAAGGCCGCTGGATCAAAACCGGCGTTCGACAAGTGGCGCCACTACCCGCGAGAGTCGCGGAGATCCTCGACGAGATTGAAGCCGAGCGGAAGCAGTCAAGGATCAGGAACGTCCACGGACTTGTTTTCACGCGCGAGAATGGAAAGCGGATCAACAAAGACGCGATCAGCGGAACATTGAAACGCGCCTGCCGAGATGCAAAAGTCAAAAACTTTCGGTTTCATGATCTTAGGCATTGTGCAAAGACGGCATGGGCCCGGAAGGGAATACCGGCTGAAAGCGCGATGCTGGCGGCCGGTCATAGTTCGTTCCAGATG
>Ga0207644_10002948_pt1 | contig 10960 bp, 11 predicted proteins | sample KBSS73metaG_FD_184326 | JGI IMG/M metagenome (GOLD analysis project Ga0207644, IMG submission 184326) | Switchgrass rhizosphere microbial communities from Kellogg Biological Station, Michigan, USA - KBS S7-3 metaG (SPAdes) (version 2) | ecosystem: Host-associated > Plants > Roots > Rhizosphere... | reverse complement strand
GCCGAAGTGCTCGCCGATGGCGTGCGGCTCGCGTCCGGGGAAGTGATTCCCGCGGAACTCGTCGTCTGGGCGGCAGGCGTGAAGGCGCCGGATTTCCTGCGCGATCTGGACGGCCTCGAGACGAATCGGATCAACCAGCTCGTCGTGCAGCCCACGCTGCAGACCACGCGCGACGAAAACGTCTTCGCGATTGGCGATTGCGCGGCGTGCCCGTGGCTCGGCAAGGAGGGCGTGACCGTGCCGCCGCGCGCGCAGGCCGCGCATCAGCAGGCGACGCACATGGTGAAGCAGATTCGCAACCGTCTGCAGGGCAAGCCGCTTGCACCCTGGCGCTACCGCGACTTTGGCTCGCTCGTCTCGCTCGGCGAATACTCGACCGTCGGCAACCTCATGGGAAGCCTGACACGCGGCAACGTGTGGATCGAGGGATGGTTCGCGCGCATGATGTACTTGTCGCTGTACAAGATGCACGAGCTCGCGCTGCACGGCTTCTGGAAGATGGCGCTCGACACGGCCGCGCGAGTCATCACCCGCCGCACCGAGCCCCACGTCAAGTTGCACTAACGGTCGCGATTTGTCGCGCCGTCTGTAAGGAAACTCGACTTCCCCTCTTCGGTCGTATCCGCATAACGGCCGTCTCTTCGCGCGCGTCGACGCGCTTTCGACGCAAAGGCACGCGGTCCGACGGCGCTCGGAGGTCATCATGGCGCAGTCATCCCTCGTCAACGTCGCGGAAATCATCGATCAGCGTCCTCTCGGCCGGCCGCAGATCACGATCATCGTGTTGTGCGGTCTCGTCGCGCTCCTCGACGTCTTCGACGCGCCGCGTCGACTTTGGGCGACGCTGGTTGCGATCCTCTGGGCGCGTTTCGGATCGTTCGTCGGACCGCTGGTCGTTGCCGCGCTGCTGGCGAGGCAGCTGCCCGTCGGCTCCATCTGCGTGACGATCGGGCTGCCGGGAATCGTTGCAGCGATCACGGCGGCATTCGTCGGCATCCGCTACGCGCGAGACGATCGACGCGACATGGCGCCGCAGCCCGCGTTTGCCGCGCCGGCGACACGAGGAGACGGCGCGTTGAGACGAGGCTGCTCCGCGCCGGCGCGCGGGGCTCGCCGCGAGAGGAAGCAGGCCTGGGTCCCGGCGTGAGCTGCTGCGTATAGTACGAGGATGAACGACATGGACAGCCGATGAACGACACGGCCAAGCGCGGGATGTCGGTGACCGATGCGCTGCCTCGCCATCGCGATCTCTTCTACGACGGCGACTGGCGTGTGCCGCGAGGCGGATACGCAGACACTTTCGATCCTGCAACCGGCGAGAGCCTTGGCAGATGCGCGCAGGCGAATGCCGAGGACGTCGACGCCGCGGCGCGCGCTGCGCATCGAGCATTCCGAGCGTGGCGCGCCGTACCGCCTTTGGAACGCGGCCGGCAGCTGCGTGGCGTTGCCGCGCGTCTTCGGGAACATGCCGAAGAGCTTGCGCTGATCGACGCTGCGAACTGCGGCAATCCGGTCGCCGAAATGTCCGGCGACGTACATGCGGCCGCCGCGCAGCTGGATTACTTCGGGGGTCTCGCGAGCGAGCTCAAGGGCGAAACGATCCCGATGGGCGACAGCGCCGTCGACATGACGCTGCGCGAACCGTTCGGCGTGTGCGCGAGGATCGTCGCGTACAACCATCCGCTGCTGTTTACGGCGGCCAAGATGGCGGCACCGCTTGCGGCCGGCAACACGGTGATCATGAAACCTCCCGAGCAGGCGCCGCTGTCGGCGTACCGGATGATGGAGATCGTCGGGGATGCGCTGCCGCCCGGCGTCGTCAACATCCTCACGGGCGGCGCCGCGTGCGGCAAGGCGCTTGTCGATCATCCGCTGATCCCGCGCATCGCGCTGATCGGCAGCGTGCCGACGGGCCGCGCGATCGCGCGCGCGGCGGCCGACCGCCTGAAGCACGTGACGCTCGAGCTCGGCGGCAAGAACGCGTGCATCATCCATGCGGATGCCGATCTCGACAAGGCGATCGCCGGCGCGGTGGCCGGCATGAACTTCACGTGGTGCGGACAATCGTGTGGATCGACGTCGCGCGTCTTCGTGCATGCGTCGGTCCACGACCGCGTCGTGGCGGGCATCGTGGCCGCAGCCGCGCGGTTCAAGCCCGGCCTTCCGACGGATCGGGCGACGACGATGGGTGCGATCGTTTCCCGTGCGCAGCTCGACAAGGTCGAGCGCTACATAGCCCTTGGCCGGGAGGAAGGTGCGACGCTCGTCTGCGGAGGCGAGCGCCCGGCAGACCCGCTGCTCGCGAAAGGGTTCTTCATGCCGCCAACGGTGTTCACCGGCGTCAGCCAATCGATGCGGATCGCGCAGGAGGAGATCTTCGGTCCCGTGCTCTGCGTGCTGCCGTGGACCGACGAGGCGCGGATGCTCGAGGACGTCAACGCGGTCGAATACGGCCTCAGCTGCTCGATCTGGACAAGCGATCTCGCGACCGCACATCGGATGGCGTCGCGCGTGGAGGCCGGCTACGTGTGGATCAACACGACGGGACGCCATTTCCTCGGTGCTCCGTTCGGCGGGTACAAGCAGTCGGGAAGCGGTCGCGAGGAGTCGTTCGACGAGCTCGCGAGCTACACGCAGCTCAAGAACGTGCACATCGCGCTCGGATGAACACGCCAGAAGCGCCGCCGCCGCGCGCGAATCCCGCGCTGGTCGAACGATTGGCGGTTGCCAACCGGATCCTCTACGACCAGGGCGTCGTCGACGGGTTCGGACACGTCAGCGTGCGTCACGACGCGTCCGCCGAACACTTCCTGCTCGCGCGCAACATGGCGCCGGCCCTGGTTGCGCCCGCGGACATATTGACGTTCGATCTCGACGGACAGGCGCTCGATGCCGACGGCCGCCGCGTCTATCTCGAGCGCTTCATCCATGCCGGAATCTATCGCGTGCGGCACGACGTGAATGCGGTCGTGCACAGCCATTCACCAAGCGTCATCCCGTTTGCGGCGACGCGAACGCCGCTGCGCCCCATCTATCACATGAGCGGCTTTCTCGGCACCGGCTCGCCGATCTTCGAGATCCGGGATGTGGCCGGCGACACCGACCTGCTGATCCGTGATGAGGCGCTCGGCCATGCGCTGGCCGACGCACTCGGCCCGCATTCGACGGTGCTGATGCGCGGTCATGGCGTAACGGTCGTCGGCGCGACGCTCGAGCAGGCGGTGTACCGTGCCGTTTACGCGGAGACCAATGCGCGGCTGCAGGCGCAGGCGATCGCGCTCGGCGACGTCACGTATCTGAACGACCGCGAGGCCGCGATGGCCGCCACCACGAACGACACGCAACTCGCCCGCGTATGGGAGTTGTGGGAACGGCGCGTTACGGCGACTGGGCAGGTGCCCGCGACCCGTAGCGCCCGATGAGCGCGTTCGCCCCGATCGCGAGCACGAAGAGAATGATGAGCAGCGCGTACATCCGCGGCATGTCGAACGTCGCGTACGCCTGGATGACCAGGTAGCCGAGCCCCTGGTTCGACAGCTTCGTCTCGGCGAGTAGCGTGCCGATGATCGCGATCCCGAGCCCCAGCCTGACGCCATTGACGATCGGCGCGCGCATCGCGGGCAGGTATACGAGGCGCGACATCTGCCACGGGTTGGCGCGGAAGCTTTGCCCGACGCGAATCAGCACCAATGGAATCTCCCGCATGCCGGACGCGACGCTGATGACGATCGGAAAGAAGCACGACAGCGCGCCCATCGCGATCTTCGATCCCGCGCCCGTGCCGAACCACAGGATCATGATGGGGAAGAAGATGATCTTCGGCGTCGGCCCCAGGTAATAGACGATGCCCTCGTATGCGCGGGACAGGAAGCGGCTGCCGCCGAGCAACAGTCCCACGATGAGGCCGATACCGCCTCCGATCGCGAGCGCCGCGGCAATCTCGAGCGCCGTGACCCTGAGGTTCGCGTAGAAAACGGGATCGGCGAGCATCCGCAGCACCGCGCGGCCGATGACGGCCAGCGTCGGCACGACATCCCGGAAGAGCCACCCCGATCGGGCGACGATCTCCCACGCAGTGAGCAACGCAACGATGATTCCGATGCGCACCACCGCGACGCGCACACCGCGCGCCCGCCCCGCCGACGCGGCAGCTAGCGTTGCCGATGCGGCAGCAGCCATACCTCCGCCCGCTCGCAGACGACGAAAAAGAGGATGCTGACGAGGATGACGAATCCGATCGCCGCGTAGGTGCCGGGCAGGTCATACCGCTCGGCCAGTTCGTTGATCAACTGGCCGAGGCCGCCGAAATTGATCAGGAACTCCACGCCGACGATGTTGATCAGGGCGAAGATCAGGCCGACGCGCATTCCGACGAAGATCGTCGGCAACGCCGCGGGCATCAGGATCTTGCGAAAGCGCTGCGCCTCGCTCAATCGGAAGCTGCGGCCGACGTCGAGAAGCACCCGGCGCGTGCCCGCGAGGCCCTCGACCGTCTTGAGGATCACCGGCGGCAAGCCGGCGATGAAGCCGATCATCACGATCGTCGTTGCACTGCGCCCGAAGATCACGAGGAAGAGCGGGTACATGAGCACGATCGGTGCCGATGCGAGCGCCGCGACCCAGGTTTCGCACGCGCTGCGCAGCACGTCGAAGCGGAACAGCAGCATGCCAAGCGCGACGCCGACAACGACGAGCAGCACGCTCGCGCCGATGGCCTCCTGCGTCGTTTGCCAGAATCGATAGGGCACGCCTTCCTCGGCGACGATGCGCGGGATTGCGGCCAACACCTGGGACGGCAGCGGAACGACGAAGCGGTTCACCACACCGACGCGAATCAGCGCTTCGAGCACGGCGAACGCGCCCACCAGCGTAAGCACGCCGGTGGCAGGCGGAACGAGCGACCGTGCGGCGATGCGCCGTCCCATGGTCAACGCTGTTCGCCGCGCTCGCGCGTGCGGAGCTCGTCGTCGTGAATGCCGCGGCTCGCTTCCTCGCGCAGATCGCTCCAGATGTGTGCGACATACCGCCCGAACGCGTCGCTGCCCACGATCTCGGATGTCCGGGGGCGGGGCAGATCGATGGCGAACGTGCGCTTCAGCCGACCCGGCCGATACGTCATGACGAGCACCCGGTCCGAGAGCTGCACGGCCTCGGTGATGTTATGCGTGATGAGAAGCGTGGTCTGACGCAGCGCCTGATGGATCTGCAGCACCTTGTCGCCCAGCAGCAGGCGGGTCTGCTCGTCGAGTGCGGCGAACGGCTCGTCCATCAGCAGGATGCGCGGCTCGGATGCGAGCGTGCGGGCAATCGAGACACGCTGGCGCATGCCGCCGGACAATTCCGCGGGATAGCGCCGCTCGAATCCGTCGAGGCCGACCATCGAGACGAAATGCCGGGCGCGCTCGTGACGTACGCGTTTCGGAATGCCGGCGAGCTCGAGTGGAAAGGCGACGTTGTCGACGACGGTGCGCCACGGAAACGTCGATTCCTCCTGGAACACCATGCCGATCGCCGGATGCGTGCCGGAGACCTGCTGGCCATCGACAGTGACGCGACCCTCGAAGTCGCCGAGAAGGCCGCCGATGACGTTGAACAGCGTCGATTTTCCGCAGCCGGATGGTCCGATGATCGAAACGAACTCGCCGCGCGCGACATCGAACGACACGTGATCGACGGCGAGCAGTGCATCGTCGCCGGCCCCGAACCGCTTGACGATGCCTGCGACGGCGAGCACCGGCGCCGCGGTTGCAGGCGCAGCGGACATCGCGTGCGCCGAGGCAACGGGAGGCGTCGGCAGCGTCGGCAAGCAGTTACCGCGGCGGAATCTGCACCAGCTCGGCCAGCTGCTCTTTGGTGAGCGGCGTCGACGTGAACTTGAGCTCGACGGCGTCCTTCACGATCTGGTCGAGCCCCACGATCCTGTCCGGGTCGACCGCTTCGCGCGGAAAGAAGTCGTCGCGCGTGCGCTTCGCCTTGGCCTCGGGAATTCCCACGAACTCGGCGTATACCTTGAGCGCGGCGGGGTCGTTGTACATGTAGTCGATCGTTTCTCGATACGCCTTCATGAACCGCTCGAACACCGGCTTCTTCGCCTGCAGCGCCTGTGCGTTAGCGATCAGCAGCCGCACGGTCTGGCCCTTGAATACGTCCGCATCGTTGCCGCTTGCGATGATGCGGATCTTCTTCTCGTCGAGCTGGTCGAGCCCGAACGGCGGCGCGGACCAGCCGACGTCGACCTGACCCGACATCACCTGCGTGAGCGTCGAGGAAGGACTTCCGGTAGCGACCGGGTTCGCCTTCAACTGATATTGCTGCATGAACGCGGTCACGATGCCGTTGGTCGACGATCCCTTCGTCGAGTAGGCGATCGTCTTGCCGTCCGTGTCCTTGAGCGATTTGATGGGCGATTCGCTCTTCACGTACCAGAAGAGGTCTCTCGCGCCGGTCGTCTGTGCGCCGATGATGCGCACGGGCGCGCCCTTCGAGTACGAAGACAGCGCGCCCATGACGCCGACGGCGACGCCGATGTCCACATTGCCGGAGATGACGGGCTGCTGCGTCTCGCCGCTTCCCTGCGTCCACAGGATCTCGAGCACGAGGCCGTGTTTCTTGAAGATCCCCGCGCGCTGGCCGACTTCCGCAATCGACGTGTCCCAGTTGCCGCGCTGGCCGCTCGCGAGCTTCAGCGTGTCGTCGGCGTGCGCCGCAAACGTCAACGCGAAGATCGCGCTCGCGATCCATGGCTGCAATTTCATGCTGTTCCTCCTCGGGTCGAGATGCCCGTGAAGGAATTGTAGCGTGACGTCCCGTCTTTACGACGCGAGCGAGCCCTCGTCCACCCGCCCTGCGGTGAGTGGACGATGCTTGCGGATCAACGCCGGTCAGCCGCCCGTCGTTTCGCCGCCCATGACCTGCAGCACCGTGCCGGTGATGTACGACGAGTCCGCGTTCGACGCGAGAAAGACGTACGCGGGCGCAAGCTCCTCGGGCTGCGCGGGACGTCCCATCGGACTTTGCTGGCCGAACTTGGCGACCTTGTCGGGCGTCATGCCGTCGTCCGCCGGATTGAGCGGCGTCCACACCGGACCCGGCGCCACCGCGTTCACGCGAATGCCTTTGTCGATGAGATTCATCGCCAGCGCCTTGGTGAAGGCATTGATCGCGCCTTTCGTCGCCGAATAGTCGGGAAGCATCTTTGAGCCCATGATGCCTGTTTCCGAGCTCGTGGCGATGATGACGCCGCCCGCCTGCATCTTGCGAAGCACTGCGCGAGAGAGCCGAAAGTACGAGTAGATGTTGGTCTTGAACGTGTCGTCGAACTCCTGATCCGTCACGTCCTCGAGCGATTCCTTGCGGTTCTGATGAGCGGCGTTGGCGACGAGGATGTCGAGCTTGCCGAGTTGCCGGACCGTCTGTTCGACCAAGTCATCGCAGAACCGCGCATCGGTAAGGTCGCCGGGGATCGCGATGCACTTCGCGCCGGCGGCTTCGATCGCCTTCTTCGTTTCGTCGGCGTCGGGCTGTTCCTCGGGCAGGTAGCTGATCGCCACGCTCGCGCCTTCGCGCGCGAACAGCACCGCGACGGCGCGGCCGATGCCGGAGTCGCCGCCGGTGATCAGCGCGACCTTCCCGTCGAGCTTGCCCGCGGCGCGATAATTTTCTGCCTGGTAGCGCGGCCGCGGGTCGAGATTCTTTTCGAGGCCCACGCCCTCCTGATGTTGCTCGGGGAAGGGCGGCATCGGCTCTCGCATTGGAGAATCCGTGCGGCCTTGTTGTTGCGGATTCATGAACAGCCTCCTGTTGTTTGAAAAATTTGCAAATCGCAAGCGCGTGCGACGAACGTCACTGCATCTTCATCCGCTGATGCGCATCGGGCGGATGCACATTGCGGTATGCTGGGCGCCGTCCGTTGCGCAAGCGCCGCGCGGGCACGTTTGGACAGCGCCAATCCGCAAGTAATTCGGCAAAGGAGCAATTCATGGGACTGATCGATTTCGTCAAGGACGCCGGGGAGAAACTGTTCGGCCGCGGGCAAGCTCACGCCGCGCCGAAGGAAACTGCCGCCGAGGCGCCGAACCAGGCCAGCACGCAGGCGGCCAATTCAGCCGCCGCTGATGCGATCCAGGACTACATCAAGTCGCAGAACCTGTCCGCGACCGGTCTCACCGTCACGTATGACGGCGCCACGTCGACCGTCACGGTGTTCGGCGTCGCGCCCGATCAGGCGACGCGGGAAAAGATCGTGCTCTGCTGCGGCAACGTCGCCGGCGTGGCGGCCGTCAAGGACATGATGAGCGTCGACCAGAGCGCGCCCGAGGCAAAGTTCTACACGGTCGTTTCCGGGGACACGCTGTCGAAGATCTCGAAGCAGTTCTACGGCGACGCCAACCAGTACATGAAGATCTTCGAGGCGAACAAGCCGATGCTGAAATCGCCGGACAAGATCTATCCGGGACAGAACCTGCGGATTCCAGGCCAGTGACGATGACGCCACCGACCGCGCTCGTCGCGCGCGCGCACTCCCACGTCCGGGCGGGACCTGGCGACGACGACGACGATGACGACGAAACGCCGATCGGCGACCCGCCGGACGATGATGACACCGACGATATCGATGAGGACGACGAGGACGAGGACGACGAGCCGATGCGCGTTTAGGCCGCGCGAGTAGCGCATAGGGCTTCGGGGCCGGGTGCGTTGCGAGGTGGCGGAGAGCACCTCGCGACGAGCCGCAAACGTTTTGCAGTGCAACATCGGCGTCACGGGACGAACGGCCGTTCACCAGCGCACGCGTTGCGCGAGTAGAATCGCCCGTGCTCGACATGCCTCCCTATCTCGCCATCGAAAACGTGTCCGTCGCCTATGACGGCACGCGTGTGCTGTCCGACGTCACACTCGACGTCGCGCGCGGAGAGCTCGTCGCGTTGCTTGGCTCCTCCGGTTGCGGAAAGACGACGCTGCTGCGATCGATCGCGGGCTTCGTCACGCCGCAGTCGGGCCGCATTCGCGTCGAGGGCCGCGACATCACCGGGTTGCCGCCCGAAAAGCGCGGAACGGCGATGATGTTCCAGTCCTATGCGCTGTGGCCGCACATGAGCGTGGCCGGCAACATCGGGTACGGCCTGCGGATGCGCGGCGCAGCGAAGGACGTCATCGCGCGACGCATCGACGAGATGCTCGCGCTGTTGCAGATGCAGGGATTCGGACCGCGACCGGTCACGCAACTGTCCGGCGGCCAACGCCAGCGGGTGGCGCTCGGGCGTGCGCTTGCCGTGGACCCGAAGCTGCTACTGCTCGACGAGCCGATGTCGAATCTCGACTACAAGGTGCGCATCGAGCTGCGTCACGAGTTGCGCGCGCTGCAGAAGCGGATCGGCATCACCGCCGTGTACGTCACGCATGATCGCGAGGAAGCGTTGACGCTCGCCGATCGCATCGCCGTGCTGGATGCGGGGAAGGTCGTGCAGTACGGATCGCCGGAGCAGATATTCCACCAGCCCGCGTCGGCGTTCGTCGCCGGGTTCATGGGTGCCGACAATGCGATCGCGCTCACGCGCGCGAGCGACGGCACACTGGTCGGGGCGAAGGATCTTCCTGCCGGCGAGCCGGTGACGGCGCACTTTCGCAGCGACGTCGCGCGGATCGACGCACCGGGCGAAGCGGTGGGCGCGACCGATCTCAAACTTTCGGGCGAGGTGATACAGACGCTCTATGTCGGGCAGGGTTATCGGTATCGGGTGCGCACGGACGGCGCGGACGTCTGGGCTCACGCGTCGCATCGCATCGACGAGGGCGCGCCGGTTGCGGTCGTCGTTCCTCGCGATGCGCTGCTCTTGTTTCCGCGCGCTGCCAGAACCTGATCGGGCTCGAACTGATCCAGACGAAGCTTTGGCGGGTGAACTTGCATCAGGCTCGCAAATGACTCAATCCACGATTCGGGAGATATCCATGAAGTTCCGCATGCTGCTGTCCGTTGCGGCGCTCGGCGTCGTTACCGCCGCGCCCGCCGCTGCGCAGACGACGCTCAACGTCGTCTCCGCCGGTGACCAGAACATGGTCGATTACGTGAACAACTATCTGGGACCCAAGTTCGAGCAGATGAACCCGGGCGTCAAGGTGCGCGCGGTCGGCACGGGTCCGGGCGACTCCGGTTCACAGAAGATCTACGAGAAGCTGTCCGCGCAGCAGAAGGCCGGTTCAGCGACGTGGGACGTGGACGTTGCCGTCGTGCACCAGCGCGGCGCGGCGACGATGGTCGATGAAAAGCTGCTGATGCCCTACCGCAACGACATTGCCGCGGGCAAGCTCGTCTCGCGCGACACCGCGAAGAACGCGCTCGGCGCGAACGTCGACGGCTACGTGTTGCCGATGTTCCACAGCCAGATCGCATTCGCGTACAACCCGGACCTCGTCAAGACGCCGCCGAAGAGCTTCACCGAGCTCAACGACTGGGTGAAGAAGAATCCGAAGCAATTCGGCTACAACGGCGTCAAGGGCGGCATGTCCGGCGTCGGCTTCGTGATGGGATGGGTCGCGGCGAACAGTGGCATGGGCGAGAAGCTCGAGAAGGGGCCGTACGATCCGAATGCCAAGGCGACGATCGAGAAGTCGCTCGCGGGACTGAAGGACTTCAACCAGTACGTGGTGATGACGCCGGGCAACGCCGGCACGCTCGACATGCTGAACCGCGGCGAGATCGCAATGGGCCCGGTGTGGGTCGACATGTTCTACACGTGGATGGCGGACGGCAAGATGAATCCGAAGGTGAAGCTCGCGCTGCCGTCGCCAGGCTTGCCCGGTCAGCCGATGTATTACGTGATCCCCGCGAAAGCGGCGAACGCTGCGCTTGCGAAGAAATTCATCGACTTCGCCGAAAGCCCCGAAGTGCAGGCGGACGGGATCGTCAAGCAGTTCAACTGGTATCCCGGCATCGATCCGCAATACGTGCAGTCGAAGATGG
>Ga0207644_10002947_pt1 | contig 10964 bp, 12 predicted proteins | sample KBSS73metaG_FD_184326 | JGI IMG/M metagenome (GOLD analysis project Ga0207644, IMG submission 184326) | Switchgrass rhizosphere microbial communities from Kellogg Biological Station, Michigan, USA - KBS S7-3 metaG (SPAdes) (version 2) | ecosystem: Host-associated > Plants > Roots > Rhizosphere... | reverse complement strand
GTGATGTCCTCGGGCCCGAGCTTGGTGTCGCGGGCCATGACCTCGAACTCCTCGATGTGGATCGAGGTGAAGACGTCGTCCTTCACGATCCGCTCGGAGATCAGGATCGAGTCCTCGTAGTTGTAGCCGTTCCACGGCATGAACGCGACGAGGCTGTTGCGGCCGAGCGCCAGCTCACCCAGCTCGGTCGAGGGACCGTCGGCGATGGTGTCGCCGGCGGCGACGACGTCGCCCACCTTCACCAGCGGACGCTGGTTGATGCAGGTGTTCTGGTTGGAGCGCTGGAACTTCTGCAGCGTGTAGATGTCCACGCCCGACTTGCCCGGCTCGATGTCACCCGACACGCGGATGACGATACGGGTGGCGTCGACCTGGTCGACCACGCCGCCGCGCAGCGCCGAGATCGCCGCGCCCGAATCGCGCGCCACGGTCTCTTCCATGCCGGTGCCCACGAACGGCGCGTCGGCCTTGACCAGCGGCACCGCCTGGCGCTGCATGTTCGAGCCCATCAGCGCGCGGTTCGCGTCGTCGTTCTCCAGGAACGGGATCAGCGAGGCCGCGACCGAGACGAGCTGCTTGGGGCTGACGTCCATCAGCGTGACCTGCTCGGACGGCGACATGATGAACTCGCCGTTCTGCCGCGCCGAGATCAGGTCCTCGACGAAGGTGCCGTCTTCCGTCAGCTCGGCCGAGGCCTGCGCGACGGTGTGCTTCTGCTCCTCCATGGCGGAGAGGTAGACGACCTCGCCGGTCACCTTGCCTTCGATCACCTTGCGGTACGGCGTCTCGATGAAGCCGTACTTGTTGACGCGGGCGAACGTCGACAGCGAGTTGATCAGACCGATATTCGGGCCTTCCGGCGTCTCGATCGGGCAGATGCGGCCGTAGTGCGTCGGGTGGACGTCGCGCACTTCGAAGCCGGCACGCTCGCGGGTGAGACCGCCCGGCCCGAGCGCCGAGACGCGGCGCTTGTGCGTCACTTCCGACAGCGGGTTGGTCTGGTCCATGAACTGCGAGAGCTGGCTGGAGCCGAAGAACTCACGCACCGCGGCCACGGCGGGCTTGGCGTTGATGAGGTCGTTGGGCATCACCGTCGACACGTCGACGCTCGACATGCGCTCCTTCACGGCGCGCTCCATGCGCAGCAGGCCGACGCGGTACTGGTTCTCCAGCAGCTCGCCCACCGAACGCACGCGGCGGTTGCCGAGATTGTCGATGTCGTCGATCTCGCCCTTGCCGTCCTTGAGGTTCACCAGCTCCTTGACCACGGCGAGGATGTCCTCGGTGCGCAGCGTCGTCACGGTGTCCTCGGCATCGAGGCCCAGGCGCATGTTGAGCTTGACGCGGCCCACGGCCGACAAGTCGTAGCGGTCGCCATCGAAGAACAGGCCGTCGAACAGCGCCTCGGCGGTCTCCTTCGTCGGCGGCTCGCCGGGACGCATGACCTTGTAGATCGCCTCCAGGCCCATGTCGCGGTTCTCGGCCTTGTCGGCCTTGAGCGTGTTGCGGATCCAGGGACCGGTGTTGATGTCGTCGATGTCGAGCAGCTCGATCGCATCGAAGCCGGCGGCGTCGAGCGCGTCGAGGTTCTCCGGCGAGACTTCGTCGCCCGCCTCGATGTAGATGCGGCCGGTGGTCTCGTCGATCAGGTCCTTGGCCGAATAGCGGCCGAAGATCTCCTCGGTCGGGATCAGCAGCTCTTCCAGGCCGTCCTTCTGCGCCTTGTTGGCGGCGCGCGGGGAGATCTTGGTGCCGGCGGGGAACACGACTTCGCCGGACTTGGCGTCGACGATGTCGAAAGCCGGCTTGGCGCCGCGCCACGCGTCGGGCGTGTAGGGCAGGCGCCAGCCGCCTTCGCCGCGCTTCCAGGTCACGGTCTCGTAGAAGTAGTCGAGGATCTGCTCGCTATCGAGGCCCAGCGCGTAGAGCAGGGCGGTGACCGGAAGCTTGCGCTTGCGGTCGATGCGGACGTTGACGATGTCCTTGGCGTCGAACTCGAAGTCCAGCCACGAGCCGCGATAGGGGATCACGCGCGCGGCGAACAGGAACTTGCCCGAGGAGTGGGTCTTGCCGCGATCGTGGTCGAACAGCACGCCCGGCGAACGGTGCATCTGGCTGACGATGACGCGCTCGGTGCCGTTGACGATGAACGTGCCGTTCTCGGTCATGAGCGGCATGTCGCCCATGTAGACGTCCTGCTCCTTGATATCGAGCACGGAGCGGGTCTCGGTCTCGGCGTCCACCTCGAACACGATCAGGCGCAGCGTCACCTTCATCGGCGCCGCGTAGGTGATGCCGCGCTGGCGGCACTCGGTCTGGTCGTACTTGGGGTCTTCCAGCTCGTAGTGGACGAAGTCCAGCTCGCTGGTGCCGGCGAAGTCGCGGATCGGGAACACCGAGCGCAGGGTCTTCTCCAGGCCCGAGACATAGCCGGTCGAGGGATCGGAGCGCAGGAACTGCTCGTAGCTCTCGCGCTGGACCTCGATCAGGTTCGGCATCTGCACGACTTCGTGGATGTTGCCGAAGATCTTGCGGATGCGCTTCCTGGCGGAGCGCAGGTCCTGCTTGGGCTGGACGTCGGAGTTGACGGGCTTGGTCGCCATAAAGGGTCTTGTGCCTCTTCGCTTCTCGGGCGGCCGGGCAGACGCCGGCCGGGTCATTCGAATCTCTCGCGAGTCGCCGCCGGAGCGGCGCGCCATCTGGAAACACGAGAAGGGCCGCGGACGCACGCCAATCCCTGAGGATCAACCTGCCGTTCGCAGCCTCTTGCGTCAGATGGAAACCCGGTTGCCGCTTCCTTCGTGGATGAGTCCCCGCGCTGGACCCGCCTTGCTCGAAGCGCCGAGCAGAGCGGCATATAGGCAGCGGCCTTCGCGAAGTCAAACCCTGTGGGCGGCTCGCGGCATCGAGGAACGCTGCCGGCGTCTCGCAACGCCCAAGCGCTTCCACACACCGCAAGACGATCCCGAGCACGGAAAAATAAGTGAACGCCAGATGAACCTGCGCGTCTTCGAGCAGATGCGCATAGCCTATGAGACGTGGTTATGGCTGTTCCGAAAACCTGACCTTCGTAAGTAATACTCGTTCATCGCGGGGAAGGCTTCACTTCATCCAGTATTTCTCAATTCGCGCTGTAACTTCTCGCCGTGAGCTGCATTTTGACTGGCATGACACACGCATTCACCCGCTCGCTCAGCGCCACCGCCGCCATCTCGGCCGTGCTCGCGCTCGGTTCCACTCCGGTGTTCGCGCAGGACGCGGCGCCCGCGATCCAGTTGCCGCCGCCCGCGGCGACTTCATCGGCAGCGCCGGTTACTTCGACCAGTCCGACGACGACTGTCGCGCCCTCGGCCGCTACCTCGGTTGCTGCCCCGGCGGCACCGGCGATCGTGCTGCCGGATGTGTCGGCGGCACCCAGCGAGCCGACTGCCAGTGCACCGAAGTCCGCGAGCGCCACGGTCGAGCCGCAAGCCGCGCGCGTGCCGTCCGAGCCGCGCGCCGAGCGTACCGCCCCCGAGCGGACCGTCCAGCGCTCCGCGACGCGGGCCGCCGCCGCTCCCGCCAGCCCACAGGCTCTGTCGCGCGCTTCGGCCCCCACGGCCGCGCCTTCGCAGGCCGAGGCGGCGCCCGCCTCGTCGCACGACATCTCGCTGCCGATCCGGTCGCGCCTGCTGGCAACACCGCCCGACCCGCGGCGACCCCGGCTCCGGCCCAGGATCGTGGTGGGGACGGTTTGCCGGGCGAGGCCATCGCCGGCTTGCTCGCGGCGCTGGGCCTGGGTGCGATCGGCTACGGCGTGATGCGCTCGCGCCGCCGGCGTGACGAGGACGAGGTCGCGTATGACACCGCTATCGAGCCCATTGCCGCCGAGCCGCCCGCGTTCGCGCCGGAAGCACGGTCCGACGTGGCCGAGCCCGCGCCCCGGACCGCTCCGGTCTTCGGCGCACCGGGCATCGCTGGCGATCGCCAAGTCCAGTACGGTTTCGCCCGAAGCTCCGCCCAAGCGCCCGCCGATGGCGAACTGCTGGAACGCGAGCCGATGGTCCTTGCCACCCCGGTCGCGCCCGCTGCCGCCCCCGCTGCCGCGCCGAACCGCACGGCGCCCGCTCCTCTTGCCGGCACCATCGGCGACATGAGCGCCGAGGAGCGCACCCGCCTGATCGACGAGATGGTCGAGGCCGAGCCGGACGAGGCCAATCCCTTCACCGCGCGCCCCGCCCGCCGCAAGCGCGCCCGCCTGATCCTGCAGAGGATGGAACACGAACAGCGCCAGAACTCGAATGCCCCGTTCGACTGGCGCACCTACAGGCCGACGACCGAGCCCACCGAACCTGCAAGCCCCCCGCTGGTCACGGCCTGAACGCAAGCCCGTCGCTACGGGCCCACTGGGGCGGCTCCCATAATGGGGGCCGCCCCTTTTTTCGTGCGCTGGCCTCAGCAGTGTCTTTTCGCCTTCCGATAAGCGTTGCATTGTTTTTCGATAATATCGATTGACGATATGCCGAATCGAGATTATTGAATTTCGATATCAAGCATATCGGAGAACGAACATGACGACCACTTCCTCGCAACGCTCCACGGCTTCCCTGCTCGCACTAGCGCTCATGCTGTCGCTGTGGCTGCCCACGCTTTCGGGCGCTCCTTCTCAGGCCCAGGCAGCCCAAGCCCCGACGACCGCACCCTTCGTGGTCGCGACGCCCGCTTCCATCGTGCTGATGTAAGCGGACAGGCAGGAGACCTCCCATGACCTCGATCACCCGCGATCCGCTGCTCGCCATCGCCAAGGCCCTGCTCTGGTTCCTCATGGGCGTCATGCTGCTCGGCGCTGCCGCCTGCGTCGTGGCGGTCCCGCTGCTGCATTTCTTCCAGCATGATATCGCCGTGGAACTCGGCAAGGCGGCGCCCAGCCTCTCGATGACGACCTTTTTCGGGATCGTGACCGGGCTTATCCTCTGCGCGATCGCGCTGCTGCTGATCCTGTTCCGCCTGTTCCAACTGCTTAAGCGGATCGTCGACACGGTGGGCGAGGGCGACCCGTTCGTGCCGCTCAACGCCACTCGCCTGACGCAGATGGCCTGGCTCACGCTTGCCGTTCAGGTCGTTTCCGTGGCGATCGGCGGCATCGCCACCTGGCTCGACCATGTCGCCGGAGACGCGCCGCACATCCGTGGGCAAATCCAGGTCGACGACGGTATCTCCATGAACGGCCTGCTGCTGATGCTGATCCTCTTCATCCTGGCCCGCGTGTTCCGCCAGGGCGCCGCGATGCGCGCCGAACTGGAAGGCACCGTGTGATGGCGCCCAAGGCCAAGATCGACACCGAAGACGGCGAAACCGAAGGAACCCGCATCGTGGTGAAGCTCGACGACATGCTCTACCAGCGCCGCATGACGCTCACCGACTTGTCCGAGCGCATCGGCATCACGCTCGCCAACCTCTCGATCCTCAAGACCGGCAAGGCCAAGGCGATCCGCTTCTCGACGCTGGAAGCGATCTGCCGCGAGCTGGACTGCCAGCCGGGGGACTTGCTGGGGTATGAGGGGGAGGCGCGAGATTAGCATGGGCGCCTTGCCTGGTGCCGATTTTGCTGTTCAAGCCGTCCGGATCGTGGATTTTTGGATGAACAGAATAACCCTCTTGTCAGCACGGCGCTCGGCTTGAGCGAGTAGCACTTCAAGAATTTGCAAGTTCTCTCGCAATCGGGCTGCAGCTTCAGGCTCAGAGCACTGCAACGCTACCCGGCTTAGCTTACGGAAGCGATTTTTATGCCCTTTTACAACTCGGGCCGCGATCTTGTTGAAGTCTGTATCATGGCTAACCAAGATCGCCCCTGTTTCTTCCGCAGCGATTGCTACGAGCGGGTCAGCGGCATCGGCTGGTATCAGAGCACGGCTAAATTCGCAGGTGTGGCCTTCTTCCACCAGCATTTCGGCCACCGCTTTTGCTACATTCTGATCAAGAAGAAAGTGCACCTGTCACTAAGAACAAGTCATGCAGCTTGAGTCAATTCCTCACGACGCAGCAGTGCCGCCTTAACGTCCTTGACAGTCAAATCTGGATACTGCTCGATAATCTGCTTCGGAGAGTAGCCCGCATCGGTAAAGTTGTAGATTGCAGAAACTGGAATACGGGTACCGGCAACGCACCAAGCGTTATGCATCCGGAATTTTCGCCGATCCAAATTGCCAATCGTTTCGCTGGGGCGACTGGTAAGTCGATCTGCTCCACCACGCATATCTTCCATGACATTCTCTAGCGGGATAGCGACAGCCAACTGTCCGGTGATCGCCCCTTCAATATCTCCAGTGATTGGGTTTTGAAAATGAACCTCGCGATTAAGCACGTATAGAGTCAATGATGACCAAGGAGTACGGCTCCACTGCGATAGCTTCTTAGCGGTTTTTTTAAGCTCAGGTAAACGGATCCCGTGGATCTTACTGAGTACAGCAAGGGTGCGTAGACCTACAAGATCTTGGAATGAGTATACGCGACCAACAGCTACCCGGCGGTTTTCATAAGCATATTGCGGAGCGAAAAAGCCAGCCTTGTCCCACTCGCGGAGTTGAAACGCAGACAACCCAGTGAGGCGCTGAACGTGGTCCGCACCGAAAAACCTCACTATTTTCTGAATGTCCATCATTTGAACCTGTGGTCGCGAAAACGGCGAAGAGCGTCAAGCGCAAAGGATGCAAGCTGCGCTGCGCGTATCTAGTCTTTTGCGCATCCGAGCAAGAGCACTAGTCTGGGAACGCCTATCACTAGCACCCACCCGACCTTGACTCTGCCCCATACTTGCGCCAAAGGCTCGCCCCGACCGGCAGCTTCGGCTTGCCGAGTCATCCGTCCGAGACAGCTGGCGAGGGTTTCCCTCTTAATCTCCAGCCTAGACGGGGACAGAGATAATCCACGGCCCTTCGCCTCCCGGCGCGGTGCCGCTTTCGTGCTTACCGGCACGGCTCCTTCCCCATCGAAACGGACTTCCCCTTGTCGCACTCGCGGCATGGGAAACACGTAGCCGGTCGCCGCGCGCCGAAGTTCTCGGTTTCGGGGCGGCCATTGTGAAGGAGTAAGGCATGGATCGTTCGCAGAAAGCCGAATCGGTCGCTTCGCTCAACGCGGTCTTCAACGAGGTCGGCGTGGTGGTCATCACCCGCAACCTCGGCATGTCGGTGGCCCAGTCCACCGCCCTGCGCACGAAGGTCCGCGAGGCCGGAGCGTCCTACAAGGTTGCGAAGAACCGTCTTGCCAAGCTTGCCATCGCGGACACCGACTATGTCGGTATCGGCGACTTCCTGAACGGCCCGACGGGTATCGCCACTTCGGTGGATCCCGTCGCTGCCGCCAAGGCCGTCGTCGACTTCGCCAAGACGACCGACAAGATCGAGATCGTCGGCGGTTCGCTGGGTGCGCACGTCCTCAACGCCGAAGGTGTCAAGGCTCTCGCCTCGATGCCCTCGCTCGACGAGATGCGCGCCAAGCTCATCGGCCTCGTCCAGGCTCCGGCGACCAAGATCGCCCAGCTCTCGACCGCTCCGGCGGCCAAGCTGGCGCGCGTCTTTGCCGCCTACGCCGAGAAGGATGCCGCCTGAGTTCAAGCTCAGCCAGACGTTTCCAGCGATTTAGCCCGGCGGCCGTAAGGCACCGGGACCACGAAACCAGGAGTGAATACAATGGCCGATATTGCCAAGCTTGTTGAAGAACTGTCGCAGCTGACCGTCCTCGAGGCGGCCGACCTCGCCAAGGCCCTCGAAGAGGCGTGGGGCGTTTCCGCCGCCGCCGCGGTGGCCGTGGCTGCGCCCGCCGGTGGTGGCGATGCCGCCGCTCCGGTCGAAGAGAAGACCGAATTCGACGTCATCCTCACCGGCGACGGCGGCAAGAAGATCCAGGTCATCAAGGAAGTCCGCGCGATCACGCAGCTGGGTCTCGCCGAAGCCAAGGCTCTGGTCGAGGGCGCTCCCAAGGCGGTCAAGGAAGGCGTGAACAAGGCCGAGGCCGAAGAGATCAAGAAGAAGATCGAGGAAGCCGGCGGCACCGTCGAGATCAAGTGATCTTCTTCTCGGTTCTGCCGAGAGACAAGCAGAAAGGGCGGCCTTGCGGGGCCGCCCTTTTTCGTTTCGGCTCGCACGATACGAGCCCCATCCGTCATCTGCCGTTCAGCTTCGCGGTAGCAGCTTCGGTCATCGCACTGGGTCTTTGAGTCGAAGGAGAAATCCCCCATGCGAATTGCTCCCAAGTATATCGTCGGCGCTGCCGCCTTGGCCCTGCTCGGGGCCGGCGTCGCCGAGGCCGCCACGGCCAAGCTGCACACGATGAAGGTCGCTGCGCCGGACGGGCAGGTCGTCGAAGTGCACTACACCGGCGACGTCGCGCCTCAGGTCGCCTTAGTGCCGACTGCCGCGGTGGATGCCGCCGCCTACGATACCGCCGCCTACGATCCTTTCGCGCAGATGGACCGGATCTCGGCCGCCATGGACGCGCAGATGCAGGCGATGATGCAGCAGGCGGCGCTGCTGCAGCGCCAGGCCCGGCAGTCGGTGCAGCACGCCGTGGCGAACGGCGATGCGCAAGCCATGGCGCCCGGCGTGACCATGGTCGGCACGATGCCGGCGGGCGTCCACGTCAGCTATTACTCGTCGAGCACCGATGGCAACGGCTGCACCCGCACGGTCGCGTACAGCTCGGACGGTTCGAGCGCGCAGCCCAAGGTCACGCAGGCCGCGTCGGACGGTTGCGAGGCGGCCAAGCCCAACGGCACTGCCATTCCGGTCAAGGCCGAAGCCGCGCCCGCGGCATCGGTGCCGGCCCACAAGGTCTGAGTGTTCCAGGCGGCAGGCTTTTTCCAGGGTTGTCCCCGGAGAGGAGCGGAGTCCGGGAGGACGCCGCTCCTTTTTCGTGACCCGTCAGCCGTGCCGCATGCCGTCGCGGATGCGGTGTCCCGCGCTCACTTCAGCGTTTCGAGGTAGTCGATCACTTGCTTGCGGCTGGCGGGATCGGGCTGGCCGACCACCATCCGCGTTCCCGGCACCATCTGCATCGGCCCTTGCAGCCATGTGTCCAGGCTCGCCCGGTCCCAGGTGATCCCGGAGGCTTTGAGCGGGCCGCTGTAGGTATAGCCCGGCAGGCTGCCGGCCTTGCGCCCCCACACGCCGGCGAGCGAGGGCCCGATGAGGTTCTGGCCCGGCTTCACCGCATGGCACGACTTGCAGACGCCGAACGCTGGCGGCGCGTCCGCCACGGCCTGCGTCGGCTGCGTGGAGGAGCCCGGATCGGCGGCGTCCTGGCTCTGGCCGCAGGCGCTCGGCAGGACCAGCAGCAGGACCGGGGCGAAGATCATCGAGCCGCGCGTATTCATCTGTGCAATCCTGCCGATCGTGAAAGGGGGCTGACTATGGCAGTCCACCCGCATTGACCAGTACCGGGGTGCATTCTCACCGCTCTCTGGAAATCGGAGCGCCGCCGCGCCATATTCGTGGCCAAGGAGAAGCCCCGAGATGACCGATCCCAACACCACCGAGAAAGTCGAACTGACCGACGCCGAGTGGCGCGCCAAGCTGTCGCCCGAGCAGTACCAGGTCCTGCGCCAGGCCGGCACCGAGCGCGCCTTCACCGGCAAGTACGAGAAGAACAAGCAGGACGGGCTCTACACCTGTGCCGGCTGCGGTGCGCCGCTGTTCTCGTCCGACACCAAGTACAATTCGGGCTCCGGCTGGCCGAGCTACACCGCGCCGGTGGGCGAGGAAGCGGTCGACGAGCATCGCGACATGTCGCATGGCATGGTCCGCACCGAAGTGCGCTGCGCCAAGTGCGAAGGGCACCTGGGCCACGTCTTCCCCGATGGCCCCGGGCCGACGGGCCTGCGCTACTGCATCAATTCCGCCTCGCTCGACTTCAAGCCCAAGGAAGGCTGATCGCAGGACTGCTCCTCCCTTGCGGGGGAGGGGCGCCGGCTCGCGGTCCCAGGCCGTTCACCCAGGGTTACAAATCGGCACGCCAGAGTGTAGGGCGACTGCCACGTGATCGTCCGCTACGGGGGTTCGTAACCAGGAATGCCCAATAATTCCGGCCGGCGCGGCGCGAGCCCCAGCCGCTCGCCCGAGGAACCCGCGCCAAGGCCGCTGTGGCGGCGCATCGTGCGCGCCATCGTGATCTGGGGCGGCGCATTGGTGATCCTGGGCGTGATCGGCCTGGGCACTGCGGTCTTCCTCACCGAGCGCCAGCTGCCTTCGTTCTCCTCGCTCCAGAGCAGCCAGAACGGGCAGATGATCGTCGTGCGGGCCCGCGACGGCAGCGAATTGCTGTCGCTCGGGCCCAGCTACGGCAAGTGGCTGAACACACAGCAGATCCCGCCGATCATGAAGGACGCCATCGTCTCGGTCGAGGATCGGCGTTTCCGCGAGCACTGGGGCGTCGACCCGATCGGGGTCGTCCGCTCGGTCATGGTGCGTTACGAAACGGGGCGCTGGCGGCAGGGCGGCTCGACCATCACGCAGCAGCTGGCCCGCACGATCTTCCTCAACAACAGCCGCACGTTCGGGCGCAAGATCCGCGAGGGCGTGCTGGCGCTCGCGCTCGAGCGCAAGTTCGACAAGGACCAGCTGCTCGAGCTGTACCTGAACAAGGTCTACTTCGGCGGCGGCGCCTACGGCATCGACGCCGCCAGCCGCAAGTTCTTCGGCCACCCGGCCGACCACCTCTCCACCGCCGAGGCCGCGATCATCGCCGGGCTGGTCAAGGCGCCGTCGAACTACTCGCCCACCGCTGATGTCGAGGCGGCCAAGACGCGCGCCAAAGTGGTGCTCAGCACCATGGTCGACACCGGCGTGATCTCGTCGAGCGAGGCGGATGGGATCGATCTGGACGACGTGGCGATCGCCAAGGAGAAGGGGCAGAACTCGGTCCGCTACTTCACCGACTGGGCGCTGCCCCAGCTCGACGTGCTGATCCCGGATACCGACGAGCCGATC
>Ga0207644_10002943_pt1 | contig 10968 bp, 9 predicted proteins | sample KBSS73metaG_FD_184326 | JGI IMG/M metagenome (GOLD analysis project Ga0207644, IMG submission 184326) | Switchgrass rhizosphere microbial communities from Kellogg Biological Station, Michigan, USA - KBS S7-3 metaG (SPAdes) (version 2) | ecosystem: Host-associated > Plants > Roots > Rhizosphere >... | reverse complement strand
GGATGCCCAACTCGCCCAGGCTCCCGACGACGATTTCGCCAGGGCGTCGATCGCGCTCGAAGGCTGGTATGCGAGCGACATCGCGGCGACGTTGGCCGCCAATCGGACCCGGGACGCGGGCGCCGGCCGCGCGGTCGACGGCCCGCACCGGCAGGATCTCGCCGTCGTTCATCGCGCGAAGCACATCCCGGCGGCCCAGTCCTCAACGGGAGAGCAGAAAGCATTGCTGCTGGGGCTGATCCTCGCTCACGCCGAGCTGGTCGGCGATCGCAGGGGAGATCGGCCGATCCTCCTCCTCGACGAAGTGGCGGCCCATCTCGACCCGAAGCGACGCGCGGCCCTTTTTACGCGCCTTGAAGGCCGTGGGCAGGTCTGGATGACGGCGACGGAAGCCTCACTTTTCGAGGGCATCGGCCCTGCTTCCCGCCTGCGTGTCCATGCCGGGGTGGTGACGCCGGCCTGACCCCCGGTGGACTTTTCCCCGAGTTTCACTATATTGCACTGCAACACGAGGCGCCTCGCAAGCGGCGTGATCGGTCCTGACGACCGGCCCGCGCCTCGATTTTCGAAGTTCTCCACATCACGCGGGGTTCTTGTTTCCCGCTCGGCGAGCGCGCTGATTTGCGCGCCCGCTGGCTTATTTGTGGAATTTATCAATGTCGTTTCAAACCCTCGGGCTCTCGAAGCCCCTGCTGGATGCGCTTGCCGCGAAGGATTATTCGCAGGCGACGCCGATCCAGCGCCAGGCCATTCCGACGGTCCTCAGCGGCCGCGACCTGCTCGGCATCGCCCAAACCGGCACCGGCAAGACCGCGGCCTTCATGCTGCCGTCGCTCGACCGCCTTTCAGCCAACCGCCAGATCCCCAAGCCCGGCCAGATCCGCATGCTGGTCCTCGCACCGACGCGCGAACTCGCCTCGCAGATCGCGGCCAGCGCCGAAGCTTATGGCAAGTTCATGCGCCTTTCCGTCGGCGTGATCTTCGGCGGCGTTCCCAATTCAAAGAGCGTCCGCACCGTTGCGCGCGGTCTCGACGTGCTCGTCGCGACTCCAGGCCGGCTGCTCGACCTCATCGACCAGCGCGCGCTGAGCCTTCGCGAGCTCGAGATCCTCGTCCTCGACGAGGCCGACCAGATGCTCGACCTCGGCTTCATCCACGCGCTGAAGCGGATCGTCGCCCTGGTCCCGCCCAGGCGCCAGACCCTCTTCTTTTCGGCGACCATGCCGAAGGCGATCAAGGAACTCGCCGACAAATATCTCACCAACCCCGCCGAAGTGTCGGTGACCCCGGCCGCGACGACGGTCGAGCGGATCGACCAAGGCGTGACGATGGTGAACCAGGCGGAGAAAGCGGCCCTGCTCGCGCTCTACCTGCAGAACAGCCCGATCGAGCGGGCGCTGGTGTTCAGCCGCACCAAGCACGGCGCCGACAAGATCGTTCGCCAGCTCGCAGCGGCCGGCATCGAATCCCTCGCCATCCACGGCAACAAGAGCCAGGCCCAGCGCGAGCGCGCCCTTGCGGCCTTCCGTTCGGGTGAGGTTCGCGTGCTTCTCGCAACCGATATCGCCGCGCGCGGGATCGATATTCCCGGCGTCAGCCACGTCGTGAACTTCGACCTGCCCGACGTTCCGGAACAATATGTCCACCGCATCGGCCGCACCGCCCGCGCCGGCGCGGACGGAATCGCGATTGCCTTCTGCGCTCCCGACGAGCGCGGCAACCTGCGCGACATCGAGCGCACGACGCGCCAGCGCTTACCGATCCTCCCGCTGCCGGCCGACTTCATGGCCAGCGCCGAAGCGTTCAAGCGCCTGAAGCCGCCCGTCCAGGCGAAGCCGGAACGGGCACAACGTCCGTCGACCAAGGCCGACCGCCGCCACGACGGCCAGCAGCGCCGCAACCGCAACGGCGGCCAGCAGCGCCATCCGCATCGGGGCGAAGGCCACGCTGCTCACCGCTCATCCGCACAGGATCGCAACGGCCAGCGCCGCGACGAGCAGCGCAATGAGGGCGGCCGCTCGGCGTATCGCCCCGAAGCCTATCGCGAGGCACAGTCCGATCGTCGCCCCGAAGGCGGCCAGAGTCAGCCGCAACGCAATGAGGGGAACGGCCACCGGCCTCATGGCGGCCAGCCCAACCGCAAGTTCCACGGCCGCCCCCGGCGTCCCGGCGGTCCCCGCCGCGCCCAGGGCTAACGCTGCCGCGGATCGCGTTTCTGGTGGCATCTTTCGACCCATTCCTGCCGTTCGCGCCGCTCGCAATTGCGCTCATTGGCCACATCATTGTTGGCTATTGCGACATCGCTGTTCAACGACGTATCGGCTATCGGTCGCCACCACGATACGTCGATATTGATGACTACCAAGAGTCAGCTTTCCATCCATTGCGGACACTAACCTGTGAGGCCCTCAGGCAAGCCTGGCGAAGCCCCAGACCGCTCCGACGATGATTGCCCACAGGAGAAAGGCGCTCCCGAAGATGACTCGCAGGCGAACGCCGAGCGGTGCCTTGTCCTCGTCGATCGCATCGATTGATTCTTCGGTTTGAGGTGCTTCGGACTCATTCGTCCGAACCACTGAGAACGTACGTCGCTCGGCCGGACTTGCTCCCGTCTTTGGCTGGCTCCGCAACAATGCGGCACTCACCGACGCCCTTGAGAGCGGTTCGGTGAACTCGCATCCATGATATCGTCCACTCTTCCAAACGATGAATGCGCTGGTCTTTCCGGCCTCGGGAAGATCGATTTCTATGCGATCGAACAGCGGGAGGCTCTCCGCCGACTCGATCAGCATTCCATGGCTTGAGAAATCGCGGATGATGACCGGGTCGCCACTCGCTCGAAGGCTGACTCCCAGCGACAATCTGCGTCGCTGCGAGCCTCGGCGCAGATCTTCCTTGGGCGGCTCGAGCTGGGCTTGAACTTTCATGGTTTCCTCCGCACCCGGAGGTGCCGACAAGGATTAAACGGTGGGTTTACGATCCATCCGAATTGGACATCGCTCGCTGAACGACCCTTTCCAGCCGAACTGGATGCATTGCTAACTCGAGGACAAGAATCCGCTTTTAGGACGGTCAGCAGACGTTCTGGCCCCACTGGAACGTCAACAGTCGAGAGGGCTCGCTTGCCCCACGAGCGAGCCCCCTTTCTTGCCTGTTCTCCACCCATTGCGGACAGAAGCGGCACTGTTAGGCTGCGGAAGACCGCTGCGCCTTACGCGTACGCGCCCGCCCGCATACGTACGCGCGCGCGTGACATCGGCCCGCAAATCCCTATATCTGGACCATGGCAACCGACCCCAATCAGAATGAATATGGCGCCGAGAGCATCAAGGTCCTTAAGGGCCTCGACGCCGTCCGCAAGCGCCCCGGCATGTACATCGGCGACACCGACGACGGCTCCGGCCTCCACCACATGGTGTTCGAGGTTTCGGACAATGCGATCGACGAGGCGCTGGCCGGTCATTGCGACCGGATCCTGATCCAACTCAATCCGGACGGGTCGGTCACGGTCGAGGACAATGGCCGGGGCATCCCGACCGGCATCCATTCCGAGGAAGGCGTATCGGCCGCCGAGGTCATCATGACCCAGCTTCATGCCGGCGGTAAGTTCGAGAACACGTCCGACGACAATGCCTACAAGGTCTCGGGCGGCCTTCACGGGGTCGGCGTGTCGGTCGTCAACGCGCTCAGCGAGTGGCTCGACCTCACCATCTGGCGGGACGGCGAGGAGCATTTCATGCGCTTTCGTCACGGCGACGCCGAGGCGCCGCTGAAGGTCGTCGGCAAGGCGCCGGAGGGCAAGAAGGGAACACGCGTCACATTCCTGCCGAGCCCCGCGACGTTCAAGATCACCGAGTTCGATTTCGAGCGGCTCGAGCATCGCTATCGCGAGCTGGCCTTCCTCAATTCAGGCGTCCGGATGATCCTCGCCGACGCGCGGCACGAGGAACGGGTCGAGCATGAGCTTTATTACGAAGGCGGCATTGGGGCGTTCGTGAAGTGGCTCGACCGAGCAAAGACTCCGCTATTCCCGGATCCGATCGCAATCTCGGCGGTGCGCGACGGAATCGGCATCGACGTCGCGCTCGAGTGGAACGACAGCTATTATGAGAACGTCCTTCCGTTCACGAACAACATCCCCCAGCGCGACGGCGGCACCCACATGGCGGCCTTCCGCGCGGCGCTGACCCGCACGATCAACGGCTATGCCGAGAAGTCGGGGATGCTGAAGAAGGAGAAGGTGACGCTTACCGGCGACGACATGCGCGAGGGCCTCACCGCCATCGTCTCGGTCAAGCTTCCCGATCCCAAGTTCAGCTCGCAGACCAAGGACAAATTGGTCAGCTCGGAAGTCCGCCAGCCGCTCGAAAGCCTGATGGGCGACAAGATGAGCGAGTGGCTGGAAGAGAACCCCGCCAATGCTCGCTCCATCATCCAGAAGGTGATCGACGCAGCCGCTGCCCGCGAGGCGGCGCGCAAGGCTCGCGAAGCCAGCCGCAAGTCGGTCATGGGCATCGCCTCATTGCCGGGCAAGCTGGCCGATTGTCAGGAGCGCGATCCCGCGTTGTCAGAGCTCTTCCTCGTCGAGGGTGACTCGGCAGGCGGCTCCGCCAAGCAGGGCCGCAACCGCAACAACCAGGCGATCCTTCCGCTCAAGGGCAAGATCCTGAACGTCGAGCGCGCGCGCTTCGATCGCATGCTTGGCTCGAAGGAGATCGGGACACTGATCCAGGCGCTCGGCACGTCGATCGGCCATGAGGAATTCAACCTCGAGAAGCTGCGTTATCACAAGATCGTGATCATGACGGACGCCGACGTCGACGGCGCACACATCCGCACCTTGCTGCTGACCTTCTTCTACCGGCAGATGCCGCAGCTCATCGAGAACGGCCATCTCTTCATCGCCCAGCCGCCGCTCTACAAGGTCAGCCGCGGCCGCTCGGAAGTCTATCTGAAGGACGACGCCGCGCTCGACGATTATCTCGAGGAGGCCGGGCTCGAAGGCCTCGTCCTCGACACGTCCGAAGGCCAGAGGTCGGGCAACGACCTGAAGGCTCTCGTCGACCATGCGCGGCGGATGCGCACCCTGATGCGCTATGCGCCTCGCAAATATGACCCGGCTCTCATTGAAGCGCTGGCGATCAACGGCGCGCTGAAGCCCAACCTCGACAAGGACGGGAAAGCCAAGGCGATCGAGGAGATCGCGGCCTGGCTCGGCGCCGGTGACCTGGAAGCGACCTGGTCCGGTGAAGTCGCCGAAGAGGGCGGTTACCTGCTCAAGCGGCTGTGGCGCGGCGTGACCGACGCTTACATCATCGAGCCGAGCTTTCTCGTCTCTGCCGAAGCTCGAAAGCTCGACACACTCGCGAAGGAACAGGCCGGCGCCTATGCCAAGCCGTCGAGCTTGCGGACGCTGAAGAAGGGGGCGCAGGCCGAACCGGAGCCGACCGTTGCCCCGGCCGAAGGCGAGGATGCGCCGGAGCAGGCCGAGGCCGAAACCAAGGGCAAGCCGGTGGCTGTGACCCGCCCGTCGGAGCTGCTGGACGCAGTGCTTGCTTCCGGACGAAAGGGTCTTTCGATCCAGCGCTATAAGGGCCTTGGCGAGATGAACGCGGAGCAGCTCTGGGAGACGACGCTCGATCCCACGAACCGTTCATTGCTTCGTGTCGAAGTCGCCCAGGCTGACGTTGCAGACGAGATCTTTACGCGCCTCATGGGAGATGTCGTCGAGCCTCGCCGCGAGTTCATCCAGGACAATGCGCTCAGCGTCGCAAACCTCGACGTCTAGGAACCATTCAGCTGATCCATTTATTGGCGCTGGCGTGAGCGGCTGCATCACTCTCGCAAGCTACAACATGCACAAAGCGGTCGGCCTCGACGGCCGCCGCGACCCGCAGCGCGTGCTGAAGGTGCTTCAGGAGATCGACGCCGATGTCGTCGCGCTCCAAGAGGCCGACAAGCGCGTCGGCGGCCGCGGCTCGACGGTCCCGCACGAGCTGATCGACAGCCACGGCATGTACAAGCCGGTGCATCTCGGCGTCCGCCACAAGAGAATGTTCGACAAGGCCCGCAAGCACGCGGACCGCCTGCTGAAGGTCAACACGCGCAACATCGGCTGGCACGGCAATGCGATCCTGGTGAAGCGCCACGTCGGCGTTCTCGGCTGTGCGGCGCTGGAGTTGCCGACGCTCGAGCCGCGCGGCGCGGTGATTGCCGAGCTCCTGATCGGCGACCGGCCGATAAGGGTCGTCGGGATGCACCTCGATCTATCGGGCCTCTGGAGAAAGCGGCAGATGCGGGCAATCTTCGAAGCGATCGAGCGGCGTCCGCAAAAAATGCCGACGGTGCTCATGGGCGACACCAACGAATGGCGGACCGAGGCCGGTTGCCTCAGGGATCTGAACGGCGACTTCCACATCGCCCCGACCGGCCCGAGCTTCCACGCCCGGCATCCGGTGGCGCAGCTCGACCGGATCATCGTCCATCGCGACCTCAATATCGAAGCTGCCGGCGTCCATGCGAGCGCCGCGGCGCGCCGTGCCTCCGATCATCTTCCAATCTGGGCGCGGGTGTCGGCCTAGCCGGCGATCTTCCTCAGCCGGCGGCGCTGGATCGACGATCCGATCCCCATTGCCTCGCGGTATTTGACGACGGTCCGGCGTGCGACGTCAAACCCTCTGCTCTTGAGCAGGCCGGCAATCGCATCGTCGCTCAGAATGTCGGTCTCGGCATCGATCAGCTCCTTGATCGCAGCCTTCACCGCCTCCGCGGCGGCGCCGTCGCCCTCGACCGAGGCAACTCCGGAGCCGAAGAAATATTTCAGCTCCAGCAGGCCGCGGTCGCACAGCAGATACTTGTTCGACGTGACCCGGCTGACGGTCGATTCATGCATGCCGATCGCCTCGGCCACCTCACGTAGGGTCATCGGCTTCATCGCGGACACGCCACGCTCGAAAAAACCCTGCTGCCGCTTCACGATCTCGCTCACGACCTTGATGATGGTGCGCGCACGCTGGTCGAGGGCCTTCACGAGCCAGCTTGCGCTTTGCAGGCATTCGCTGAGCCAGGCACGCGACGCCTTGTCCTGCGGGCCGGACTTGAGCTCCTGATAATAGCGGCGATTGACCAGAACGCGGGGCAGGGTCGCTTGATTGAGCTCGACTGCAAAGCCGGCGCGCGTGCGGCGGATAAAGACGTCTGGGGTCACTTCTTCCGAAGTGCCGCCAACAAACTGGCAACCCGGTTTGGGATCGTAGGCGCGCAGCTCGCGGATCATGTCGGCGAGATCCTCATCATCGACGCCGCAGATGCGCTTGAGATCGCCCAAGCGGCCCTTCGAGAGGAGATCGAGGTTGTCGATCAACCTTGCCATCGCGGGGTCGTAGCGATCCGCCGCTTTGGCCTGTAGCGCGAGGCATTCGGAGAGCGACCGCGCGCCGACGCCGGCCGGGTCGAGGCCCTGAACAAGGTCCAGCGCTTGCTCGATCCAGGGGAGCGGAGCTCCGGTCAGCTCGGCGATCTGGTCGAGCGGGACGGTCAGGTAGCCGGTCTCCTCCAGCGTTTCGGCGATGATCCGCGCAAGATCCCCGATGTCGCCCGAAGCGCCGTGAAGCTGATCGGTCAGATATTCCGCGAGCGACGCGGCGGCATATTGAACCCGCTCAAAATCAAAGCCTTCGTCGCTCCCTGATGACGTCACGACGTCAGTAAAGCTGTCCGTTTCGAGCGCTTCGGACTGCCAATCCATGTCCAGCGGCCGATCATCGTCAGCCTGGCCCATGATGATGTCGTCGGCTCCCGGATCGTCGGGGGCGTCGTCGCCGTCGCCTTCGTCAGCCACGAAGTCGCCGGCCGGCTGTTCTTCCCCCTCCTCGGAGCGAGATTCCAGCAAGGGGTTCTTCGACAATTCCTCGGCGATGAACGATTCGAGCTCGAGGTTCGAGAGCTGCAGGAGCTTGATTGCCTGCGTCAGCTGGGGCGTCAGGACCAGCTGCTGCGATTGGCGGATGCTTAGGGAGGGGCCCAGGCCCATCTGCCGGCTCGTTACAGCGCGAAGCTCTCGCCGAGGTAGAGTCGCCGGACCTCCTGGTCGGCGACCAACGCTTCGGGAGTCCCCGCAAACAGGACCTGGCCGTCATAGATGATGCAGGCGCGGTCGACGATATCGAGCGTCTCGCGGACATTGTGATCGGTGATCAGCACGCCGATCTCGCGGCTCTTGAGCTCACGGACAAGCTCGCGAATGTCGGAGATCGAGATCGGGTCGATACCGGCGAAAGGTTCGTCGAGCAGCATGATCGACGGATCGGCTGCCAGGGCCCTCGCAATCTCGCACCGTCGCCGTTCGCCGCCCGACAATGCCATCGCCGGTGAATCGCGCAGCGCCGTCAGGCCGAACTCGCCCAGCAATTGCTCCAGCCGTTCGTTTCGCCGGTGCCGGTCAGACTCGGACGCTTCGAGCACCGCCATGATGTTTTCGGCGACCGTCATGCCGCGGAAGATCGATGTCTCCTGCGGCAGATAGCCGAGGCCTAGGATCGACCGCCGGTACATCGGCAGCTCGGTGATATCCTGGCTATCGAGGTAGATGCGGCCGCTGTCCGGCTTCACGAGCCCCATGACCGAATAGAAGCAGGTCGTCTTGCCGGCGCCGTTCGGCCCCAACAGTCCTACTACTTCGCCGCGATGGACCTGCAGGCTGACGTCATGGAGCACCGCGCGCTTGTCATAGGACTTCGCGATCGAACGCACCTCGAGGCCGTCGTCCATCGCCCGCTTGTCGGCGGCCGGACGAGCGATGGCCGCAGGTTCGTTCACTGCTTCTGCTGGCGCTGAGGCACCGTGAAGTGACCGTTTACGCGACCGCCGCTCTGGTTCACGCCCGGCGGTCCGCCGTCAACGACGGCGCGGCCTGAATCGAGATCGATGACCAGGCGAGCGCCGTTGACCTGATTCTGCTCGCGGTTGAGCTGGACGTTGCCGATGAGGGTGATGAGCTTGCGGTCGAGATCGTAGATGCCGAAGTCGCCGCGCGCGGTCTCGGTCGGGCTCTTGACCGTCACTCCCCCCGCGGCGTCTAGGCGCCTGATCTGGACGTTGTTCTGACCCTGTCCACCGCCCGAATAAGCGACGGTCAACCGGGGGGTGTCCAAGGTCATCTCCGCCTGAGTCACGTGGACGTTGCCGGCGAAGATCGCCCGGTCAGCCCGATCCTGCACCTCGATCCTGTCCGCCTGGACGTCGACCGGCGCGTTGCTGTTATGGCCCTTGAGGGCAGAGACGGGCTGTTCCTGCTTCACTTGCGCAATGGCAGCCGTCGCCAGGGCCGCTGCGGCTCCTGCGAGCGAGACCGTTGCAAGGATGATGCCAGAAAAACGCACGACACTCATCTGACCGCCCCTTGCACTATTTTCAAGCGAGCACCGCCGTCCAGCACGACCTTGTGCTCGGCAAGGTCGGCGCGGATCTGGTTTGCGCGGAACTGCCCGAGCCGCATCGCGCCCTCCGCCGGGCCCTGGCTCACGAGCTGGCGGCCCTTGAGGTCGACCAGCACATTGCTGGTGTTGAGGCGGAATCCGTCGGTGCCGGCGACCTTCACGGTCCCGTTGATCGCAACGCGCTGGGTGTCGACGTTATAGCGGCCCTGGTTGGCGGCGATCAGCATCGGACCCTGCTCCAGGTTCAGGCGGGCAAACATGCCGCGGATGTCGACCAGCGGCGTGTCGGAGCTGCGCTGGATGGCCTGGTTCGCGGTCATCACGAACTGCTGCCCCTTGTCGTCCGTACCTGTGTAGCGGGCCGCTTCGACGCGCATCCGTTCGGGCGCGCTCTCTACCTTTTTCTTGTCGAGGATGAAGCTGACGTCGCCTTTCTTGTCGAGCGGAGCGAGCATGAGGACCGCCAGCAGGACTCCGACAGCGCTCGGTAGGAGGATCTTCGTCCACCGTACGATGCGGTCATGTCCGCTGCCGGGCTCGGCCCAGCGCTGCTTCAAACGCGCTTCAACCATCGTGAGCGAAAATGTCCTGTTCGGGCCAGCCCGCGAGGTCGAGGAGCGCGCGCGTCGGAAGGAAGTCGAAACAGGCCAAAGCGAGCTCGGTTCTCTCCTCACGAGCAAGCCGCTCGTCGAGCTTTTCCTTGAGCTGATGAAGATAGCGGACGTCGCTGGCGGCATAGTCGCGCTGGGCGTCGCTGAGTTCGTCCGCGCCCCAGTCGCTGGTCTGCTGCTGCTTGGACACGTCGATATTGAGCAATTCCTTGATCAGATCCTTGAGCCCATGGCGGTCGGTATAGGTGCGGACCAGGCGCGAGGCAGTGCGCGTGCAATAGACGGGCGCGGCCATGATCCCGAGATAGGCGCTCATGATTCCGATGTCGAAGCGGGCGAAATGATAGAGCTTGAGGCGATTCGAATCGCCAAGAAGCGCCTTCAGGTTCGGAGCGGCATAGTCGCTACCGCGCTTGAAGCGCACCAGATGCTCGTCGCCTTTTCCATCGGAGAGCTGGACGACGCATAGCCGGTCACGACCGGGAATCAGTCCCATTGCCTCCGTGTCGACGGCGATCGGCCCGTCGGCGAATCTCACGTCCGCCGGCAGGTCTTCTTCATGCAGATGGACCGCCATTCTCACTCCTCGTCTCGGGTCTGACGCGCTTTAATCCGCCTCTTAGCCGCCTTGCCAGCGATGTCCCAAACTGAGTCACTAGAGACGTCGCAATTTTTCTAGTAAGGGCATGAACGGTGCGTGAGTGACTTACGCGCCATGACCGGTTGCGCCATTTGGCCCGAGCGCGTTGGTTTGTGGGGTAGGCGGGCTTCTAAGTTCGGATGGTTCATGGGTTTCGATAGAGGGCGCAAGGGTGACCGCGGCGGGCGCGGCCGCGACAAGCGCGATAGCTTCGGCGACGAGCAACAGCAGCACGGCGAGTTCGGTTATCAGGAGCGCGGCGGCTACGGCGGCGGCGGTC
>Ga0207644_10002940_pt1 | contig 10973 bp, 9 predicted proteins | sample KBSS73metaG_FD_184326 | JGI IMG/M metagenome (GOLD analysis project Ga0207644, IMG submission 184326) | Switchgrass rhizosphere microbial communities from Kellogg Biological Station, Michigan, USA - KBS S7-3 metaG (SPAdes) (version 2) | ecosystem: Host-associated > Plants > Roots > Rhizosphere >... | reverse complement strand
CTGCGGCATCGATCCGGCCGAGCCGCGCTACTGGTACTCGAGCTACGTGTATCGCGACAGCAGCAACAACATCACCGCGATCGAGCGCTCCGATTCGGCTGGCGCCAACTGGGTGACCAAGACCAGCGGCATCGATCCGACCGAGTACGCGGCAGGGGCGGAGCCGTTCTACGTGCCGTTCATCTGCGACCCGTCGGCGCCGCAGGTGGTGTGGCTCGGCACGACGCGCCTCTGGCGGACGCAGGACCGCGGCGAGAGCTGGCTCGCGGTCCGCAAGGCCGACGGCACGCTGTTCTCGACGACGACCGGAACTCCCAGCAACGGCAACGGGATCAATTGCATCGCCGTCGATCCCAACGACGGCAACAACGTCTACGTCGGCACGGCCAACGGCAAGCTGATCCGGGTCCACATCGACAGCGTCGATGCGACCGGCCAGGCGACCGCAACGATCACGGTCGCGCGCAGCAGCGGCGCCGCTGCCAGCCCCGGATTCGGCGAGATCACCGACCTCGCGATCCCGAAGCTCGCCGCCGGGGCGACGCTCGCGCCGGTCTACGCCGTGCAAGGCAGCAGCTACCTGACGTTCACCAACTCGCAGCCGTTCGCTTCGCCGACGGGCCGGGTCTGGAAGCACGACTTCACGAGCGGCGCCGCGACCGATTGGACGCCGCTCGGAACGACGCTGCCGGCGGTCGCGTTCCCCTCGGGCCCCGACCTGCCTTTCCAGTGGAATTTCGTCAACGCGATCGCGATCGACCCGAACGACCCGCAGCGCCTCTTCATCGGCTGCCACATGGGCGTGTTCGAGAGCATCAACGGCGGCGGCGCGTGGACCGCGACGCACGCCGGCGATCTGCCGTTCGCTCCCGTCGTCGACCTGCAGTTCCACCCGACGCACCGGCTGCTGCGCGCCGCGACGATGGGCCGAGGCGTCTGGGAGCGCCCGGTCGACCCGGTCGCCGCGCCGGCGACGACGGCCGACATCTACATCCGCGACAACGTGATCGACATCGGCCGCTTCGACACGCCGGCGAGCGGGACCGATCCGCTCTCGACCTCGGGAACGCTCGCCTGGTTCGACGCGGTCGACATCAAGGTCGACACCGACGCGTTCATCGGCGGCTTCGAGACGGCGCCGGGGACGATCGACTACACGCCGACCGGCGCGCTCGACTACGTCGGCTTCCAGAAGCTCGGCAGCGACGCGCTGCAGCGCGACGTCGCGGCCAAGGTGCACGTGCAGATCTTCAACCGCGGCCCGGGCCCGGCGACCAACGTGAAGGCGCGCGTCTACTGGTCCGATCGCCTTCCCGACGGCAACTTCGCGGCGTTGCCCGCCGATTTCTGGACCCTCTTTCCCGACGGTGCGCTCCCCGAGGCGGGGGCATGGCACGCGGTCGCCGCAGCGCAGACGCAGGCGAGCGTCCTGCCCGGCGATCCGCACGTGTTCACCTTCGACTTCACCGCGCCGACCGGGCTGCACGACGTCGGCCTGTTCGCCGTCGTCACGTGCGCCGAGGACCCGATCGCCGAGACGCGCACCGACGTGCAGGCGGTCGCGACCACCAACAAGCGGACCGCGCTGCGCCGCGTCGACCTGAATGCGTCGACCGGCAGCATCGTCGTCGGCGTCCTGGTGGCGATCGGCGCGGCGGCGCTGATCGCCGGCGCGATCGCCGCCAGCGCCTGACGATTCCTTCTGCAGAGAGAAACGTGACCGACATGAACAAGCCCCGCAACAGGAACTGGCCGCCGCGGCTCGTCGCCGAGGTCGCCCTCGCCGCGGCGTGCGCGGCGCTCGCCGTGCTCACCGCGTTCGTTCCCGACTGGATCGAGCTCACCCTCGGTCTCAGCCCCGACGACGGCGGCGGCGAGTTCGAGTGGGGCCTCGTCCTGGCATTCGCCGCCGCCGCGGTCACCACGGCGTGGTGGGCACGACGCGACTGGCGCCGCTGGGTGCGGGCGACCGCGGCCGCCTGAGACACCGAGCCGACGCCGGAGATCGCGATGCCGATCAAACGCCCTGCGGGACCTCCCGGCCGCGTGGTCGCGCTCAGCCACGACTCGCAGGTCCTGCGCGGCAACGCGCTCGGCGACCCGCACGTGCGCGCGCTCCACGTCTGGCTGCCGGCGCAGTACGACGACCCCGCGTTCGCCGAGCGGCGCTATCCGGTCCTCTTCGACTTCGCCGGCTTCCTCGGCAGCGGCCTCAGCCACACGAACTGGAAAGGCTTCGGCGAGAACGTCCCCGAGCGCGCGGCGCGGCTCGTCCACGAGGAGAAGATGGCGCCGGCGATCATCGTCTTTCCCGACTGCTTCACCGCGCTCGGCGGCAACCAGTACGTCAATTCGTCGGCGATCGGCCGCTACGCCGACTACCTGACGCAGGAGCTGGCGCCGTTCGTCGATTCGCAGTTCCGAACCCTGGCGACGCGCGAGCACCGCGGCTGCTTCGGCAAGAGCTCGGGCGGCTACGGCGCGATCGTGCACGGCATGCTGCACGCGGACGTGTGGGGCGCCGTCGCCGATCACTCGGGAGATTCGTACTTCGACGTCCTCTACGCCAGCGACTGGCCGAACACGCTCGACGCGCTCGCGAAGTTCGCCGAGCCGAAGCGGGTCGAAGGCCCGATCGACGTGACGGCGCTCGCGACGCCGGGCCTCGCCGAAGGCCTCGACGACGGCCGGGTGGCGCGCTTTCTCGCCGACCTGCACGGCAAGAGGAAGCTCGGCGCAACCGACGGCCACGCCGTCATGAACGTGTGCATGGCGGCGACCTACGACCCCGACCCGGATGCGCCGAACGGCTTTCGCCTGCCGTACAACCTCGAGACCGGAGAGCGGATCGAGGCGCGCTGGCAGCGCTGGCTCGCGAACGACCCGATCCACATGGTCGCGCGCCATGCCGGGGCGCTGCGCAGCCTGCGCGCGATCTACATCGACTGCGGCTGGGCCGACCAGTACCACATCCACTACGGAACGCGGATCCTTTCGCAGCGCCTCGCCGCGCTCGGCATCGCCCACACGTACGAGGAGTTCGACGACAACCACTCCGACATCGACTACCGGATGGACGTCAGCCTGCCGTTCCTGGTGAACGCGCTCGGCCCTCGATAGCGCGCGCCTTTAGAGTAGGTTTTGCTTGTTCGTCGGCCGAGGCGCGCCATCGTCAACGATCGACGCCCTCTGGCTCGCCAAGGTTCTGCATCAGTCGGTTCGCCCAGCCGAAGATCGCGACCGCGTGGAGAAGATCGATGATCTCTTCGTCGCTCATTCCGATCGCGCGCAGCGGCGCGATGTCGTCGCCGCCGAGCTCGTCGGGCCGCAGCGTGAGCGCGATCGCGAAGCGGGCGATCGCGCGCTCGCGCTCGCTGGTTCCGGCCGACGCCGGGTCGGCGAAGACCTGCTCGACGGTGTCGCTGCGCCTCGCGAGCTGCTCGAAGCGTTGCGCGTGGACCGAGGTGCAGTAGACGCAGCCGTTGGTCACCGAGACGACCATCGCGCCGAGCTCGCGCTCGGCGCGAGGCAGCCCGCCCGGCGCGTACATGATCGCGTTGTAGGCGGCCGAGCGGTGGCGCAGCATCAGCGGCTGGTGCGCGAGCGTCAGGTAGTACGGCGAGGTTCGCGACTGCGGATGGCTCTCGTCGAGCACCTCGAGCTGCAGCGGGCTCGCCGCGGCGAGCTGCAGCGGCTCGAGCCACGAGCGCCACTCGAGCGTCTCGTCGGTGAAGCCGTTGCGGCGGATCATGGCGCGACGTCGGCGGGGCTCGCCCGCATCGCCCGGAGCCCGGCGACGACGCGAAGCTGGTAGGAGAGGAACGCGACGAGCTGCGCCAGCGCGACGATCGCGGCATCGCCGAGACCGGCGCGCCGGAGCGAATCGATCGCGGCGCGATCGCCGCGGCGCGGATCGGTCGTCAGCGCCGCGGCGAACTGCAGCATCGCGGGCAGTGCGGGCGAGGAGGGTGCGTCGCCGCCGCTCGCTTCAGCGAGCTGCCCTTCGTAATGTCGTGCAAGAGTTCGGGCGCCGGCGATCGTGCAGACGTGCAACGCGACGCACAGCCGATCGGCCGTCGAGAGGCCCTCGACCGGCTGGCGCAGCAGCGCCTCGTGGCTCGCCTCGGTCGCCTCGACGACCTTGGCGCGGAAGCGTCGCGCGCTGTGCAGCGGGTCGCCGGGCGCGAGGCCTGCGGCGCGATCGATCACGTCGGCGGCATCGGGGGTTGGCATGGCGGTGGTGTTGGAGGGTGGCAGGAGGAGGTCGAACGTGGCTCGCGTCACCTTGGCGACGCGGGTGAAGGCAGTGGCTCGGCGACCCATTCGTCGCCGAGGATCTCGGGCTCGGCGTAGGACTCGATGCGCGCGTAATGATGCTCGATGTCCTCGACATAGAGCAGCCCGGCGAGCTTGTCGGCGAGCTGCAGCGCGCCTTCGCTGATCGCCGGGATGTCGCCCGTGATGACGCCGAGCGAGAGCGTCGCCGGGTACGACAGGCAATGGACGCGCTCGAGCCCCGGGCAGCTCGCGCCCGCGCGCGGCTGGAACTCGAACGCCGGGCCGAGGTCGGGCGACTCGGCGAGCTCGTCGTCGTCGGCGCCGGGGTCCGGTCGAAAGCGATCCTTCCAGACGCGGATGCACGGCGCGATGTGACGCAGCATCGGCCGCTGGCGCCAGTCGACCTTGAAGCCGGTGGCGAAGATCAGGAAGTCGAGCTCGATCGGCCCGGCCGACGTTCGCACCTGCAGCGCGCCGGCGTGCTCGTCGATGCCTTCGATGGCGACGCCGAGATGGAAATGCGCGTTGGCGTGGCTCGAGACGCGCTGCGTGCTGTTGCGCGGCGGCGGCACCTGCTGGCGATTGATGTAGTGGCGGATTCGCCATTTCCATTCGTCGGGCAGGCGCGCGTACCCCTGCACGAAGCCGGGATGGGTCGCGCCCTTGCCCTTGTTGATCCGCGGCAGGTCGCTGCGCCGGACCAGCAGGTGGACCTGCGCGGCGCCGCCTTCGAGCGCGGTCGCGGCGCTGTCCATCGCCGACGCGCCGGCGCCGACGACGCCGACGCGCAGCCCGGCGAGCTCGGCGTAGTTGTTGGCGTCGGACGAGTGCGCCCAGCGCTTGCGCGGCAATGGCTCTGCGAACGCCGGAAGCGCGGGTCCGCCGAGGCCGGCGCGGCCGGTCGCGAGGACGACTCGACGTGCCCAGGCCCGCGTCGACCTGCCGTCCGCTTCCAGGCCGAGCTCGACCAGGCCGTCGTCGCGCGGCAGCACGTCGGTGACGCGGTGGGCGTTCTGCACCGGCAGCGCCAGCACCCGGCGGTACCAGCGCAGGTAGTCCATCCACTGCAGGCGCGGGATCTTGTCGAGCGCGTCCCACGCGGCGCGGCCGAGCTGCGCCTCGAACCAGGCGCGGAAGGTCAGCGACGGGATGCCGAGCGCGGGCCCGGCGAGGTGCTTGGGGCTGCGCAGCGTTTCCATTCGCGCCGTCGTCGCCCACGGGCCCTCGAGACCGGCCGGGGCTTCGTCGTAGGCGACGACCGCGAGGCCGCGCTGCACGAGCGCGGCGGTGACGGCGAGCCCGGTCATTCCGGCGCCGATGATCGCGACGTCGGCGACAGGCTCGCCGTCGTGCTCGAGCATCGGTGTCCAGCGCGGCGCGGGCAGCTGCAGGAACGCGAGCTCGTCGGCGAGGCGCGCCTCGAGCGCCGCGAGGCCGGTCGTCACGGCGCCGCTGTCATCGCGCGCGGTCACGGCGGTGACGACGTCATCGCGTGCGTCACGCCGGTCCCCGATGTCATTGCACACGTCACGCGGGGACCGATGTCATTGCGCGCTGATGCGCGCCTCGCGCACGACGCGCCCCCACTTCTCGGTCTCGGCGGCGAGGTGGTCGGCGAGCTGCTGCTGGGTGCCGCCGAGCGTGGTCGCGCCCATCTCGGCGAGCCGCTTCTTCACCGCCGGGTCGGCGAGGATCTCGTTCGCGACCGCGTTCATCCGCGCGACGACCGGCGCCGGCGTTCCCTTCGGCGCGAGCAGCGCGAACCAGGTCGACGAGAGCAGGCGCGGCTGGCCGAGCTCGGCGGTCGTCGGCACGTCGGGCAGCGCCGGCGAGCGCTGCGGCGCCATCACCGCTATCGCGCGCACCTTGTTGCTCTTCACCTGGCCGGCGATTCCCGGGATGAGCTGGAACATCAGCTGGATCTCGCCGGCGATGAGGTTGGTCGTCGCCGTGCCGGGCGCGTTGTAGGGAACGTGCGTCATCTGCGCGCCGGTCTCGCGCATGAAGAGCTCGCCCGCGAGATGCATGGAGCTGCCGATGCCGGTCGAGCCGAAGTTGAGCTTGCCGGGGTTGGCCTTCGCGTAGCGCTCGAACTCGGCGAGGTCTTTCGCGGGGATGTCGTTGTTCACGACCAGGATGTTGGGAACGTCGGCGACGAGCAGGATCGGAACGAAGTCCTTCTGCGCGTCGAACGGCAGGTTCTTGTAGAGCGCCTTGTTGACGGCGAGGGTGCCGGCCCAGCTGAACAGGAAGTGGTAGCCGTCGCCCGGTGATGTCGCGACCGCGCCGGCGCCGATGTTGCCGTTGGCGCCGGCCTTGTTGTCGACGACGAAGGTCGTCTTCAGGCGCGACTGCAGCTCCTCGGCGAGGACGCGGGCGATCGTGTCGCCCGTGCCGCTGCCGCCCGGCGCGGGAACGACGAGCTGGATCGTCTTGCCCGGCTGCGGCCAGTCCTGGGCGAGCGCGGGGGCGGCGGCCAGCGCGGCGAGCGCGGCGAGCGCTGCGGCGAGGAGGGGACGTCGTGACATCGCTGGGACCTGGAGTGAATGCATCGATCACGATGTTGGCACGAAGCCGTCGCGCTCGTGCCCGTCGGGACATCGCGCGGGCGCTTCCGGGCCGTGTCTCGGACAATGGCGGATCGCAGCCTGGCGCCGGGCCGGCTGCCGCGCCGATGCCACCAGGGATCCGATGAAATACACCAAGCTCGGCCGTACCGGCCTCGACGTCTCGCGCCTCTGCCTCGGCTGCATGAGCTACGGCGAGCCCGACCGCGGCGCCCACACCTGGACCCTCGGCGAGGCGGCGAGCCGGCCGTTCTTCCGCAAGGCGCTCGACCTCGGCATCAACTTCTTCGACACCGCCGACGTCTATTCCGCCGGCTCGAGCGAGGAGATCGTCGGTCGCGCGCTGCTCGAGTACGCGCGGCGCGGCGAAGTCGTGATCGCGACCAAGGTCAACCAGCGGATGCACAAGGGACCGAACGGCGCGGGCCTCTCGCGAAAGGCGATCTTCGCCGCGATCGACGCCAGCCTGAAGCGCCTCGGCACCGACTTCGTCGACCTGTACCAGATCCATCGTTGGGATCCGACCGTGCCGATCGAGGAGACGCTCGAGGCGCTGAACGACGTCGTCCGCGCCGGCAAGGCATTGCACATCGGCGCGTCGTCGATGTTCGCGTGGCAGTTCGCGAAGTCACTGCACGTCTCGCAGACGCGCGGCTGGGCGCGCTTCGCGACGATGCAGAACTACGTCAACCTGCTCTATCGCGAGGAAGAGCGCGAGATGCTGCCGCTCTGCAAGGCCGAAGGGATCGGCGTGATGCCGTGGAGCCCGCTCGCGCGCGGCCGCCTGACGCGCGACTGGGACGCGGCGAGCGCGCGCGTCGAGACCGACGAGTTCGGGCGCACGCTCTACGCGCTGACGCCGGATGCCGATCGCAGGGTCGCCGAGGCGCTCGCCGTCGTCGCGACGCGGCTCGGTCGGCCGCGCGCGCAGGTCGCGCTCGCCTGGCTGCTCGCGAAGAGCGAGGTGACCGCGCCGATCGTCGGCGCGACGCGGCTCGAGCAGCTCGACGACGTCGTCGCCGCGCTCACGCTCGAGCTCGGCGCCGAAGACATCGCCGAGCTCGAGGCGCCGTACGTGCCGCATCCGGTGATCGGCCACGAGTGATGCCTCGCGCTTCAGGTTGACGGACGTCGAGACCCCGACCCTGAGCGGCGCAAGCGTCCGCCGTGTCGATGCTTCGATGGCACGAGCTCAGAAATACGTCCACAGCATCTTCGTCGCCAGCGCATAGAGAAGGGCGGCGAAGACCCGCCGCAGCGTCGCCACCGGAACGCGGTGCGCGGTGCGCGCGCCCCACGGCGCCGTCAGCATGCTGCCGGCGACGATGCCGAGCAGCGCCGGGCCGTAGACGAAGCCGAGCGCCAGCGGCGGCAGGTCGGCGGCGACGCGGCCGCTGAAGACGTAGCCGAGCGTGCCGATCAGCGCCACCGGAACGCCGAGCGCGGCGCCGGTGCCGATCGCGGTCGTCATCGACACGCCGCAGAAGAGCATGAAGGGAACGGTCATGAAGGCGCCCCCGGCCGAGACCAGCCCGCAGACGACGCCGATCAGGACGCCGATCGCGACCAGCGCGGGCGTTCCGGGCAGCGTGCTCGCCGCGTGGGGCTTCCTGCCGAGCAGGATCTGCGTCGCTCCCGCGTAGACGATCGCGGCGAAGGCGAGCGCCAGGGCGCGCTGCGGCACCCAGCCCGAGAGCGCGGTCGCGAGCAGCGTTCCGGTCACCATTCCCGGGCCCATGCGGCGAACGACCGACCAGTCGACGCCGCCGAGGCGATGGTGCGTGCGGACGCTCGCCGTCGACGTGAAGATGATCGACGCCATGCCTGTGCCGAGCGCGAGATGCACCGTGTGGTCGGGCGCGAGGTGCTGCGCCGCGAACATCGCCGCGAGCACCGGGACGAGCGTCATGCCGCCGCCGATGCCGAGCAGCCCGGCGAGGAAGCCGACGAAGGCGCCGGTGGCGAAGTACGCGAGCATCCAGGCCACGATCACGCGGCGCAGTATCGCCGCTGTCCGATCGAGGCGGCTCGGTCGGTCACGCGCCCGACCGTGGCGACTCGGTCGGTTTACGAGTCCGAGATGGCGCTTGCCTCCGTCGCGCGGTCGCCCAGCGCGATGTCGACCATCATCTCGCTCGCCACCTTCTCGAGGCGGACGCGCAGCTCGTCCGACGACAAGGTGTTGGGAACGAGCAGGTGCGCCGCGACCTTGAAGATCTTGCGTGCCGTCGATGACGCCGCGACGATCTCGGTATGGATGTGCTCGATGCTGATCCCCGACTCGGCGAGGATCCGGGTCAGGCTGCTGATGATGCCGACGCGGTCGTCGCCGACGAGCTCGAGCTGGACGCCGCGCAGACCGGCGGGCGCCGCGGTGGAATCGCTCCTGGCGATGACGAGCTTCAGCCCCGACGACTCGAGGCCGCGCAGCGACGTCGCGAACGCGTCGGCGTTCTCCGGCGGCACCTCGAAGTGCACCATGCCGGCGAACTCGCCGGCCAGGCGCGACATGCGGCTCGCCGCCCAGTTCGCGCCGTAGCGCTGCGCCCGATCGGACAGCAGGCTGACGATTCCGGGTCGATCGGGGCCCATCACGGTGACGACGAGCGAGGTCGTGCTCGCCGGCGCATCCTCGGTCAGCACGACGGCGCGCCGGATCATCGGCGCGCGCGTCGCGAAGCGGACGTCCTGCGGCTTGGCCGGCAGCTCGCGGTGGTCGCGCGCATGGCGGACGACGCGGCCGAGCAGCGCCAGGCCCATCGGCGCGAGCTCGCGTTCCCACAGCTCGCGCGCCGACTCGCCGCGTGCGACGAAGCACCAGTCCTGCGCGGCGATCGCGCCGGCATCCCAGCCGTCGGCGAGGTGATAGACCGAGCCGCCGGCGATCGGGTCGCCTTCGAGGATGGTCCACTCGACCGCGGCGATGCCGCGGTGGCGCGGCAGCAGCGACGGGTGGTAGCCGATCCCGCCGAGCCTCGATCGGGCGAGCGCCTCGGGGCTGACGCGGGCGTGCGTATGGGCGGCGACGATCAGGTCGGTGCCTTCGGGGATCGCGTCGCCGGGAACGATCTTCGGATTGGCGAGCACGTGGACCGGCAATCCTGCCGCCTGCGCGGCGAGGGCGAGCCGGTCGTCCGCGGCGGGAACGATGACGCTGACGAACTCGACGCCTTCCTCGCGGCGCAACGCCTCGAGCACCGTCGCGCCGAAATACCGGGATCCCGCGAGAACACATTTCATTCAAAAGCTCCTGTCGTCCGGAAATCTTATGTCACCGGACGATTCGAGCCGCGCGCATCGGTGGCACCTCGCGAATCGGCGACGTCAGCCGGCGAAGATCCGCAGCAGCAGCCACGCCGGCACGCCGAGGTAGAGCGCGAGGAGGGCGAGGCGTTCGAGCGAGCGCCGCACATCGATCGTTCGATCGGGTCGAGCCAACGCGGCGACGAGCGTGCCGGCCTCGATCGTCGCGCGCAGCGCCGCGGCGCAGAGGACGACGCCGATCGCCCACGCCGCCCACCAGAGCGCGAACGTCCGGAGGTACGCCGCGAGGCCGAACGTGTAGTACTCGCCGAACGTGCCGCCGTAGGCGATGTGCTGGTGCAGGCGAAACGCCGGGATCGCGAGCGCGAGCGGGAAGACGACGAACTTCGCGAGCGGGTGATCGAGGCGCCCTCGGGGAAGGGCGCGAAGCGATTGCGAGTAGACGGACACGCGCGCGGGCGCGGTTCCGCGGGAGGCGGGCGCGGGCGCGGTGCTGCCTCGCGCGAGCACCGCGCCGGCAGCGGTGAGCGCTTGGCTGAACGCCGCCGGATCAGGATGAGCGAGTCCGTGGTGCCAGCGCTCGCCCGAGGCCAGCCGCAGCGAGAGGCCGGCGCTCGGCAGCGGCACGCGCCACGGCTCGACGGCGCCGATGTCGGCGAGGGTAAGCTCGAGACGTCGCTTGCCGCGGGTCAGCGCGAGCGCGCCGTTCTCGATCGTCGCGCGCGCGGCGAAGGCGAGCAGGAGGCACCCGGCGGCGGCCTCGGGAGCGAGAAAGAACGTCGCGAAGGTCCTGAGCTGATCGAGCGTGCTCGCCTGCAGGACGCGATCGCCGATCGCGATCGCGGCGGCCATCCAGAGCAGGCT
>Ga0207644_10002939_pt1 | contig 10974 bp, 9 predicted proteins | sample KBSS73metaG_FD_184326 | JGI IMG/M metagenome (GOLD analysis project Ga0207644, IMG submission 184326) | Switchgrass rhizosphere microbial communities from Kellogg Biological Station, Michigan, USA - KBS S7-3 metaG (SPAdes) (version 2) | ecosystem: Host-associated > Plants > Roots > Rhizosphere >... | reverse complement strand
CCAACCGCGGCTGCGTCATCGCTTCCAGCTCGACCGCCACGGGCTCGCTCGCAGCCACCATCGCCTGTATGGCCGCGGCGATGCCGTCGAGGTGGCGTTCGAAGGCGAAGGCAGCCCGTCGTCGCAGGTGCTGGGCGCGGCCTACGCGGCGGGCACGCTCGATCCGCTCGACCGCCGCATCGTGATGGACGTGCTGCGGCGCGGGATGCGGTGGCGTGGCGGGTCGCAACCGGAGCTCATCCGGCATCTCACCGGGGGCTGGGCGTCGGCGAACCCGTCGGCGTGGGCGCTGGGCGTGCTCGGCTTCGATGTCGGCGCGGCACCTGACCGTCGGGAGGTGCAACGACGCTTCCGCGTCCTGCTGCGCGAAGCCCATCCCGACCACGGTGGTGCGCACGTGGGCGCGGCCGATCGCATCGCCGACCTCTCCGAAGCGCGACGCATCCTGTTCACCGGCGCATGAAGGTCGGCGGCCTGCTGCTGACGCCGGGCGCCGGCAGCTCGCGGGAGCATCCCTCGCTGCTCGCCATCGAGCAGGCGGTGCAGCCGCTGCCGGTGCTGCGCCACGACTTCCCCTACCGGCGCAACGGGAAGAAGGCGCCCGACCGCGCACCGGTGCTCCTCGCCGACATCGTCGAGGCGGCGTCGTCGTTCGCCGAGCGCACGAAGCTCGATCCCGCGTCGCTGGTCCTCGGTGGCCGGTCGATGGGCGGGCGCATCTGCTCGATGGCGGTGGCCGAGGGCCTGCCCGCGGCCGGTCTCGTGCTGATCTCGTATCCGCTGCACCCGCCGGGCAAGCCCGAGCGGCTGCGGGTCGAGCACCTGCCGAACCTGAAGGTGCCGTGCCTGTTCCTCTCCGGCACCCGCGACGCGTTCGGCACGCCCGCCGAGCTGGAGGCGGCGACCAGGACGATCCCCGGTCCGGTGACCCACGTCTGGATCGACGGTGCGGCCCACGAGCTCAAGCGCGCCGACCAGCGCGTCGCCGACGAGGTCGTCAGCTGGCTAGCCGGTCTTCGGGGTTGAGGTCCTCGAGCTCGAGGCGAGCGGTCTCCGGGTAGCGGACGAGCACCAGTACGACGAGGATCGCCGGACCGATGGCGAGCACGGCCAGCGCGTGTCCGAGCCCGCCCAGCCCGTCGGACAGCGGTCCGGCGACGAGCAGGCCGAACCCGCTGCCGAGGACGCCGGCGACGACGAGGGCGCCGTTGGCCCGGGCGCGCACGCCGGTCGGGAACAGCTCGGGCCCGTACACGCCGAGGGCGGGCAACGTCGCGCCGCCGATGACGGACCCGATGAGCGACCACCCCCACATCGCCGGCCCGTGGCTCAGGTACATCAGGACGGTCGCGCCGACGCCGCCCGTGAGGCCGACGGCGCCGATGATGCGACGACCGTGCACGTCGGCCAGGCGGCCGGCGAGCACGATGCCGAGGCCGGCCGGCGTGGCCGTGCACGTGGTGAACAGCGAGATGGCCACCGCCGAGTAGGCGCGCTCGTTGCGCAGGAACTCGTTCTGCAGCTGCGATGCCGGCGCCGTGAACAGCTGGAGCAGGAACACCGACGCGGCGAGCAGCCACAGCCGGCGCGAGTGGCCGCTGATGTGGGTGACCGCGTGGGCGCTCGTGAACCGCCGGCTCTCGGGCAGGCGGCGGGCGAGGTCGCGCAGCACGGGGAGCGCGAGGAGGGGGATGAGGAACAGCCACCGCCATCCGCCCGAGCTGGTGGTCGCCAAGCGGAGCGACATCACGCAGATGCCGGCACCGAGGGCGGCGCTCATCCCGAGCACGCTGACGCCGAAGGCGCGCGCCCCGGCGGGCATCTCCTCGGCCGCCACGACGGCGATCAAGACGGCCAGCGCCGTTGCGAAGCCGCGGGCCGGTACCTGGATCGCCGTGTACCAGGCGAGGGAGGGCGCCATGGCGGTGGCGGCGGCCAGGAAGCAGCCGCCGGCGGCCGACACGAGGACGAGGCGGCGACGGCCGGACCGGTCGGCGAGCGCGACGAGGGCGACGGCGAAGAACACCGAGAGGCGGGCGAAGGTGAGGGCGACCGTCTGCGGTCGGTAGCCGTGCTGGCCGAAGTCGCTCGACGCGTAGGTGATCGTCTGCGACATGAGCGTGCCGAGGTAGCCGGCGACGAGCGACGCCATGCACAACGTGCCGAGCACGCTCGTCGACCGGGCGTCCATGTGGTCGGCCGGGCCCCACCACGGCAGCGGCGCGCCCGGCTTCTTCAGCGACGCGCGGATCGGGAGGATGAACAGCCAGGCCCAGTACGGAAGGGCGAGGTGGAAGTCGGCGGTCGAGGTGACCTGGTGGCGACCGTCGGCGGTGGGCTCCACCGCGACTTGGCGCTGGTACGTGCGGAAGGGGCCGCTACCCGCGGCGAGGGTCGCGGTCTCGTCAACGAGGCCGCCGTGCCACGGGTCGGTCCAGGCGGCGAGGCCGTCGTCGTCGACGACGGCCCGGGCGGTGGCGCGCAACGAGTGCCCTAGTCCTGGTCGTGCGCCTCGTCGGCGTCGCGCTCACGCTCGGCCCGCTTCTGCGCCCGGGAGAGGAGCCAGCCGAAGAGGCCGAGCGGCACGAGCACGAACAGCGCCTCGTCCCAGCCCCCCTGATGGGCGAACACCATGCCGTCACAATGACACGGGAATTGGGCGGAGCCAGTACGTGTTGCACACTGATGCCGTGAAGGACGAGGTGCTCAAGACCATCGAGGTGATCCGCCCGGCCCTGCAGGCCGATGGTGGCGACATGATCCTGCGATCGGTCGACGAGGAGACGGGCCGCATCGAGGTCGAGCTCATCGGCGCGTGCGGCACCTGCCCGGCCTCCACGGTCACCATGCAGGCGGGCATCGAGCGGATCCTGAAGGACCGCGTCGAAGGGGTCACCGAAGTCGTCGCTGTCTAGGCTGCCGCCGCCATGGCGCGCCTGCGAGACCCCCAGCAGCTCGTCGATGCCCTTCGCGAGGGCGATCGTGGCGCGCTCGCGCGCGCGTTGTCCCTGGTGGAGCAAGGCGGCCAGCCGGCCCGCGACATCGGGCGGTTGGCCTATCCGTTCGGCGGCCACGCCTACACCGTCGGGTTGACGGGCGCGCCCGGCGCGGGCAAGTCGACGCTGACGAACGCGCTCATCACCCACGTCCGGGCCGACGGCGACCGGGTGGCTGTGCTCGCCATCGACCCGTCGTCGCCGTTCACGGGTGGGGCGATCCTCGGCGACCGCGTGCGCATGCAGGACCACGCCCTCGACGCCGGCGTGTTCATCCGCTCGATGGCCACGCGCGGGCACCTCGGCGGCCTTGCCCTCGCGACGCCCCAGGCGATCCGCGTGCTCGACGCGGCCGGCGCGCCGTGGGTGCTGCTGGAGACCGTCGGCGTCGGCCAGGTCGAGGTCGAGGTCGCGGGGGCGGCCGACACGACCGTCGTGGTCGTGAACCCGGGCTGGGGCGACGCCGTGCAGGCGAACAAGGCCGGGCTCATGGAGATCGCCGACGTGTTCGTGATCAACAAGGCCGATCGTGCGGGCGTCGGCGAGACGCGGCGCGACCTCGAGACGATGCTCGAGCTGAGCGAGCTGCGCGCCGAGGACTGGCGCCCGCCGATCGTGGCGACGGTCGCCGCCAAGTCGGAGGGCATCGACGAGCTGTGGGCGGCGGTGACGGCCCACCGGGCGCACCTCGAAGCGACCGGTGGCCTCGACCAGCGACGATCCGACCGGGTGCTCGACGAGCTGCGCACGATCGTCACCCGGTCGCTCGAGATGCGGGCCTACGAGCTCACCACGACCGAGACGTTCGAGGAGCTGCACCAGGCGGTCATGGAGCGCGACCTCGATCCGTACGCCGCCGCGGACAAGATCCTCGACCCGCTGACATAGCTAGGGTCCCTCGCCATGACGGACACGTTCGTGACGGTGGAGCGGCAAGACAGCGGCGTGGCGGTGGTCCGACTCGATCGGCCCAAGGTCAACGCGCTCTCGACGGCGCTGCTGCACCAGTTGCAGGGGATCGCCGAGGGCCTCCTCGACGACCCGCCCGGCGCGGTCGTGATCACCGGTGGCGAGCGGGCGTTCTCGGCGGGGGCCGAGATCGGTGAGTTCGGTGGACCGGAGGAGGCGCGCGTGGTCGGCGCCGCCTTCCGAGCGGCACTCGCCGCCGTCGCGGCGATCCCGCGCTTCGTGATCGCCGCCATCACCGGTGTCGCCCTCGGTGGAGGATGCGAGCTGGCGCTGGCGTGCGACTGGCGCATCGCGGCCGACAACGCCCGGCTCGGTCAGCCCGAGGTCCTGCTCGGCATCATCCCCGGTGGTGGGGGCACGCAGCGCCTGCCCCGACTCATCGGTCCGGCGCGCGCCAAGGAGATCATGGTCACCGGTCGTCAGGTCGGGGCCGAGGAGGCGCTGCGGATCGGTCTCGTCGACGAGCTGGTGCCGGCGGCCGAGGTGAACGAGCGGGCGTTGGTGAAGGCGGCCGAGGTGGCGGCCGGGGCGGTCGTGGCCCAGGGCCTCATCAAGGCGGCGGTCGACGAGGGCCTCGAGAACACGCTTTCCTGGGGTGTCGACCGGGAGCAGGTCTTCTTCGTCGACGTCTTCGAGACCGACGATGCCGGCATCGGTGTCCAGTCCTTCCTCGAGCAGGGCGCCGGCAAGGCCCGCTTCACCGGCCGCTGAGCCGGCTCTGGCGACGAATTCGACACATCGATGTGTCGAATTCGTCGCCAGAACGGCGGGCGGGGGGCTAGGCCCAGGCGACGCAGCCGAGCTCGATGGGGGTCACCAGGTCGGGGTTGTCGGGGACGATGCGAACGGTGAAGCCGTAGCGGCCGGCGCGCTCGCAGGTGAAGGTGCCGCGGTAGCGCTGGTGGCCGTCGGGCGCCTCGCCGTCGGGCGACATCGTGACGACGGCCGGGTCGACCAGCTCGTCGTTCTGGCCGACGAGGCCGTGCAGGAGCTGGACGGCGACCTCGTCGCGGGCCAGGGAACCGATCGACACCTGGGCCACGACGTCGCGCGTCTCGCCGAGGTCGGACGTCGTGCCTTCGCTCTCGACACCGTCGATGTGGACGCCGCGCCACGCGTCGCTGACGCGCGCCTTCCACGCCGAGAGGTCGCGGGCGCGCTGGTGCTTCGACGCCACCAGTGCATCGGCCCGTCCCGCGGTCGGTTCGTAGAGCTGCTGCACGTAGTCCTTGACCATGCGCGTCGCGCTCACCTGCGGGCCGAGCGACGCCAGCGAGTGCTTCACCCGTCGCACCCACCGACGGGGCACCGGGCCCTGCGTGCGCTCGTAGAAGCTCGGGACGATGGCGTCCTCGAGCAGGGCGAACAGCGAGTCGGCTTCCACCTGGTCGCGCTTGGCGAGGTCGTCGATGCCCTCGGCGGACGAGATGGCCCAGCCGTTCTCGCCGTCGTACATCTCGTCCCACCAACCATCGCGGATCGAGCAGTTGAGGGCGCCGTTGAGCGCGGCCTTCTCGCCTGAGGTGCCGCACGCCTCCATCGGGCGGCGCGGGTTGTTCAGCCACACGTCGGCGCCTTGGTACAGCATGCGCGCGACGGCGATGTCGTAGTCGTCGAGGAACACGAAGCGGTGGCGCACGTCGGGCGTCATCGCGAACGCGACGATCTGGCGGATCATCTCCTTGCCGAGGTCGTCCGCGGGGTGCGCCTTGCCGGCGAACACGAACTGCACTGCGTTGTTGTGCGACAGCAGCAGCCGTCGGAGCCGATCCGGTTGCGACAGCAGCAGCGTGGCCCGCTTGTAGGTGGCGAAGCGGCGGGCGAAGCAGACGGTGAGCGCCCGCTGGTCGAGCACCTCGGCCGTCCACGCCCGCTCGGCCTCGGGCACTCCGCGCAGGCGCAGCGACCGGTCGAGGCGCTCGCGCACGTAGGCGACGAGTCGCTCCCGGCTCTGTTCGCGCACGCGCCACACCTCGTCGTCACCCACGTCCTCGAGCCGCGCCCACCGCTCGGGCCCGGCCTCGGGCCACTCCGGCAGCACGTGGCGGCTGAGCAGGTCCTGCATCTCCGACGACGTCCACGTGTTGGCGTGCACCCCGTTGGTGACGGAGCCGATCGGCACCTCGTCGTCGGGCACGCCGGGCCACAGCGACGCGAACATCGTGCGGCTCACGGCGCCGTGCAGCTTCGACACCGCGTTCGACCGCCCGGCGAGACGCAGGCCCATCACGGCCATGTTGAACGCGTCGCCGGGCTCCTCGTCGGACTCGTGGCCGAGCGCCATCACCTCGTCCATCGTGATGCCGACCTCGGCGGCCCACCCCGAGAAGTACTTCTCGACGAGCGCACGCGGGAAGCGATCGATGCCGGCCGGCACGGGCGTGTGCGTGGTGAAGATCGAACCGGCGCGCACCGACTCCATGGCCTCGGCGAACGTGAGCCCTTCGTCGCGCACGAGGACGCGGATGCGCTCGAAGCCGAGGAAGCCGGCGTGGCCCTCGTTGGTGTGGAACACCTGCGGCTCGACGCCGACGGCCTCGAGGGCGCGCACGCCGCCGATGCCGAGGAGCATCTCCTGGCGCAACCGGTGCTCGGTGTCACCGCCGTAGAGCCGGTCGGTGACGATGCGCCCGCTCGGGTCGTTGTCGTCGATGTCGGTGTCGAGCAGGTACAGCAGGACGCGACCGACCTCGGCTCGCCACAGCCGCGCGTGCAGAGGGGCCCCGGCCAGGTCGACGGTGATGCGCACGCCCTCGACCGGCCGCAGCGCCATCGCGTACGGGTCGAGCTCCGGGTAGCGCTCCTGCTGCCACCCGTCGCTGTTGAGCGACTGGCGGAAGTAGCCGTGGCGGTAGAACAGGCCGACGCCCACGAGCGGCACCCCGAGATCGCTCGCCGCCTTGAGGTGGTCGCCGGCGAGGACGCCGAGGCCGCCCGAGTACTGCGGCACCGCTTCGGCGATGCCGAACTCGGGCGAGAAGTAGGCGACCGAGCGCAGCGGGCTGGTGGCCCGCTCCTGGAACCAGCGCGGCCGCTCGAGGTAGCGAGCGAGCGAGTCGGACACCTCACCGAGGAACGACTTGAACGCGGGATCGGCCTCGAGCTCGGCGAGGCGCTCGCGGCTCACGGTGCCGAGCAGGCGCACCGGATCGTGGCGACCCTCCTCCCACACGTCGGGGTCGACCCAGCGGAAGAGGTCCCGGGTGCGTTCGTCCCACGACCACCGCAGGTTCATCGCCAGCTCCTCGAGGGGAGCGAGCGCCTGGGGCAGACGCGGCCGGACGGTGAAGCTGCGGAGGGCCTTCATCCCGTCAGAGCGTAGGGGAGCCGCATGCGTGTGTTTCCCGGGTGCTCCGGTCTGGAAGGCTGGAGGGCATGCTCGGGCGAATCGTGATCGACGACGTCCACCCGCGCACGCCCACACGGCGCTTCCCGGCGAAGGCGGCGGTGGGCGAGGTGGTGCCCGTCTCGGCCGACATCTTCAAGGACGGCCACGACGTCCTCGCCGCGCGCGTGCGGGTCGGGGACGAGACGTGGCCACTCACGCCGGTCGGGAACGACCGGTGGGAGGCGGCGATCGCACTCGGGGTGGTCGGCGCCCACGACCTGATCATCGAGGCCTGGGTCGACCGGTTCGCCACGTGGCGCCACGACGTGCAGGCGAAGGCCGGTGCGGGGCAGGACCTCACGACCGAGCTCGAGGAGGGCACGCTCCTGTTCGAGCGCCTGCTCCCGCACGTGCCCGAGCTGCGCCGGCCGCTCGTCGAGGAGGCGGCCGCCGCGCTGGCGCGCGACTCGTGCACCGTCGACGTGCGCCTCAACGCCGGTCTCGACGACGCGGTGGCCGCCGCCCTCGCCGGCGTGCCACTGCCCGAGGACGTCACCGTCAGCGATCCGCATCCGCTGTGGGTCGACCGCGAGCGGGCCTCGTTCAGCGCGTGGTACGAGGTGTTCCCCCGGTCCGAGGGAGGGTTCGGCGGCGTCGCCAAGCGCCTCGCCGACATCGCCGACATGGGCTTCGACGTGGTGTACCTGCCGCCGATCCATCCGATCGGGCGCACGTTCCGCAAGGGCAGGAACAACACGCTCGATCCCGCGCCCGACGACGTCGGCAGTCCGTGGGCGATCGGCGGTCCCGAGGGCGGTCACGCGGCCATCCATCCCGAGCTCGGGTCGCTCGAGGACTTCCGCGTGCTCGTCGACGAAGCGAAGGCGCACGGCATGGAGGTCGCCCTCGACTACGCGCTGCAGTGCTCGCCCGATCACCCGTGGGTCACCGAGCATCCCGAGTGGTTCCACCACCGGCCCGACGGCACGATCAAGTACGCCGAGAACCCGCCCAAGAAGTACCAGGACATCTACCCGATCAACTTCTGGCCGCCGAAGGAGAAGGACCGCAAGGCGCTCTGGGACGCGTGCAAGGCCATCCTCGACCACTGGATCGGCCACGGCGTGCGCATCTTCCGCGTCGACAACCCGCACACCAAGCCCACCGCGTTCTGGGCATGGATGATCCGCGAGGTGCAAGCCGCCCACCCCGACGTGCTGTTCCTCGCCGAGGCATTCACCCGACCGAAGGTGATGGCCAAGCTCGCCGAGGTCGGCTTCACGCAGAGCTACACGTACTTCACGTGGCGCAACACCAAGCAGGAGCTGATCGACTACGGCCTCGAGGTCACGTCCGCACCCACGGCGGAGTACATGCGGCCGAACTTCTGGCCCAACACGCCCGACATCCTCGCGGGGCCGCTGCGCAACGGACCGCCCGCCGCGTTCCGCATGCGCGCCGTGCTCGCCGCCACGCTGGTGCCCTCGTGGGGCGTCTACTCGGGTTTCGAGCTGTGCGAGAACGAGCCGGCGAGCGACACCAACGAGGAGTACCTGCACTCCGAGAAGTACGAGGTCAAGGAGCGAGACTGGACCCGGCCCGATTCGCTGGTGCCGTTCCTCACTCGCCTCAACGAGATCCGGCGAGCGCACCCCGCGCTCCAGCGGCTGCGGGGCCTGCAGTTCCACCACAGCAACACCGATCAGCTCCTCGCCTACTCGCGCACCAGCGCCGATGGCTCGGACGTCGTGCTGTGCGTGGTGAACCTCGATCCGCACCAGTGGCACGAGGACACGTTGTGGCTCGACCTGGCGGCGCTCGGGCTGCCCCCCACGGTCGATGCCCTCGACGAGCTGTCGGGCCAGGCGTTCGCGTGGGACGCCACGCCGTACGTGCGCCTCGATCCGGCCGAGGCGCCCGCCCACATCCTGCACCTGCGAGCGAGGTAGAGGTAGCAGTGCCGCGTCGGCGCCGACCGAAGTCCAGCAACGTCGTTCCCGACGACCGGTGGTACCAGAACGCCGTCTTCTACGAGCTGTCGGTGCGCGGGTTCTACGACGGCAACGACGACGGCTTCGGTGACTTCAAGGGCCTCGTCGAGAAGCTCGACTACCTCGAGTGGCTCGGCGTCGACTGCCTCTGGCTGCTGCCGTTCTACAAGTCACCGCTGCGCGACGGTGGCTACGACGTCAGCGACTTCTACTCGATCCTCCCCGAGTACGGCGACATCGGCGACGTGGCGGTCTTCCTCGAAGAGGCCCACCACCGCGGCATCCGCGTGATCGCCGACCTCGTCGTCAACCACACCAGCGATCAGCACCCGTGGTTCCAGGAGTCGCGCCAGGACCGCACCAACCCCAAGGCGGACTGGTACGTGTGGGGCGACGACCCCAACCGGTGGTCCGAGGCGCGCATCATCTTTCTCGACACCGAGCCGTCGAACTGGACGTGGGACCCGCAGCGCGAGCAGTACTACTGGCACCGGTTCTTCGCCCACCAGCCCGACCTCAACTACGACAACCCCGAGGTCCAGGAGGCGGTGCTCGACGCCATGCGCTTCTGGCTCGACCTCGGCCTCGACGGCTTCCGGCTCGACGCCGTGCCGTACCTCTACGAGCGCGACGGCACCAACGGCGAGAACCTCCCCGAGACCCACGAGTACCTGAAGCGGCTGCGCAAGGAGGTCGACTCGTCGTACCCCGGCACGGTGCTGCTGGCCGAGGCCAACCAGTGGCCGGCCGACGTCGTCGACTACTTCGGCGACGGCGACGAGTTCCACATGTGCTTCCACTTCCCGGTGATGCCGCGCATGTTCATGGCGCTGCGGCGCGAGCAGCGCTACCCGATCACCGAGATCCTCGCCCAGACGCCCGACATCCCCGACGGCTGCCAGTGGGGCATCTTCCTGCGCAACCACGACGAGCTCACGCTCGAGATGGTCACCGACGACGACCGCGACTACATGTGGGCGGAGTACGCGGGCGACCCGCGCATGAAGCTCAACCTCGGCATCCGGCGCCGGCTGTTCCCGCTGATCGACAACGACCTCCGCAAGGCCGAGCTGCTGCACGCGCTGCTGTTCAGCCTGCCGGGCAGTCCGATCATGTACTACGGCGACGAGATGGGGATGGGCGACAACATCTACCTCGGCGACCGAGACGGCGTGCGCACGCCGATGCAGTGGACCCCCGACCGCAACGGCGGCTTCTCGCGCGCCGACTTCGCGCGGCTGTACCTGCCGCCGATCGTCGATCCCGTGTACGGGTTCCAAGCGGTGAACGTCGAAGCCCAGATGCGCGATCCCTCATCGATCCTGCAGTGGGTGCGGCGCACGTTGCAGGTGCGCAAGCAGCACGCGGTGTTCGGCCGGGGCACCTTCGAGGTGCTCGGGGCCGAGAACCCGTCGGTGTTCGCGTTCGTCCGCCGCATCGACGACGACGTGGTGCTGTGCGTCTACAACCTGAGTCGGTTCGCGCAGCCGTGCGAGCTGCAGCTCGGCGCGTTCGAGGGCTACACGCCCCACGAGCTGCTCGGCCGGGTGCCGTTCCCTCGCATCGGCGAGCTGCCGTACTTCGTGACGCTCGCGCCGTACGGGTGGTTCTGGTTCCAGCTCACCGAGGAAGGCACGTGATCGCCCCCGACGAGCTGGTGCGGGCGCTCGTCGGTTACCTCCCGCGTCAG
>Ga0207644_10002934_pt1 | contig 10986 bp, 9 predicted proteins | sample KBSS73metaG_FD_184326 | JGI IMG/M metagenome (GOLD analysis project Ga0207644, IMG submission 184326) | Switchgrass rhizosphere microbial communities from Kellogg Biological Station, Michigan, USA - KBS S7-3 metaG (SPAdes) (version 2) | ecosystem: Host-associated > Plants > Roots > Rhizosphere >... | reverse complement strand
ATCGCCGCAAGGCGAGGCGTCGAGCGCAGCCTGTTTGAGCACCGAGCACAGGCAGCCTGCGCAGCAGGATGCCGCCCGTGCGAGGGCGAGTTCTGCGCTCGCCCCCGAGCACCGAGCACCGCAGGGCAGTCGGCGCTGCGCGCCGACCGCTGCAGCGAAGCACGCCTGGCCACGCGCCCAGGGCTTTGCGACGCTCAACCCGCACGACCCCACTGACGATCGGACATCCTGACCGACATGGCCCAGACCTACCTCCGCCGACCACGACGCTGGCTCTGCCTGAGCTTGATGGCAGTTGGCTTTGCTATGTCGACCGCCGCTGCCGCAGTCACCGTGCGGATCGCCACTGCGTTCGACCCGCAGACGATGGACCCCCACGCGCTGGCCTTGCTGTACCACTCGCGCGTCGTCTACCAGATCTACGAATCGCTGGTGACTCGCGACGAAAAGTTCAAGCTCGAGCCGGCGCTCGCCGAATCGTGGCAGGCGGTCGACGCGAAGACCTGGCGCTTCAAGATCCGCCAGGGCGTCACGTTCCACGACGGCACGCCGTTTACGGTCGACGACGCGGTGTTCTCGATCAAGCGGGCGATGACGGCGCCGTCGCAGCGCTCGTTCCAGATGAAGGGCGTGCTCGGCACGAAGAGGATCGACGAGCAGACGCTCGAGGTTCAGCTCGAGGCGCCGGACGCGGTGCTGCCGGAGAAGTTCATCTTCCTGCCGATGATGAGCCGGGCCTGGTCGGAGAAGAACAAGGTCGAGGTCGCGCAGGATTTCAACGGCAAGCAGGAGACCTACGCGGTTCGCAATGCAAACGGGACCGGGCCGTTCATGCTCGACCGCTACGAGCCGGATATTCGCGCGGTGCTGAAGCGCAATCCGCGCTGGTGGGGCTGGAGCGACAAGCGCTCGGGCAACGTCGACGAAGTGATCTGGCTGACCGTGCGCTCCGACGCGACCCGGCTCGCCGCGCTGATCTCGGGCGGTGCCGAGATGCTGCTCGATCCGCCGACTCCCGACGTCGCGCGGCTGAAGAGCGAACCGTCGCTGACCCTGCTGCAGACGGCCGACATCGGCGAGCAGTACCTCGCCTTCGACCAGTGGCACGACGAACTCGCCGACAGCGACGTGAAGGGCCGCAATCCGTTCAAGGATCTGCGCGTGCGCAAGGCGGTCTACCACGCGATCAATGTCGAGCTGATCGGGCAGAAGGTGCTGCGCGGCTTGGCTGTGCCGACCGGCGGCTTCATGTCGACCTTGGTCGACGGCTCGCCGGCTGAGCTCGATCGCCGGCTGCCGTATGACCCGGCGAAAGCGAAGGCGCTGCTCGCCGAGGCGGGCTATCCGAACGGCTTCTCGGTCGTGCTCGATTGCGTCAACGTCGCCTGGCGCGAGGCCGTGTGCCAGGCGATGACCGCGATGCTGACGCAGGTCGGTATCCGCGCGACCCTGCGCTCGTCACCGACCAACCAGTTCTTCCCGAAGCTGAGCCAGGGCACCGGTAGCCTCGTCGAGTTCGGCTGGACGCCGACGACCGAGGCCTGGGGCTCGCTCAACGCGCTGTTTCGCACCTGGGACAAGAGCGGCCTCGGCACCTTCAATGCCGGCCGCTACAGCAACCCGAAGCTCGACACGCTGATCGACACGATGCGCGTCGAGCCCGACCTGACGCGACGCCGCGCGATGGTTGCGACGGTGCTGCGTTTCGTCGCCGACGATCTGCCAATGGTGCCGCTGTATCGCCGCACGCTGACCTGGGCGATGAAGAAGAACGTGCGTGCCATCCAGTGGCCGAACGACGCCGTCGAGCTGCGTTGGCTGCGCGTGCAATCGACGTCTCCGAACTGACATCCACTTCGATCCGGCTTCCGCCATGACCATCACCCGCTTCTCGTTCCCGACGACGATCCATTTCGGCGCCGGCGCCCGCCGCCTCGTCGGCTCGCATCTGCACGAGCAGGGGCTGCGCCGGCCGCTGATCGTCACCGACCGCGGTCTTGCTGCGCTGCCGTTGATCGCCGAGCTGAAGGCCGATCTCGAGCGGGCAGGGCTCGCCGTTGCGGTGTACGGCGGCATCTTCGGCAATCCGACCGGACCGCAGGCGATGGGCGGCGCAGCGGCGTATCGCGCGCATGGGGCCGACTGCGTGGTCGGCATCGGCGGCGGCGCGGCACTTGATGTTGCCAAGGTCGTCGGCCTGATGGCGACGCATCCGGGCGACGTGATGGAGTACGTCTGGGACCACCCGCAGGTGCGTCCGATCATCGAGCGGCTGCCGACCTTCGTCGCGCTGCCGACGACCTCGGGCACCGGCAGCGAGGTCGGCCGCAGCAGCGTGATCAGCGAGGCGGACACGCATGTGAAGCGGGTCATCTTCTCGCCGCTGATCCTTGCCAAGACGGTCTATGCCGACCCGGAGCTGACGCTCGGCCTGCCGCCTGCGGTGACGGCGGCGACCGGCATGGACGCGCTGACGCACAACGTCGAAAGCTACCTGTCGCCGGCCTATCACCCGCTCTGCGACGGCATCGCACTCGAGGGCACGCGGATCGCCGCGCGTGCGCTGCTGACGGCAGTGCGCGAGCCGGGCAACCTGAATGCGCGCGCCGACATGATGATGAGCTCGATGATGGGCGCCATCGCATTCCAGAAGGACCTCGGCGCGGTCCATTCGTGCGCCCATGCGCTCGGCACCGTCTGCGACCTGCACCACGGTCTTGCCAACGCATTGATGATCGACACCGTGCTCGCGTGGAACCGTGCCAGTGTGCCGGCGAAGTTCGACGAGCTGGCCCATGCGGCCGGCCTGAGCGGCGGCGGCGCCGCGTTCGTGCCGTGGCTGAAGGAGCTGAAGCAGCAGATCGGCATCGCGCCGAACCTCGGCTCGGCCGGCGTGCGCAGCGAGCACGTGCCGCGGATGGTCGAGATCGCAGTCGCCGACATGTGCCACCGGACGAACCCGCGGCCGTGCACCGCGGCCGACTTCGAACGGCTGTTCGCGGAGGCGATGTGACGCGGCTGCAGGCTTCGGCTGGGCTTCTGCTCGCGTCTCAGCGTGACGAGGTGCGGCACCAGGAGGCACAGCGATGAGCGAGCGTCTTCTCATCGGCATCTCGGCCTGCTTCTTCCACGCCGATCCGGATCGTCCGATCTTCACCGGCAAGACGTTGCAGTACGTCGAGCAGTCGATTGCGCACTGGGTCATGTCGATGGGGGCGCTCGCGCTGATGATCCCGAGCCCGGCCGGCGACACGCAGAAGGGTGACGTCACCCTCGACGACTATGCGCAGCGTCTGGATGCGCTGGTGCTCGAGGGCGGCTCCGATGTCTGGCCCGGCAGCTACCGCGAGACGCCGCTGCAGGAACGCTGGTCGGGCGATCGCATCCGCGACGAGTACGAGCAGGGCCTGCTGCGCGCCTTCGAGGCGCGCGGCAAGCCGGTGCTTGGTGTGTGTCGCGGCTTGCAGCTGATGAACGTCGCGCTCGGCGGCACGCTGTACCAGGACATCGACACCCAGCGACCCGGACCGATCTCTCACCGCAACGCGAAGATCTACGACCGCAACTTCCACGAAATCGCGTTCGTCGCGGGCAGCCGGCTCGCCGAGATCCATCGCGGTCTCGGCCGGGCGACTGTCAACAGCGTCCACCACCAGGCCATCAAGGACCTCGCGCCCGGTCTTGTCGTCGAGGCCCAAAGCCCGGCGGATGGCCTGATCGAGGCAATCCGTCGCCCCGGCGGCAGCTTCATGGCCGCGGTGCAATGGCATCCCGAATTTCACCGCCGCGCCGAAGGCACTCTCGACGACACCCCGATGCTGAACGACTTCCTTGCCGCCGCCGAGCGTGCCCAGAACCAATGACCTCCTTGAAGATTTCCAACCCCGCCACCGGTGCGCCGATCACTGAGGTCGCCGTCGACGACGCCGACAGCGTGGCCGAGAAGATGGTCCGCGCGCGAGTCGCCCAGCCGCGCTGGGCGGCGCTACCGCTGGCGGAACGCCAGGCCTGCATCGCGCGCTTTCGGGCCGGGGTCGAGTCCGGCCTCGAGACGCTCGCCGCGACCCTGACCGCCGAAGTTGGCAAGCCGATCCGGCAATCACGCAACGAGTTGAACGGCCTGCTGGGTCGCATCGACTTCTTCCTCGCCGAAGTCGAGCGCGCCACGGCGGCCGAGACAGTGTTCGCCGACGCATCGGTGACCGAGCGCATCGGTCACGATCCGCTCGGCGTCGTCGCCAACATCTCGGCCTGGAACTACCCGTACTTTGTCGGCGGCAACGTGTTCGTGCCGGCCCTCCTGACCGGCAATGCCGTGCTCTACAAACCGTCCGAATATGCGACGCTGACCGGCCAGCACATCGCACGTCTCCTGCACCACGCGGGTGTGCCGACCGATGTCTTCACGACCCTCGTCGGGACCGGCGAGACCGGTGGGGCGCTGCTCGCCCAGCCGGTCGACGGCGTGTTCTTCACCGGGTCGGCGGGGACCGGCGCCAAGATCGCGGCGGCGGTCGGCGCGCGGATGATCCGGCTCCAGCTCGAGCTCGGCGGCAAGGACCCGACCTACGTCTGCGACGATGCGAACGCAGTCGCGGCGGCCGAATCGCTCGCCGATGGCGCGATGTACAACACCGGCCAGAGCTGCTGCTCGGTCGAGCGCATCTACGTCCACGAGCGCATCCACGACGCCTTCGTCGACGCCTTCCTCGCGACCGTGCGGGGCTTCCGGATCGGCGACCCGACCGACGAGGCGACGTACATCGGCGCGATCACCCGTGCACCGCAGCTGCAGGTGCTCGAGGACCAGGTCGCCGATGCGATCGCGAAGGGCGCGCGCCTGCAGACCGGCGGGCACCGCATCGCGCAGGCCGGCAACTGGTTCGCGCCGACGGTGTTCACCGAGCTCGACCACACGATGGCGGTGATGCGCGACGAGAGCTTCGGCCCGATCATCGGCATTCAGCGTGTCCGTGACGACGCCGAGGCGCTGACATTGATGAACGACACGCGCTATGGCCTGACCGCCGGCGTCTACACGCCCGACGCTGCGCGGGCCGAAGCCATTCTCGCGCGCGTTAACGCCGGCACCGTCTACTGGAATTGCTGCGACCGCGTGAGCCCGCGCCTGCCGTGGTCGGGGCACGGCGACTCCGGTGTCGGCGTGACGTTGTCGACCTACGGCATCCAGTCCTTCACGCGGCCGCGCGCGTGGCACCTACGCACGCCGTGACGGTGCGGCGATCGGCGCGGTGCGCCGCATGACGCGGCTGGCGCTGTTCGATCTCGACCACACGCTGCTGAGCGGCGACAGCGATGTGCTGTGGTGCGAGTTCGCGATCGCCGAGAGGCTGCTCAATCGCGCCGAGTTCGAGCCGCGAAACCAGCGGATGGCCGATCGCTATGCACAGGGCATCGCGACGCCGGCCGAGTTTTGCGGCTTCTACGCGCAGACGCTCACCGGCGCGCGTCCGGATGCATGGCAAGGGTTGCGAGAACGCTTCCTGTGCGAGGTCATCGCGCCGCGCATCCCGGCGTCGTCGCGCGAGTTGGTCGAGCGACACCGTGCGGGCGGCGATCGCGTCGTGCTGACCACGGCGACCAATCGCTTCCTGGTCGAGCTGACGGCGCGCGATCTCGGCATCGACGACCTGCTCGCGACCGAGGTCGAGGTTGTCGACGGGGCGTTCACCGGTCGCAACACCGGCGTGCTGAACATGCGCGAAGGCAAGGTTGAACGCCTGCGGCGATGGCTCGAGGGCGAGGGCTTGCCGCCAACGGCGCTGGCGGACGCCGCCTTCTACAGCGATTCGAAGAACGATCTTCCGCTGCTGCTGGCAGTCGGCCATCCGGTCGCCGTCGATCCCGATGACGTGCTCGCGGAACACGCGAGGCGTGCAGGCTGGCCGGTGTTGAAGCTCGCGCGGTGACGCGTGTCGGCGCGGCGCCGATCAGATCGCGTTCGGCTCGAGACCGGCCGGCTGCGGCCGGTGCGGCATCGCGTCATCGGCGCCGTGCGCCAGCACCGGACGATCGTGTCGATGATTGCGCGCGTCGTCGAGCGCCAGGTCGGCGCGCCGCAACGCCTCGACGATCGATTCGCCGGCGCGCAATTGGACCGCACCGACATTCAAAACCAGGCGCGCCATGTGCGGCGCGACCGCGTGATGATCGAGCCGGTCGGTGATGCGCGCCGCGACGCGGACCGCATCGGCCACCGAGGTGGTCGGCAGCAGGGCCGCGAACTCGTCGCCGCCGAGGCGGCCGATGATGTCGCGGGTGCGCAGGGTCTCGCGCAGCGCCAGCCCGACCTGCCGCAAGGCCTCGTCGCCGGTCGCCTGGCCGAGCAGGTCGTTGATGCGCTTCAGGTTCTCGACATCGAGCATCAGCAATGAAGCGCCGGCCGGGTCTGTCGAGGCCAGCGATTGCGCCGAGAGCTCGAGGAAATGGCGCCGGTTCGGCAGGCGCGTCAGCGCATCGATGTCGGCCAGATGGCGCAGCTTGCGGTGCATCGCCTGCATCTTCGCGACCGTGCGCTCGTACGTCAGCGCGAGCGCGATCGGGACCAGCCCGAGCGCGGCGACGACCAGGATCGCATGGGTCGCGAACTGCACCATGGCCTGACCGCGCGGCCCGATCGATTCGAGTCCGACGAGGACGCCGCACAGCGCCTCGACCGCGGCGATGCCGCCTTCGATCGCGACCAGCGCCTTCAGCGCGGCACTGCGCTCGAAGCCGTCGAGGCGGCTCGTCATCGCCGCCGCGTAGACGTGGACCGCGAAGGTCGCCAACGCGAACGCGGCCGCACGGCGCGACGCATCGACATCAGCGGCCCACGCCGCAAGGACGAAGGCGCTGGCGAGCGCGAGCAGGCCGAAGTCGACGGTGGCCGGGATGGCCGGACGTCGCCGCATCCGAAGGCGCCGCATGCCCGACAACACGACGATCGGCCATTGCAGGATCAGCAGCGCGACCAGCAGGTCGACCAGCGGATGCCCGCCGATCAGCGCCTGCAGCAGCAGTCCGCAGGTCAGCAGCCATTGAGCGCTGGCCCACCAACGGAACCCGGGGTGGGTGCTCTGGGTCGCGCCGAACAGACTGAGAACGCCCGATGCCACCAGCGCGCCGGCGGCGCAGGCATAGAGCAGGGTGTTCAGATCCAAGGACATCCGAGGTAGTGGGGCGCAAGCCGGCAGCAAAGCGACGGTGCGCTGGCGACGATTTTATGGATGGGCTATCGCAGAGCGACGGCCGGCCGGCCCTCCACGCCGATCGAAGCGATCGATTTCGTTACGATTTGGCACGCGACCTTCCACTTCCGACCGAGTCCTCGATTCCATGAACCCCTTGCTGGACTCCTTCTGGCGCGCTGCGGCGTATTGCCTGCACCCGCGCGTGATCCTGTTGTCGATCCTGCCGCTGATCGTCGTCGGTGGTGTGGCGGCGCTGCTCGGCTACCTCTATTGGGATGCGGCGGTCGCCAGTCTGCGGGCGGCGATGAACGGCTGGCCGTGGATGCTCACGCTGTTCGGCTGGTTCGACTCGGCCGGCGTCAGTGGGCTTGGCAATTTGCTCGCGCCGCTCACGCTGGTCGTGTTGGTCGTCCCGGTGATCGTCGTGCTGTCGCTGCTGCTGGTCGCGATGCTGATGACGCCGGCGCTCGTGAAGCTGGTCGCGAAGCAGCGCTTTCCGCAGCTCGAGCGCAAGCAGGGCGCGGGCTTCTGGCAGAGCACGCTGACCTCGCTCGGCTGCACGCTCGTCGCGCTGATCGCGCTGGTGATCAGCGTGCCGTTCTGGTTCATCCCGCCGCTCGTGCTGATCGTGCCGCCGCTGATCTGGGGCTGGTTGACGTATCGGGTGATGGGCTTCGACGTGCTCGCCGAACACGCGTCGGTCGCGGAGCGCCAGGCCCTTCTGCGCGAGCACCGCTGGCCGATGCTGTGGATGGGCACGATCGCCGGCTACCTCGGCGCCGCGCCGTCGCTGGTCTGGGCCTTCGGCGCGCTCACCGTTCTGTTTGCACCGCTGCTCGCGGTCGTCGCGGTCTGGCTCTACACGCTGGTCTTCGCGTTTTCCGCGCTCTGGTTCGCGCACTACGCGCTGGCCGCGCTGCAGGCGCTGCGGGCGCGCCAACCGCCCGGCACGATCGGCTCGCAGCCGGTGCCGCGCGTGCCGGCTGCGCTGCCGCCGGCCCCTTCTCAACCTCCGTTCGCCTCTCCAAGGATCCCGCCACCATGAACTTCGGCCTCTTGATCGTCGGCGACGAGATCCTGTCCGGCAAACGCGAAGACAAGCACCTGCCCAAGGTGATCGAGCTGCTGTCGGCGCGTGGTCTGTCGTTGAGCTGGGCCCGTTATGTGGGCGACGACCCGGCCCGCATCACGGCCGACCTGAAAGACGCCTTCGGGAGCGGCGACATCGTGTTCTCGTGCGGCGGCATCGGCGCGACGCCTGACGACCACACCCGGCAATGCGCTGCCGCGGCCCTCGGCATCGCGCTGGAGCTGCATCCGCAGGCGCGCGACCTCATCCTCGAGCGGATGCGCGACATGGCACTCGAGCGCGGCGTCCCGTACGAACCCGACCGAGACGACAACCGGCATCGGCTCAACATGGGCGTCTTCCCGGTCGGTGCCGAAATCATCCCGAATCCGTACAACAAGATCGCCGGCTTCTCAGTCCGGCCTGCGGGTGCGTCGACGGGTGCCGCCGTCCACTTCGTACCCGGATTCCCGGTGATGGCGTGGCCGATGATCGAGTGGGTGCTCGACACCCACTATGCCGACCTGCATCGCGCGCGCGGTGCCGGCGAACGCTCGGTGATCGTGTTCGGCGCAATGGAAGCAACGCTGACGCCGCTGATGGAGTCGATCGAGGCGCGCTTCGCCGGCGTCAAGGTGTTCAGCCTGCCGAGCGTCGACCACCCCGAGTACGGCCGCCACATCGAGCTCGGCGTCAAAGGCCATGTCGCGGCCCTCGAAGCCGCCTATGCCGAGCTGCTCGTGGGCCTAAAGGGGCACGACGCCGTCCTCGGCCCCGAACTGGTGCGATAGCGCGGGCTGTTGTCGGTTTCGGTGCATGCGAGGCGCTCGCGCACCGAACTGAAGCGCAGGCCTCAAAGGCCCAGGAATCGCGGGCTGCAGCGCCCGTGCAGGTGCTGCTTCGAGGCGCCTTCGCACCCGGACTCTGGCATGCTTTCTGCTACATTTCTGTGCGCATTTTCGGGCCCTTCCACGGGCCGCTCGAGGGCGCAACCCTCCAACCGATCACAACCACACGCAAGCTTGCGCAGGGAGATGTTTTGATGGCAAAGACCGTCGCCGACGTGATGAACATGGTGAAGGAAAGCGAAGTCAAGTTCGTCGACTTCCGCTTCACCGACACGCGGGGCAAGGAACAGCACGTCACGGTGCCGGTGTCGCATTTCGACGAGGACAAGTTCACCGGCGGCCATGCGTTCGACGGCTCGTCGATCGCGGGCTGGAAGGGCATCGAGGCATCGGACATGCAGCTGATGCCCGACCCCAACACTGCGAACATCGACCCGTTCTTCGAAGAGCCAACACTGATCCTGACTTGCGACGTGGTCGAGCCGAGCGACGGCAAGCCGTATGAGCGCGATCCGCGCTCGCTGGCCAAGCGTGCCGAGGCTTACATGAAGGCTTCGGGCTTCGGGGACGCCGCCTACTTCGGTCCGGAGCCCGAGTTCTTCATCTTCGACAGCGTGCGCTGGCAGGTCGACATGTCGGGGTGCTTCGCGAAGATCGAGTCCGAGGAAGCGTCCTGGAACACCGGCAAGGAGTACGAGCACGGCAACTCCGGCTATCGGCCGGCAGTGAAGGGCGGCTACTTCCCGACGCCGCCGATCGATTCGATGCAGGACATGCGCTCCGAGATGTGCCTGATCCTGGAATCGCTCGGAATTCCGGTCGAGGTCCATCACCACGAGGTGGCGCAGGCGCAGATGGAAATCGGCACCCGCTTCTCGACGCTCGTGCAGCGCGCCGACTGGCTGCAGCTGCAGAAGTACGTGATCCAGAACGTCGCCCACTCGTACGGCAAGACGGCGACCTTCATGCCGAAGCCGATTGTCGGCGACAACGGCTCGGGTATGCACGTCCACCAGTCCGTCTCGAAGGACGGCAAGAACCTGTTCGCGGGCGACGGCTATGCCGGCCTGTCCGAATTCGCGCTGTTCTACATCGGCGGCATCATCAAGCACGCGCGCGCGCTGAACGCGATCACGAACCCGGGCACCAACAGCTACAAGCGCCTAGTGCCGGGCTTCGAGGCGCCGGTCAAGCTGGCCTACAGCTCGCGCAACCGCTCGGCATCGATCCGCATTCCGTACGTGGCCAATCCGAAGGGCCGCCGCATCGAAGCGCGCTTCCCCGATCCGCTCGCCAATCCGTACCTCGCGTTCTCCGCGCTGCTGATGGCCGGCCTCGACGGCGTCGAGAACAAGATTCATCCGGGCGAGGCGGCGACCAAGGACCTCTACCACCTGCCGCCGGAAGAGGACGCGAAGATTCCTACCGTCTGCTCGAGCCTCGATCAGGCGCTCGACTACCTCGACAACGATCGCGCGTTCCTGACCAAGGGCGGCGTCTTCACCGACGCGTACATCGACGCCTACATCGAGCTGAAGATGCAGGAAGTCACCCGCTTCCGCATGACGACCCACCCGGTCGAGTTCGACATGTACTACAGCCTCTGAGGCGAACCTGCGAAATAAGGGGGACGGCTGCGGCCGTCCCCTTTCATTTGGGGCGGCACTTTCGAACGGATCGCGTCCGGTCTGCGAGACAATCCGGCCGGGCACTGTCGGCGCAGCCGGCCCGCGGCGCGTTTGCATGGTGTGGAGACGAACCGATGATCCCAAACACGTGGGCCAAGGGTGGTGCGATCCTGAGCCTCTGCCTCGCGCAAGGCGCGTTCGCACAGACTGCCGAAGGGTCCGGCGTCATGTACCGCTGCCCCGGCAAC